>Ga0209268_1001265_pt1 | contig 12529 bp, 9 predicted proteins | sample GraSoiAngelo_143_FD_185900 | JGI IMG/M metagenome (GOLD analysis project Ga0209268, IMG submission 185900) | Grasslands soil microbial communities from the Angelo Coastal Reserve, California, USA - 14_1009_02_30cm (SPAdes) (version 2) | ecosystem: Environmental > Terrestrial > Soil > Grasslands ... | reverse complement strand
GGCGACGTCTTCCACGCCAGCCTTGAAACAGACCTGACCATTGGCAACACGGTGGTCGCCCGCAAGGGAACGGACGTTTACGGGCGGCTGGCCGAAGCCAAGGAAGCCGGGCACTTTTCCGGCAGCTCTGAATTGCAGCTCGAACTCACGCGGATCGTGATCGATGGCAAGGACTATCCGGTTGTCAGCAGCGACTACAGCCTCCAAGGGAAGGGCCGCGGCTCCAACACGGCTAAGAAAGTTGGGGGTGGCGCGGTAGCGGGCGCCATCATTGGTGCGATCGCCGGTGGCGGCAAGGGCGCGGCAATCGGCGCGGGCGTGGGCTCGGCGGCCGGCGCGGGCGTTCAGGTCTTGACCAAAGGTCAGCAGGTGAAGGTGCCGAGCGAGACGCTCCTGGAATTCCGTCTGCAGCAGCCGGCAACGGTAGCGGCGACGCAAAAGTAAGGGTAATTTCTGCGGTTAGGCGAAAAAACTGGTTCAAAAAAGGCGAGCTTCATCACGCCTTTTTCTTGCCTCTGTCTCTGGCGTGTGGGCATGTCCCCAGCGCGTTTCTCCCGGCCGTTATCGGATTGGAACCACCCACCAGAAAATCCCCCTTGCCACTCCTGCTGTTAGTGAGTAAGCTACCCCCTCTAGTGGAGAGACCATGCCCAAAGAAAAGCCTCGAGTGAATATCGGAGAAGTGATTAAGAGCTATCGGAGCCAGCGTAGCCTGTCGCAGGGTGACATTGAGCGCCGCACCGGACTGCTGCGTTGTTACCTTTCAAGGGTCGAAAACGGGCACACCGTCCCGTCCCTCGAAACGCTTGCCAAAATCGCGGAAGCCATGGATATTTCTTTGGCGGACTTTTTCCCCGGAACAGAAACTCCGCGCGACCGCGAAACGCAAAAAGCCCTTGGGGAGCTTTCGCAGGACGAAATCCGCTTCCTGGCCGAGATCAAGAAGTACAGCACCACGCTTTCCGAGGGGGACAAGCGGCTGGTGCTGGCCATGATCCGCAAGATGGCAACGTTGATTCCACCCCCAGCGACGAAGAAGTTGATCGTTCGCCGCCCCACCGCGTAACCGAGCATGCTCAGCGAGCATCTGAATTATTGATGTCATCAAGCCAAAAAGATGATTGGCCAGCCTAAGGACCAGCAGGTATCCTCGATAACGGAATGACTTCCATCCAATTAATCGGCGTTTGTTGTTGTCCGCACCCAACGGTGACGGCCGCCGCGTCTTGTTTGGGTGGGAAGCCAGCTTTCTAACAGCTCTCTCCTCCAAGATTGAAGCGCACCCACCGCCAGATATTCCGGCAGGTGGTTTTTTTATTTTTGGGGAACACTGATGACCAACGTATCCGAAGTCTTAGTCCGGCAATCAAAACTGCGACGCTCGCGTCTCGCCGGCTCAATCACCTGCGAGCGTTGGAGTCCGAGAGCATTCACATTCTCCGCGAGGCGGCTGCCGAATTCGCGCATCCGGTGATGCTCTATTCGATCGGAAAAGACTCTTCGGTCATGCTGCGCCTGGCGCAAAAGGCCTTTTTCCCCGGAAGAATTCCTTTCCCGCTGCTGCACGTGGACACCAGTTACAAATTCCCAGAGATGATCGCCTTCCGTGACTCCTATCCCCGGCAGATTGGCGCCGAGCTCATTGTTCACAAAAATCAGGAAGCGCTCGGCGCCGGCGCAAACCCCTATTCACTCGGCACGCAGAAATGCTGCGGATTGCTGAAAACGAAGTCGCTCCTGGACGCGCTGGCAGAGGGCGGCTTCAACGCGGCGTTCGGCGGGGCGCGCCGTGACGAGGAGAAATCACGCGCCAAAGAGCGCATCTATTCTTTCCGGGATTCCCTGGGCCAGTGGGACCCGAAGAACCAGCGCCCGGAATTGTGGAATATTTTCAACTCTCGCCTCAACAAAGGGGAAAGCATTCGCGTATTTCCGCTTTCCAATTGGACCGAACTCGACGTGTGGCTCTACATTCACGCGGAACAAATTCCCATCGTTCCTCTTTACTTCGCCAAGGAGCGCGATGTCGTTTTTCGTAACGGCTCCATTGTGGTCATCGATCACCTCGCGCAGCTTCTACCCAGAGAGAAAACGCAAAGACTAAAGTGCCGCATGCGGTCTCTCGGCTGCGCTCCCTGCACCGGGGCGATCCGTTCCGAAGCTGATACCTTGCCGAAGATTATCGAGGAAATAGTTTCGTTCCGCCGCTCTGAACGCGAAAACCGGGCCATCGACCACGATGAAGAAGGTTCCATGGAACTCAAGAAGCGCGAGGGCTACTTCTGATGATCTCCTCCGTGCAGAACGCGCCTCAGGACGGCTTCTCAGCCTTTCTTGAGCAGCACCTGAACACCGATCTTCTTCGCTTCACTACAGCCGGAAGCGTCGACGACGGCAAGTCCACCCTGATCGGGCGTCTCCTGCACGATTCCAAGGCCGTCTATGAAGATCAGCTGGCCTCCGTGAAGAAGAGCCGCATCAACCGCTCCAGTGGTCCGGTTGATTTTTCTTTGCTGACGGACGGTCTTCGAGCGGAACGTGAGCAGGGCATCACCATCGATGTCGCTTACCGGTATTTCGCCACTTCTCGTCGCAAATTTATCATCGCTGATACTCCGGGGCATGAGCAGTACACCCGAAACATGGCTACGGGCGCGTCCACGGCGGACTTGGCGGTTATTTTGATCGACGGAACAAAAGGACTCCTCCCGCAAACGCGCCGTCACGCTTTCATTACGTCATTGCTGGGAATCTCCAACGTACTTGCCGCCGTGAACAAGATGGACCTGGTCGAATATCGCGAAGATGTCTTCCGCAAGTTGCAGGACGACTTCGTGACCCTCGCGACTCAGTTAGGAATTGTCAACGTGGATTGCGTGCCGATTAGCGCACTGAACGGAGACAACGTCGTCGACCACAGTCAGCGCATGCCTTGGTATCACGGCCCAACTTTGCTAGAGCATCTTGAAACTGTTTCTCTTCCCGAAAAGGATTCGTTGCAAGCCTTTCGCTTCCCAGTGCAAACCGTGATTCGTCCAGACGCCACGTTTCGGGGTTTCGCCGGCCGCATCGCCAGCGGGGCCATCCGTCCTGGCGATCCCGTCGTGGCGCTTCCTTCGGGACGAAAAACGCGCGTGCGCTCCATAGTAACCTACGACGGTGAACTGGCGCAGGCTACTTCCTCCATGTCTGTGACCTTGCAGTTGGATGAGGAGATCGACCTCAGCAGGGGCGACATGCTGGTTTCGCCTGACCAGATGCTCAAAGTCTCAAGAAAATTTCACGCCAGCGTCGTGTGGCTTCACGAGGTGCCTCTCGAATTGGGCCGCACCTATCTTGTCAAACACACCAGCCGGCAGACGAAGATCCGGCCGCTCCGCATCCGCCATCGCGTCGATGTCAATACCTTAGCGGCGGAGTCGGCGACTCGTTTGGAGATGAATGAAATCGGTTCTGTTGATTTTGAGACGCATGTCCCTCTGTTTTTCGATCCCTACTCCAGTAACCGGACGACCGGCAGCTTCATTTTGATCGATGCGGCCACCAACGCAACCGTGGGAGCGGGGATGATTCAGAAGGACCTCGCGGCGACGGAAATCGCAGGGCAGCCTGAAGATGAATTTGCTTCCTTCGCCGTAGGCGAAACTCCGGTGGCGCCCGAGGAACGATACGCGCGTCATGGCCATTTTCCAGGCGTTGTTCTACTCGAAGGCCGTGCCCTTCTTGCAGAACGGCTGGAACGTTTCCTCTTCGACCTCGGTTTCGAGGCCTTACAGCTGAGTCATGCCGAACTCCTCGGAGATGCGCTTTTCGAGACGGTCCGCGTAGTGCGGTGTGCAGGCATCATTGTCCTCTATTCCGGTGACACCCTTGCGGAGGAAACAAAACACCAAATCGCGCTGGAATTCGACAATCGGTTTTTGGATATTACCGGCGCGCCAGAACTCCATCTCGACGAAGAAAAAGTAGTCGGGCACGTCCACGCCTTTGCCCAGTCTCTGAAGTTTGTTGATGAACCGCGAAAGATTTAGCGAAAGGTGAATTAAATGAACGTCGACCACATCGCCGAGGCAATTGAGAATCTCGCGCCGGAACAGGCTCTGGACGCCGTGCTTGCCGCTAACGAGAACGCCCGCGCCTGTCTGACCAGCAGCTTTCAAGCCGAAGACATGGCGGTCCTGCATATTCTGCGCAAGCGCATTCCAGATGTGCCCGTGTTGTTCTTGGATACCGGCTATCACTTCCCGCAAACCTACGAATACCGCGACCGCCTTGCGAAGGAGTGGTCACTACACCTGATTAACGTCTTGCCGGCGCGAACCGTGACTGAGCAGGAATCGGCGCTTGGCATTCTTTATCAGTCCGATCCCACTCGCTGCTGCCAATTGCGCAAAGTCGAACCTCTTCTCAGTGCCTTGGAACCGTTCGACGTTTGGTTCACCGGCTTGCGCCGGGAGCAGTCCCCAACGCGTAAGAGCCTCAAGAAGGTTGAGCTTCACCGTCTCCCCACTGGCAAACAACTCTGGAAGGTCAGCCTTCTCGCCGACTGGAACGGGGCACAGGTTTGGAACTACACCAACTCGAATGGCATTAGCCACCTTCCTCAGTACGACGAAGGCTATCTCAGCATTGGATGCCAGCCTTGCACTGCGGTGCCGACAGACCCAAACAACCCCAGGTCCGGGCGCTGGGGCGGAACTAAGTTGGAGTGCGGTATTCACACGTTTTCAAAGCGGGCTGACGCATGAATCTCTTTATTGGCTTTCTCATCGCCATCGCTGTTGGTCTAACCGGCATTGGCGGCGGCAGCTTCACCGTTCCTGCTCTCATTTTGCTTGTAGGGCTGACCGCTGGTGAAGCAGTGGGCACAGCGTTCGTTTTCGCGGGCGTGTTGCGCCTGATCGCCGCCCCGTTTTATCTCCTGGGAAGAAACTTTCATGCGCGATACTTGTGGCTGCTTCTCCTCGGAGCGATCCCCGGTCTCCTGCTCGGCACGTTGGTACTCCGGCTCATAGGGCAGGAGGGGAGAAATCCGGTCGTCATCATCCTGCTCGGAGTCTTACTCGCCGCGTCTTCCAGCGTTACGTTTGCTCCCCGCGTACAGAATCCAGGTTTCGCTCGCAAGAATTCCCGTTGGTTACCGTGGCTTGCTCTGCCCATCGGCGTGGAATCCGGGTTTTCCTCCGCCGGAGCGGGTGCGCTCGGCACCGTTCTGCTCTTGAACTACTCGGAAATGACGCCGCCACAAGTCATTGGCACGGACTTGATTTTTGGCCTCGTCCTCGCCGTGATCGGCGGCGCGTTTCATTGGAAGTTTGGCGCGATTAACTCTGCGGTTCTTCTCCAACTCCTGGCCGGGGGAGTCCCGGGCGTTGTGTTCGGATGTGCACTGGCATGGCACGTTCCGGCGCGAAAGCTAAAATTAGTTATCGCCATGGTCGCGATGTTCGCGGGAGTCCAGCTGGTTTGGAACGGCACTCGCACTTTGCTGGCAAATCGAACGACAGCGGTGAGGATCGCGGCTCGTCATCAATAAAGAATGGCATCGACCTGCGCATTTGCGCAAAGAATGATCCGGAAGGATAACTTAGCTGGACTGCCCGCGAATGATGCGGATGGCGTCGGGTAGAGCGGCATCGCTCCGGCTATTCCCGCTGGCCTGAATTTCTACGCCTGTGGAGTCATCCTGGTCACTGCCTTCGCCCGGCGCGAGGAATAGATTGGCCTCGACGGCGTGCTGCTTGGTGTAGAGATCGTAATAGCGGCCACCAAGAGCGTATAGAATCTCATGCGTTCCGCGCTCAATGACGCGTCCCGCCTCCACGACGAGAATTTCGTCGGCGCGTCGAATGGTGGAAAGCCGGTGCGCGATTACGAACGTTGTGCGCCCTTTCATGAGGTAGCGCAGCCCTTCCTGAATCAGCGCCTCCGATTCCGAGTCCAGGCTGGAAGTGGCCTCGTCAAGAATCAGGATTCGCGGATCGGCCAGAATCGCCCGCGCAATGGAGACGCGCTGCTTCTGCCCGCCGGAGAGCTTTACCCCGCGCTCGCCAACGACCGTGTCGTATTTGCTCTCAAAAGACTCTGCAAATTCGTCGACGCGCGCGATGTGGCAAGCGGCGAGGATCTCTTCTTCGGTCGCATTGGGCCGCGCGAAAGCCACATTTTCTCGGATCGTTCCATCAAAGAGGAAAGTTTCCTGCAGTACCACGCCAAGCTGCGTTCGATAGGAATTCAGTTTCACTGTTGAAAGGTCCACGCCGTCGATCAGAACGCGCCCGCTCGAAGGCACATAAAATGCCGCAATCAGCCCGATGATTGTGGATTTTCCCGCTCCCGACGGACCTACGAGTGCCGTGACGGTTCCCGGCTCGGAACAGAAACTGACTTCGTGAAGAACTTCCTTCCGCGTGTCGTAAGCAAAGCTGACGTTTTCCATCTCCACCAGTCCGTTCACGCGATTGACTGTCGCCGTGCGTCTCGGCTCATCATCTTCCAGCTTCTCATTCAAAATTTCGCGCGTGCGCTCCAAACCGGTGATGGCCTCGGTAATCTGCGTCCCGATAGCCACGATTTGAAAGACGGGAGCAACAAGCAAGCCCAAAAAAATGTTGAACGCGAAAAAGGTTCCCAGCGTCATCGTTCCGCCCAGAATTTTGTGCGCACCGAGCTCCATGATAATGGCGCTGACGACGCCCATCAGCCCTGCGGCGGAAAGACTCATCAGCGAAGTGGCTGTAAGGGTTTTCAGAACATTATCGAGCAGCCTCTGAACCCCGCCTGCGAACACGCCCTCTTCACGCTCCTCGGCGTGGTAACCCTTCACCACGCGAACGCCGCTGAGCGATTCGGTAAGGCGGCCCGTAACTTCGGCGTTGATCTTCGGCCGCGCGCGGAAAATCGGACGAATCGTCGCGAAGGCTTTGTTGATTCCGTATCCGAAAACCAGCAGGATGCCAAACGCGACTGCGGTCATGGTCACGCTGGTATGAATCAAGTACAGCAGCGCGATCACCGCGGTCATAATCCCGCCCACAAACTCAACCAGGCCCGTGCCAATGAGGTTTCGCACGCCTTCGACGTCGCTCATGATGCGTGAGACCAGAGCCCCGGTCTTGTTAGCGTCGTAAAACGAAACGGGGAGGCGTCCAATATGAGCCTGCACCTGCCGTCGCAAGTCCGCAATCATTTTTTGCGCGGATTTGGAGAGCAGTTGCGTCAGCGTGAAGGAAGTCAGTCCTTGAATAACAGTTGCGCCAAGTACGCCCGCCACGATTGGTGTCAACATCTGGATTTGCCGCTTGCTGATGACGTTGTCCACCAGATACTTCGTAGAAGCAGGCAAGACCAATCCAGAGAGTCGATTGATGGCCATGAGCACAAAGCCCAGCGCCAGGAGCCCACGCCTCGGCTTCATCAGCGTCCAGACGTCGGGAAGATTCTTCCACGCGGTTTTCTTGTGCTTCTCACTCTTGGCGGGTATTGGGGGTGCTATTGCCGTAGCCATGATTTTGGACGAAGTGTACTCTCTGGGGATTAGATGCCGCGTGCGACGGTACAACTATATTGTGAAAACGCTGCGGAGGGAGCGAATTTCTTCAGTCGCCAGCAGTTCCCGCGCGAGGCACGCTGGCTCTGGGGGGCCGATCCAGGCTCAAGACACTGGAGATGAACTCGCTGATGGTGATCCCCAAATGGCCCCACAGTCTTCGCTTTAGACTGGTGTAATCCTGAGTGCCGCTGAACAGGTCGCCCATTAATTGCCGGAACACGGGGCTGCGGCGCATGAACTGCACCATGCGCGTTGTGACCGCGCTGCCCAGAAACGAGCCGCGATAGAACCGACGCACGATGCGCGCCGCGAACTCCAATTCGGCGGAGAAGGTCGCCTTCACCCAAGCCGGGTATTTTTCGGGGCAGCCTGCCGCGAGAGAGCGACCCAGCAGTTCGCCGGACCGAATGGCATAAAAGAGTCCCTCGCCGGTGAGCGGATCGACCCAGGCCGCCGCGTCACCGATAAGCGCCCAGTTCTTTCCGACGACATTTCGCTCGGAAAGCGTCCTCTCCTTGGGCGACGGCAGTACATGGCTGTAAAACTTTGCGCCCTCCGTCGGTATGTCATGTTTCTCAACAAAATCTTGCAGGTGTCCTCGCAACTCCGCGCTCGAATGCGAGGACATGCTCCCGCAAATGCCTACCGAGAGATGATCGCAGCGCGGGAACGACCAGATGTAGCCTTCAAACTGAGGCAGGAATTTGATGGTGATGGAATCTCTCGTCTGCGGCACGAAGTAGCCCTGCGTCATCTCCAGCTCGTCCCGCTGCAATGCGCGTGTTTCGGGGAGTAATTGATTGCGTGCACCGGCCGCGAGAACCAGAAAATCGGCTTCCTTCCATTCGCCTTCCACGCAATAGCGTGGCTTCGGTGCAGCCGTGTCTACGCTCATCACCCGCGAGCGCTGCACGTTGCAACCGGCATCGCGCGCCCGGTCCAGCAGCATTCCGTTGAGCACCGTTCGCGAATAGATCACGATCGGGTGCGGCATTTCGAGCGTGGCGTGATGCTCTTCGCTGCTGATCAGCTCGACGGAATTCACCAGTTTTTTCGGATAGGTATTGTCGAGCAGAAAAGGGAAGCATTGGATCGCCTTGTGCGTCAGTCCGCCGCCGCAAGGTTTTTCCCACGCCAGGTGCTCGTCAAAAAGATTGACCTTATGGCCCGCGCGAGCGAGTTGCTCACCGCACATTGCGCCGGACGGTCCGCCGCCGACGATTGCTATCTGGGCCATAGTTGTGTCTCGCTGAGCGCCATCAATTCCGTCCCTGCGCGCGGAACCCCCGCCGTGAGTTCCTTCGGTGGGTCCTAACGTGATGGGCCGTTAGGTGAGGGGAAAGATCACCAGGCAAAAGCCCGCGAGGAGTATAGCACCGAAAAGCGCCGCCGCCCCCGCCGAACCCGTTTCAGTACGCACTATGTCCATACCGCTCCGCTGTATCAAATTGAACACCGCCAAATAAAGGGCTAGGAGGCCGATAAGGATTTCTCCGTTGTGCAGGACGAGAACGCCCCCCATCATGGCCATCCAGGTGATGAGCCTCAGCGTCAAGGCCATTGCCAGCCTGCGCCCTCTTTTTCCCCTTTGCGCTGGGCCGAGCAGCGTCTCTTCGGCCAGGTGATACGGAAGCAAGACCGCCAGTAAAAATGGGAAGCGCGCCCACTTTGCGCCGATAAGCCACGCCTCGTAAAACGTCAAATCGAACCACGCCGTTGTGAGTAGCAGCAGCACGAGGCCGGCAAATGTTGCCGCGAGGAAGTGGCGGGACGAATTTGCAAAGGCAGCCCGCACCGGACTCCAATGCATTACCACCAGCACTGTTCCGAGAAGAAGCTCAATGTTGGCAAGATAGTCGCCCTGAAAAAGCTTAATGGCCTTCAACGGAATCCAAAATCGCAAGAGAAGCACAATAAGGACCGAGCCAGCCGCAAATTCCAGTAAAAGTCGCTGCATGCCGATGACGGTGCTAGTCCCCACAATTTCTGTGCCCGTGCTTTTCCCAGCCACTTCCCGCAGAAACGGCCCGGCAATCAGCAGAATTCCCAAAAAGCCGGCAAGCCCGCCGATAAGCGGTCGGTGAGAGGGCAACGCGCTAACCGGGGATGTATGCAGAACCTGGGCCGCCCACTCCTGCGCAGGACGCATCGCCGCGCCGCTAAAAAGAATGCTGACGTGCGAAGCGCCTGGAATTTCAAGATATTTCGCCGTCGCGTCCCTTTGTGCGGCAACCAGGTCTGCGGCATTGCCCCGCATGGACTCTAGTTCGAGTGAGCCAGCCATCACCAGCGAATTGGAAGGCAGCTCCGGTGGATTGTGGAAAAGCAGCTTCTCTTCCGTGACCCCGTGCTCTGCCCGCATCGGCGCTGGCGAGATAGCGATCAAGCCCGCAACGGGAACCCGCGCAGGGATGCGTTCTGCGATGGCGCCACCCATCGAGTGTCCGGCAAGAATTGTGCGGTTGGCATCGATCACGCCACGCGTGAGCAGCTCGCGCAGAAGTGCTTCTCCGCACTGCTCCGCGCGCGCCGGAGAAAACGGTCCGGGCGTTCGCCCGTGTCCTGGCAAGTCTGGGACGAAGACGCGCATCCCCTGCTCGGCAAATCCTCGCGCCAGGTACGACATAATCTTCTTATTCGCTGAAATTCCATGAAACAGCACGACCGAACCCTGCACTGTCGCGCCCGGCTTCTCTACCATGGTAGTTTCCAGTCGGCAGCCGTCGGCGTTGAAGATGTACGTCTGTTCTTTGTAAGGCGTCGGCAGAGCCAGCCATAGTCCTCCAGCGCAGAGCAATACCCCCGCAATCCCGCGAATGGCTTTTCCTGATTTCATCCGCAGAGGGCCTTCGGGCGTGCAACCTGCCCCGCGTGGTAAACTAGTTGCTCGCTAGAAATCACTTTGGCTGCTTCCCGTCTGCATGGAGACCCTTTGAGTTCGTCAGTCCTGACACTTGAGGAAGCGATTGTGCGGTTTGGCCGTGAGAAACGCAACGGCCGCCGCGTCGTTTTCACCAATGGCTGTTTTGATTTGCTCCACCCCGGCCACATCCGCGGCCTGGAACTAGCGCGCGAATTGGGGGATGCACTGATCGTTGGGTTGAATAGCGATGCAAGTGTGCGCCAATTGAAAGGGGAAGGTCGCCCTATTCTTCCGGAACGCGAACGCGCCGAAATTCTTGCCGCGTTGGAATCCGTGGACGCCGTCGTGATCTTCGATGACCTTACGCCGCGCGAAGTGATTGCTCGTCTGCTCCCCGATGTCCTTGTAAAGGGTGGCGACTGGCCCGGCGACCAAATCGTGGGCCGCGAGGAAGTGGAAGCTGCCGGCGGGCGCGTCGTCTCCATTCCCGTGGTCCAGGGCTATTCCACTTCGGCCATTCTGCGGAAGATACGCGAAGGGGCGCGCACCTCTCGCGTGCAATCCTGATCAACTACGCATGATACTTCCCGCCGTCCGCGAGCGATTGGAGGCCTTGCTTCGCCATGCCGCGATGGAAGGCGCGCTGGCCGCTTTGCGCTCCGGGGCGAACCATATTTCCATCACCGGCTTGCACGATGTGGCCAAGGCCATCGTCGTGGCTTATTTAACGCATGCTCTTCGGCGTCCGGCTTTTTTTGTCACCGACTCCAATCGCCGCGCCGAAGCCCTTGCGGAAACGTTGCGCTTCTTCAGCGGCATTTTTCCAGGTGCCACGGGAGGCGTCGCCACTCTCCCTGCTTTCGACCGGTTGCCTTGGGAATCGCAGGGCCCGCACCCCGACATTCTCGAGCGTCGCGCTTCCACTCTCTTTCGCGTCGCCGATGGACAAATCTCCTTAGTCATCGCCCCCATCGCCGCCGCTCTCTGGCGTTACCAGGATCCGGCGGCCTACCTTTACCTCACGCGCACATTGGCGAAAGACACCGAGATTCCTCACGAAGAATTGATTTCCCATCTGGGCTCCGTAGGCTACACGCGAACGGAAATGGTCGAACTGCCGGGGCAGTTCGCCGTACGAGGCGGCATTATCGATGTCTTCTCACCGGAAGCGGCTCGCCCCGTGCGCATCGAGCTGCTCGGTGACACCGTCGAATCGGTCCGCGAATTTGACGCGCGCACCCAACGCTCGATCGCTCCCGTCGTTCGCACGACGTTCTTGCCTTTGACCGAATGGTCTCTCCCCGCGCCGGAGCAAGCTGACCTGAGCGCTGCCGCCTGGGAGACGCCATCGTATTTTGGCCCCGCCAGCGAACCCGGACCGAGCACGTTGTTTGAGCTCGCCGAAAGTTCTTTGCGGCCGATCGTCTTCCTCGATGAGCCGCAAACTTTGCGGGAAGCTGCGGCGAAGCATCTAGCCGCCGCAACTGAAAATTACGAGCGTCACGGCCACGCCAACTCGCCCACCGCCGCTCACTATTTTTGGACCGAAGAGCAATTTGCTACGGCTCTCGAAAAAACCTCGCAAATTCACATCGAGCAGCTCGCTCTGGCAATCGGCTCCACGCCGCAGTTCGAGCTCTCCTCCCGCCCCAGCGCCCGGTTTCACGGCGATGTGGTTGCTTGCATGGGAGATGTCAAGTCCCAGTTCGCATCCGGCGGAACCGTTTTCCTGACGGCCGCAAGCACCGGAGAGATCGAACGCTTTGCCGACATCTGCCGCGAATATGAAGTGCCCTACGTTCTCGGTGAATCGGAAGATGCCGCTGCTGGATTTACTGCCGAGGGCGCCCACGAATCCGCGGCCATGTTGCTGATTCGCGCGCCCTTCGCCGAAGGCGTCACGTTTCCCGACGCGCGCCTTACCCTTTTTGGCCATGCCGATCTCTTCGACGTCACGCCTACCGTCGAGCGCCCCAGTCGGAAAATTCGCACTTCCGGTTTCTTTGGCGATTTTGCCGAATTGAAACCCGGCGACTATGTGGTCCACGTGGATCACGGCATCGGCCAGTTCGAGGGTCTTCGCCAGATCGAATCCGGTGGGTACAGCGGCGAAT
>Ga0209268_1001263_pt1 | contig 12533 bp, 8 predicted proteins | sample GraSoiAngelo_143_FD_185900 | JGI IMG/M metagenome (GOLD analysis project Ga0209268, IMG submission 185900) | Grasslands soil microbial communities from the Angelo Coastal Reserve, California, USA - 14_1009_02_30cm (SPAdes) (version 2) | ecosystem: Environmental > Terrestrial > Soil > Grasslands ... | reverse complement strand
CGCGCGTGAAGCGATCCACCGGTTTTTCATCGCGCGCGCGCACGCCCACGCGCAGCTGGACTTCGGGAATCGCCGCGAAATCGGCGTCCTTGAGAGCAAGCGGGCCGTGCGTGGCATTGACGCCCACGTACTCCGTATGGATCGCTTCGAACTCGAGGCCAAGGTCTTTGAGGCGCTGCCGCAGGGTACGATCGGCCGCCTTCGCCTTCTCCAGCGCGTCCGGCCAGGCATAGACGAGCGTTCCCACCGCCTTGTATCCGTAGAAGTACGCGATCGAGACCTTGAGCCTATCGGTGGCGGGTTTTCCCCTGACACCCGATACCCGCACCCTGTCCTTGCCCGCCTGAGCAAGTTGGATGGTCGTGAAGTCCGCGACGCCATCCGGTGTGATGTACTCCCGCGGATCGCCCATCTCGTAGACCAGCTGTTCGGTCACTGAGGCAACGTCGATCCGGCCGCCGCTGCCGGCATGCTTGATCAGATGGAAGGTCCCATCGGCGCGCGCTTCGACGATTGGATACCCGACGTTGGCCAGGTCGGGAATGCGTTTCCAATCCTTGAGGCAGTTGCCCCCACTGCACTGCGCCCCGCACTCGATGATGTGGCCGGCGACCGTACCGGCGGCAATGCGGTCCCACGCGTCCGGTGCCCATCCGAACGCGTGCATCAGCGGTCCGAGCGTGAGGCCCGTGTCCGTCACACGACCGGTGATGACGACCTGCGCGCCGCGCTGCAGCGCCGCTACGACCGGTCCGGCGCCGAGATAGGCGTTGGCGGACAGCACGCGATCGCGTACGTCGTGCAGCGGGCGAGCGGTGTCCAGGTTCTTGAGGTCGTGCCCGCGCGCGAGTAAACCGTCCAGCCGACCGAGGAGATCGTCGCCGGTAACGACGCCGATGGTCAGTTTCCCGCCGAGCCCGAGCCGGCGCGCGACATCGGCGAGCGCCATCGCGCAGGCGCGCGGATTCACGCCGCCGGCGTTCGCCGTGACCTTGATTCCCCGCTCGGCGATGGTGGGCAGGATCCGCTCCATCTGCGTGATGAAATCGGTCGCGTAGCCGCGGGCCGGATCGCGCGATTTCTGTTTCTGCAAGATGGACATCGTCACTTCGGCGAGGTAGTCCATCATCAGGTAGTCGATGGGTCCACCCGTCACTTGCCGATACGGTGCTTCGAGCCAATCTCCCCAAAAGCCCTGCCCGCCTGCGACCCGGACAGTCGCGGGACGCGAGCTCACCGGAGATTACCTGCTCCCCGTGATCCAGCTGTGACGACCGTGCGCCGCGCGGCGATCGAGCCCGTCGGCGTCGTCACGCGCGTCTCGATCAACGCTCCGAAACCGTTCGGCAACTCGAGCGCCGGGGCGTTGGGCAGCCGCACGACACTGCGGCCGCCCGCAACGACCATGAGCGGGCCCCCTTCGCCCACCGGTTCGTCCGGACCGAGGAAGCGGATACGGGCATCCCCCCGCCAGGCGTGGCCGGGGAGACGCGCGAAGGCGGGATAGAACTCGACCGTGAGCGGCACAGCGCGCAGCGCGTCGGACAGCGCCACGCTCATCCGCGCGAACGGGTAGTTCACCGGCTCGTTGCCGCCGGGGATTTGCTGACCCGTCGAGTCATAGACCGTGACGGAGAAATCCGTCAGCTCGTCCCAGAGCCCCGGCGGCAGCGCCAGGTCGACTTCCATCCGTTTCGCCCAGCGCGGCGCGCGGACCTGGAGCGTTTCCGCGGGTTGGCCGCGTCCGGCGATCGCGTAGCCGCGCTCCGCGCCGACCAGCCGATACGCAATTTGGCCGCTGGCGGTACTTGCCTGCGTTGCGCCCGCCAGCACGCTCGACGCCTCGAGACTTCCGGGCTGCGTCAGGGCGAGGGCGACGGGACCCAGCTCGGCGCCGACGGTCGCCGTCGTGCCGGTGAGTGGCGGCGCAATCACATCAAGCTCATAGACACCCGGGACCATGTCTTCCGCGCGTACGGTGATCACGGCGCTGCCGGGCTCCTGCTGGCCGATGTCGATGTCCTCCGGTGCCGCCCGGGCGGGTTCGCCGTTCGGCTCGTAGAGGCGCACGGTCGCGTGCTGGCTCTGTGAATCCGGGAGGGAGACGGTGGCCCGCAGCGTGGCATCGGCCTGCGCAACGCGCAGGAAGTAACGCTGCACATTCCCCGGCGCCACGACGCGCCGTTCGTCAAACAGCGCTTTCGCGCTGAGGTCCGTCGGGACGATCACCGTATTCACGAGCATAAAGAGCGGGCCCGCGACGGTGTCACGCGGATTCCGCGCCGTCACGGTCCCAACGTACATGCCTGGAGCGGTCAAGGCGCTGCGCTGGTACGTGACGACGATCTGCGTGGCCCGCGGCGCGGCATCGACCGAATTGTCGACGGTCAGCCACGGCACGTCGGCGCGCAGCGCAAACTCCGCGGCGCGCAGTCCCGCCCGCTGCCGCACGGTGAACGTCTCGACGCTGTCCTGTTCCGCGAGACCGTTCCGCCAAAATGCGGCCGTGACGCCGTGCGCGGCCTGCACGCTGTAGGTCGAGCCCTGGTGTCCGCCCTCGAGCCATTGGTACGCAGCCTCGAGTGACGGCATTCCCGCGCCCTCATCGATGGCGCGCGCGCCGCTGAAGGGACGTGCGGAAATCCGCAGCGCCTGAATGATGTCCGCCGCGGCCGCGCGCCGACCCGCTTGCGCCATCGCCGACACGAGACAGGCGGCCAGACCGGCGGCGTGGGGCGACGCCATGCTCGTGCCGCCCTTGATCTCGTTGCCGGTATCCCAGCGCGGGACGCTCGAGAACGCGACCCCAGGCGCCACGACGTCGGGTTTGGCGAGCTCCCCGCCGCGCGAGCTGAACCACGACAGCACATCCCGCGCTGGCGGCACGCCCTGCTGCGGGGGACGCTGGAAGGCGCCCGGGTAGGCCGCGCCGACCGATAATGCCAGGTCCGCCGAGCCCGGGAAGCCGAGGGTCGAGAGACCCGGCCCGTCGTTGCCCGCGCTGATCGCAAACACGGCCTCGGGATGATTGAGCAGGAAGGCGTCCACGATCGAATCGATCACCGCGCGTCCCTCATGCTCGTTGCCGACGCCAAAGCTCATGTTCAGGACGAGGGGCAGGTTGCGCTGCGCCGCGTAGCGCGCCGCGTAGTCGATCGCACGCATCATGCTGCCGTGGACCGTGACCCCGCCCCGCGCGTTGTTGGCGATCTTGAGGCCGATCAGCTGCGCGCCCGGCGCGACGCCGTTGAATCCCGCCACATCGAAGAGGTTGTAGCCGGCCGCGATCCCCGCGACGTGAGTCCCGTGCCCCGAGGTGTCGAAAAAGAGATCGAGGATTGGCGCACTGTCGGGTGGGGCGGTTTCGCGGAAGTTGGCGACGATGGTGAGCGGCTTCGTGCCGAGGGCGATCGTTTCATGACCTTGGCGGTAATCGTGGAGCGGCATTTCGTCTTCGAACGAGCCGTCGAGGTTCGTGTCGAGAAATGCCACCCAGCCGTCGGAGGCTTTCACGACCACGACGGGGAATTCGTCGGTATTGCGGCCGTTGCCGTTCAGGTCCGCCGCGGGCGGGCGGCCGAGGGGCAGCTCGCGGAACAGGCCGCGAAACCACGTGGTCGCGGTGGTCAGGCGCCCAATGCGGGCCGCGCCTTTCATTTGTTGGTCGGTCGGTGCGGCAAACGCGGTCAGCGCGACGCGCCCCTCCCCCGAAAAATCCCGCAGGTCCACGATCTTGGGGGCGCCCGTGCTGGTGGCGATCAGTCCCGGGACGCTCGGATCGATGCCGCTGTCGAGAATGGCGATGAGCACGCCCCGGCCGTCGTAGGTCGGATGCAGCGCGCGAAACAGTTCTACGCCGGTACTCTTGAGCGGCATGAGCCCGAGCATGTACGCGACCGCCGCCGGATCGACCGCGGGCCGCGCGGTAGACGCTCGGCTGCCGTCCGATGGGACGGGCGCGGACGGGGAGGGAGTCGCGGGGACGGGTTTCGTGGCCGGTTTGGTGATGCCTTTGGAGCTTGCGCAGGCAGCGCCCAGCACCAGCACGGTTGTGGCAAGAAGCTTCACGAGAGGCTCGGCAGTCCAAAGGCCCCGAGGTGCGGGCCGATGAATTCGTTGGACACCTCAAGGAGAAACGCGAGCGTATCACGCGTCTCTTCGGGCGTGAGAATCGCATCGACAAATCCGCGCGCGCCCGCGAACTTGGCGTCCAGTTGATGCTCGTAATCGGCGCGCATCGCGTCGACCGCACCGGCATTGTCGGGTTTGGCCGCGTCGGCGCCGTATACCGCTTGGATCGCCGACTCCCCTTCCATCACGCCCATGCGCCCGGTCGGCCAGGAGACGATGAAGTCGGGATCGAACCCTTGTCCCGCCATCGCATAGTAGCCGGCGCCGGACGCGTGGTTGACGGTGAGCACGAGCTTCGGGACCGTCGCGGTGGCCATCGCTTCGACGAAGCGCGCGCCCGCGCGAATGATGCCCGTGTGCTCCGCCTCGGTCCCGACCATGAATCCGGAAACATCCTGAATGAACAACAGCGGCACCCGTTCCCGGTCGGCGTTTTCGATGAAATAGGCCACCTTCTCGGCACTCTCCGTGTAGATGATGCCGCCGATCCGCGGCGCTTCGTTCTTCCGCTTCGCCTTGATCACGCCGCGCGAGTTCGCGATCACCGCCACTTGCCGTCCTTCAATCGCGCCATGCCCGCAGATCATTTCCGGCGCGACGTCCGGCTGGAACTCGTCGAGCCGGCTGGCATCGAGTAGGCACTCGAACAGCGACCGGACGTCGTAACTCATCCGGTGATCGACGGGAATCAAGTGGTACAGCTCCTTGGTGTCGCGTTTCGGGGCGGGATACGTGCGACGCGGTGATGCCATGTGCGGCAGCCGGCCCACGTATTCACGAATCCGCGCAAGACACTCGCTGTCGTTCTTGGCACGATAATGTGCCACCGCGCTGACGGCCGTGTGTGTCGTCGCACCACCCAATGTTTCCGCGTCCACGACCTGTCCTGTCGCCCCCTTGACCAGATTGGGGCCGCCCAAGCCCATGAACGACGTGCCTTCCACCATGAAGATCACATCCGACAGTGCGGGCAAATACGCGCCGCCCGCGATGCACGGACCCATGACGGCCGCAATTTGCGGGACTTTGAGATAGCGCCGCATGATCGAGTTGTAATAGAAGATGCGCGCCGCCCCGTACTGTCCGGGAAAGACCCCGCCCTGATAGGGAAGGTTTACACCCGCGGAATCGACCAGGTAGACGATCGGGATGCGTTGGCGCATCGCGATCTCCTGGGCGCGCAGAATCTTCTTGATCGTCTCGGGCCACCAGGAGCCCGCTTTGACGGTGGCGTCGTTTGCGACAACGACGACCGGTCGTCCGCCAACTCGACCCAGGCCCGTGACGACTCCGGCCGCCGGCGCCTGCCCGTCGTACTGGTCATAGGCAACGAGTAATCCGACTTCGAGCCAGGGCCCGTCCTTGTCCAGCAATCCCGCCACACGCTCCCGGGCCGTCAACTTGCCCTGATCATGCTGGCGCTTGATGCGCTCCGCCCCGCCTCCTTGCTCGAGGCGGGCGCGGAGGTGCGTGTACTCGTCGCTGAGCGTCTTGATGCGACTCACGAACGGCCGTGCGTCGTGCGTGGTGCGTCGTGCGTGGGATTACGCCGCGACATGATCGGCGGCCCATTCCTGGATGTACTTGATCAGATCCGACGTCGGCGTACCCGGGCCGAACAGCTTCCCCGTGCCTTGCGATTCCAGCGCGGCCATGTCTTCGGGGGGAATAATGCCACCGCCGGTCAACAGGACGTCCTGCCGGCCGGCGGCGTCGAGTAGCTTGCGGACGCGCGGGAACAGCGTCAGGTGCGCGCCCGACAGGATCGACAGGCCGACGACGTCGACGTCTTCCTGGATCGCCGCTTGCGCGATCATCTCGGGGGTCTGATGCAGACCGGTGTAGATCACTTCCATCCCGGAGTCACGGAGCGCGGCGGCGACGACCTTCGCGCCGCGATCATGCCCGTCGAGGCCCGGCTTCGCGACGAGAATGCGAATCGGCCGCTTGAGCTTCGCCATCAAGCGCGGAAGCGCAGCAGCGCCGCGAGGCCGTCTACGACACGCCGAGCTTTGTCGTCGTAGAGGACATCCACCTGCGCGCGCTGACTCAGCGCTTCTTCGACCGCCTCATCGATTCGCGGATCATCGTCCTGCCCGTCCGCGAGCAGGGTGCGGACCTGCCCGCGGCTCAGTGCCTTCAGGGTCGCCTCCACGCCGTTGACTGCCCAGCCGCGCGGCATGCCATCCTTCACGGCCTCCGCGTGGGCGCGCTCCCAGGCGCGCTCGCGTTCTTCGCGCAGCGCCAGCGTCGCATCGCGGACCTCGGCCGGCGTCGCCTGCTTCGGGCTAAGCTTCACGACGCCGAACACGAGATCGTGCACATACGTGTGAAGGTGAGGGATAACGGCTCCGGCGTCCACACCGACGCTGCCCAGCACGATGCCGCTGAGCGGCTTCTCGCGGTTGATCTGGAAAATGCGCTCGGCGATCTGGGCGTACAGCCGCTGCTTCTCCGCGCGGATCCGGTTGTGGTAATTGTATTCGCCAATGCTTCCCCCTGATGGCGCGCCGCTCCGCGCGCCGCCGTGAAACTTGCCGGCGCGTGAGGACTCGATCCCCGGCAGGCCAGGCCGTTCCACGCAATCGTACGCCGTCACCTCGAAGAACCGGGCCGCGGTGCGATCGTAGACGACACACAGGATGGTGCCGAACTCTTCTTCGAGGCCGAGCAGCTCACGCACCAGGGGTTGGTGATTGACCGCCAGTCTGGAGCGATGGACGTGTGGCAACGGCAAGGCCTCGAACAGGCCCCCCCCCGCCCCCCCAAGCTCGCGCGAGGCGAAGATTGCGATGGCGCGCGCGCGGGGCAGATGGCTCGGCTCCTCGAGGTAGTCGAGCACCTGGCGCAGGTTGGCCGCGATCGCCTCGCGGTCTTCGTGCGACAGCGGTTGCCGTGCCAAGGCCAGTTCCCGCTCGCGCACGCGGTTTTTCATCTTGATGAGATACTTCCCGCGCGTGCGGTCGCGCGGCTCGAGCTTCAAGTAGCAGGTCACGACCCAGTGCGGGCCGGGCGCGATCGACGCGAGCCGCGCGAGCACGGCCTGGGCATCCGGTTCGGTGATGGCGGCGGGTATGGCGCTCATGTCCTAAAAGAACACGGGTTCGCGGTACGCTCCCCAGACGCGCTCCAGCGCGTGTCGGATCTCATAGAGCGTGGCGTACGCGCGCGCGCAGTCGAGCATCGGTCCGATGACATTGTGATCCGCCTCCGCGGCCTGGCGCAGCGCCTCGAGCCGCTGTTCCACGAGCGTGTTATCCCGTTCGGCGCGCACGCGCGCCAGCCGTCGCCGCTGGTCCTGCTCGGCGTCGTTGGAGACCTTCAGGATCTCCACGGGATGGTCGTCGTCGGACAGGAATTCGTTCACCCCGACGGTGATCTTGTCGCCGGTTTCCACCTGACGCTGGAAGGCGGCGGCCGATTGGGCAATCTGCCGCTGGAACCAGCCGGTCTCGATTCCCCGCACGACACCGCCGATCGAATTGATCTCGGCGAACAGCGCTTCCGCCTCGCGTTCGAGTTGATCGGTCAGGGCCTCGACGTAGTAGGAGCCGCCCAACGGGTCGATCACCTTCGCGACGCCCGTTTCGTGCGCCAGGATCTGCTGCGTCCGCAGCGCCACTTGCACCGACTGCTCGGTGGGGAGCGCGAGCGTCTCGTCGAGAGAGTTTGTGTGCAACGACTGCGTGCCGCCGAGGACGGCGGCGAGCGCCTGATAGGCGACACGCACGATGTTGTTCAGGGGCTGTTGCGCCGTGAGCGTGACGCCGGCCGTCTGACTGTGAAACCGCATCATCCAGGAACGCGCCTGCTTCGCCTGGTACCGCTCCCGCATGTGACGCGCCCAGATGCGGCGGGCCGCCCGCAGCTTGGCGATCTCCTCGAAGAAGTCGTTGTGAATGTCCCAGAAGAAGGAAAGGCGCGCCGCAAAGCTGTCGATATCGAGGCCCCGGGCGATCCCGCGCTCGACGTACGTGAAGCCATTGGCGAGCGTGAACGCGAGCTCCTGCGGCGCCGTGGCGCCCGCTTCGCGGATGTGGTAGCCCGAGATCGAGATCGTATTCCAGAGGGGGGTGTGTTTGGCGCCCCACTCGAACATATCCACGATCACTTTCAGCGCAGGCTCGACCGGATAGACCCAAGCATGCTGGGCCATGTACTCTTTCAGGATGTCGTTCTGCACCGTGCCGCGCAGCTTCGCGATCGGCACGCGCTGCTTCTCGGCGGCGGCGACGTAGAAGCAAAACAGGATCGCTGCCGGGCCGTTGATCGTCATCGACGTCGAGACCTGATCGAGCGGAATGCCGTCGAACAGCGTTTCCATGTCGGCGAGCGAGGAGATCGCGACGCCGCACTTCCCCACCTCCCCTTCCGCGCGCGGATGGTCGGAGTCGTAGCCCATCAGCGTGGGAAAGTCGAACGCGACGGAGAGGCCGGTCTGACCGTGCTCCAACAGGAATTTGTAACGCCGGTTGGTGTCGGCCGCGCTGCCGAATCCCGCAAACTGCCGCATCGTCCACAGCTTGCCGCGGTACATCGTGGGATGAATGCCGCGCGTGAACGGATATTCCCCCGGCCGGCCGAGCTGTCGCTCGGCGTCGAACCCGTTCAGGTCCGCGGGCGTGTACACTGGCTTCTTCTGGATCGTCATTCCCCGTTCCTCACCTGGTCGAGGACCTCGGCCGCGACTTCGTAGGGCGTCCGCGTTCCGGCGGCCACGTCGTCGAGGCGCTTGGCCAGGAGATCTTCAGCCTGCGTCTCATCCCATACCCATTGGCGGATTGCGCGGTTCACGACGGCCCGCGTGCGGGTCGCGAGACGCCGCTTGCGGCGTTCGGCGAGCTTGCCGCTGGTTTCGAGGAAGCTGTGATGCCGGTTTAACGCGTCGACCAGTTCAGGGATCCCTTCTCCTTTCGACGCAACCGTGGTGAGCACGGGGGGTTCCCATACGTCGGCCGTTTCCGCCCGTTGCCGCCCTTTACCGCCCGTTGCCGCCCGCGGCTGATGGTGCGGCGTGATGTGCGCGAACGCATTGCCTCTTCGAATCCCGAGCATCACTTCCACTTCCTGCTTCAGCTTATCCGCCCCGGGCCTGTCGCTCTTATTGATAACGTACAGTTCGGCAACCTCCATGACGCCTGCCTTGAGCGTCTGGATGCCATCGCCCGATTCAGGCACGAGGACCAGCACCGTTGTCTCGGCGGTCGCGGCGATGTCGAGCTCGGTCTGCCCCACGCCGACTGTTTCAATGAGGATGCGATCAAATCCGAACGCGTCCAGGACATCGGCGACCTCTTCGGTGGTGGTCGCGAGACCGCCCTGCGCGCCGCGCGTGGCCATGGAGCGAATGAAGACGCCCGGGTCGAGGCTCACCGCCTCCATGCGAATGCGGTCGCCGAGGAGCGCGCCGCCGGTAAAAGGACTCGTGGGATCGACGGCGATCACGGCGACCTTGCGGCCGCGCTCCCGGTAGGCCCGCACCAGCTGTTCGGTGAGGGTGCTCTTCCCGGCTCCGGGCGGGCCGGTGATGCCGATGCGTTGCGTGCCGCTCTTCCCAATGCGTTTGTGAATTTCCGACAATACACGTTCGAACCCGTCGCGCTGGTTCTCGACCAGGCTGATGGCGCGGGCGAGTGCCGCGGTGTCGCCGCGCGCCAATCCTTCGAGCACCGCATCGAGTCGCATACGCTCTAAGGATAACGCCGGGGGGGGTGTGGCGGTCATAGGAGGGTTCCGCGCAGGATGACGCTCGCGACCGTGAAGTAGATGACGAGCCCGGTCACGTCCACGAGCGTCGCGACGAACGGCGCGGACGCGCTGGCGGGGTCAAAGCTCAATCGCCGCAACACGAATGGCAACAGTGAACCGGCGATCGTCCCGAACGTCACGACGCCGATCAGGCTGCCGAACACCGTCAGGGCGACCAGCAAGTAATGCTCGCCGTAAATCCCGGTAATGGTGTGCCACAGCGTGATGCGGAGGAAGCCGATCGCGCCGAGCACCATCCCGAGCACCAGGCCCGTTGCGACCTCGCGTCGGATGACCCGCCACCAATCGCGCAGATTCACCTCGCCGAGCGCCATCGCGCGGATGACCAGGGTCGAGGCCTGCGAGCCGGAGTTGCCGCCGCTCGAGATGATGAGGGGCACGAACAACGCGAGGATGACCGCTTTCGCGATCTCTTCTTGGAAGAAGGCCATCGCCGTGGCCGTCAGCATTTCGCCGAGGAATAGCGCGGCCAGCCAGCCGGCGCGCTTTCGGACCATGCGGCCGAACGCGACTTTCAGGTACGGCGCGTCGAGCGCCTCCATGCCGCCGAACTTCAGAATGTCTTCGGTTGTTTCGGCTTCGACGACGTCGACGACGTCATCGAACGTGATGCGACCCAGGAGTTTTCCTGCCTCGTCTACCACGGGCACGGCGGCCACGTTGTAGCGCGCCATGAGCCGCGCGACCTCTTCTTGATCCTGCTGCGGCTGCACCTGCACGATCGGCTGCTCCATCACGTCCCGTACCAGCTTCGTGGGTGCTGAGACGATGAGACGCGCGATCGGAACGATGCCGTGCAACGTGCCCTGGCCATCCACCGAGTAGACCTGATACAGCTGGCTCTCGTCCTCTTCACTCTGGCGCCGGATTGCTTCCATCGCCTCGGCTACGGTCGCGTCTTCGCGGACGCTGACCACGTTCGCGGTCATCAAGCCGCCCGCAGAGTCCTCCGGGTATTTGAGCAGCCGTTCGACGTCGGCGCGATCGGTGATCTCTTCCAGCACCGCTTCGCGATCGCCCGCAGGCAACTCCGCGACCAGATCGGCCGCGTCGTCGGTCGGCAGCTCCTCCACCAGCTCGGCCGCGTACTCAGGGCCGACGGCCAGGAGGATGTCCTCGGGATGCTCGGCGGCTTCCATCTCGGCGAGCGCGCTCGAGGCCAGCTCGGTCGGCAGTTCCGAGATCACGCGGACGCGGTGGGACTCGTCCAGGGCGGCGAGGATATCAGCGAGATCGGAGGGATGGCAGTTCTGGGCTCGTGCCAGAAACGGACCCAGATCGTCCTGCTCGGCGAGCTCTTTCATCTCGTCGAGTCGGAGCTCCCGCGCTTCGTGCGTGGTCACGTCGCGCTGCCGCCCAGGGCGATCGTCCGGACCGGGCCGCGACGGACGGCGATACGCTCGACGCGCGTGGCGCTGGCGGCGAGGACGTCGAACTCCAACCCCTTGAGCGTGAAGCGCTCGCCGGCGCGCGGGATGCGCCCCAGCGCTTGAATGAGCAGGCCGCCCACCGATTGCGCGCCCCCCCCCCCTCCGGCAGGCCCCGCAGTGACCAGGGGAACGCCGAGCTGTTCGCCAAGCTCCGTCGCGGGCGCAGTGCCCTCCACCTCGACTACGCGGGTGACGTCAGGAGCGGAGCTGGTAGGTTCGAACAGCTCGCTCACGAGATCCCTGAGCAGATCCTCGAATGTGACCAGTCCCGCCGTGCCGCCAAACTCGTCCAGTACCACGGCGAGGTGCTGGCCCCCGCGCTGCATCTCCAGCATCAAATCGCCTGCGCGCATCGTTCCCGGAATGGTGAGCGGTGGCCGCACCAGAATCGGGTCCTCCGGCTGGCGCCCCAGGAGATCGAGTGTGTGCGCAACGCCGACGACTTCGTCGAGCGAACCCCGGTACACCGGGTAGCGACTGTATCCAGACTGTTGCAGCACGTGCGCCGCTTCCGCGGTCAGGATTCCCTCGGGGAACGCGACGATCGCCGTGCGCGGCGTCATCAGCTCGCGCACCGGCCGGTCGGAAAACGCCAGGACGCCGGAAACGACCGCCATTTCGTCGGTCGCCGCCAACGTCTCCGTGTCCGCCGACGAGAGTAGCGCCGCGAGCGTCGTCGAACGCTCGCGGCGCGGAATGAAGGGTGACAGCAGCACAGCCAAGCGGTCCATCCAGGGCACGGCGCGCGCGACGAGGGCCTCGGCCCAGCGCCGCCCGACGACGCGCGGCACGAGGTAGGATGCGCTGATGAACAGCGGTACACCGACCATGACCGTGAAGATGCCCAGGAACGTCGGCGTCGTCGCCGCGAGCAACGCGGGCACGGCGCCCGCCGCCAGGAGGACGCCGAGGGTGGTGAGCATGTTCGCCGCTGCAATCGTTGGCCCCGGATTCTGGAGCACTCCGGCGGTGGCGGTCGAGCCACGCAGTTTGTACGCCACCCAGCGGGTGAGCTCGTGCTGGCTCACGGTGGCGGCGGCCACGCCAATGGCGGCCGCGACACCGGCCAGCAGCAGTCCGATGAGCAGCACTACGAGGGCGACGGTCATCGCTTCTCGAAGGAGACCTGGGTCACCCGGCGTTGCTCCACGCGCTCTACCACCACGCGATAACCGTCGAGTGTCAGCTCGTCCCCCGGTCGGG
>Ga0209268_1001258_pt1 | contig 12577 bp, 15 predicted proteins | sample GraSoiAngelo_143_FD_185900 | JGI IMG/M metagenome (GOLD analysis project Ga0209268, IMG submission 185900) | Grasslands soil microbial communities from the Angelo Coastal Reserve, California, USA - 14_1009_02_30cm (SPAdes) (version 2) | ecosystem: Environmental > Terrestrial > Soil > Grasslands ... | reverse complement strand
TATTTCGGGCGCCGCACGGTTACCGCAACCCGTTCGTAGGTGTCGCCACCCGCCGCCTCGGTTATACGGTGTTCGGATGGACGTTCGGCGTGTGGGACTCGGACCCCCGCGTTTCGGCCGAGGAGATCCGAGCCCGCGTGCGCCGCAAGCTGCGGCCCGGGGCGATCATCCTGCTGCACGACGGCGATGGCTACGATCCGGACGGCGACCGGCGCCGCACTGCGGCCGCCCTCCCTGCGATCATCGCGGATGCCCGGTCTGCGGGCTACACGTTCCGGCCGCTCGGGGAGCTGGTCGCATGAAGTCGCGGGCCGGACGCTGGATCGGATGGCTCCTCGCTCTCGTCGGCGTGGGCCTGGCGCTCAAATTCTTCACCGGCTTCCCATGGCAGGTGACCTTCGCTGCGCTGCTCGACGCCGATCGGTGGCTCCTCATCATCGCGCTCGCCGTGAACCTCTCCTCGCTCGTGGCGAAGGGGTGGGGCTGGCATCTGCTCCTGAAGCCCGTCGCACCGCACAGCTGGCGGGTGGCCCAGGAGGCGAACCTGGTGGGCGCAGCCGTGAACGACCTGTCCGTTGCGGTGGCGGGCGAGGCCGCGCGCGTGCACCTGATCGCGCAGCGGGGCGGGGTGCCGGCCGGCGCGGCCGTTTCATCGGTTGTGTGGACCCGCGTGGCGGAGGGGCTGGCGCTCGCCTTGTTTCTGGTGATGGCGCCGAGCGTGCTGCAGCTCGAGCCATGGCTGCGGGCGGCCCAGAGCGGGGCGGGGCTGACGCTGGTGGTGGTACTGCTTCTCGCCTGGGGGCGCGGCTGGGCGTCGCTCGCCGACCGGTTGCCGGCATCGCTGCGGTCGCGGCTCGGTTTGCTGCGAGCCATGGGAGCCGGTGGCCGGCTGGTCTGGCCCACCGCCTTTGCACTCTACAATTGGGCGGCCCAGTGGGCTACGTATCACCTCGTGCTGCGCGCCACGCACGTGCCGGTGTCGCTCGCCGCGTCGTTCACGGCCCTCATCGTCGTCAACCTGGGCGGGCTGCTGCGGCCCACGCCGGCGAACGTCGGCGTCACTCAGGCGGCGCTGGTCGTGGGATTGTTGCCGTTCGGCGTGGCGCCGGAGCAGGCGGTCGCCGCCGGGCTGGCGCTCCAGGCGCTGCAGGTGCTGCCCGTGCTGTTCCTGGGTGCGATGGTGACGGGGTGGCGACTGCTCAAGCTCGAGTCTGAGCTCGCCTAAAAGCGACCGCGAGCGGGGAAAAAGGGTGACTCGTCCACTGTGCGCGCGCCTACCTTCCCCCGCGTGTCTCCCAGGTATCGGATGCCGGGCGCGGCCACGCGGCGACGTGAGGCCGAGGTCGCGGAGCTGGCCCGGGCCCTCGCCGCCGCTCGATGCGCCGCCCGGGTCGCGGGACTCGGGACCGGCGAGTTCGTGGTGCGGGAGCTGCTGCTCAGCGTCATCCAGCAGATCGATCGGGCGGCGGAGGCTGCGCGGCGACTGTGAGACTACCTCCCCCGTCCTCCACCATCCTCCCCCGACTTTCTGAGCCGTGGCAGGTCGGCGTCGACCTCGTGGGTCTTGTGAAAGGGCACGCGAGGGCTCCGAATGGGTAGTAAGTGCGCGATCGAGTTGGCGTAGAACTCGAGCAGCGGCCGGCTGCGGGGGAGCACGATTAAGCTGTCACCGTCCTCCACCACCAGCCGCCGCATCCGGAGCATGCGCCAGGCGCGGTCCCACACCTCCGGGATGCGGGCGCCGCCCCGCACGACCTTGGCGTTGACGGCGCCCAGCCGGTCCCGCAGCTGCTCCATCCGCTCCAGCACCGCCTCCTTGGGAATCACCGTCTGTCCGAATGACAGCACGGCGGCCGCGGCGAGCGGCACCGGCGTGACGGGGACGATCGCGCCGATGCGCTCCATCAGGAGGGCCGCGAGCCGCTCGAGCTCGGGCAGCCGCCGTGCCTTCGGAAGCTCGAGCACGCCCGGCGCGCTCGCGAGCCACGCCTTCAGTGAGACCGGAGTCCCGAAGTTCACCGCGGCGCGACCGTAGCGCTTGAGCCGCCCCGTGACGAGTCGCAGCGCGTTGCTTCCGACGTAGCTCGCCACGGTCCACAGCTGCGCCAGCCGGCGCGGCCGATCGCGCTCGTCCACCAGCTCGCGGATGAGCGCCCGGTCCTCGAGCACCCGGTCGAAGTTGATGGCGACCGGCACGAACCAGATGTCGCGATCGAAGGCGGGGTCGAGTGTGGTGCGACAGACGTAATCGAGCAATCCGAGCTTCGGCGGACCGAGGCGGCCGTCGCGCGACAGGCGCCCTTCGGGGAAGAACCCTTGCGTCACGCCGTTCCTGGTGATCAGATGCACGTACCGCTCGAGCACGGCGTGGTACAACGGCTCCCGGTACCCACGCCGGACGAAATACGATCCGAACGACTTGAACATGTACTCCAGGGGCCACACGCGTGCCCACTCGCCCACCGCGTAGCTCACGTGCGCGCCGTAGGCCAGCACGTAGGCGACCACGACGTAGTCCACGTTGGAGCGGTGGTTCATGGCATAGACGACGACATCCCGCTTGGGGATGCGCGCCAGGGCCGCCTCGTCCTGGTAATCGACGGTCACACGGTACAGGAGGTTGAGCACGATCTTGGCGAGGTTGTAGCCGATCTTGTAGTAGGACAGGACGTTCAGCTGCGGCACGATTTCGTCGACGTACTGCTCGACCCGCCGCCGCACCTCGGCGTGGGTGAGGGAGTGCTCCTGTGCGTGGTGGCGGACGGCCGACTCGACCACCGGATCGGCGGCGAGAGCCGCCTTGGCGGTGCGGCGCTGCTGGAGATGGTAGCGCGCCAGGCGTGTGCGGAACTCGTGGATGGTGCGGAGGGCCCGACGTCCGAGCCACCCGGTCACGCGACGCTCCCTCCCTCCTTCTTGAGCTGCGCGTATCCCATGCCGCGCAGGATGGCGATGCGCTTCGCCATGGGCGGATGGGTCGCGAGCGCGTCGGCGAAGAGCCCTTCGTGCGCCGTCAGGCGCCGCCCCAACGGGTCGGCGATGCAGAGGTGGGCCGCGCCGCGCTTGATGGCCGTGGTCGGCGCGTCCGCGCCTTCGATTTTCTGGAGCGCGCCCGCCAGCGCCAGCGGGTTGCGGGTGAACTGCGCGCTCATCGCATCGGCCAGGTACTCGCGCTTGCGGCTCACTGCCAGCGCGAGGAGCTGCGTAATGATCGGGGCGAGGATCCACGAGAGGATCCACACGACCAGCAGGATGAGTAGCAGCGGGCCGGCGCCGCCCTTCTTCCCTCCCCCGCGCGAGCCTCCGCCGCTCCCCCCTCCCAGATTGGTGCCGCCCCGCAGCACGCGGGTCGCGCCATCGTGCATCAGGGCGACGGCCCCCACCAGCGCCGCGAGCATCGTCATCAACCGAACGTCCAGGTTCTTCACGTGCCCGAGCTCGTGTGCCACGACCGCCTGGAGCTCGTCGCGGTTGCAGAGGTCGAGCAGACCGCGCGTCACCGCGATGTGCGCGTGCAGCGGATCGGTGCCGGTCGCGAACGCATTGGGATCGGGGTCGTCCACGATCCAGATTCGCGGCCGCGGGACGCCGGCGGCGATGGCCATTTCCTCGACCACGTTGACGAGCTGCTTCTCTTGCGGGTCCGTGGGGTCGACGACGGCGCGCGCCCCGGTGGACCAGAGCACCTTCTCGGGGCCCGTCGCGTACGCATACCACGCCGTGAGCAGCGCGATGACCGTCAGGGCGATACCGAACCACGGGAATACGTGGTGGTACGCGGTGGTCGGCGCGTCGCGCGTCGACAAGTAGTAGATGTAGTCCCCGCCGAACCCGAGCCACGCGAAGAACGCGACGAAGCCAATCACCAGCAGGACGGTGCGCCGGCGATTGGCTTCCTGTTGTTGAAAGAGGGTGAGCGAAGTGTCGTCGCTCACACTTTCGGCTTCATCGAGAGATCGACCTGCGGCACGGCCTTGTCGGCCTGCTCTTCGAGCTCCCACAGATCGGCGGGCTGCGCCTTGGCGAGCCCCGCGACCAGGTTGGTCGGGAATTGCTGCTGTCTGGTGTTGTACTGCTCCACCACCACCATGAGGCGCTGGAGCGCGGATGACAGAGCGTTCTCCGCCTGGCTGATCTGCTTGATGCCTTCGGGGCCGGTCGCGTTGACCTTCACCGCCTGGTTCCGGGCCTGGATCACCGCTTCGAGGGTGGATCGCTCGAAGTCCATCGCTCCCTTGACCGCGTTCACCAGGTTGGGGATCAGATCGTGGCGCCGCTTGAGTTGAACGTCGATCTGCTTGAACGCGTTGAGCGTCTGGTTCTTGAGGGAGATGAGCCCGTTGTACGCGCCGACCAGCCACGCCGCGACCACCACGAGGACGACCAGCAAAATGATTGGGCCCATGGTAGCTCCGTTTCGAGGTAATGCGACCCTACGCGTTGGCCGATGGCAGGAGTTTCGCGAGCGCCTGCCGCACGGCCTCGGCGACCGCCGCGTCCTCTGGGCCGAGCCGTGCGAGAGGATGAGCCGTCTCGATGTGCAGCTCCACGCCCCGGCCCACCGGGATGCGGTGCCAGGAGCTCGGACTCTCCGGGTCCCGCTCGGCGTCCCGCGTCAGCCACGCCGTCAACGCCCGTCCCGACTTGCCGCGCGGCGGCGTGCCCTTGGTCTTGAGGGCCAGCCGGTCGGGCACGGGCAAGGAGGCGCCCAGGGCTTGAGCCGCGCGCCGCTCCAGCACGTCGCCCGTCTGATCGTGCATCTCCTTGATGATCGTCGCCAGCGTCGTCCCCTCCATCTGCCGCAGCTTGATCCACAGGAGCTGCAGGAAGTGACGGTAGGAGTAGGTCGCCGCCGTGCCCCGGCCTTCGGGGGGGCTCACCAGACCCTTGGTCACGTAGAACCGGATCGTGCGCTCGCTGGGCTGCGCCCGCGCGGCCGCGTTGATGGGTGTGATCGCGGACGCGTCGAGCACCGCTCCTACGAGCGCGGCGAGATCGCGCAGGTTCCATGGGGCGAGGTTGCGATACTCCCGCAGGGTGTGCAGCGGCTCGGTGTGCGGCGCTCCCGTCACGCCCCGGCGCCTCCCCGCGCGCGCTCCTCATCGATCCGGAACACGGAGGTCAGCCAATCCGTCACTTCGCGCACTTCGTCCGCTTCGGCGTCCCCCGTCATGATCGCGATGCGGCCCTCGAACACCGGCCAGCGATGCACGATGGCGAGGTAGAGGGCAAGCCCGGACATCGTCGGCAGGTGGATGTCGAGCAGTAGGGCGTCCGGTTGCTCGGTAGCGAGCAGCTCGTACGCCGTCTCGGCGCTACCCGCCCCGATCACCCGAAGCCCCTGGCGTGAGAGCGTGCGCTCCAGCACGCGGCGCAGCGGAGCCTCGTCGTCGACGACGAGGATGGTGTGCGACGCGGCGCTCATGAGGCGGACGCCCGGGCCTGCGGCGTCAGAAAGCGTTGCGCCACGCGAGCCAGCGCCTCGCCCGAGTCGAGGGACAGGCGCATTTCTCCGGCCGTGAGCCCGAGGTAGGCGCGCGCGTGCAGTTGGAGCGTCTTGGTCTGCGCGTATCCCAGCCGCTTCGCCACGTCTTCGATCGTGAAGCCGGGATCCTGCAACAGGCGGTGAGCGTACAGCACCCGCGCTGCGGAAAGGAAGTGCCGGGGCGACGGCAGGCCAACCCGGGTGAACCACCGCTCGCAGGTGCGCCGGTCCACCCGCGCCCGCACAGCGACCTGGCCCACCGTCTGCACTTCGCCGGGCGAGCGTAGCGCCTCTTCCAGCACCCAGCGCAGCTCGCTCGGGAGCGGCGCGAGCGCGTCGGCCAGCTGGTCCAGGAGCTGCCGCGACGAGGAACGCGCCTCCTCCTGGCCGAGCACCTCCCGCAACCGGCTCGGGTGGTCATCGTAATTGGCGAACACGGCGTGCTGGATGCCCCGCTGCCCCAGCGCCAACAGCACGCCGGCGGTGCGGGGTGTGAGAGTGGTGTAGAGCATCAGGGGGAGCGAGGGGAACAGCACCCGCAGCCGCTCGATCTCCTGCGACCGCGCGTGTCCCGATAGCAGCGGATCCACCACGGCCAGCTCGACGGGTCGGCTGCGAATGCTGGCGAGCACGTCGTCCCAAGTTGAAACCTGTGCGACGCTGAACCGGGAGCCCGCAGCCCGGCGCAGTTTGTGGAATTGAACGTCGGGGACGGCCGCTAACACGAGCATAAATCCCCCAAAATCCCTAAATGTCGCAAAATCGCCCTACGGTGCCGCAAAAACGCCCTAAAATCCGGACGCCCCCGCACGCAGCTTGTGGTTGTCCTGTTGCGTTGACTCCACACACCTTGGTTTGGCGGAGGTCCACATGTCCCGTATTCGCGCCCTGTTCACCCTGCTCGTCGTCGCGTTTGCCCTCTCAACCGTCGCCTGTGCCGACGCCACCGGCCCGAGCCACGGCTGCGACATCAACAACAGCAATACCTGCAAGTAGCAAGCACTCGCAAAACCGCGTTATCCACCGAGCTGCGCGAGGGACTCGGAAACCTCGCGTAGCTCGGCGGTTTGTACCATCGGCTCGGTTGCCGGCTGCGCTTCCCGGACCATCGCCTGCTGACAGTTCGGTAGCCCCGCCAGGATGCGCTCGATCCGGAACTCGAATTCATGCAGTCCGGCGGCGCCCGCAATCGCGAGCCCCTCTTTCATGAGGACTTCGGCGCGGCGGTACCGGCCGAACCGCGCCTGGCCGATCCCCTGTTTCAGATAAAAATCCGCCCGGATGTTGGGTGGCATGTCCGCCAGCCGGTCTTCACAGCGCTCCCGCCAGCGGGCGAAGCCGACGTGGTCTCGCCGAAACGACGCGCAGTGCATCAACTCGATCACCGCATTGCTGACGCTCTCGTGCGTCCGGCCGCGGCGGAACACCTCTGCCAGGGCTCGCTCCGCGCCGGTTGCGTCGCCGAGGCTCAGGAGCATGGTTCCCACGTCACCCAGGGCACGAAGCTGGGAATCTTCCTCTTCGTACAGCTCGAACGCATGCCACGCGTGCGGAATCGCCTCGGCCGATTGCCCCATGTAGTAGAATGCCGCGGCGATGCCCTGCTCGGCGCGCGCCTCGACGTCCCGCTCGCCGGCGGCGCGGGCGTCCGCGAGGATCCCCTCGAGGCCGCGCTGCGCGTCCGCAAGGTTACCGCGGCCGAGCGTGGTATTCGCCCGTCCGATCCGGCTGAGCAGGGCCGAATAGCGATCGCCGGCGAGGGTCGCGAGCTCCCCGGCCTCGGAGTAGGCGGCGTCCGCTTCGTCGAACCGGTTCAGCTTGCGGTGCACGCGCGCGAAGCGCAGTTGTGCCGCCACCGCGTCGGTCGAAGGCAGCCGGTTCCCCACCACCACCAGCAGCGTCGTGAGCACGTCGAGCGCTTCCTCGAGCCGCTGCTCGGCCTCGAGGAAGTGCGTGTATGCGAACAGCGCCGGCGCGACCAGCTGGATGTCCCCGAGGCGGTAGGAATCCGATGCGCTCTCGGCGATTCCGTGCACGTGCGCGCCTTCCGTGTCCACCGCGCGGAGCTCGAGGCAGAACCGGTCGGTCGCCACCGACTGGTAATGGAAGGCATCCTTCGAAACCGGCGCCCGGTCCGGCGCGAGCAGGTCCACCAGCCGCAGCGCGAGAAACGCGCCCTGGCCGAGGCGCGCTTCCAACGTCGTGGCGGCTTCCGGACCCGACACCCGCTGCAAGAAGATGGCATGTGGCAGCGATTCGAACTTCAGACGCGAAACGGGCATTCCTGGCGTCTCCGAGTGTGAGGCTAGCGAGCTGGCGTTTACACCCTAGGGCAGGGGCTATGCCTCATCGCAACGTGCGGCCGGCTCAGAACATAGCGTTTTCGTGCTCGTTCCGTTAGACCGCAGTTTTCGCGTTTTATGGCTTTTCGCCGCATCGTTTGGATGCCGCTTGGGCAGTCCCCACTCCCCTTATTCCGGCCCATGCGTCGGGGCCTCACCCTCGCCGAACTCATGGTCGTGCTGGCGATTCTAGCTATCGTGACGGCGGTCACATTACCTCGTTTGGCAGGCGTCCGGGACTGGATCGCCGTCGACACCGCAGCACACGACGTGACCGCTGCGATCACCGTCGCCCGGAGTGCTGCGATCTCGCAAGGCACGCGCAGCCGGGCGATGATCGCCCCCGACTCGCTGCGCATCGATCGCTGGCAGGGGGATTCGTGGGGAGAGCTGCATCGCTGGCCGGGGCCCGATGGGCATGGCGTGGCACTCGAGGTGTCGAACCCCGTGGTCGTGTTCGACCCGATCGGCCTCGCCTTCGGACTGTCCAATACCACAGTCGTTTTGGCGACGTGGAACGCGCGTCGCCAAGCTCACCATCTCCCGCCTCGGGAGAGTGAAGCGGTGGTAGTCTGGTGCGTGCAACCATTCCCGGGAGGTGGGCATCAAAGAGAACGGAACCGGCCGGGCGGGGGTGGGGAGGCGTGGGGGAGAGGGAGGGAACATGAAACATCCGACCGAACCGGCCGTATCAGGGTATGAGTATCGCGTATGGGTCGCGGCCGAAGTGTGACGGCCACTTCGCCCGACCGCCAACCCGGGGAGTTGTAAGCCCCGGGTTTGGTTTTTCTAGGGATCAGGTGCCCGAACCCCGACCGCGTCGAAGCTGAACGTCACCCGATCGGCGACACGAACGGTGCCGGCTGGTCCGCCGCGATACGGCTTGATGCCGAAATCCGTCTGTTTCACCGAGAAACTCCCAGTCGCCCGCAGCGTGTCGGTGCCGATTTCGGCGCGGATATCACAGCTCACATCACGAGTCTGCCCGGCGAGCGTGAGCCGGCCCTCCACGTGGAACCCTTCGCCGGAGGGGGTCACGCTTGCGGAGACGAAGCTGATGACGGGATACTCGTCCGCGCGCAGCACGTCGGTCCGCATGGCTTGAGTGATCTTGCGGACGTCGGCCGTGTCGGAGGTCCCGAGGACTGCCAGGCTGTCCGCCTGTACGACGATTTCCACGCGCGACTCGGGAGCCGCGTTCGGGTAGTAGACGACCCGTCCAGCGAATCCGCCGGCGCGGACGACGTGCGCGTGGCCTGCAAACCCAAGTAGCCCCGCTTTTCCTGTCTTCACTTCGAATCGGCTGGCGGGGGACAGCACGTAGACCGCTGAGTCCGGCTGCCCGCCCTGGGCCCATGCGGGAGCGCTGACGAGCGAGATGGCTCCCGCCAGGAGCCCGCCCCGTGTCAAGTTCATTCTCGAACCGGCGTGAGATAGCGGTTCAACCCCTCGTCGAAGGGGAGCGGCCGGATGCCGAACACCGACTCGATGGCGTTCGCCGGCGTGGCGCTGCCCTCCACCAGCATTTGCAGCTGATCGCCGGTGAGCGGCGCGGCGGCACCGAGCACGCCGAACGCAGCGGTGGCGGCCCGCGCGAGCGCGAGCGGGATGTGCACCAGCGGGCGGGGGTGGCGGGCGGCCCGCCCGATCGCGAGCAGGAATGCTTCGTAGGTCAGCACCTGCGGCCCGCCCAGCTCGAACGCGCCGGAGAGCGTGGGCTGCTCGACCGCGAGCGCAAACGCGAGGGCGACGTCCTCGACCCAGACGGGCTGCGTGGGGTAGTGGCCGTCGCCGAACACCGGCACCACGGGAGACCAGCGGTGCAGCCGCGCCAGGGTGCGGATCGGCGCGTTCTCCGGGCCGCTGATGATCGACGGCCGGAACACTGCGTGCGACAGACCGGAGGCGCGAACCAGCTGCTCGGCGTGCCACTTGGTGCGATGATAGGGGGTCGCCCCAGGCTCGTCGCGCGCGCCGACCGCGCTCATGTGTACGAACCGCTCTACGTCGGCACGGGCCGCGGCCTCGAGCACTCGACGGGTGCCTTCCACGTGCACGGCGTGAAAGGTGGCGCCGCCCGCCTCGACGATGATGCCGACCAGGTGCACGACGGCGTTCGCGCGACGCGTGAGTGCCGCCAGCGACGCGGGGTCCGCCAGACCGCCGGGGACGAGCTCGACCCCGAGACTCTCGAGGGCCGGCGCCTGGGTCGGACGCCGCACCAGCGCGCGGACCGCGTGTCCGCGACGCACGAGCATGGTGGTGATGTGGCGTCCCACGAATCCGCTAGCCCCGGTGACGGCGATCAGCACGACCGGAAGGGTCAGGAGGACGCGGTGCCGCCATCGTCGAGGAACACGAGCGTGCGGCGCCGCGCGACCACCGAGGCCAGCGCCTCGTAGACCTGGGGATCGAGCACCGTACCGGCGAGATCGGCCGCCCGCTCCACCGCCTTTTCGGGGCTCATCTTCTCCTGGTAGGCGCGCGACGTGCTGAGGGCGTCGAACACTTCGGCGGCGCCGATGATGCGGCCGCCCATCGGGATCTCCTCACCCCGTAGCCCGTCGGGGTAGCCGGTTCCATCCCACCGCTCGTGGTGGTGGCGCACTGCCGGGATGATGTCGCCAAGGTGCGAGAGCGGGGCAAGGATCTGGGACCCGATGATGACGTGCTGCTTGACGTGCTCGAACTCTTCGGGGGTGAGCGCACCCTGCTTGTTCAGGACCGATTCGCGCGTCCCGATCTTGCCGATGTCGTGCAGCCGGCCCGCGACCCGTACGTGTTCGACGTCCTCCTCTGGAATTCCGAGCTCGTGGGCAATCGTGGCGGACAGGTCGGCGACGCGCGCCGAATGCCCGCGCATATAGGGGTCTTTCGCCTCCAGGGCGTTCACGAGGGCTTCCAGCGTGGCAATCGAAAGCCGCTCCAGCTTCATGCGCTCGCGCTGGAGCTCCGCGGTCCGGGTGCTGACCTCTTCCTTGAGCCATTGGTTCAGCTGGCGGTTCTCGAGCAGCATTTCGCGCCGCTTGAGCGCTCGCTGGACTGCCCGCCCCAGGTCGGCCAGCTCGATCGGCTTGGTGAGGTAGTCCATGGCGCCCCGCTGCATGCACAACGCGGCGCTGGTCGCGTCGTTCACGGCGGTGAGCATGAGGATCGCGAGCTCGGGCTCGAGCTCGATCGCCTGCGGCACGAGGTCGACCCCGCTGGTGCCGGGCATCCGGATGTCGCACAGCATGAGCGCGATGCGGTGGCGCCGGAGCTGTTGCAGGGCTTCGTCACCGGTGCTCGCGGCGTACACGTCGTACTGCTGTTGTGTGAGAAACTTCTTGAGGGCGTTGCGGATGGGCTCCTCATCGTCCACGACGAGGATCTGGACGGGACCCGTCACTTCGGCCACGGCGGTCCTCCTTATAGGAGCTCCACTAACCTTCCACGAAGCTGACCTCCACCGGCCGCGGGAGCAAGCCCGCCCGGCGGGCGCGCGTGAGCAACTCGGTCACTGCCTGTCGGCCGATCGGCCCGTAGTCCACGGTGTATGCGTTGACGTACATCCCGACGAACCGGTCGATGCGGGATGGGTCGAGACCGCGGCCGTACGCCGTCGCGTGTGCGAGGGCCTCGGCGCGGTGGGCGAGGCCGTATTGAATGCTGGCCTTGAGATCGCGTGCGATGTCGCGCATCAGCGCGTCTCCCAGGTCGCGGCGCACGACGTTGCCGCCAAGCGGCAGCGGCAGGCCCGTCTCGTCGTGCCACCATTCGCCGAGATCGACCCAGAGGTGCAGCCCACGATCGGCATAGGTGAGCTGGCCCTCGTGAATGAGGACTCCCGCCTCCGCGCGACCCGCCGCCACGTATTCCTCGATTTGATCGAACGGTACGACGATGTGACGCACACCGGGCTGGTACAGCTTGAGGGCCAGAAACGCCGTGGTGAGCTCACCCGGGACCGCGACCACCATGCCTCCCGCAGCGAGCGCCGCCCGCGGATCGGTGGGGCGGGGAGCGCAGGCCACGATCCGCGGCCCATAGCGGTCGCCGATGCTTGCTCCGTGGGCGAGCAGCGCGTAGCGATCGGCGAGATAGGCGTAGGCATGCAGCGACACGGCCGTCACTTCCAGCTCGCCGGCGAGGGCGCGCCGGTTCAAGGACTCGATGTCGCCGAGCTCATGCACGTAGCGACGCGCACCGGTGTCGATCCTCCCGGCGGCGAGCGCCCAGAACATGAAGGCGTCGTCCGCGTCCGGACTGTGCGCCAGATGGATCGTCTGCGGGCCCTTAGCTGCCACCCGTCGCCTTCCCGGCGGTCGCCGCTGTCGCCTGCCCGTGAAACGCGTCGAGATTCTCCGCGTGCTCGCTGTACTCGGGCCGCTGGCGCGTGCGCTCCGCCGCCTCGTGCGCGAGGAAGTCGCGATACGCGCGTCGTGCCCCCGCGCGGTCGCGCTCCAGCTCGAGCGCGCGCGCCCGCAGCATGAACGCGAAAAGATGCGTGGGGACGGCTCGGCGGATCGTGTCCGCTTGGGCCAGTGCCGCCACCGGGTTGCCGCCCGTCAGGTCGAGCACCCCGATGTGGTAGCGGGCGTCCACGTCCAGCGCCGGCAACATCGCGTACGCCTGAAGCGCCATGGGTAGGAAGAATTCCGCGCTGTCCGGCTTGCCCTGCGTGTGCAGCATCATGACCCGGTTGTAGAGGCGGGTGGCGCGCTCTTCCGGGGACATTTGAGAAATGTCGGGGGCACCGACGGGGAGCAGG
>Ga0209268_1001257_pt1 | contig 12584 bp, 12 predicted proteins | sample GraSoiAngelo_143_FD_185900 | JGI IMG/M metagenome (GOLD analysis project Ga0209268, IMG submission 185900) | Grasslands soil microbial communities from the Angelo Coastal Reserve, California, USA - 14_1009_02_30cm (SPAdes) (version 2) | ecosystem: Environmental > Terrestrial > Soil > Grasslands ... | reverse complement strand
TGCGCGACTGGAACCCTGGTGGGCGACGCCGATCCGCAGTGCGCTGCGAGGTTCCGTGTTCTGGCACTTGGGCTTTTGGGAATGGACGGGCGCAGTGGCAGTGTTCTTATTTCTTAGCGCCGCGGTTTTCCTATCGCCGCGCGCGCGACTTTGCCGTATCTCAATCCGTTCGACTGCGCTGTGATTCGGATTTGTGATGAATCGGGCAACCTGATCGAAACGCACCAGCACGCGGGCGATTTCAAAGAGCCGTGAGCGGTCATGTTTGCTATGCTTAGCGAACGCGTTTCTACCGCTGAACTTAGCAATTTTGCAGAGGGCGCGAGCAAATCTCCGCGCCACAAACAGTCGCGACTTAGTCACGAGTTCGATTTTTGGTTCGCTTTTTTGTGGCGGGATGCCAGTATTGGAAGGCGGTTTATGATGCTCCTCAAGAAATCGCCGCCCCAGCTTCGATTGATATTTCTGCGCGCTGTTTCCAAAACGACGAGGGCCTTTTTGCATTGCTACACATCGCTAGAATCGTTTTTGAAAGCCAAATGGCAAATGATGCGACCGCCTGTGACATCGAAGACTTCCACACACGTTTACGAGATTCGGCCACGAGCCGATCATTCTGGCGTCGATTTAATTAGTGACGTGCTGCCATTTAGTCCGCTGTGGTATGCCGGGCCAAACGCAATCAGCAATGCAATCAGGTACGCAAAGTCTTCCAGTCGTTCGCATGACGCTGTCATTCGCGTGTTCGATGGAGCCGGCAACGTGATTGAGACGCACGAACAAGCGGGCGATTTGTTGAAGCCGCGAACGTTTCCTTCAGCGAGCCCGACCACCCCAAGCTCAGTCCCTGCAAAGAGCGCCAGCGCTGAGATAGCGACTACCGCGCCCGCACTCGGCGGAGGTCACGGTCTCGTGTGGGTTAATACCGAGAAGCATGTTTACCACAGGGAAGACTCTCGTTTTTACGGCACGACGAAGAAGGGCAAATACATGACTGAGCGAGAAGCAATCCAAACCGGAAACAAGGCCGCGCGGCTAGGACGTGTGGCTGCGCAAAGTAATGCAATCGGCTACGCGAGATTTTTTCAGCCGTTCACACGACGCCGTCATTCGCGTTTACGATGAAGCTGGCAACGTGACCGAAACGCACGAGCACGCGGGCGATTTCAGGGAGTGGTGAGCTTGCCGTCACTTCCATTGCGTCTTCAAATTTGTCTTCGGTTTCGCTGCCTGCGGGGACGATCCCCAAGCCGCAGTGAACTATCCGCTCGTGCGCATTACGAACAACAGAACGGGGCACGTGTCTTATAGCCGGACGCACGACCACACCAGCAGGCTGTTGTTCTGGCGCTCTCGGGTCTACTCATTTCGATGTGCCGGCAACCCAAAAGCGGGCCCAACCAAACCAGATAACACGCAAACTGGCCAGGTCGAAATTCGCTAACTGGCCATTGTGTTTTTGCCACGTCCGCGTTTTAGTAATGGGGAATTCAATTATGGAGGCAATAAGCATCATGAAACCAAAACAGATATTTATCAGCATTCTGGCAGTTCTGTTCGTGTTCCCATTGATGGGGATGTTCGCTCAGCAAGCAGCGAACTCAGGCTCTATCGAAGTGATCACGACTTTTGATTATCCCGGCACCGGAAATTCGACCTTGCCGCAAAAGATTAACGAAAGAGGCGACGTCGTTGGCGAGTTCATCGATTCCAGCGGAGTGACGCGCGGTTTTGTCCGGTTCAGCAATGGTAGCTTTAGCGACCCGATCGTCGAGCCTAACGATACCGTGGGTTTTACCGAAGGACGAGGCATTAATAACTCACGCACAGTAGTCGGTGACTACGCCACCCCCGATGGCAACCTGCACGGGTTTTTCCTGTCGGGCGGCACCTTCACAGAATACGATGTTCCCGGCGCGGTCTTCACCGCTGTGCTTGGGATAAACAATCCCGCCGACTTTGCCGGCACGTTTATTGACGGCAGCGGGATCCAGCAGGCGTTCGTCAGCGTTGGCGGAACCTTAACGTTGTTTAGCGTCCCGGCAGCTGTCGCGACCCTTGCTTACGACATCAATGATTCAAAGCGGTTGGTGGTGGGATACTATATAGACGGCTCAGGAATCCTTCACGGGTACTACCGGGATGCCAATGGGGCGCTGCACTTCCCGATCGATCCCACGGGCTCCGTTGCGACAATCCTGTTTGGAGATAACAATAGGAACTGGGTGGTGGGGAGATATGCGGACGCCTCAGGCGTGACTCATGGACTCTTCTTTGTCCCGCCAGACAGATTTTTCACTTTCGATTATCCCGGGTCAACCTTTACATCGCTTAACGGAATCAGTTCGCAGGGGAATATCACTGGCCGTTACGTCGATGCTACCGGCATCGCCCACGGATTCATAGCGCGCGTCAGAGGCCAACCGCCGGTATCCCCGTCGCTAGTCACTCCACTCAACCCGGCATCGCAGGTCACTCCCCTCAACCAGTCGCCTTCGGCGTGGGGAGGTACAATGCCTGCGCGTTGAGTTAGTGGACTGCGCAGTCGGCGCGCGACGTGCCCACGATGCCTGAAATCAGCATCGAGCCTTTGGATTTGGCGGCTACCGCTCGCTTTTGCGAAAGATGAAATAAGCCGCGACCTTTGAGTATGATGGCATCTTGTTTATCAATACCACGGCCGTGCATATCGATGCGGCATTCAATTTCACGATTGGGGGCGTTGATTGATCCCAAGATGCTGGTGGAAATTGAGGCCGAAGCGATCGTGGGCGGTTAAGCGGATCATCAGGGCACAAACCACGAGAAGATTTGGCGAGTCTTCATTCAGAATAGGCGGAGCGATCAAGCCGCCTTGAGCACGATTGCTATACTCGACTCGGTCACTTTTAATAAATCAGTCACGAGGCCTTGATAGGGACCTTTCCGAAGTGGGGAAATGAATAGGGGTCAGTCAACAAATCTTGACAGACTCGTGGCATGTATTTGAAAAGTGAGCTGTGGCACGAGCGGTCAGGATTGAATATGGCGGGCGTTTTACCATGTGATGGCACGTGGGAATCGAGAGCGCATTTTCCGGAATGAAGCCCATAGGAGGAACACTTGGAGTAGGTGTAGGAGTATGAGTCGGAGTAGGAATAGGGTTGGAACGAGTTCCCAGGACCAGCTCTTCGAGGGCTCTTTGATAGTGACGCCGCTCGGCAACTGAGAATCTCATTCAGATCGAATCGTGGTTAATCTATGGGAATCTGTAACGGAAGTGTTGAGTTGCTTCGTCGGAAAGTCCGCCTCGGTGTCAGATGTGCAAACTTGCACTACCATAAAATGCGGATTCGCTCTTGCCCAGGCGAGCGCGTTTTGTTTGGTATCGAAAAAACGATCGATGACGATCGCGTTGCGCTCAGCCGCGCTTCGACCGCACGACCGTGCAGCTTTGCGGTTTACTACGTCCGGTCCAGTGTCTACTGCCACACAATCCGCATCATGAAAGACAACTTGGCTGCCATACGGAATTTTCTTCGGATCAACAGCGCAGTGCCCGTCGCGCAGCCGTACGCCGTTCCACGCTGCGTTCGCGCCTGAACCTTCGCTGTGCCAGTAAACCGTCACGCGAGCGAAAGCTGAATGCTCGCCGGCGAACATTGGTGAGACTAACAGCAGGCCGAGTCCAACTGCTGTAATCAACCACGTCATAGTCTTCTCCACCCGCCGTAAGTCCGCGAGCAAGTGGATTAGGGAAAATGCGGGCAATCGTCTCTATATATACTTCGGAACTCCATCGCCTTTTGGTTCCTTTGGCATTTAGATAGTAAAAGAGGCAGAGTAACGAACGACTTCACTGTCTTTTGGTCTCGCAACGGCACCTACAACAACAGGTTCAAGTTTACCGGTAGAGAATATGCAGGAGCGTGGCTTTATGAGTACAGAGTGCCAGACCGCGAGTTTGTCGCGTCAAAGGTTTGCATAAGCAGCGACGCGAAATTACCTCGCTACGCAGCGTGATGCCTTCAATTGATCCGGAGAGGGTATTGGAAAGAGTGGCCAGAAAATATCAGGTCTATTGGAAGCGACTGATTGCGCGTGGCGAAAGGGGACTGCACGCAAAGAATGTAGCGATGTGGATGATTTGGGAGACGGGAACTAAATCGCTGCGGGAGATTGGCGAACTTTTCGGCGGGCTGGATTATGCTGCGGTGGCGCAGCGGATTCGTCGAACACGATCCACTCACGATACGGCTGCTGCACGCAAGCTAATAGGGACAATGTTAAATGTTTAGATTTGACCCCATTGCTCCCCATTTGACCACTGCGGCGCGGTTGGTTAATCCAGTAGCTGCGGTGTCGATTCAGCTTGATGCCTGTTCTAGGACGCGATGAACACCAGCGATAGACTCGTTGGATGTTCTGCGCGTCAATGCGTCCAGCAGTTCCATGAGGGGCATGGAGGATTCGCCATTTGGCTCGACCCATTCGGGATGTTGGATCCGCAGGTGGTCGTGAATCTGTTTCCGGAGTTCGGTGTAGGTGTGGATTTGGTGAGACATGGCAACTGGCTTTGGTGAAATATTCAAGTGTGGCGCGGAACGCTTTCTCCAAAGCCTCGGCGGAATGGTCGACCAGCGATGCCGTCGTGAGCGCGTGCCAAAAGCCAATTGAGGGTACCCCGGAAGGCCGCACGCGCCTGCTCGCGGTGTGCTCGACGCCGGGCCAACTCAATCGCTTTATAGCGCTGGCGTCGCAACAACACGGCGAGCAGTCCGCTTTGCGTAAGGGTCCCAGCTGAGGTCGTAACGTAGTGTTTTTTGTTTTTCATAAGCGCTCCTTATTCGAGATTTGACAGTGCTCCCGACAGATTCCCCTATGGGGACCTTCGTCCTACGCCTTTAGGGGGATATCAGACTTGCTTAATGAGCATCGACCTTTGCGAAGGCCGGCATCACAAAGTTTATCGCCGAGTCAATCTGATCTCCCATGCGCTGTCATTTTTTTCCGGAACTTCGCTCCACCGTTTTCGTAGAATAAGTTGGAATGGAAGCACCAGCCTGCTTCCCAACAAACGAAAACGTTTTTGCACTACGCGTCGCTAGAATCATTGTTGAAAGCCAAATGGCAAATGATGCGGCGCTCTAAGAGATCGACGATTCGCACAGACGTTTACGAAATTCGGCCACGCGCTGACAAAGATGGTGTCGATCTAGTCAGTGATGCGCTTCCCTATAGTCCGATGTGGTATCGCGGGCCAAAAGCGATCACAGACGCAATCGACCACGCCAAGTTTTTCAGCCGCTCACATGACGCTGTGGTTCACATTTACGATGAGGCGGGCAACGTGATCGAAACGCACGAGCACGCGGGCGATTTCAGGGAGTGGTGAGCTTGCCGTCACTTCCATAGCGTCTTCAAATTTGTCTTCGGTCTCGCTGTCTGCGGGGACGATCCCCAAGCCGCAGCCAACTATCCGCTCGTGCGCATTACGAACAACAGAACGGGGCACGTCTTTTAAAGCCGGACGCACGACCACATTAGCAGGCTGTTGCATCTGGCGCTCTCGGCTCTACTCATTTCGATCTGCCGGCAACCCAAAAGCGGGCCCAACGAAGCCAGATAACACGCGAACTGGCCCGGTCGAAATTCGCGAAGTGGATATTGTGGTTTTTCCCCTTCGGCGTTGCAATGAGGAATTCAATTAAGGAGGCAATTAGCATTATGAAACCAAAATCGATATTTATCAGCATTCTAGCAGTTCTATTCGTGTTCCCATTGTTGGGGACGTTCGCTCAGCAGGCAGCGAACTCGGGCTCTATCGAAGTGATCACGACTTTCGATTATCCCGGGACCGGAAATTCGAGCTTGCCGCAAAAGATTAACGAAAGAGGCGACGTCGTTGGCGAGTTCATTGACTCGACCGGAGTGACGCGCGGTTTTGTCCGGTTCAGCGATGGTAGCTTTAGCGACCCCATCGTCGACCCTAACGATACCGTCGGTTTTACCGAAGGACGGGGCATAAACAACTCACGCACAGTAGCGGGTGACTACGCCACCAGCGATGGTACCCTTCACTCGTTTTTCCTGTCTGGCGGCACCTTCACAGAATACGATGTTCCCGGCTCGGTCCAGACCAATCTGCTTTCGATAAACGATGCCGGCGACTTTACCGGCGGGTTTGATCCCGACGGCAGCGGGGTCTTCCAGGCGTTCGTCAGTGTTGGCGGAACCTTAACGTCATTTAGCGTCCCGGACGCCGCTTCGACCTTTGCTTACGAGATCAATAACTCAAAGCACTTGACGGTAGGATACTTTATAGACGGATCAGGAATCCTTCACGGCTACTTCCGGGACGCCAATGGGGCGCTGCACTTCCCGATCGATCCTTCGGGCTCCCTTGGGACAGTCTTGTTTGGACTTAACGATAGGAACTGGGTGGTGGGCAGATATGCGGACAGCTCAGGCGGGACACATGGACTCTTCTTTCTGCCGCCAAACAACTTCTTCACTTTCGACTATCCCGGGTCAACCTTTACATCGCTTAACGGAATCAATGACAGGGGATTTATCTGCGGTCGTTACGTCGATGCTTCCGGCATTGCTCACGGATTTTTGGCTCGCGTCAGAGGCATACCGCCGACAAATGCGGCGGGCCCGGAAATGAAGGCGTTCAATTCCCCGTCGCTGGCCACTCCACTCAACCCGTCGCCCTCGGCGTGGGGAGGTGCGATACCGGCGCGCTGAGTTGAGTATCAGGGGGCCTGCACCGTCGGCGCTTTGCGACGATGCGGGCCTGAATGCCCTAGCCGGCGTGCTGCGTAGTTCGAGCGCACGGTCGCGTTCGATCAACGGAACCGAACGATGTGAACGGCGCCGCGCGGCCATCCGAGCATCGCAGCAAGCAGTCGAGCGATTCGCCGATGCCACCGCAAGGAAACGCTTCCCGTTGTCGCGGTGCGCATCAACAATCCAGATCGTTCGCACCTTGGAATCAATCGCTGAAACACAGCCCAAACTCCAAACGGCCTTGCCGAGATTCTCCTCAGCTTTACTGATCGTTTAGAACGATTCGCGGCGAAGTTTTGCCTGCTTCGAGTTGGGCGCTCACTTTTTGTAGGCCCTCGGTTAGCGCTTCGATTTGCTTTTGCTGGCGGGCGATCGTCGCTTCCTGCTTTGCAGCATTGGATTTTACTTGGGCTATTACTGCCTCCTGTTCCTGCACTTTGCTGTGCGCTTTGAGGAACTCATTGAGCAACATCGCGTAGACCGCTTGATAGCGAACGGTAACGATTTTGCCGTCCTCGTCGCGCGCCACCAGGTCTGGATTCACGATGGCCACGTCCTCGGCGATAAGGCCAAAATCAGGCGAGCGCGCGGGATCAATCTCCTGCTTGTAGCGGAAGCTGACCGGTTTAAGCGCGAAAAGTGCTTCGCTGGCCTTATCCATAGGTTTTATGTCGTCCTTGTAGCGTCGCGAGGAGACTTGGAAGCCAAGTTTGCCGCCAGCGCCTACGGTAACAAAGACGCCGTTAGCTTGCGCCGTCGAGCCGATGTTTCGGATCCGGGTGACGTTGCTCTCGCCAGTAAGACCTAAGATATTCTCGCCAATACAGACATTACCACTTCCCGTGATAGTCAAACCGGCTTGAAAGCCCAAGGCAACGTTAGAGCTGCCCGTTACGTTCTGATCAAGCGCATGGGCACCGATAGCCGTGTTAAGGATACCTGTTGTGGTGTGAACGAGTGCGTTATCACCATCGGCCGTGTTATGGTTACCGGTTGTGTTGGAAAAGAGCGCTTGAAAACCGGCGGCCGTGTTGTGAAATCCGGTTGTGTTGCTAAATAGCGATTGCACGCCGGTGGCCGCGTTCTGAAAGCCGGTGGTATTGTGAAAGAGCGTATTAACGCCGCTGGCCGTATTGGAGCTGCCGGTGGTATTGTGAACAAGGGCATTGACGCCGGTGGCCGTGTTTTGAAAGCCGGTGGTGTTGAAAAGGAGGGCGCCAGATCCCTCTGCCGTGTTGAAATCACCGGTTGTGTTGCTACCAAGGACAGCAAAACCGATGGCCGTGTTGCTAGCGCCCGTGGTGAGGGAGAAGAGTGCATTATCGCCCTCCGCGGTATTGCCGCCGGGATAGCCTCCGTCCGGCGCCGGGACAACTGCTTGCGCTGTTGGAAAAAGCGCAAAGCAGGCCATCGCGACGAAAAATACTGAAGTTGCTTTTTTAAGCTGAATCAATGGGTTCATGGTTGTTCCTTTCTGTTCCGCTGTATTGATTAGGATATATGCCGACGCGATTCGGGCCAGAATGGAATCAGGTCCGCGGTTTTATCGCCAGCCTGATAGCGCCGATTCAGCTCGACCTCTATCGTCTTGATCTCATCCTGCTGCGGAAGCGCTTGCCCGTGATAGATGTATTCAGGCACTCCTTCACGACTCTGGGCTAGCGGCGTCATTCCGTACAGGTCGAGACGGCGCTGCTGCAATTGGGCAGTGCTCCAGTTCGCGTACCTCGCACTCCGATAGCCCCACACTTCGGCCATGGTAGAATAACGACTGTACGGATAACCGGTTGTTACGGCGGGGGGTGGTGGCTGTTCCGCGCAGCCGATGAGGCCAGCGGCAAATATTAATAGCAATAGGCGTTTCATATTGTGTAGCTTGCTAGAATGATTAGAGCTCAGCTACGGCGCGTCCGCGGGATCTTGCATTGCCACCTAAGAGTTGATCCTCACTCCCCCCTTCGAGATAGGAGATCGGACGCTTTTAGAGGAAAATAGGGCCTCTTCTCACTATTCACACGAATTGCTCATTCGATTCAGAACTTGGCGATGCCGCGCCAACTGCGAGTTCAATACGAGGGGGAATTTACCACTTGATAAGCTACAATTGTGCCTCTTTTGCGCTCCACACAGCAATGACAAAGTGATATAATCGGGCGCAATGAGGCGAGCCACAATCTTTGCAATTGGCGTGCTGCTGCTCTGCGCAATCGCAATTCCAGTGCACGTGACGTGATTCGGGCATGCGCCCCGCGATACCCCTTGCGGGCGCACTCGAGCGACCCGGCAAGTTGGTCGCGAGACCTTCCGGTGACTGTTTGTATCGGCTCGATATTGATTTGAAAACAGGCCGAGTAAGCCGAGTTATGATAATCAAATCGGCAGGTTCCGCGATTCTGGACAGAGTCAGCTCAGGAGCATTTTACCGGTGGGTTTTCACACCCGGCAAGTGGTCAGCAATGATAATACCTACCACTGTGCGCGTAACATGGGTGCCTGTACTAATTCAGGGGCGAGAACCGTAGTTTTTTTGCCATCCTGAGTGGATTTGCCAAATTCAAAGTAGCATGGGATGGAGCCCGTTAAGATTGCTCTGACCCTTGCCGATGCCCGTCAACAATCCAGATTGGATCTGGAATGTTTATCTGTGCTCTTCTCCTCTGCCGTAATTGCCTTTAAGTGGCATTGGCTCACTCCACGGTGGCACGGGTTTCTGAGTATCGTAGTAAGGGTACCTTGCTAGTGGTGCGTGATATGTTGAGATACCTAACCATAGCCAGAAGACGAAGCCCAACACTACGATGATGGCTGCCCACTTCGTGACTTGAGTCAAGAGAGAGGAACGAGGGCGTTGAGAGATTACCTCTCGTCTCCATAACCCCGGGTGGCGATAAATCTGTTCCCTACCTTCAGTGTAGGTGTGGATTTCGCGAGACGCTGCGATTGGGTTGGGGAAGGTCCCCATACTTACTTCTACGTAAACTGGAGACTGAAAGTTCCGAAAAATCTTACAGAGTGATGGAATTGATCGCGGTTTGACAGGGCAAAGCAGAAAAAGTAGTGCTTTTGCTCTCCACGCGGCGACATAGGAGCAACATAACAGACGCAGGAACGGAGGCGCAGAGGGTCAGATCTAAACTCCGAAATGCGTCCTGAGCAAAGGCATTTGATACTCGCGGTTGGATCTCCCATGAGGAAATGGCGCAGCCTTTACGCGTGGAATTTGAAGCGACGATACGTCCCAAACGCGACCGATCGTCGTTCTCAATCGATCACATGTTCCTCGGTCACGACGCTGATGACGGAGATAATCCCCGTCACGACGCGATGACCCCGTTAAACGGTCTATTGTACGGGACCACGTTGGAAGGCGGAACACACAATAACGGGATCATCGTTCGAATTACTTCATAAGTTTGGTGAAACCAATCACGACGGCAAAAATCCCTATGGCTCTCTTCTCCTGGTGGGCGACCAACTCTATGAGACGACTGCCAACGGCGGCGACAATGATCTGGGCACTGTCTTCGTGATGAATACCAGTGGTAATAATTACCAACGCCTTTACAGCTTTGGCGGGAAAACAAATAATGGCGATGGCGCTAAACCGATCGACAACGTGATCCTCGTTAACGGATGGCTCTATGGCATGACGACAGAAGGCGGCGCTCACAACCAAGGAACCATTTTCAAGGTCAGTCCATCCCCGTCGAGATCTCGTCCGACTCCGGGACCCAGGCCAACGCCGCCGCCCCCTTGAAATAAGGAGCACCACGACTGAAACATGTGCCATTAACCACGAATCGACACGAATTGACACAAATAAGGCCGTTGGCACGTCAAGAACCAGAAGTTCGCAAAATTAGTATTTATGGGTGTTCACCTGTCGTGCCGTAGCGTTGGCGAAGGCTTCGTGGTTGGAATGATTACCAATCACGATTCACTTATCACTTCTCCCTGAAAAAACTGGGCGGTGAGGGTTTCGAACCCCCGACCCTCTCGGTGTAAACGAGATGCTCTACCACTGAGCTAACCGCCCTAAATGACTTTGATTAAGCCACTTACTTATCTTTTGCTGTAATCCTAATTTTGTCACTGTCTCATGATACTTTATCGTCTGTCTCATAATCTCAAGCAATCTTTGGACAAGAATAAAAGGGAGGATCGCAAGGGCCGTTCGCCGGTGAAACGGCCACTCGGTCTAGAATGCTGTGGTACTGAGTGCCATTGACCGTTTCGAGAGTCGAGCATGTTCGCCTGAACATTTATGCCTATCCGAAGGAAAACGCAAAACGTTAGTTGTTGTGATGAGGATTCTGCACTTCACAGTCTCTCCGATTGGTTAGGCCGTCGCTTGCTCTTCATGGTGAAACTGTACGCAGCAAATGATTGTCGCAACGATACGCTCGGGATGGCCGCCGGTTCACTTTCTGGCAGACGAAAACTCAGCGCGTTTCTGGAACTTGAGCGGGTTACAGGCATCTCGTTAGGCTGACGCTTGTTCACCACTCTTTGAAGTCACCCTCGCGTGAGGCCGCATTCTACGCGTCATTCAGGCGTTTAATAATATTTTGCGTGACAAGTCGAGGATTCTGGGTTGAAGTTTCTTTTGCAGCGGCTGCGAGCACGTCACCGCGTGCGGAGAGGCGGTTTTTGAAGTGGAGGCCGTGCTAAACGGAAACACCGGGCCAAGGGTAAGTCCCCGGAATCCTTGGCGACCCTCGCAGTCGCTGACTTCAGATGATCGACTGTAAAACTGCGCGTGTCCGATTGCACCGGTGGTCAGATCGACATTTATCTTACGTGGCATAAGCATGCAACGGCGCAGGTTTTGCCTAGAAGCATTTCCTAGAACCGGCAGCTATAGATCTATTTTTGGGGGGCAACACTCGATCGTAATTGCGCCACCCGTGCCTGATCCATTACCCGTGATCTTGAATGTGACCAGCCGGGGTTCCGGCAAGACTAGCGTAGTAACGCCGTTGCCAGTCCCGATAATCTAACGGAGATAGATACTCTCGTGCGTCACAGGTACCGGGTATCGACATGGGTTCGCGTCAATCCAAATCACACCGACGCGATGATTGACGCGGCTCTACAAAATCGATCAGTTTGCATCTTGCGTCTTACGTGCCGACGCCAATCTGGCCGAACGTGTGCCCAGAGAATGTGAAACATTCCAGTTTAGACTCATTCACGCGTATGTTAGCCGCGCACGTTACAATGCGGTGCCGGCGACTTCAGACTGTCCTGCTGCTATGGTTGGAAGCGCGTGATGTAGGTAGCCCAGTTGGCGTTCACTGTCCGGTTTAAGTCGGGGATGAACTCGGTTGCCATCCAGAGCGCGTTGTCTACGTTGTCCACTGCAGCGGCCGAGTAGTCCCCCCACCGCGCAATTCCGTTCCCGCCGAACTCTGGGTAGCCAGTAAAGCCATCCTCCGGCAGGTTCCCGGCACGAGCTATGTTGATCGAGCTCACAGTTATGCCCGTGAGGCTGACAAAGCCCGAACTGGGGAAATTGTCACGGCCGGCCAGCGAAAATTCGATGGCGCCGTTACCATTGGTGTTAATGGCGATGGCGGGATACATGAGAAAGAGGCCGGAACGGCCGATCACTCCCTGAGTAAAGAGGGTGGCAGTTAGATTTCCATTCGCGATCTGCGGTGTGAAAGCAAAGTACTCCACGACTTCGATGTTGTTGCCGCTGTCGTCCCTCATAGCTGAGCTAAGCGTCGCCCAGAGATTACCGTTTACGTACTCGGCAGAAGAAATCGTGTCATTCCCGGCGTCCAACTGTTCGACGGGCTCACCAAGAG
>Ga0209268_1001256_pt1 | contig 12587 bp, 9 predicted proteins | sample GraSoiAngelo_143_FD_185900 | JGI IMG/M metagenome (GOLD analysis project Ga0209268, IMG submission 185900) | Grasslands soil microbial communities from the Angelo Coastal Reserve, California, USA - 14_1009_02_30cm (SPAdes) (version 2) | ecosystem: Environmental > Terrestrial > Soil > Grasslands ... | reverse complement strand
CTCGCGGGTCTCGATCCACAGATCGCGCAGGTGGCGACCGATCTCGATGCGGTGAACGCGGACATCGCCGCGCTGCAGGCCAAGTACGACGCGCGCCGGGCGCTCCGCGACCGTCTCGAGCGGGACGCTCTGCGTCTGGCTGCGCTGCCCTCGGCCGCGATCCCGGCGGACCTCAGCGACGCGCAGCGCGAGGCCCTGGACGACCTCCGCACGCTGCAGAGCGGACTGCTCGCCGCCCAAACCAAGCTCGCCGAGCGCGCGGATCTGCTCAACACGCTCAAGGGTTCGGTCGGCGCGAAGCAGACGTATCTCGCGCGGCTACGCGACCGCGCGCGTTCTCTCGCGGCTGCAGCGGCATCGGGCGACACCGATGCGAAGGCCGCGCAGGTCGCCGTGCTGACGGCACTCGCGCAGGACGCGACCAATGCGCAGACCGCGCTGGCCCAGCTCGTCGCCTCGGCGATGGTCCGCGACGGGCCGGCGGGCGCGTGGTCTCTCCCGGTCCGAGGCATCCTCACGCAGCCGTTCGGTCCGACGTCGTTCGAGCTCGAGCCGGCCGCCACCTACAAGGGTGTGTCGTACGCTCACTTCCACGCCGCGATCGACATCGCGGCGCCGCTCGGCACTCCCGTGACCGCGGCGAGCGACGGCGTGGTCGCGTTCGTCGGCCACCTTCCCGACGGCGCGATGATCGTGCTGGTCGCGCATGCGGGCGGTTTCGTGTCGGAGTACGCACATCTCGACGACACATTCGCGTTGCCGCCGGTGAAGGCTGGTCAGGCGGTGAATGCCGGCCAGGTCATCGGATTCATCGGGCTCACCGGGATCACCACCGGCGCACACCTGCATTTCGCTGTCATGAAGAACGGCGCTCCGATAGATCCTCTCTCCGTGGTGACCGCGGGCGCGTCCTAACCGGGCGCGCAACGGCTCAGCGAGCTGACTCGCGGGGCCGTAACGGTCAGACCTCGGTGTCGATGCGGATCGCGGTCACTTCATGACTCGGATCCGTAGGCTGTGCGGGTCCACCACGCGTGCGCTGGCCCCTCGTGGGCGAGATGCGAAAACTCGCGACCGCAGGGCCGAGGCGGTGCCGCGGAGGAAGCCGAGCGGGCTGGTGCCAAGCCCTGCCCGAACCGTTCCGGCTTTCAAACGCCCCCGTTAACGGGCTTATAGCCACGGCGCCGAGCGGCTTTTTCGGCCGGTTTAGGGCCTCAGGTGGCGAGCCCGTCTATCTTCTGGCTCGGTTGTCTGCTCAGGGGGCGACAGGCTTACCGAGTTGACGCACCATGGCGGCGAATTGGTGGTTGGTGACCCGCGGGCGCGGGCCTCTTACGAGCGCCGCATACGCATCGCGTCGGAGGCTGCGAGCTGGGGCATTGGCGCCACCTTGCTCGGTACCGCCGCCCTGCCGACGACGGACCAGGCTTCCCGGATCGGGCTCGTCGCGAGCTCGCTCCTGCTGTTTCTCTTCGCGACCCTATGGTTCCACGTCTTTCCAGATAGCTGGCTCGGAAAGAGCCGTTTCGCCGTGGGCGCGGCCATCACCCAGGTCATCGCGGCGATCCTCCTCGTGCTGACGGGCGGGATCGACTCGCGGTACTTCCCGTACTACGTCCTCCCGATCCTCGCGACGGTCTTCGGGATGCGGATCTCGGGGACGCTCTTCACGGGCACCATCGCGGTCGTCGCGTACCTCGCGACGCTCGTTGCCGAGGTCTTCTTCGGAGGCGAGCGGGGGCAGATCGACGTCGGCGTGATCCGCCTCTTCGCGCTCCTCTCGGTGATCGCGATGACCGCCCTCATCTCCCGCACGATCCAGGAGACGCGCTTCACACTTCGTCAGCGGACCGAGGAGCTCGCGACCCAGAACGCCGAGTTGTCGGTCGCGCGGAACACCGCGGTGGGACTCGCGCGCGTGAGCGACCTGCACGAGCTAGTGCGCGTCGTGTATGAGTCGGCCAAGAACGCGCTCGCCGTGGACCGTCTCTACCTGTTCGCCTCGAAGCCCGACTTCGCCGATGGCTTCACCGTCGGACCGGACGGTGCGGTCGAGGAGTTCCACGCCGACCCCACGCTCCCCGAGGACACACCGCGGCGCCGCGCGGTTCGCGAGAAGCGCACCGTCGCGGTCAACGATTCGCGCGACGACAAGGCCTCCGATCGGGGCGAGCACCAGCACTTCGGGGCCGGGCTATTTGTCCCCCTGGTGCATCGGAGCGAGGTCATCGGACTCATGGCCGTTTCCAGCCATGAGAAACGCGAGTGGACGGCGCACGAGATCCGGGTGGCGGAGGTTGTGGCCGACGCGTCGGCCGCGGCCGTCGCTTCATTCTTCGCGTTCGAGGAGGTCCGCGGCCAGAGCGAGCGGCTCGAGGCGCGGATGAAAGTCCTCGAGAGCATGGACAACCTCGTCGACGCGCTCGCCCTGACCACCGACGAGGCGAGCCTCGCGCAGACCGCGGCGCGAAGCCTTCAGCAGGGCTTCCATTTACCGGCGGCCACCGTGCTCTTCACGGATCCATCGGTCGCGATCCTTGAGCCCGTCGGTACCGCCGGGCGCGCAACTCCACACCCCGTGGTGAATGGACCGACGAGCTGCCCGGCGATCCGCAGCGGCCGTTTCTTCGAAGTCACCTCAGCCGACGATCCCGTGGTCTGCCCGTACATGCCTTTTCGCTCCCATTACTCATGCGTGCCCCTCGTCGCCGGCGGCGACACCGTCGGCGCGCTCTTCCTCGAACCCGACAAGCAGTCGATCCTCGATGTGACCGTCTTGCGCGCCGCCGCGGACCGCGTCGCCCTCAGCCTCGCGACGCGGCGTGTCCTCGAGACGGCCCAGCGGCAGGCGACGACCGACGGCCTGACGGGTCTCCACAATCGTCACTTCCTCACGGAGCAGCTCCGGCTGATGCACTCGCTCGCCGTGCGTCATGGCCAGCCCTACAGCGTCGTCGCGATCGATGTGGATGGCCTGAAGAACGTCAACGACACGTTCGGCCACGAACAAGGCGATCTCGCCCTTCGCGGACTCGCCAACACGATGCGCAAGACGCTCCGCGCGTCGGATGTCGGTGTGAGGACCGGCGGCGATGAATTCCTCGTGCTCATGGCCCAGTCCGGCCTCGAGGAGTCCCGGGTGGCCGCGGAGCGGGTCCGTGAGGCGGTCGAGCTGCAGGGACGCACCGACCCGAAGATCGCCATCAGCGTCAGCGCAGGAGTCGCCGCCTGGCAGCCTGGCCGGAGCGCCGAGCAGGTCCTGGAGGCCGCGGACGCGATGCTGTACGCGGCCAAGCGGGCGGGCAAAGATCGCGTTGTCGCCGAAACTGGCCTTGTCGCCGCCGGCGACGACGAAGGCGCGGCTTGACAGTCTTTCTCCCAGTCTTCTAGAGTCATTAGCAGTCAAGCCCGGCGAGTGCTAATCCGAAACCGTGGGTCTGCGGCCATTCGCCGCGCCCGAAACAACCCAAAGGAGGGGAGACACATGGCAGTCGCAACCGCGCCCAAGCCCAATCCCAAGGCGAAGACCAAGCTCAAGCCGCTCGGATCCCGCGTAGTGATCAAGGCCCTCGAGCGCGAGGAAATCACGAAGAGCGGAATCGTCCTGCCGGACACCGCGAAGGAGAAGCCCCAGGAGGGCCGCGTCCTTGCCGTCGGACCCGGCGACCGCCACCCCGACACCGGCCAGCGCATCCCGGTGGACCTCAAAGAGGGTGACCGCGTTCTGTTCCAGAAGTACGCCGGGACCGAATTCAAGCTCGACGACGAGGAGCTTCTCATCCTGAGTGAGAAAGACGTCCTCGGTCTCGTCACCGAATAAGGGAGGGACGTATGGCAAAGCAGCTGGCCTTTACTGACGAAGCACGCAAGAAGCTCAAGAACGGCATCGACACGATGGCGAATGCCGTGAAGACGACGCTCGGGCCGAAGGGCCGGAACGTCGCGCTCGACAAGAAGTTCGGCTCGCCGACCGTCACGCACGACGGTGTCACGGTCGCTCGCGAAGTCGAGCTCGAAGACCCCTTCGAGAACATGGGCGCCCAGCTCCTCAAGGAAGCCGCGACCAAGACCAACGACATCGCCGGCGACGGCACCACGACCTCGGTCGTCCTCGCGCAGGCGATCGTTCACGAGGGCATGAAGAACATCGCAGCGGGCGCGAACCCGATGCTCCTCAAGCGCGGTCTCGAGCGCGGCGTCATCGCCGTGGTCGAGGAGATGAAGGCGCAGTCCACCAAGGTGGAGGGCGAGCACCAGAAAGAGCAGATCGCGCAGATCGCGACCATCTCCGCAGCCGACAAGCAGATCGGTGAGCTCATCGCGGACGTCATGGAGAAGGTCGGTAAGGAAGGCGTGATCACGGTCGAGGAGTCCAAGGGTCTGCAGTTCGAGACGGAGTTCGTCGAAGGCATGCAGATCGATCGCGGCTACATCTCGGCCTACTTCGTCACCAACGCCGACCGTATGGAAGCGGTCATCGAGGACCCCTACATCCTCATCACCGACAAGAAGATCTCGGCGATCACCGACATCCTGCCCGTGCTCGAGAAGCTCGTGCAGGTCTCGAAGAATCTCGTGATCGTCGCCGAGGACATCGACGGCGAGGCGCTCGCGACGCTCGTCGTGAACAAGCTGCGCGGCACGCTGAACATCCTCGGGGTCAAGGCTCCGGGCTTCGGCGACCGCCGCAAGGCCATGCTCGAGGACATCGCGACCATCACCGGCGGCCAGGTCATCACCGAAGAGGCCGGCCGCAAGCTCGACGCGACGACGATCCAGGATCTCGGCCGCGCACGCCGCGTCACGGCGAACAAGGACGACACCACGTTCGTCGAAGGCCATGGCAAGCAGGAACAGATCATGGCCCGCGTCAAGCAGATCAAGGCGCAGATCGAAGAGACCACCAGCGACTTCGACAAGGAGAAGCTCCAGGAGCGTCTCGCGAAGCTCGCCGGCGGCGTCGCCGTCATCAAAGTCGGCGCAGCCACCGAGGTGGAGCTCAAAGAGAAGAAGCACCGCGTCGAGGACGCGCTCTCAGCTGCCCGCGCGGGCATCGAAGAGGGCATGGTCCCCGGAGGCGAGATCACGCTCATCAACGCGATCAAGGCGCTCGACAAGGTGAAGGCCGAGGGCGACGAGCAGACCGGCGTGAATATCCTCCGCCGCGCTCTCGAGGAGCCCTTCCGCCAGCTCGTCGCGAACGCGGGCGAGGACGGCGCAGTCATCCTGGCCCAGGTCCGGCGCAAGCAAGAGGAGGCGAAGTCCCCGAACTGGGGCTACGAGGTCATGAGCGGCAAGATCGTCGACCTGCCGAAGGCCGGGATCATCGACCCGGTCAAGGTCGTTCGCTCGGCCGTCGAGAACGGCGCGTCGATCGCGGCGATGATCCTCACCACCGAGGCGCTCATCACCGACCTTCCCGAAAAGGAGAAGGCTCCCGCAATGCCAGGTGGCGGCGGGATGGATTATTAGCGACTACACGTACTCGATCCGCGAATGCGAGGGGCCCGCTGTGAACCAGCGGGCCTCTTCTTTATCTAGCCGTCAGCGTCAGCCGCGGCCGGGGTAAGGCGCGGGCTGGCTAAGTAAGTCCTTGCCGATGATCGCGTGGTCTACAGCGCTCTGACCGATGTAGCACTGCCAGGTCATCCCACCGCGGTCCAGACCGAGGCACCCGCCGGCCACTCTCCCCCCGATCACCAGCGACTCCTTCGCGTCCAGGAAGTTGGAGATCTCCGGCGCCGGAGCTCGCGACAGGGTGCAGCGGAACGAGGCCTGATCTGCGCTCAGCACACACTTCGGATCCGTGGCCGCGAAGATAGCCGCGCCCGAGGGCATACCGGCCTCGACCTGCTGCGCAGTCACTTCAGTCGCGGTAGGAGCGCGGCCGTCTGGGAACGGCGGCGGATCGGTCGGGGCGGGCCGTAGAGAGCTCGGGTTCGGCGATGAACCAGGCGTCTGCGAGAAGGTGCGAATTTCCTCGAACGAAACGCAACGCACGAACTTCGCGGGGGAAATGAACCACGTTCCGTCTTGAAGGATCGTGGCTTCGTAGGTGTCCGTGCCAGCGACAACCCAGACGGGGGCCCGCGGCAACGACCCGGAAGGGAAAAGCTCGAAGTCACGAATTGCCGGGTAGGCGCTTCGGAAAGCGGTTTCGGGCGTTGCGCCTCCGTGCGTGGTGGGCTGGGGAAATCTCGCGATGTCCATCAAGGGACTGCCGTTCGTGCAGTCCGGCGCCCCGGCCGCGCTCAGGACGACGAACCGCGTCAGCGTGTAGGCGCCAGACGCCGTCTTGGGCGCGAGCGCATCGAACGCGACCTGCACCCTCCCGCCAGGCTTAACACCTGCCGCGCCGATGCTCGATGCAGCCGGCTCGATCCGAGTGCGGGCATCGGCTTCGAAGAGCGCCGGGTTCTCGAAGTCGGCGGCGATCGTCAGCGCGTCGGGAGTAACGCGCACGAGCTGCGAGCCAAGCACCTCGACGACCCGCCCGGTGATGAGTCTGCAGGCAGGCGACGTTGCCTGATCTGGTGTTGTGCAAGCCAGAGCCGCAGCTCTCGGCGCCGTAGACGATCCCGCCGCGCCGACTCCCTCGCCGTACGAAGGGATCCGCTCGAGCGCGGGAGCGGCGATGATCACCGCGAGAGCGATGACGGCAAGCGTCGCGGCGAGCGCCGGGATAAGACGACTTCGATTCCGCTCCGGTGGAGTCCAGCGCTCCCGCGGTGGGAGAGGAATCCGCGCAACCTCACCCTGAAGCCGGTCCACCACCGGTCGCTCGTACGGACTCATCGGACCTCCAGGCGCTTGCGAAGCTTCGCCAGGCCCTGGGTCGTGTGTGCTGCGACGGTCCCGCGCGCGATCCCGAGTGCAGCCGCGGTCTCGTCCTGGGAAAGGCCGACCAGATACCGCGCAGCCAGCACCTGCCGCTGACGCAGGGGCAGTCGTCGCATCTCAGTCAAAAGCTCCGTGCCCTCCCCGTTCATCTCGGTCGTGCGATGAACGAGCGAAAGTGGCGCAAAGATCGCCGAACGGATGCGATGGCTACGCCACCGCCGCAGGCCAACGACAAAGAGCCACCCTCCCGGACGAACGATCTCGTCCTGGCGCGTGAGCGCCCTCTCGAACGCGTCGTGCAGGGCGTCTTCGGCCTCATCGGGTCGAGCCCCGGCGGCGACGAGGGCGCGAAAAACTCGCGGAAAGCACTCCTCATAGACGCGTTGCCATTCGGATCGATCCAACCTGGCCTCTACCGCGCTTTCACTAGTGAAGAGGGCTGGGGGACCGGTTCTGCTTAGGCCCATGAAGTAGCCGAGCCTAGCGAGGCGCACCAACCGAGGTGCCTCCGCGTCTGTTACGGAACGGAGGTGGGTGGCGCGATGCGCGACTCCATCACGACGACGCCGTGCTTGCCCCAGGGAGAATCGTCGACCGTGACCGCGCAGCGGTCGAAGCCCGCGACCTCTGAGCTGATCTCGACCACCTGGATGTCCTCACCGTTCGGTCGGAACGTTGCGGCGCGCGCCCACGTGCTGTCCGGGCTGACGAGCCAGATCGTGAGGACCTTGTCCGCGGCGATCGGCGGAAGATCGTGAAAAAGGACGAAGGGTTGTTTGCCAGTGGCGCGCGGGTCGTAGAGAGTGCCGCCGGAGCCAGCGAACGAGCCGGTGCCGGCCATGTACCAGGTGCGGGCACCTTCGCGGATGCTTTCCATCGTCCTGTTGTACTGATCTCGCTCGGCCGTGACCGCTACCAGCCGGCGGTAGGCATCGACGTCCGCAGCACCGAGAACGATCACCACCGCCGTGACAGCCGCGATCGCGAGGCGCCACGGACGGATCGGACCGAACGACCAGCGGCGCGAGCCGGCGGCGACGCGTGAACGTGCCTCGGGTGTCGCGGCCTGCAGAAGGCGGTCGCGAAGCGCGGGTCGCGGCTCACGGAGCGCGACGGTGTCGGGCAGGCTATCCACGACCTCCGCGAGCGTGGCCGCTTCGGCGCGACAGGACGCGCACGTCGAAAGGTGCTGAGCAACGCGCTCGGCGTCGGTACTGCCGAGCGCGCCGAGCGCGTAGGCCTCGAGCTCATCCAGAACGTGTTCGGTCATCGGGTCCGCTCCAGCGCGCGACGCATCTTCTGGAGCCCGATGCGCATGCGGCCCTTCACCGTGCCAAGAGGGACCCCCATGAGCTCCGATAGCTCGACGTGCGTGTAGCCGCCGAAATAGGCGAGCTCGATCGTCCGGCGCTGGGCCTGGGGGAGCGCTTCGAGCGCGTCGCGGACGGTGCGCTGCTCCACGTTCTTCTCGGCGGCCAGCGCGGTGTCGTCATCGCTCGGCTGGGATTCGGCCATCTCGAGGGGCGCCGGCCGGAAGGTCGTCTTGCGCCGGAGGATGTCGACCGCCCGGTGGTGGACGATCGAGAGAAGCCAGGCACGCGGGTTGCCCCGCTCGCGGCGGTACGTCGCCGCCCCTCGCCAGGCGGACAGGAAGGCGTCCTGGACGACGTCCTCCGCCGCCTCGCTCTCGCCGAGAATTCGATAGGCCAACGAGTACGCCAGACGCCCATAGCGGTCGTAAAGCGCGGCGAGGGCGCCCAGATCCCGGGCCGCGAGTGCGGTCAGGAGAGCGTCGTCGGCCGGCTGCTGCTCAGGCACTACGAAAAATGTACGGTCGACGAACAGGGGTGGATGTAGGCGGAAAGAAAACGCCCCGAGCGACCTGCCTCCGTGCCCTACCGCAGCTTCGAAGCACTGCGGCCTGGCCGTGGAGCCGATCCTCGATTTCCTCTCGGACCGCCTTTGATGCTATCTCCGGTTGCGCTCCCGGGGAACGTTGACCTTGATGGAATCTCGGACCCGTTCCCTTTAGCAGACCCCTCGGGACAGGGAGAAATCTACGGCGCGATCAGAGGTCAGGCAATCAACTTATCCACCAAATCGAGACCCTCGTGCGGCAGGTTGTCCACGATTTCGGGCGCTTATCCACGACGAATCAACAGTCCGCTTCCTCCATACGATGGAACACGATGGCCGACCCGATCCTCGATCCCCTGAATGACGAGCAGCGCGTTGCCGTGACCCACGGCGACGGGCCGCTGCTCATCCTCGCCGGCGCCGGCTCCGGGAAGACCCGTGTTCTGACGCATCGGATCGCCTACCTCATTCGCGACCTCGCGGTGCCCGCGAGCGCGATCCTGGCCGTGACCTTCACGAACAAGGCCGCCAAGGAGATGCGCGAGCGGCTTGACCGGCTTGTCGGCAAAGAGCGCCTTGCCGAGCTGACGGTCGGGACCTTCCACGGCTTCTGCGCGCGGCTGCTCCGCCGCGAGGGTCCCCTGGTCGGGATCGATCGATCCTTTGCGATCTACGACGAAGCCGACCAGCGGGCTGTGCTGCGCCAGGCGATGGCCGACACCAACGCGAGCGAGCGCGTCTTCGCGCCGGGCGCGATCTCGTCGGTCGTCTCGAGCGCCAAGAACGAGCTCAAAGGGCCGGCCGACCTCGCGTCGAGCCCGAAGGGCCAGCTCGATCGGATCGCGGCGATCGTCTGGAAGCGGTACGACGAGCTTCTCCGCGAGAACAACGCCGTCGATTTCGACGACCTTCTGCTCCTCGCCTGCCGGGTGTTCGAAACGAGCGACCGTGCCCTCGAGAAACCGCTACCAGCACATCCTCGTCGACGAGTACCAGGACACGAATCGCGCCCAGTACGTGCTCCTTCGCTACCTGGCGGGGTTCAAGCAGAACCTGGCGGTCGTCGGCGACGACGATCAATCGGTCTTCAGCTGGCGCGGTGCCGATGTCCGCAACATCCTCGACTTCGAGCGTGACTACCCGAACGCGAAGGTTGTGAAGCTCGAGCAGAACTATCGGTCCACGCAGCGGATCCTGGACGCCGCGCACTCGGTGGTCCGCAACAACGCGGCGCGCAAGGAAAAGAAGCTCTGGACCGATCGCCAAGGCGGCAGCGACATCGTGGTGATGCAGGCGTACGACGAGTCGCACGAGGCGGAGATCGTGGCGCGCGAGATCGAGCGCCTGCAGCGGGAGGGCGAGGCTCACGGAACCCGCGACGTCGCTGTGCTGTACCGGACGAACGCGCAGTCCCGTGCGATCGAGGACAAGTTCCGCGCGTTCGGCCTCGCATACCAGATCGTCGGCGGCGTCTCCTTCTACCAGCGGCGTGAGGTGAAGGACACGCTCGCGTATCTCCGGCTCATCCGAAATCCCCAGGACGCATTCGCCCTCGCGCGCGTGCTCAACACGCCGCCGCGCGGCCTCGGTGACAAGACGCGCGCCGCGCTCCTCGCGAGTGCGCGCGAGCACGAGATCAGTGTCGGGGAGGCTCTCGAGAAGGCCGAGCTCATCACGACGATCCCGCGGCGGCAGCAGGAGGCGCTCGTGGCGTTCGGCAAGATCATCGCGCGGCTCCGGGTCTCCGGGGAGCAGCTCGCTCTCCCGCGGCTCATCGACGAGCTCGTCGAGCGAACCGGCTATGAGACCTATCTAAAGGACGGGACCGAGGAGGGGGAGGAGCGCTGGGCCAACGTGCAGGAGCTCCGCACGCTCGCCGAGGACTACGTCGCGCTGCCTCAGGACGAGCAGCTTCCGAGCTTCCTCGAAGAGATCGCACTCGTTTCCGATGTCGATGAGTACCAGGACGCCAAGCCGGCCGCCACGTTGATCACGATGCACGCGGTCAAGGGCCTCGAGTTCCCCGTCGTCTTCATGACGGGAATGGAGGAGGGCGTTTTCCCGCACATGCGCGCGATCGAGAGCGGCAAGGAGTCGGAGCTGGAAGAAGAGCGAAGGCTCTGCTACGTCGGCATCACACGCGCGAAGGATCGCGCGTACCTGACCTACGCGCGACGGCGATCCCTCTTCGGTCACACCAACATGAATCCGCCGTCACGCTTTCTGACAGAGCTGCCGAGCGAAGGCGTCGAGCTTCGCGGCGACGTCGAGACCGAGGAGCGCGACTCGTGGGCCGAGCTCGATTGGGAGCGCGATCGGGGTCGCTACGAGGAGCGGAAGCAAGCGAGGCGCGACGCGATGCTCGCGGGTCTGCCCGGGTCGTGGACCGGCCGCGCGACGAAGCAGCGCACCGCGGTCGTATCCGAAACGCGCTTTCGCGCCGGCGATCGCGTGATTCACCCTTCCCTCGGCGAAGGGATGGTCGTGTCGAGTGTCGCGCGCGACGACGATGAAGAGGTCACAGTCGCATTTCCCGACAAAGGCGTGAAGAAATTGATGGCGAGCTTCGCAAAACTCGCCCGGGCCGAGGGGTCGCTCGGTCGCTAAGGGCTCAACCGGCACGCTGCTTGCCCGGATTCAGGCATGGCTCAGGTTGGGGGAGCTATTCGTCGGGCACCACCGCGTCTCGAGGTCCGCCTGCCGCTCACCGGGTCGGCCGATATCGCTTTTGGGCTCGTTCTCCGAAGACCACGCCGGCGGCGGCGCAAACGGAGCGCGCTCAAGCAATGGACCCGCGTCGTCACGACGGCGGCGTGCTGCGTCATCGCGGCCGTGATCCCCATATGGACGGTGATCGCCGCACCGGAGCTGGAGCGGCTCGGAGCCGTCGCGCTTGCGAAGCCCACGTCTCCCCTCGTGGCCACGTCCCCGATCGACTCGGTGGAGCGCGCGGTCGTGGTCGCGCGGGGCGCGCCGATAACCGCCCTACGGAAGGACCCGCCGGGCCTCCAGGTCCACGCGGTCGCGCCAGGCGAGACGCTTCTTTCGATCGCGGCGCGGTACGGGATCACGCCGCAGACCATCGCTTACAACAACGGGATAAAGGACACGGCGGAGCTCCGGCCGGGTCAGTCGGTCGTGATCCCGCCGATCGATGCCGCCATCCATGTGGTTCGCGACGGGGAGACGCTCTCGAGTATCGCCGCGAGCTTCGGCGCAGATCCGGACAGGGTGCGGACCGTCAACAGCGTCGCCTTTGAGCCTGCCGATGTGACGATCGGCCGGGTCCTGCTTATCCCGATGCCCGAAGGCCGTTACCCGGGCTTCCGTCTTGTCGTGAGCGACGCGCCACGCGTGTTCGCGCCGCGCATTCGGTGGCCGACCGAGGGCATCGTGACGCAGCTCTTCTCTCAGATACACACCGGTGTGGACATCGCCGCGCCGTACGGATCGGCCGTGGTTGCGAGCGACTCCGGCACCGTCACCGAAGTCGGTTGGCGCGGTCCCGGCGGGCTGTCGGTCTGCGTGCTCCTGGACTGGGGCCTCGAGATATGCGACTACCACCTCTCGGGGACGAACGTCGAGCTCGGCGAGCGTGTGGTCGGCGGAGAGCGGATCGCCTCGGTCGGCTCGAGCGGAGTGTCGACAGGGCCACACGTGCATTGGGAGGCGCGGACGAACGGCGTGCTCGTGGATCCGATGACGTATGCCCCCGCGGGACCGACCGTGCTTAGGGTCGGAGGCGCGACCGGCTCACCCTGAAAACGCGGTCCTAGGCCAGCGCCACTTTCCAGGTTCGGCCGCCGTCCTCTGTCCGCCAGATTCGGGCTCCACCGCGTCCGGCCCCGTAGGGGTCCGATCGTGTTGTGACCCACCCATGGCGCACGTCC
>Ga0209268_1001255_pt1 | contig 12593 bp, 9 predicted proteins | sample GraSoiAngelo_143_FD_185900 | JGI IMG/M metagenome (GOLD analysis project Ga0209268, IMG submission 185900) | Grasslands soil microbial communities from the Angelo Coastal Reserve, California, USA - 14_1009_02_30cm (SPAdes) (version 2) | ecosystem: Environmental > Terrestrial > Soil > Grasslands ... | reverse complement strand
GAGCCGAGCGAGCGCGGCGCGGGGGCAGGTTGGGGGAGCGCGGGCGGAGCCTGCTGAGCCTTGGCCGTATCCTGCGCAGGCGTTTGCACGGTCGCGCCGCGCACGGTGTTGAACACGAAGCGCGGCAGCGTAAACACGACGAGCGCAGAGACGAACGTGATCGTAAACGCAAGGACGACCCGGCGCCAGGACATCAGGAGGTTCCCCCTATCGCGTCGAGCTCGCTCTGCACGCGGGACACCAGCGCGACTTTTTCGTAGTCCGGGAGAAACGCGCTCTCGCACGCGTTCAGCACCACGCGCGTCAGATCGTCAGGCGAGAGGCCCAGCACAGCGTGCGCCAGGAAGTACTCGTCGGTCAGCGTGATGCCGTCGGTGAGTGGGCCGTCGGTGTTCAACGTGACTACGACACCCTGCTGGAAATACCGCTTAAAGGGATGCTCCGCCACCGACGGCACGACGTGCGTGTGCACGTTGCTGGTCAAGCACATCTCGAGCGGAATCTTGCGTGCCACGACTTCCTCGAGGAGCGCCGGGTCTTCGGCGAGGCGCGTGCCGTGCCCGATCCGCTGTGCCCCGACCTCGTGCAACGCCTGGTGAATGGAGTGGGGACCGTCGCCCTCACCCGCGTGACACGTGCACGCCATCCCGTGCGCCGCCGCATACTCGAAGGCGGCGCGGTGCTCGCGCGCGGGGTGCCCACGCTCCGCACCAGCCAGATCGAACGCAATCACGCCGTCGGCCTGATATGCGGCGGCGGCGCGCGCCAACTCCAGCGATTCCGCGGGCGGCTTGGTGCGCATGGCACAGACGATCAGCCCCACCTTCGTCCCGGTTTCCGCCGACGCGCGGCGAACGCCGGCCAGCGGAGCTTCGATCGCCTGCGCCAATGTCAATGCAGGCCGATGCAGGAGCGGCGAGTACCGCACCTCCACGTATCGCACATTCTCCGCGGCCTTATCGAGGACGAACTCGTATGCCACCCGCTCGAGCGCCGCGGCGGTCTGCAGGACCGAGAGGGTGATTTCGTACCTCTGGAGGTATTCCTCGAGACTTTTCGCGTCCCGCACCAGCATCGCCTTGGCGAGCGCGTCGGGCGTGTCGGCGGGCAAAGGAATACCCTGCGCACGCGCCAGCTCGAGCATCGTCGCGGGCCGCAGCGCACCATCGAGATGCACATGCAGCTCGGCCTTGGGCCAGCCGCGTAACGCCTCTTTGGTGAGGCGTGGCTTGCCCTGGCGGCGGGCGGAGACGACCACGCGATAAACGGAGCCCGCTTCGCCGACCGGCTCGCCGGCGTCGATGGGACGGCCCGCGGCGTCGGTCACATAGGCCGCGCCCTCGAGGAGGCGGGCCAGGCCGTCATCCGCTTGTGCGACCGCGTCGCGCACGCGCGCGCCGCGGGGGACCTCGATCGCCTTGTCGTTGATGAAAACCCGCATCAGCGATCGGTCCGGTGGAAACGCTCGTCGTTCGGCGCTTCGACAGGGGACCGCAGCACACCGAGATAGCGGGTCAGCGCGTCGATATCGAGCACGTCGAGATCTTCCCGGGGGGCGCGAGTCAGCATCCCGAAGCCCGAGCCCCCGGTCGCCATGAAGTCACTGACGACCAGCGTGTAGGTGGCGCCCTTGTCGAGGCTCTGGCCGTTGGCGAGCCGTGTGCGCGTGATGCGTTGACCCGGCGCTTTGCCGGTGTCATACCAGACTTCCACGCCTGCGACATGACAATCCGGCAAGTGATCGCGCCCGGCAACACAGTGCTCGAGCGCATCGAGCAGGACGTCGCCCTTCACGGTGAGTCGCAGCAGACGGTTTTGGAAGGGCTGAACCTGGTAGACCTGCCCCCACGTGACTACGCCCTCGGGGAGATCGGTACGAATGCCGCCGTTGTTCATGATCGCCACATCGGCCCGGCCGGCAGCACGTTGCGCGTCGGCAATCAGGCGTCCCAGACCATATTCGTCACCCTCACGCTTCAATGGCACCTTGATCCGCGCCACCACCCGCTCAGTGATGTTGCGAACGGCCTGTTGCTGGCGTACGAGCGCGGCGGCCAGCGCGGTGTCGGGTTTTACCTGGTCCGCATAAGGCGTCACCAGTTGCACGCGCACTTCGCGACGTCCGCCCGCGCGCACAAAGTCCACGATGCCGATCGCCCGCGCGCTCGACTGCGCTTCGATGATCGGGATGCCATGCACAACGGTGTTCACACGTTGATGCGTATGGCCCGCGACGATGAGGTCAACGGATCCCGAATCGAGCTGGTTGGCCACGTCCAGGATCTCGCCGTGACACGATCCGTTGCCGCTCCCCCCGCCCCCCGCGGAATCGCACGACGCGCCCGCGTGCGCGACCACGATCACGAAGTCCGCCGCGGCGCGGGCATCGGAGAGATAGCGTTTGATCGCCTGCGCGCCGTCTCCGAACGCGAGGCCTTGAATGTTGCGTGACGCCGTGCTCGTGGGCGTCTCAGTCGTCGTCAAGCCGATCACCGCGATCTTCACGTCGCTCTTCGTCACGAGTTTCCAGGGCGTGGCCCAATCCGGCCGTGCCGTCCCCGCGGCGTTCGTGATGTTGGCGGAGAGAAAGGGATATCTGGCTTCGCTGATACGGGCACGCAGCGTGTCGATCGACCAATCGAACTCGTGATTGCCGATCGCCGCCGCGTCGATGCCGAGTCTGTTCATCGCGGCGACGGTGCCGCGCCCGTAGGTCGCGTTCGAGAGCGCCGTGCCCTGCATCTCGTCGCCGGCGTCCAGCCGTACGGCTGCGCAATGACAAGCATTGGCGAGGCTGTCGAGCCACGGTTTGAGCGCAGCGACGCCACCGACCGGGCGCCCCTGCGACCAATCCCACACGCGCGACTCGAGCTGGCCGTGCAGATCGCTCGTCGCGAGCACGCGCAGCATCGTGCTGTCGCGGACGACGGCCACCGAACCCGGGGCCGGTCCGAACGCCGCGAGCGCGGCGGCGCGGGCCGCATCGGGTATGATCGCCCAGCTCGGATGGAGGTACGTCGCCGCCTGGATCGTGCGCGCGCGACGGATCTCGTCGACCAGCAGCTCGCGGACGTCCTCGCCCTTGTCGTAGATCACCGGCGCGTGGGCGATCATGGTGTACCCGCCGCCGCCGCCCTGCCGGTAGCTGTTCACGGCCAGCGTGAACGTATCGGTGGGCTGCACGATCTTGCCGTTGTACGCGAGACCGCGGATGCGCAGCCCCGCGGGTCGGGACAGATCGATGTTGTAGACCACGCCGCTGACGACGTCGTAGTTGTAGCCGGCCACGCTGTCGTTGATGATGGGGCGACCGGGTTCGTAGGAGTTGAAGTAGCGTGCGGAATGCTCGAGGTATTCCCGCAGCTGCTGGCCGCTGATCTTCACGGCGCGCAGCGTGTTTTCATAGGGATAGATCCCCAACACTTCCCGTTGATGCACCTCCCCCTCCGGCAGTCCCGGCTGCACATCGAAGGCCGCCGCAGCGGAGAGCTGCGTTCCGGCGTGGCGGCGCTGCACTTCGTTGATGAAGTCGAGTAGCGGCGTATCCTGCACGCGGGCATAGCGGGCGTCGAATCCTCCCGACGCGCTGCCGATCGGGGTGCCTGCCCAGAGACGTGCCGCCTGGTGCGCGGCATTCGCCCGCTGCGTGAACCGCGGCGACTCCGCGACGTTCGCGAGGGGAATCAGCTGGGCGCGCACACCCGTGACACGGTAGCGACCGGCGCGTGCCGAGTCTTTCGCGAGCGACACATGCACCACGGCCAGACTCTGCACCCAGTTCTTGGGCTGCACGAAATGGACGCCGTTGATCACGGTGTCGCGGATTTCGCGATGTGTATGGCCGACGATGACGACGTCCGGCTTGGGGTTGATGGACGCGAGCGCGGCGGCGTCGTTCTCGGGGCCGACGCCTGTGGTGTCGTAGGTGGACGTCCCGAAACCACTGTGAATGAGCACGACCTTGAGATCCACGCCGGCGCGCTCGAGAGCGGCCACCGCGGCCGGTGCCGCTTCCGCGATGCGGCGGACTCGCACCCGCGAGGGTGCGGCGAGCTGCGCGCGATCCCACAGCAGCACGCCGGGAGTTGTGAGCCCAGTGATGCCGATCTTCACGGCACCCCGTGACACCACCACCGTTGGCGCGAACAGCGCCTTCCCGCTGTCGTCGACGACGTTCGCTGAGACGTAGCGGTACGTCGCCTCGGCGGCGGCGCGCCTGAGGAAGTCGAACCCGAAATCGAAGTCGTGGTTACCCGGCGTGACAACGTCGTACTGCAACGCGTTCAACGCATCGACGATCGGTTGCGGCTGACGCTTGTCGTAGCGACCGAAGTACGTGGCAAATGGGTTGCCCTGGAGCAGATCGCCGGCGTCCACCAGCACCAGCTTGCCCGGATAGCGCGCGCGCAGCGTCTCGAGCGCCGTGGCCGCGCGCGACAAACCGCCTGCGGTGGCCGCATCGCGCACGTAATCCCAGCCGAGGACTCGGCCGTGAACGTCGGTCGTCGCGACGAGGACGACGTGTGCGGTGTCAGGAGGGGTTGTTGGGCCTTGCAGCGCGAACAGCAGGGTGCAGAGGAGCCGCATAGTGCGCAGAAAGCTACCGCGGCTCCTCTGCGTCGTGCTAGAGTGACGTCGCGGTTGTGTTTCAACTGGGCGTCACGCTACCTTCTCGCCTGCGATGCCGAACGACACCGCACCAGCGCACCGCATTCTCGTCGTGGACGACGAGCCCGACATCACGGCGCTCGTCGCCTATCATCTGGCGAAGGAGGGCTATCGCGTCACGACCGCCGGCACCGGAGCCGACGCGCTACGCTCCGCGCGTGAGGAGCGACCTGACATGGTCGTGCTGGATCTCATGTTGCCGGGCCATTCCGGGTTCGAAGTGCTCGCCGAGCTGCGCCGCCGCGACGAGACGCGCGACGTCGGCGTGCTGCTCCTGACCGCCCGCAAGGACGAGCCCGACCGAATCAAGGGGCTGTCGCTGGGTGCCGACGATTACCTGGCCAAGCCCTTCTCACCGAAAGAGCTGGTGCTGCGCGTCGGCGCGATTCTACGTCGCCTCGCCGCGCCGCCCGTCGCCGCCGGCGGCCGCCTGGTCGGCGGACCGATCGTCCTCGACCGCACAGCGCACCGCGTGACGGCCGACGGCAAAGAGGTCGAGCTGACGGCGACCGAGTTCAAGCTGCTGGAGCGTCTGCTCGAACGCCGCGATCGCGTGCAATCGCGCTCGCAGCTGCTCGAGTCGGTATGGCAGGCCCAGCCCGACATCCAGACGCGCACGGTGGACATGCACGTCCAGCGGCTCCGCGCGAAGCTCGGCGCCGGCGGCAATTGGATCGAGACGGTGCGCGCCGTTGGTTATCGTTTCCGCGAACCGCCCGCACCACCGAAGCGGCGCCGCGCATGAAACTGGCCACGCGGCTCTTCGCGAGCATCGGGTTGCTCGTGGCCGCCGCGGTGCTTGGCTCCATCCTCGCCACCGACGTTCTGCTGCGACGCCATCTCGAGGCCGAAGTCGCCATCGAGCTCGAGCGGGAGGCGCGGCTCGTGGCCGCGCTGACGCCGGTGGATTCTTCGCGTTGGCCCGACTTCGCGATGCTCGCCGGCCAGCGATTAGGCGGGGGGCGTCGCGTCACGCTGATCGACTGGAGCGGCCGTGTGCGCGGCGATACGGAGTTCGACCGCGCAGCCCTGGCTCGATTACAGAATCATCGCGACCGTCCCGAAGTGCGCGCCGCGATGGGTTCGGCTTCCGGCGTCGGCACCAATACACGACTCAGTGCATCCACCAACGAGCGACAGCTCTACGTCGCTGTGCGCGAGCCCCCCCCGCCCCCCCCCGCCCCACCCGGCCTCGCGGTGACACGCGTGTCGGCCTCGTTGGCGAGCGTGGATGCCCAGGTTCATGCGGTTCAACGGGCCGTCGCCGCCGCGGGCCTGGTGCTCCTCCTCGCGGCGGGACTCGTCGCCTGGATAATGGCGCGAGCGCTCGCTCGGCCGCTGGTCCGAATCGCGGGCGCGGCGCACGACATTGCCATGGGTCGTGCCACGGAGTTCCCGGACGTGCGCGTGCCGGAGCTGGCGAACCACGTGGACGCACTGCGCGCGATGCATCACGAGCTGGAACGACGCTTCAATGATCTGCGCCGCGAACGGGAAGAGTCGCGCACGTTGCTCGAAGCCCTCTCGGACGGCGTCATCGCCGCTGACCAGCGAGGCAATGTGATCTCGACCAATGCCGCCGCGCGCCGGCTGCTCGGCTACGGGACCCGTGGAACGCTGCCCCCGCTCTCCGAGCTGTTTCACGACCGCACGCATCGCGCGGTGATGCGGGAAGTACTCGCCGGCGCGATCATCGAAAACCGCGAGCTGGACCTTGGCGAGCGGACAGTGATGGTATCGGCACGCGCCATCGAGGGGGCCGGGACGCTCATCGTGCTGAGCGACGTGACGGAACTCCGCAGGCTCGAGACGGTGCGCCGCGATTTCGTCGCTAACGTCTCGCACGAGCTGAAGACACCGCTGACGGCAATCGCCGGATATGCGGAGACGCTCGCCGCGGAAGCGGCCTCCGATGCACAGGCGGCAAAATTCGCGCAGACAATCGTGGACAACGCGCGCCGTATGCAGCGCCTCGTGGACGACCTGCTCGACCTGTCGCGCATCGAGTCGGGGAGCTGGCATCCCGAGCCCCGCATGGTCGGCGTCGATGCCTCGGCCCGTGAGGCATGGCGCCCGTTCGCCGAACGCGCCGCCAGCCGCAATGTCGAGCTCGAAACCGTCAGCGATGCGACGGCCGTGAATAGCGATCCCGAGGCGCTCCGGCAGATCTTCACCAACCTGTTCGACAACGCACTGCGACACACGCCACCCGGCGGTCGCATCCGCGTGGCGGCGCAGCGGACTGGAGGGGACACCGTCGTGAGCGTCAGCGACACGGGATCGGGGATCCCGGCCGATCACCTGCCCCGCATCTTCGAGCGCTTCTATCGCGTCGACCCCGGCCGATCGCGCCAGGAGGGCGGCACGGGGCTCGGCTTGGCGATCGTGAAGCACCTCGTCGAGGCACAAGGCGGGCGTGTGGAAGCCGAAAGCCAACTGGGGCGCGGCACCACAATTCGTTTGTATTTCCCGGCTTAAGTCCCGTTACACAGCCGTAACGCAGTCGTCATCACCCGTTGACCTGCCGCGGGCATCCTTGGCTCGTGCGAATCGCGCTCGTGTCAGACACTTACACGCCGCAGGTCAACGGCGTCACGACCGTGGTGGTCCGTATCGCGAACGTGCTTCGCGAATTCGGTCACCAGGTCGTCGCTGTCGCACCCCGCTACCCTGGCCACGACGACGAGTCGCCGAGCGAGCTGCGCATTCCATCGGCCTCGTTCCTGCCCTACCCGGCCATCCGCCTTTCGGTGCCGCAGTTCGGTACCGTCGCGCGCTTTCTCGATGCGTTCGAGCCCGAGATCGTGCACGTCGCGACCGAAGGCCCGCTCGGGCTGACCGGGCGTCGCTACGCTGTGCGGCGCGGTATCCCATTGGTGACGTCGTATCACACGAATTTTCCGCAGTACGCACGTCACTACGGCGCCGGAGCGCTGGAGCCGCTCGTCTGGAAATGGTTGCGGTGGTTCCATCGCCCGGCCGTGCTCACGCAGACGCCCGGCGAGGCGGTCGCCGCCGAGCTCAAGCGGCGCGGCATCGGCAATCCCGTCGTTTGGGGACGTGGCGTCGATACCGCGCACTTTCATCCGGGCAGGCGGAGCGCGGGCTGGCGCCGCTGGCTGGCCGGCGGTGACGACACGGCGATCGTGCTGCACGTGGGCCGCCTGGCGCCCGAGAAGAACATCGACGTCCTTGCGGCAGCGTGGACTGCGGCGCGCGAACGTGCGGGCCAGCGCGCCACGTTCGTGCTGGCAGGCGAGGGACCGGAGACGCGGCGGCTCCTGACGCGGCTGCCGTGGGTCCGGCAGCTGGGCTTTCTCGATCGCGGCCGGCTCGCCGACGTGTACGCGAGCGCCGACATCTGCGTGCTGCCCTCCAAGACCGAAACGTGCGGCCTCGTGGCGCTCGAGGCGATGGCTTCGGGTCTGGCTGTCGTGGCTGCCGATGCCGGGGGTTTTCGCGAAAGCATCACCCACGGGCAGAACGGCATCTTGGTGGCTCCCGCGGACGCGACGGGCTTCGCCGCCGAAATCCTCTCCCTTGTGATTGCGCCGCCGCGTCGCGCCGGAATCGCGACGGCGGCGCGGGCGGCCGCGGTGGCGCGCGACGTCGTGCCCGAGAACCTCGCGCTGCTGCAGCAATACGCCGCAGCCGCCGGCCTTGCGCAGCATGGTGCGGCAGCTTGATGCGCTGGCTCACGCACCTCGGCGGCGTGCGCGTGACGATCGGGATCGGCCTCGGACTGGTCGCCGCCGGCGAGCCGCTGCTCGCCCTGGCGGCACTGTTCGCGCTGACGACGTCGCACGTGGCGGTGCAGGTGCTCAAGCGGGCGGTCGCGCGGCCGCGGCCGTGCGATGCGAATGGTCGCCCGCTCGCGCTGGTCGATCTACCCGATCCGTTCTCATTCCCATCGGGGCACGCCGCGGCGGCGAGCGCGGTGGGCGGAACGATCGCGATCGCGCATCCGCTTCTGGCCCCGCTGGTGTTGCCTCTGGCCGCGCTCATCGCTGCCTCTCGGGTCACGCTCCGTGTGCATCACGTCGGGGATGTGGTGGGCGGTGCGGTGTTGGGCCTACTCGGCGCCGTCGGCGCCGCGCTTGTCGTACTTCACTAACCTTTGGGTCATGTGCCCGGCGGCGGTTTGCACGGCCGACCGTCCGGGTGCCCAGGTAGCCGAGGCTTGGATGGCTCGGCTATCTGCTTGGGGGGTAGTTTCTGGCGGGCCGTTACGAAACCGTGACATCTCCGACTCATCGCGGTTATGCCGACGGCTCACTTTTTCCTCGGGAGCTGTCAACAATCACCCAAGTCTTGAGGAGCCATCCGTGCACGCAAGACGATCGTTCCTGGCAGTCGCCACGTTCGCCGTGTCGGCTACGGCACTGGCCGCGCAGAACGCCCCTCAGGCCCCACCGGTTACCGTCGGCGGGGTCGTCTACACACAATACCAGTACACGGACGCCGCGGTTCACACCAACACCTTCGACGTCACCCGCGCGTACGTCAACGTCCTCGGTCGGTTCTCGAACGGTATCACCACCCGCCTCACCACCGACATCATTCCCAGCGCGGCCACGAACCAGGTCATCCGGCTCAAGTACGCCTTCGCGGCGTGGACGCCGACAGGCAGCAGTCTCACCTATAAGCTGGGCATGATTCACACACCGTGGGTCGATTTCGAGGAGACCCTCTGGGACTACCGCATGCAGGGCACCATCGCCGTGGATCGCAACCCGATCGGCGGACCAAGCACCATGACAGCGGCGGACATCGGGGTGGGAGTCGACGGCCATTGGAACGGTGAGCGGATAAACGGCCAGTTCGTGATCGTGAACGGGGAGGGCTACTCGGGCGGCACCGGCGACTTCCGTAAGGACGTCGAGGCCCGTGTCTCCGTGCGCGTCCAACCCACCAACGACAACAGTCGCGTCGGCGGCCTGCGGGTCTCGGGGTACGCTGGGATCGGCAAGGTCACCGGCACCGGCGCCGACCGCAACCGGTACCTGGGGATGCTGTCGTATCGGACGCTGCAGTACACGCTCGCGGGTGAGTTCGTCTCGGTGAAGAATGGGGCGGTCACTGGAAGCATCATCAGCGCTTTCGGCGTCTATCACCTCACCAGGAGCAAGGCGGCCGTGATCGCGCGCGTGGACATCGTCGACCCCGACAAGAACGTCGGCAACAACAAGAACACGCGCATCATCGCCGGCGCGTCGTATCAACTATCGCCCAACGTTCGCCTCCTCGCGGACCTCGATCGTCTCTCGTTCGAGAGCGGCGCGACGGCCACGAACCAAATCCTGTTTCAGACGCAATTCACGTTCTAACGCATACTCGGAGAACGCACACTCATGACGTCCACTCGCGTGCTCGCTCTCGCCGCGCTGCTCGGCGCCGCCGTCCCGGCGGCGGCGCAGGTGCAGCTCACCGGCGCTGGGGCGACGTTCCCGAACATCATCTATTCAGACTGGATGCTGACGTACAATCAGGCGCATAGCGACGTGAAGTTGAACTACCAATCGATCGGCTCGGGCGGCGGCATCCGGCAGTTCTCCGACGGCACGGTGGATTTCGGCGCGTCGGATGCGCCGATGACCGACTCGGCGATCGCGGCCATCAAAGGGGACGTGCTCCATATCCCGACCGTGCTGGGTGCTGTCGTGGCCGCCTACACCTTGCCCGAGGTCTCGCAGGCATTGCGGTTCACGCCCGACGTCCTTGCGGACATCTTCCTCGGCAAGATCACGAATTGGAGCGATGCGCGTCTGGCAAGCATCAATCCCGGCGTTAAGCTGCCCACGCAAGACATCATCGTCGTGCACCGTTCGGATGGGTCCGGCACGTCGTTCGTGTGGACCGACTACCTGTCCAAGGTGAGCCCGGAATGGCTGCAGAAGGTGGGGCGCGGTACGTCCGTGAACTGGCCGGTGGGACTCGGCGGACGCGGTAACGAAGGCGTCGCCTCCACCGTTCGCCAGACGCCTGGCGCGATTGGCTACGTCGAGCTGGGGTACGCGCTGATCAACAAGATGTCATTCGGCACGGTGCGCAACGGCTCGGGCAACTGGATCACGCCGAGCCTCGCGTCCGTGACGGCGGCGGCCGCGGGGGCCATGAAGGACATGGGGCCGAACACCGACTTCCGAGTGTCGATCACCAATTCGGCCGGCCCGCAGGCGTATCCCGCCGCGAGCTTCACCTGGCTGCTTGTTCATAAGACGTATGCCGACAGCGCGAAGGCGCGGGCGCTCGTGCAGTTCATTTGGTGGGCCGAGACTGCGGGCCAGGCCAAAGCGCCGCAGCTGGGCTACGCGCCTCTGCCGCAAGAGCTGCGTCCGTGGATTCAGGCGCGCTTGAAGACTGTGGCCGCCGGCGGCCGGGCGGTCTGGAAGGCCGAGTAACCGAATAGCCGTTGTCATAAGCCACCTCCCGAGGTGCGGTTGGGGGACCTCGGGAGGTGGGCTGTTTGCGGTGACAATTCCGTTACATCGTCGTGACGGACACCCCACGACCCGCCGGTAGGTTTCCCGCGGCGATGACTCAGCTCCGCAGCGACCGCATTTATCAACGCGCCCTTACGGCGTTCGCGCTCGCGTTGCCCGCGCTGATTCTCGTCATCCTTGGCGTGCTCCTCGTCGACGCGCTTCCCGCGCTGCGACGGTTCGGGCCATCGTTTCTATGGACCTCCACGTGGGATCCCGTGGCGGAGGTCTATGGCGCGGCGCCGATGATCTTCGGGACGCTGGCGTCCTCGCTGCTGGCGCTGCTCCTCGCTGTGCCGCTGGCGCTCAGCGTGGCGATTTTTCTGACGGAGTTCTCGCCACGCTGGCTGCGCCAGCCGGTCGCGTTCCTGGTCGAGCTGCTCGCCGCGATCCCCAGCGTGGTGTACGGCACGTGGGGCATCTTCGTCCTGATCCCGTTCCTGCGCAGTTATGTCGTCCCACCCCTCAAGGTCCTGTTGGGCTGGACGCCGTTCCTCCAGGGCGTGTTTTACGGAAACTCGTTGCTGGCCGGCGGGATCATCCTCGCCATCATGATCGTGCCGTACATCGCGGCGGTGTCGCGCGAAGTCCTGCTCGCCGTGCCCACGAGCCAGCGCGAGGCCGCGCTCGCGATGGGCGCGACCCGCTGGGAAGCGGTACGCACCGCTGTGCTGCCGTACGGCCGCGCTGGTCTGATCGGCGCTGTCATCCTGGGGCTCGGCAGGGCGCTGGGTGAGACCATGGCGGTCACCATGGTGATCGGCAATCGCCACGATATCGGGGTGTCGGTGCTGCAGCCGGCCTACACGATGGCGGCGGCGATCGCCAACGAGTTTAGCGAAGCGACGACCGGCATGTACCAATCCGCGCTCGTCGAGGTCGGGCTCATCCTGTTCGTGCTGACCGTCGTGGTGAATGCGATTGCGCGGATTCTGATTTGGCGCGTGGCGCGGGGAGCCGCGGTCGGGAGCAAGGCCCTATGAGCGGCGCGTCGCTACGGCGCCATCTGACGAGCCGAGTCATGACGGTCCTGATCGTGGTGTTGTCGTTCACGGCGGTGTTGGCGCTCGTCCTCATCCTCGGCAACCTGCTCGTGAAAGGCGCCTCCTCCCTCGATTGGGCTTTCTTCACCAAGAGTCCTGTCCCGGCGGGACAATCGGGCGGCGGTGTCGCCAACGCGATCGCAGGCACGATTCTGATCGTCGGGCTTGCCGCCCTCATCGGCGTCCCGGTCGGCGTCGGCGCCGGCATGTATTTGGCGGAATACGGCGCGGGGCGGCTCGGATTCGCGGTACGATTCGTGGCGGACGTGCTCAACGGCACTCCTTCGATCGTGATCGGGATCGTGGGGTGGACGTTCATCGTCAAACCGAGCGGCGGGTATTCCGCGCTGGCCGGCAGCATCTCGCTCGCGATTCTGATGATCCCAATGTTTGCGCGCAC
>Ga0209268_1001254_pt1 | contig 12596 bp, 9 predicted proteins | sample GraSoiAngelo_143_FD_185900 | JGI IMG/M metagenome (GOLD analysis project Ga0209268, IMG submission 185900) | Grasslands soil microbial communities from the Angelo Coastal Reserve, California, USA - 14_1009_02_30cm (SPAdes) (version 2) | ecosystem: Environmental > Terrestrial > Soil > Grasslands ... | reverse complement strand
ACGAATCGTGGTTCGTGGTCCGCAACACGCCGGGCGTGACGAGTTTCGTCGGCTCGGCGAACAGCCCCGTGCCCCTGCAGGAAAAAGAGGTGCGGGCGATCCAGAAGCAGATGAAGCAGGAAGCCCCGAAGATCCGGGTCGAGTTCCAGGTCGGTGAGTCCGTCCGCGTCGTGGACGGGCCCTTCACCGACTTCCACGGCAAGGTCGACGAGATCAATCCGGAGAAGGGCAAGCTGAAGGTGCTGGTCAACATGTTCGGCCGGGAGACGCCGGTCGAGCTCGACCTGCTGCAGGTCGAGAAGGTGCGCTGAGCGCCCACACACAGACATATAGATAGGTATGGGTAAGAAGAAGGTCCGAGCGGTACTCAAGCTCGAGCTGCAGGCCGGCAAGGCAACTCCGGCGCCGCCTGTCGGAACCGCGCTTGGCCCGCACGGCATCAACATCATGGAGTTCACCAAGGCCTACAACGAGCGCACGGCTCAGCAGGCCGGTGATGTCGTGCCGGCGCTGATCACCATCTTCGAGGACCGCAGCTTCTCCTTCGTGCTCAAGACGCCGCCCGCGGTCCAGCTGCTGAAGCGTGCCGCCGGTGTCGATAAAGGCTCGGCGAAGCCGAACCGCGAAAAGATCGGCCGCGTCACACGGCAGCAGCTGCGCCAGATCGTGGAGCTGAAGCGCAAGGACCTGAACGCATACGAACCGGACGCGGCTATGAAGATGATCGAAGGCACCGCCCGGTCGATGGGCCTGGAGGTCATCGAGTAATGCCGAAGAAGAGGGGCAAAAAGTACATCGAGGCGGCCAAGAAGGTGGAGGCCGCGGTGGCCGGCAATGGCAACGGGGGCCTCGAGCCCGAGGTAGCCTGCCAGATGGTCCGCGAGACGTCGATCTCGAAGTTCGACGCCACGGTCGAGGCGCACATCCGGCTCGGGGTTGACCCCCGCCACGCGGAGCAGATGGTCCGCGGCTCGGTCGTTCTGCCCAACGGCACCGGTAAGAAGGTTCGCGTCGCGGTTTTCGCTGTCGGAGACAGGGCGCGGGAGGCCCAGGAGGCCGGCGCCGACGTTGTCGGTGGCGACGACCTGGTGAAGCGGGTGGCGGACGGCTGGACCGACTTCGACGCCGCGATCGCGACCCCGGACATGATGGCGAAGGTCGGTCCGCTCGGAAAGATCCTCGGGCCGCGCGGCCTGATGCCAAACCCGAAATCGGGCACTGTGACCAACGACGTCGCACGGGCGGTGCGCGACTCCAAAGGTGGCAAGGTGGAGTTCCGGACCGACAAGTTCGGCATCATCCACGTCCCGATCGGCAAGGTCTCGTTCGACCAGACTCAGCTGCACCAGAACCTCGCGACGCTGGTCGACGCGCTGATTCGCAACAAGCCGGCAACATCGAAGGGGCAGTACCTGCGCAGCTTCTATCTCGTTTCGACGCAGGGTCCGTCGGTGCCGGTTGACGTGAGGGAAGCCGCCAAGCTGCACGTCGCGAGCTAGGCTTTCGGGCCGTGTACGGCCCGGTCATTCAAGGCAAGCTCGTCCGGCTGCGCCCACCCCGAATCGAGGATGCGCATGGCGTGACCTGATTCTCACGGAGCTCCAGCGGGAGGACCGGGAAAAGGCTCGCGTATAATCCGTCTCCTGCCCTAGACCGTAGGCGCCAGCGCGAGCAGGCTTAATTTCCTACCGAGGCATTCGGAAGTGAAGGACTTCGGATCCTTCCTGCCTTGAGCGTGGTCTGGCAGGGAGGATTTTTTATTTGCCGAGAGCACGCAAGGAACAGAAGGCCGAGCAGGTCGAGCTGCTCAGCGAGAAGCTGAAGAAGGCCAAGGTCGCTGTTCTCACCGACTATCGCGGCCTGACCGTCAGTCAGATCCAGGAGCTGCGCGGCAAGCTTCGCAGCGGTGACGTCGAGTACCGCGTCGTGAAGAACACGCTGGCCCGGCGCGCCGCGGAAGCCGCCGGTGTGCCCGCGCTGCAGTCCGAGCTCGAAGGCCCGGTCGCCATCGCGTTTGGCTACGACGACCTGAGTCTTCCCTCGAAGCTGATCAACGAGTTCGTCCGCTCGACGCGGCTGAAGCTCGACGTCAAGGGTGGGCTCGTCGAGGGCCGGGTCTTCTCGCCGGAGCAGGTCAAGCAGCTGGCCGACCTGCCGTCCCGCGAGACCCTCATCGCCCAGCTTTTGGGCACCCTTCAATCGCCTGTTGGCCAGCTGGTGGCGATCATGCAGACCCCGCATCAGCAGCTTCTCGGAGTGCTGAACGCGTACAAGAACAAACTGGAGGCAGCGTAGGAATGGCGGCGACCAAGATCACCCCGAAAGACTTCGTGGAGGCCCTCAAAGACTGGAGCATCCTCGACGTGGTCGAGGCTGTGAAGGCAATCGAGGACGAGTTCGGCATCAAAGCGGCGGCACCGGTGGCGGTGGCGGCGGTGGCCGGACCGGCGGCCGGCGGCGAGGCGGCGCCGGCCGAAGAGGAGCAGACGGAGTTCACCGTCACGCTCACGGCGGTCGGCGACAGCAAGATCAACGTGATCAAGGCGGTCCGCGAGCTGACGCAGCTCGGCCTCAAGGAGGCGAAGGACCTGGTCGACGCCGCGCCGAAGCCGGTGCTCGAGAACGTATCGAAGGCCGACGCCGAGAAGGCTGTCGCCCGCCTGAAGGAAGCGGGCGCGACGGCGGAGCTGAAGTAGGGTCGGAGCCCGCCATTCGGCCCGGCCGCTTGGCGGCGGGGCCACCTTCCCCAGCGAGTGAGGAAAGGAAGCGGCGCGTAGGCTCGCGGCCCGCGGGCTGATGCGGCTCGGGCGGCGGGTTGATGGGCGGAATCGCCCGCACCAGCGGCCTCGCCCGCCCAAGCCGAACCGGTTCGCCGTGGTGATCGAACGTCAGCGGCCGGCCGCGCATGAGCGTGTAGGTGGCGCGCCGGCGGTCGACGGTCACCTTGATCAGGCGTCCAAGGAAGGTGACCCGGAAGGTCAGCTTGCGAATCGCCGCCGGCAGCCGCGGACTGAATCCAAGCGACTCGCCGTGGTGCCGCATTCCTCCGAGACCCTGAACGGCGGCGATCCACGCGCCCGCCGCCGAGCCCATGTGGACGCCGTCCCGGACGTTGCGCTCGAGATCGTCCAGGTCCATGAGCGCCGCCTCGGCCAGGTAGTCGTGCGCCAGCCGCAGGTGCCCGACCTCGGCCGCGATGACGGCCTGCGTGCATGACGAGAGCGATGAGTCGCGGACGGTGATCGCCTCGTAGTACGCGAAGTTGCGCGCCTTCTCCTCGGCTGTGAAGGCGTCGCCCCGAAGGTGCATCGCCAGGACCAGGTCGGCCTGTTTAACCACCTGCTTGCGGTAGAGGTCGAAGTAGGGGAAGTGGAGGAACAGCGGGTACTGGTCGGCCCTGGTGTGGGCGAAGTCCCAGTGCTCGTGATCGGTGAACTGGCTCGCCTGTTTGTGGATCCGCAGGTCGGGCTCGTATGGGATGTAGACGCTCGCCGCGGCCTTGCGCCAGGCCTTGACCTCTGCCGCGGTGACCTTCAATCGCCTGGCGATTCCAGGGTTGCGGCCGGCGGCGTCCGCCGCGGCGTTGAGGTTTCGCTGCGCCATCAGGTTCGTGTACAGGTTGTTGTCGGCCAGGGCGCTGTACTCATCAGGCCCGGTGACCCCGTCGATCCGAAACTCTCCGTTGCGGTCGTGATGGCCGAGAGATGCCCACAATCGCGCGGTCTCGATGAGGAGCTCCGCGCCCACGCTCTGCTCGAACCGCACATCCCCCGTCGCGCTCACGTAGCGAAGGACGGCCTCGGCGATGTCCGCGTTGATGTGAAACGCGGCGGTTGACGCAGTAGCCGGAGCACTCCTCGCCGCGGATAGTTCGCCACGGAAACGCGGCGCCGCGGAGCCCGAGGTCGCGCGCACGGTCGCGTGCAAGGTCGAGGATCGAGTGTCGCCAGCGCAGCGCGTCGGCGACACAGTCGGGCGCCGTGTAGGTGAGGACGGGGAGGACGAACGTTTCCATGTCCCAAAACGTGTGACCGTCGTAGCCCGGGCCTGTGAGCCCTTTCGCGGGGATCGCCCGCTGCTCGGCGCGCGCCGCCGACTGCAGCACTTGGAACAGGGCAAAGCGAATGGCCTGCTGGACCTCGTCATCGCCCACGAGCTCCACGTCAGAGCGCGACCAGAAGCTGTCGAGGTAGCGGCGCTGGGCGGCGGCCAGTCCTTTCCAGCCGTGCGCAACCGCCGCTGCGAGCGCGCCTTCCACCTGTGATCGCATCGCTGGCACCGAGCGCAGGCTCGACCAGCCGTAGGCCACGAACTTGACCAGCGTCAGGCGCTGTCCAGGCTTGACCCTGGACGCGACGGTGAAGCGGGCCCAATCGGCGTCGCTCTCACATTTGGTCTCGGAGCCCTGCGGCGCCCGCACCACGTGCTCCATCGCCGCGGCGACCCGCAGGTGGCTGCCCTTGGTGGAGTGAATCAGCACCGCCCCGCGTTCGGTCGCGGCCGAAAGCTCAGCGGCCAGCGGATTCTCGGTGACGTCGGCCGCCCGCGGGTCGGTACCTTGCTTGACGTCGAGGGGCTCGTTGGCTACCAGCTCGGACTGGACGACGAGCTCGACTTCAGCGCCGATCGGCTCGACTTCATAGAGGACTGCGGCTAGCGCGCGATCGACCAGCGAGACCATCCGCGTCGAGCGGACCCGGACGGTGTGGTGCGCCGGCGACTCCCACTCGACCGTCCTCGTCAGGAGTCCGGTCTTGAGATCGAGCACACGCTCGTGGGACCCCAGCTTGCCGTAGCGGATGTCGAACGGCTCGTCGTCGACGAGCAGGCGGATGATCTTGCCGTCGGTCACGTTGACCAGGGTCTGTCCCGCCTCCGGATAGCCGTACGCAGTCTCCGCATATGGGAGAGGAACGGCCTCGAAGACCGCGTTCAGGTAGGAGCCGGCGATGGTGTGCGGCTCGCCCTCATCGAGGTTGGCGCGCCAGCCGATGTGTCCGTTGGACAGTGCGAAGATGGATTCGGACTGGCCGAGGCGGTCGAGGTCGAGCCTGACTTCGCGGACATTCCACGGCTCGCACGTGAAGTGGTCGTTCCGGATCACGTCAATCCGCCATGAGCTCCGCGAGGTCGTTGACCACGATGTCGGCGCCGTGCCGGCGAAGGGCTTCCGCCTGGCCTACGCGATCGATGCCGATGACGAGGCCAAAGCCGCCGGCGCGGCCGGCCTCGACGCCCGCGAGCGCGTCTTCGTAGACCGCTGATTTCGGCGCAGTCGCGTCGAGCATCTCTGCCGCCTTGAGATAGGTATCGGGCGCTGGCTTTCCCCTCAGGTGCTCCCGCTCCGCGACGTTGCCGTCGACCTGGCCGTCAAAAAGTCCATCCAGCTTTGCCGCTCGCAGGACATCGGTGGTGTGCTTGCTGGAGGAGACGACGGCGACCTTGAGCCCGGCCGCCCGAGCCGAGTGGACGTAGCGAACGGTCCCATCGTAGGTCTGGACGCCGTGCCGGTGGATGAGGTCGAGGAACAGGCGGTCCTTGCGCTCGGCCATGTCCTCCACGGCCTCGTCCGGAACGGTGATGTGGCGGGATTCAAGGAACGAGCGGACGCCGTCGGTGCGGGGCTTGCCGTCGACGTAGTCGTCGTAGTCGTGCATAGGGTCGAAGGCAGGTTGCCCGCGGGTCTGGAGGAATTCGTCGAAGACCTGCTTCCAGGCCCGGGCGTGGACCTTGGCGGTCTGGGTGATCACGCCGTCGAGGTCGAAAAGGCAGGCGCGGATGGTTTGCGGCAGGCCCAACGGCACACAGCGAAACATGACGGTTCCGCATGCCTGGCGGGCGGCTCGTCAGCGGTGCGAAATTACGAGGTTCTGCTCGCGGCCCCCACATGGTCCAGGACCAGGTCCATGCCGTGCTCCAGCTCCTTTGCGGTCACGCACCAGTGTGGTGAGAGTCGGATCCGGCCCGGCCGCGAGTCGACGATGACGCCTTCGGCGTGCAGCTTCGCCTCGACGTCCTCGGGATGTTCGCACTCGAGGGTCACGATGCCGCACCGGCGGGCGCGCTCTCGCGGCGTGAAGGTGTTCACGCCGGCCTCGTCGCACCGCTCGAGGATGCGGTCGGTCAGGTCGCGGAGGCGCTCCTGGATGTTTCCAACGCCCACCTCGAGGATCAGCTCCAGGCCGGCCAGCCCGGCGTAGTGGGACGCCATGGCCCAGGTCCCCGTCTCGAGACGTCTCGCGTCGGATGCGAAGACCAGCTCCTGCAGCGTGAAAGAGAAAGGGTCTCGGGTCGCAAACCAGCCGGTGCCCTGCGGGCGGACCTTCGGGATCAGCTCAGGCCTGACGTACAGGAAGGCGTTGCCCGGACCTCCGCTCAACCATTTCAGACATCCGCCCACGAACGCGTCGCACTCCATCGCCGACACGTCGAGCGGCACGCATCCGCACGTCTGGTAGCCGTCGATCACGCACAGGGCGCCAGCCGAGTGGGCGGCGTCGGCGATCGCGCGCACGTCCTGGAGGTAGCCGGTCGTGTAGAAGAGATGGGTCGTCGCGACCAGCGCGGTCTGGGAGTCGATTCTCTCGGCGAAGGCCTCCGGCGGGATGGTCATGCCGTCGCGGGACGGGACGAACTCGACCTCGTACTCCGGTCTCGAGAGCCACTGGTGGCCGATGGTCGGGAAGTCCAGCTCGCCGATCAGGACCTTGCTCCGGCCCTTCGGCAGCGGTAGTCCCGTCGCCAGGGTGCTCAGGGCGACGGAAACGGACGGGGCGATCGCCGTCGAGCCGGCCGGGGCCTGGAGCAGCTCGCCGACCTTCCCGCGAAAGCGCTCGAGGAGAGGCAGCCAGGTGGAAAACCAGACCGGGGTGCCCTGCTCGTCCCAGTCCTGGGCGTATCTGGCAAGGGCGGCACGGCCCCGCCGGGGAAGAGGTCCGAGGGAGCAGGCGTTGAGGTAAATGCAGCGGTCCAGGAGAGGAAATTCAGCCCGGAGAGCCTTCCAATCAGGCATCAGCGACAGGCTAGCGGCATCCGTGGGCGGGTGGTATAGTGCCGGAAACCCTTGGCCAGGCGGCCACTTCGCCTGGTCCTGTTTGAACGTCCCCACGGACGGGTATTTCGTCGTATACTGGCCGTTCGTGCACGTCCCGGCCGCTCACCCTGCCCTTTAACTGAGCGCGCCCTTTTTCCTGGAAGGAGTACCGAATTGATCTCAGAGATGAGAGCCCCCTCGCGCCTTAGCTACGGCCGTATCCCGAACCTCGTCGAGCTCAAAGACCTCATCGCCACCCAGCTCGAGTCGTTCCAGTGGTTCAAGACCGACGGCCTGCGCGAGCTGTTCGACGAAATCAACCCCATCACCGACTACACGGGCAAGAACTTCGAGCTGAAGTTCCTGGACTACGAGTTCGGGCAGCCCAAGTTCTCGGTCGAAGAGTGCCGCAACCGCGACATGACCTACGCCGCGCCGCTGCGGATCCGGACCCGTCTGACCATCAAGGAGACGGGTGAGATCAAGGAGTCCGAGGTCTACATGGGCGACTTCGCCATGATGACCGACGAGGGCACCTTCATCGTCAACGGCACCGAGCGCGTCGTCGTGTCGCAGCTCGTGCGCTCGCCGGGTGTCTACTTCACCGCCGCCGAGGACCCCAACACCGGTCGCAAGCTTTTTGGCGCCAAGCTCATCCCCAACCGCGGCGCGTGGCTGGAGATCGAGACCTCGGCCAAGGACCTGCTGACGGTCAAGATCGACCGCAAGCGCAAGGTCCCCGTGACAGTGCTCCTGAAGGCCCTCGAGCTGCCGCAGCTGAAGGGCACCGAAAACGACCGCGAGGCTCAGAAGCGCGCGCTGCTGGAGATGTTCGGTGACGTCGACAACAACCCCGAGCACCACTACATGGAGTCGACTCTGGACAAGGACACCACGTCCAAGACCGAGGACGCCCTGCTCGAGCTGTACCGGCGTGTTCGCCCTGGCGACCCGCCGTCGGTCGACAACGCCCGCAACCTGCTGCAGTCCCTGTTCTTCAACCCGCGCCGGTTCGACCTCGGCCGCGTCGGCCGCTACAAGGTCGACAAGCGGCTCGGCCGCGACGAGGAGGACATCCTCGAGCGTGTCCGGCAGCGCGAGCTGCGGATCCTGGAGAAGGGCGACTTCATCGCCTTCCTCCGCAAGCTGATCGAGCTCAACAACTCGCCGCGCGAGAAGCAGATCCCGGACGACATCGACCACCTCGGCAACCGCCGCGTCCGCGCGGTGGGCGAGCTGCTGCAGAACCAGTTCCGCATGGGCCTCATCCGGATGGAGCGAATCATCAAGGAGCGCATGACGATCAGCGACCCGCACACGGTCACGTCCGCGTCCCTGATCAACGCGCGTCCGGTGGTGGCCGCGATCAAGGAGTTCTTCGGTTCGAGCCAGCTGTCGCAGTTCATGGACCAGCACAACCCGCTGTCCGAGCTGACGCACAAGCGGCGCCTGTCGGCCCTGGGTCCCGGTGGGCTCTCGCGCGAGCGGGCCGGCTTCGACGTCCGTGACGTCCACCACAGTCACTACGGCCGCATCTGCCCGATCGAGACCCCGGAAGGTCCGAACATCGGCTTGATCGGCAACCTCGCGACCTACGCCAAGGTCAACGAGTTCGGGTTCATCGAGACCCCGTTCCGGCGCGTCTACAACCGGGTGGCGCTGAATGAGGACATCGCGCCCAAGCTCGAGGGCCGCGTGCTGCGGCGCGCCGCGATGGACGCGAAGGGCCACGAGGTGATGGCGGCCCACGAGACGCTCGACCTCAAAGCGGTGCAGAAGCTGATCAAGGCGCACGTCGCGTCGATCGACATCGTGCCCTGGGTCTCGACTGAGGTCGAGTATCTCTCCGCCGACGAGGAGGACATGTTCGGAATCGCGCAGGCGAATGCAGCCCTCACGCCGGAGAGCACGTTCGTCGACCAGCGAGTGCCGGCCCGGGCGCGCGGCGACTTCAAGATCGAAGAGATCCAGAACATCCAGTACATGGACGTCTCGCCCAAGCAGATCGTCTCGGTGGCGACGGCCATGATCCCGTTCCTCGAGCACGACGACGCGGGCCGCGCCCTCATGGGCGCGAACATGCAGCGACAGGCCGTGCCCCTGCTCGTCACCGACGCGCCGCTCGTGGGCACGGGTGTCGAGTACTACGCGGCCAAGGATTCGGGCGAGATGATCGTCGCCGACGTGGCCGGCACGGTCACCGACATCGCAAATCCGAAAGAGCTGAAGGCGGTCCACGCGACGCCCGTCTTTGAGATCGTGGTCAAGCCGGACGGCGGCGGTCCCGACCGCCACTATCCACTGCAGAAGTTCGCACGCTCCAACCAGGGCACCTGTCTGAACCACCGCGCGGTGGTCAAGCCCGGCCAGCACGTGGAGAAGGGCGACATCCTCGCCGATGGCCCCGCCATCGACCAGGGTGAGATGGCTCTCGGGCGCAACGTGCTCGTCGCCTTCATGCCCTGGGAGGGATACAACTTCGAGGACGCGATCCTGCTTTCGGAGCGCGTCGTCAAGGAGGACCTGTACACCTCGATCCACATCGAGGAGTACGAGTCCGAGGCCCGCGAGACCAAGCTCGGCCCGGAAGAGATCACCCGCGACATCCCCAACGTCGCGGACGACGCGCTTCGCAATCTCGACGAGCGCGGCATCGTCTACATCGGCGCCGAGGTCCAGCAGGGCGACATCCTGGTGGGCAAGATCACGCCGAAGGGCGAGACCGAGCTATCGGCGGAGGAGCGCCTGCTGCGCGCGATCTTCGGTGAGAAGGCGCGCGAGGTGCGCGACTCGAGCCTACGAGTGCCGCACGGCGAGCGCGGAATCGTGGTCGACGTCAAGGTCTTCTCGCGCGAGAACAAAGACGAGCTCGGCCCCGGCATCAACGAGATGGTCCGGGTCTACATCGCCCAGAAGCGAAAGATCTCGGCGGGCGACAAGATGGCGGGCCGCCACGGAAACAAGGGCGTCGTCGCCCGGATCATGCCGTCGGAGGACATGCCATACATGCCGGACGGCACACCCGTCGACATCGTGCTCAACCCGCTGGGCGTGCCGAGCCGGATGAACCTCGGCCAGGTGCTCGAGACGCACCTCGGATGGGTCGCCAGCACGCTAGGCATCAAGATCGCGACCCCGGTGTTCGACGGGGCCCCGATGCAGACCATCGTCGCCGAGCTCGAGAAGGCCGGCTTGCCGGTGGATGGCAAGGTCCGGCTGCGCGACGGGCGCACGGGCGAGGAGTTCGACGAGCCGGTGACCGTCGGCCAGATCTACATGCTCAAGCTGGCGCACCTGGTCGAGGACAAGATCCACGCCCGCTCCACCGGTCCGTACAGCCTGGTCACCCAGCAGCCGCTGGGCGGCAAGGCGCAGTTCGGCGGCCAGCGGTTCGGCGAGATGGAGGTGTGGGCGCTCGAGGCGTACGGCGCCGCGCATGTCCTGCAGGAGATCCTGACCGTCAAATCCGACGACATCGTGGGCCGCGTCAAGGCCTACGAGGCAATCGTCAAGGGCGACAACACGCTCGAGGCCGGCATCCCGGAGTCGTTCCGCGTCCTGGTCAAGGAGCTGGAGGGCCTTGCGCTCGGGGTTGAGATCCTGAGCGAGGACGAGCGCCAGATCGTACTCAGCGAAGAGGACATTCCCGAGATCCCGCTGGATCTCGGCATCAGTCTCGAGCGCGAAGAGCTTGGGGAGGATTCCGCCGAATGAGGCCGGGATTCAAACCAGATGGAGTCCTCGCGAAATCGCGAATGTCGCGAGGTTCGGCCGGATAGACATATAGATCCGAATAGATACATAGATAAGGAAGAAGAGGAAAAAGGTTGCTGAAGCTAGAAAACTTTGACGCGCTGAAGCTGTCGTTGGCGTCGCCCGACACGATCATGTCCTGGTCGCATGGCGAGGTCACGAAGCCTGAGACGATCAACTACCGCACGCTCCGCCCGGAGCGCGACGGACTTTTCTGCGAGCGCATTTTCGGTCCCACCCGGGACTGGGAATGCCACTGCGGAAAGTACAAGCGCTACCGCTACAAGGGCATCATCTGCGACAAGTGCGGCGTCGAGGTCACGCGGTCCAAGGTGCGCCGCGAGCGCATGGGCCACATCAAGCTCGCGTCGCCGGTCAGCCACGTCTGGTACTTCAAGGGCATCCCGAGCCGCATGGGTTTGCTGCTCGACATGTCGCCGCGCAACCTCGAGAAGATCCTCTACTTCGCGAACTACATCGTCACCGACGTCCACGAAGAAGTTCGCCAGGACATGCTCGCCGTCCTCAACATGGACAAAGACGAGCGGGCGGTCCGCCTGCGTGCTGACATCGACGCCAAGGCGCGCGAGCTGCGCCAGGAGCACGAGGCCAAGACCAAGAAGCTGAAGGCCGAAGTCGACGCGGAGGTCGCTCGGCTCGAGGAAGAGCTGCAGGAGTCGGTCGACGCGCTGACGACACAGGGCAAGAAGGCCACCGAGCACATCAAGGCCGGCATCGGCACCAAGTCGCGCCGGACGATGACGGTCGGCCTCGACGGCGACGAGGAGGCGGTCATCGACAAGGGCGACCTGATGTCGCGCGATATGTCGAAGGGCGTGCTGGCGAAGGTCCAGGAGAAGGTCGAGAAGCTAGAGGCCAACACCAAGGCCGCGCAGAAGCGCGCCAAGGAGCGGCTTGATACCGACAAGAAGGCACTCGAGGCTTCGATCGACGCCGCGACCAAGACCGAGCGCGAGGGGATCCAGGGCCAGCTCGAGGCGCTGCAGCAGGAGATCGAGGCCACCCGTACCGACCTCGAGGCCCTGCACGCCAAGCAGATCCTGACCGACACCCAGTACCGCGATTTCCAGGAGCGGTTCGGCCGCGCCTTCCGCGCCGGCATCGGCGCCGAGGCGGTGCGCGACCTGCTCTCGCGCATCGAGCTGACCTCTGAGATGTACCGCCTGCGCGAAGAGTCCCGCTCCTCGAGCGGCCAGCGCAAGCAGAAGGCGATCAAGCGCCTGAAGGTCGTCGAGGACTTCCGCAAGTCGAACGCCAGCCCGACGTGGATGGTGCTCGAGGTGCTGCCGGTCATCCCGCCCGAGCTGCGCCCGATGGTCCAGCTCGACGGTGGGCGCTTCGCCACCTCCGACCTGAACGACCTCTACCGCCGCGTGATCAACCGCAACAACCGCCTGAAGAGGCTGCTCGAGCTCGGCGCGCCCGAGATCATCGTGCGCAACGAGAAGCGGATGCTCCAGGAGGCGGTCGACGCGCTGATCGACAACGGGCGCCGCGGCCGCGCCATCACCGGCACAGGCAACCGCAAGCTGAAGTCGCTCTCCGACATGCTCAAGGGCAAGCAGGGCCGGTTCCGCCAGAACCTGCTCGGCAAGCGCGTGGACTACTCGGGTCGCTCCGTGATCGTGGTCGGACCCGAGCTGAAGCTCCACGAGTGCGGCCTGCCCAAGAAGATGGCGCTCGAGCTCTTCAAGCCGTTCGTCATGCGCGAGCTCGTGAACAAGGGCTACACCACCAACATCAAGTCGGCCAAGCGAATGGTCGAGCGCAGCCGGACCGAGGTCTGGGA
>Ga0209268_1001251_pt1 | contig 12612 bp, 7 predicted proteins | sample GraSoiAngelo_143_FD_185900 | JGI IMG/M metagenome (GOLD analysis project Ga0209268, IMG submission 185900) | Grasslands soil microbial communities from the Angelo Coastal Reserve, California, USA - 14_1009_02_30cm (SPAdes) (version 2) | ecosystem: Environmental > Terrestrial > Soil > Grasslands ... | reverse complement strand
GCGCCGCCCAGGCACCCCCCGCAGGGGCGAGTGAGCCGTTCGTGGTGGAGTACTACTACAAGACCCGCTGGGGCTTCGCCGACGAGTTCATCCGGCTCTTCAAGAAGAACCACTTCCCGGTGTTGAAGCGGGAGATCGAGCTGGGGCACATCCAGCGGGTCACCGCGGAGGCGCCCCGGTTCCACGGGACCGAGGATGGCCGCTGGGATTATCGCGTCACGATCGTGTGGAAGAACGCCGCGGCGCCGCACGAGCCGTTCCCCGAGGCGGAGCTGAAACGTCTGTTTCCCGACCAGGACACGTTTCGGCGCGAGGAGCAGCGGCGCTTCGAGATCCTCGCGGCGCACTGGGACCTGCCCGTGGTCAGCGTGGATCTGACGCGGCCGTAGCGCGGCGGCTTGACGCTCGCGGCGCACCGCAGCACGATTGGGCGGCATGCCGCGGCCGTCCGTCGTCGTGCTCGTCGCCGTCATACTCGCACCGCCCGGTGCGCTGCTGGGCCAGTCGCGTGTCTCCCAACTGGTCGATTCCGCCCGCGTACAGCTCGCGGCCAACCATCTCGACTCCGCCGAGGCCCTGCTGCGGTCTGCTCTCGATACCACGGCTCCCGCTGCGCCCGCCGACCGCAACAACGCACTCGTGTGGGACGGGATCGTCCAAGTCCTCCGCGGCCACGAGGACCTCGCCCGCGCCGCGTTCCGGCAGGCGCTGGCTCTTGACCCAGGCCTAGAGGTCAACGGGCTCGATCAGCTCTCGCCCGAGCTGGCCCAGCTGTTCCAGCAGGAGAAGCAAGCGGCCGGGCGGAGCCATGGCTTCTACGTTTCGAAGGACGTCGACGAGTCGCCGCGACGTCTGTCGGGCCCCCCGGTGGCCTACCCGCGCAGCCTGCTACGGCGGCATGTCCAGGGGTTTGTGCAGATCGCGGCGATCATCGATACGACCGGGCACGCGGAGCCGGCCTCCCTGGAAGTCCTGTCGACGCCCGATTCCGGCCTGATCGAGCCCGTAAAACAGATGATGCTGGCGTCCCGGTTCTCTCCCGGCCGCCTGAAACGCGTGGCGGTGCGCGTGATGGTCCAGATGGCGGTGGACGTGCGGCCGCCCCGGCTCAGCGCAACAGAGCTCGTCTCGAGCGCCCGCAGCCACCTCGGCGCGAATCGCCCCGATAGCGCGCTCGCGCAGCTCGCTCTCGCTCTCGATACGGCGCTCACGCATCCAACCGACGGCGAACGGTTGTACGCGCTGCTGGTGCGGGGTGTCGCCGCATCGCGCACGGGGCGGGATAGCGCCGGGCGCGCCGATCTGGCGGAGGGCCTCGCGCTGTACCAGACCCTCACTGCGCGCGGCGTCGACCTCGCGCCGTTCTTGCGCCGCTTCGCGGACTCGGTCCGGCTCAGCGGGCGTGGGGCCAAGCCGCCCGGCGCCACCATGGCTGCGCCGATCGCGGTCGGGGCCGTGGACGAGCAGCCGGCGCTCGTCTCCCACCCACCAATCCGCTATCCGCCGGAGATGCAGTCGCTCCGGGTGGACGGCACCGTCCTCGTGGAAGCGGCGCTCGATGTGACGGGACACGTCGAGCCTGGGTCGGCGAAGGTCGTCCAGAGCCCCAACCATGCATTCGACGAGGAGGCGCTGCGCGTGGTGCGTGGGTCGGTGTATCGCCCCGCGCGCAGTGAGAGTCGAGCAGTGCGAGCGGTGATCCGGCAGGCGATCAGCTTCGTCAACTACTAGTCGGGCGTGGCCGCGGGTCTGGGACGACTCCTACCGAGATAGGTCCGGACGAGCGGTGCCACGCGCCCGCGCACCAGCGCGGACTTGAGCCGCTCGCGTTCGTCCGGTGTGACCTCCGCGAGGTATCGCTCCCCGCTCCCCGCACCCTCTTTGAGCGCGACGGGTATTCCGTCTCGATACAGGATCCGGTTCGTCGCGACTCCGGCGACCACGTCTCCCGGCGTCACGATCCCCACGAGGTTGAGCGGGTCGGCCCCGCTCACGGCCACCAGCTCGCCGCGCGGCTCCTCGCGCCGGACGCTGCGGAGCAACCCCACCGCCTCCGGTAGCGCGTACTGCTCACCCGAGAAACCGCCTACGAAGCGCCCGCCGCGAATCTCTCCTCGCGCCTCGAGCCGACGGTACACCCGCAGGATGTCGCGCCACGGGGTCAGCAGCGTCTCGCGTGTCACGAGCCGCCGGAACACCACTCCGTAGCGGCGCAACAGCTGCCACGCCACCGCTTCCGCGACGGCCTCTTCCGGCAGCGGCGCCGCGGCCCGCACGCGGGACCACCGCCCCGCCGTCTCCACCCCGAACGGGGCGATATGCCCGCGCCGCCGGAACCCGCCAATGGGGCGGCGCCGATCGGACGGCACGAGCAGCGCCCGCAGCCCAGCAAAGCTGTCCGAGCTCACGAGCCCCCACGCGACCAGCTCACCCAGTCCCTTCTCCACTTCGGTGCGTAACAGTCCCGTCGCGTTCACGAGGTCGCCGAAGAACGATGCGCCCCGCTGGTCGAGCGCCTCGAGCACGGCGCGGGCCGAATGCGAGAGCGGGAGACTCGCCGGATCGGGCTGCACCGTCAGAGACCGCCAAACCGCTCCCCGCTCCCTGCGAAACAGGGCAATCGGCGTCGTGCGGATCGGCCCCGACTTATGCCCGTTCGACGAGGCCGCCGGCGACAGCCGACCCCAGGCGATCTCCCCCGAGAGGCACAGGCCGTCGAGCCACAACGGGTCGTATTCGCCGAGCCGGGCCGGAAGCACGTCGGCTTCCCAGGCACCCGCGGGCACTTCGCATCCGTCGAGCAGATCGAGCACCGCGCCGAGCCCTTCCGGTCCCTCGGCCCGGGCGTCCGGTGCGACGCGCTGCCACCGCAACAGGAACCGCATGAAGTCCGCCGCCGTGACCGGCTCGATCTCCTGGCGCAGCCGGTCGAGCGTGTAGCGATGGATGCGGGCGAGCAGACGGCGCTCGCACCACTCCAGCTCCGCCACGCCGGGCGTGAACCGGCCACGTAGCACGAAGCCTTCGTGCTCGAGCGCGCCGAGCGCGAAGTCCACGTCCGCGACCGCGACGCCCAGCGAGCCGGCGACGTCGGCGGCCGTCGTGGGACCGACCGCCTCGAGCCGCCCGCGCACCAGCTCGCGCACCGCGTCCTCGCGCGTCCATGCCTTGGCGCGATCGCGCTCGGGCACGCTCAGCGCCGGCTCGCACTTGGCTCCGGGGAATACCGTCTCCAGCATCGGCAGCCGCTCGGCGGCGATCCAGAGTCGAGGCTCGCGCAGCAGTGTCGTCGCGCGTCCCGCCCGCGCCAGCTCATCGAACCACCCCTGCCATTCCGCATTCCGCGTTCCGCATTCCGCACTCGTCAGGGCACCAGTGACGAGTAACGCGTCGTGCAGCTCGTCGGCGGAACTGACGTCGGGCCAAGCCTCTTCGCGCACGCGATCGATCGCCGCCTGATCGAGCTTCCCGAGCTCCTCCGCGGTCTTCACGTCGAGCCCGCGTCGCGTGATCACCGCCTGGGTGCGGCGCTCCTCGAGTGGCGCGTCGTCGAGAAAGGCGTACGGCTTGGCGTTGATCACCTCGTGCGCGAGCGGTGACGGCTCCGTCGTGTCGCGCGCGACCAACGTGAACTGCCCCGCCGCCATCCCCTCGAGCACGCGCTTCAAGCCGGGGAAGTCCATCGCCTCGAGCAGACAGTCCGCGATGGTCTGCTGCACCAGCGGGTGGTCGGGAATCTCGCGGTCTCCCACGAGGTTTTCCGGGCATGCGAGCTGGTCGGGGAACACGGCGGCGACCAGGTCCTCCGCATCCATGCGCTGGAGCGGCGTGGGGACCTTCTTGCCGCCGCGCGCGCGCAGCACGGCGAGCGCCCGGGTCGCGTTCCAGCGCCAGCGCGAGCCGAACATCGGCGCGTCGAGCATCGCCTGCACCAGCAGGTGCTCGGCCGTCTCGGGCTTCAGGTATTGGAACACGTCCTCGAGCGGGAAGCTGTGCTGGGGGCCGAGCGACAGGACGATCGCGTCCTCGGTGGCGGCCGCTTGCAGCTCGAAGTTGAAGCTGCGGCAGAACCGCTTGCGGAGCGCGAGGCCCCACGCGCGGTTGACCCGGCTCCCGAAGGGCGCGTGCAGCACCAGCTGCATCCCGCCCGCCTCGTCAAAGAAGCGCTCCAGCACCAGCGTCTCCTGCGTCGGGATAACCCCGAGGATCTTCTGCGACGCCTCGAGATACTCGACCATCTGGCGCGCCGCGGGCTCGGGGACCCCGGGGATCTCACCCGCGAGCCATGCCGTCGCCTCGCGGGCGTCTGCCAGCCGACCGCCGACATCCCGGCGCAGCCGGGACACTTCCTGCGACAACTCCGGCGTACGACCCGGCGCCTCGCCGAGCCAGAAGGGAATCGATGGTGGCTGGCCCTGGGCGTCGACGACGCGCACCTGGCCCGACTCGATTTTCTGGATCAGATAGGACCGGTTGCCCAGCTGGAAGATGTCGCCCGGCATACTCTCGATGGCGAAATCCTCGTTGAGCGTTCCGACGAAGGTCTCCGTCGGCTCGAGGATCACCCGGTAGTCGCCGATGTCAGGAATCGCCCCGCCCGACGTGAGCGCGGCGAGCCTGGCGCCGCGGCGCGCGCGTAGCCGGCGATTCACACCGTCGTAATGGACGTACGCGCCCCGCCGCCCCCGCCGCGTCGTGAATCCCTCGGCGAGCATCTGCACCACGGCGTCGAAGTCCTTGCGCGAGACGTCGCGGTACGGGTACGCCCCCCGCACCGTCTCGAACAACGCATCCTCCTGCCACTCCTCGCATGCCACCGTCGCCACGATCTGCTGGGCCAGGATGTCGAGCGGGTGCGCCGGGATGATCAGCCGGTCGAGCTGGCGCTCGTGCGCCGCCCGCACCAGCGCGGCACACTCGATCAGCTCGTCGCGCGACAACGGGAACAACCGGCCCTTGGGCACGGCGGCGAGGTGGTGTCCCGATCGACCCACGCGCTGCAGCAGCGTCGCGATCGACCGGGTCGAGCCGATCTGGCACACCAGGTCCACGGCGCCGATGTCGATCCCCAGCTCGAGCGAGGCGGTCGCGACCAACGCCTTGAGCTTCCCTTCTTTGAGCCGGGTTTCCGCGTCGAGGCGCTTTTCCTTGGACAGGCTGCCGTGATGCGACGTCACCTGGTCCGCGCCCAGCCGCTCGGAGAGATGCAGCGTCAGCCGCTCCGCCAGCCGGCGCGTGTTCACGAACACCAGTGTGGTGCGATGCTCGAGGATCAGCTGCACCAGGCGCTCGTAAATCTCCTCCCATACCTCGGCGGCCATGACCGCCTCGAGCGGTGAGGAGGGAATTTCGATCGCCAGGTCGAGCCTGCGCGCGTGTCCCGAGTCGACAACGCAGGTGTCCGTTGTCGGGTGTCGACTCCCGGAGAGGAAGGCGGCGATGTCCTCGATCGGTTTCTGCGTCGCCGAGAGTCCGATGCGCTGCAAACGCCGGCCGGTGAGGTGCTCCAGCCGCTCGAGCGACAGCGCCAGGTGGCTCCCCCGCTTGTCGCGCGCCACGGCGTGGATCTCGTCCACGATCACGGTCCGCACGCCGCGCAGCATCTCGCGGGCGCGCTCGGACGTGAGGATCAGATAGAGCGACTCCGGGGTGGTGACGAGGATGTGCGGGGGGCGCCGCACCATCTCCTGGCGCTCCGCGCCTGGCGTGTCGCCGGTGCGTACCAGCGTGCGGATCTCCACATCCGGCAGGCACAAGGCTTCGAGCGTGCGGCGAATCTCGGCGAGCGGCTCCGCCAGGTTCTTCTGCACGTCGTTGGAGAGCGCCTTGAGCGGCGAGACGTACACCACCTGCGTCCCGTCGGCGAGCGTCCCCCCCCCGTCCAATCCTTGACGCAACAACGAGTCGATGGCGGCGAGGAATGCCGCGAATGTCTTGCCAGAGCCCGTCGGGGCCGCGATCAGCGCATTGCGGCCCGCCTGGATGAGCGGCCACGCACGTTGCTGCGGCTCGGTGGGCTCGCGGAAGCGGGACTCGAACCAGCGCTCAATGGCGGGATGAAAACCGGACAACGACATCCTGAAATATGGCGAAGATTTACCGAAGGAGCGACACCCCCCGCGACGCCGCGATGCGTTCCACGGTCTCCCCGATCTTGTTGTTCGGCGTCGACGCGCCCGCCGTCACACCCACCGTGAGCGGCCCGCTCGGCAACCACCCGGTCACTACCTGCTCCTCCTTGGCCCCTACGGGACGGAAGCGGATTGCCCCGGTCTCCGGATCGATGCAGCTCGCGTCTTCTATGTGATAGGTCGGTGCTCGGTCATGACAGATGGCGGCGAGGTGGGTCGTGTTGCTCGAGTTGTATCCCCCGATCACGACCATCAGGTCGATCGGCTCGGCGATGAGCTTCAGCACCGCGTCCTGACGGTCCTGGGTGGCCGAGCAGATCGTGTCGAACGTGCGGAAGTGGTCGGGCAACGTGGCCTCACCATACCGCTTCGCCAGGCTCCGCCGGATCTCGGCCGCGATGGCAAGGGACTCCCCGGAGAGCATCGTAGTCTGATTCGCCACGCCGATGCGCAGCAAATCGCGAGCGGGATCGAAGCCAGGCGACATCTTCCCCTCAAAGAGCAGGGCGAACTGCTCCCCGCTCCCCGCTCCCTCTATGTACGCACACACCTCACGCGCTTCCGCCATGTCGCGCACCACGAGGTACTTCCCGCTCGAGTACTTGGTGACCTGGCTCGAGGTGGCCTTCGTCTCCTCGTGGTAGCACTTGCCGTGGATCACCGCGGTGAACCCGTCCTTGGCGTAGGAGTCCACGCGCTTCCACACGTTGAGCACCGATCCGCAGGTCGTGTCGACGAGCACGCATCCGACCGCGCGCAGCCGCTCGAAATCCTTCACGGTGACCCCGAAGGCCGGAAGAATGACGACGTCCGCCGGGGTGATCTCGTGGAAGTCGAACTCACCGTCATCCGGCCGCTGCAGGAACTCGACCCCCATGGCCTGCAGCTTCTTGTTGACGTGCGGGTTGTGGATGATTTCGCCGACCAGGAACACACGGCGCTCGGGAAACTTGGTGCGGGTTTCGTACGCGTACTCGACCGCGCGGTCCACTCCGTAACAGAACCCGAACTCGCGGGCGAGCTTGAAGGTCAGGTCGCCGACCGCGAGGACGTAGCCGTGGGCGCGGATGCGATCCACCACCTGGCTGTGATAGTCGGCCGCGAGGGCCCCCTCGATGTCGCCCTTGAGGCCGAAGCCGCGTCGGAAGTAGGTCTGTTCCACGACGTCAATCTAACCGTGCACCGCGCCCATCGCGCACGGCATCCATGACACGCTGCACCGCCAGGCCGTCGTAGAACGTAGCGGGCTCTCCCGCGGCGGGCCGGCCCTCGAGCACGGCGACCATATCCCGCATCAGCCGCACGAACGAGCGGGCCCACATGTTGTTGGGGGCGGTCTGCTCCCACAGGTCGTCCGGCACGCTGGCATCCTCGAGCGGCCCGCCGGGGCGACCGATCTCGAGCGACGTCTCGCCCGTCAACACGAGCGTGCCGTCGCGTCCGGTGATCTGGGCGAAATGTCCGGGCCCGTGCGACGCCACCGTCGTCAGCGTGATGGTGGCAACCGCGCCGCTCGCGAGCCGCATCACGAAGCTCGCGTATTCGTCCGCAGTCACGGGGCGCCGCACGCGCTGCTCGTCGTAGCGCTCGGCAACGAACGTGGCCGCCCGGCCGCCGACCTCGACGACTTCACTCCCGGTCCAGAAGCGGCACAGGTCGATGAGATGGGACCCGACCGCGCCCAGGATGCCGCCGCCCCTCGCGGCATCGTACCACCAGCTCCAGGGAGCGTCGAATGCCTGCGGCCGCCCGTCGCCCCGCACGTACGGTCTGAGCACGAGCTCGAGGTGGAGGACCGGTCCGATGGCGCCGACCTGGATCAGCTGCCGCACCTTGCGCCGATTGGGTTCGTAGCGCAGCTCGTGGTCGATACGGGCCAGCCCACGGCTCCGCTCCGCGACCTCGAGCATCTCCTCCGCCTCCCGGACCGTGAGCGCCATCGGCTTCTCGCACAACACGTGCTTCCCCGCCTCCAGGGCCGCGATCGCGTGACGGGCGTGGGCGTCGGGCGTCGAGGACACGATGACGAGGTCGACCTCGGGAGCGCGGGCGAGCGTCTCACCGCTCCCAAATGCGTTGGGAATGCCGAACTCCGCCGCGACGGCGCGGGCGCGCTCCATGCTGCCGCTCGCGATCGCGGTCACCGCTACCCCCGGCACGAGGCGCAGCGCCGGGACCTGCACCCGACGCGCGAACCCCGTGCCGATCAGCCCGACCCGCAGCGTCACAATGTCGTCCGGCAGGAGACGGCTTCCGTTTCGAGCGGCACCGCCTCGAACGACGCCTCGACCGCCACGCGCCCCGCGGCAGCGGTCTCGAGTCCGGTGCCACGCGCGACAACCGTGAGAGCAGCGCCGGTCGCCCGCACCTCGACGACGCCGCTGTCGAGCGCGAAGCCCCGGGCCATGTCCTTCATCATGTACCGCACGCCGACCGTCGCGCCGCGCGGCGATACCGTATCACCCCGCTGCAGCAGCGGCCACGGGCCGGCCGCCGGCGGTCCGCCGCCGCTTCCGCGCAGCCACATGATGACACCGTTCCCGTCAGCAGACCCCTGCAGCAGCAGTCCTTCCTTCCCCGGACCGCCGCCGCAGCGCCGCGCGCGCGCCGGAGCTTCGAATCGGACGGTGTCTTGGCGCGGGAAGGTAACGAGGGCGTGTACGCGGCCCCCCTGCTCGGACGCGCTGCCGCAGGCCGCGCACGGCACCGCGAGCGCGAGGGCGAAGAATCGAGGCAGTTTCAGAGGGAGGCTCGCGCGCCCGGCGGGGTCGTGATACCGAGGATCGCGCGCGCAGCAGCGGTCGTCAGCGTGTGCGGCGCCAGGGCCTCGACCAGCCCCGGAGGCAGAGGCTGCGGCTTCAGGCCCTTACGGTCCACACAGACCAGCACCATCCAACCCGCGGCCCCGAGCCGCGGCGGGTCGTCGCGCAGCACGTCGAAGTTGAGGGTCATTGACTTGGTGCCGACCCGGCCAACGTACGTCGCCACGCGCAGCCGGTCATCCAGCCGCGCGGGGAGGTAGAACTCGCTATGAACGGCCTTGCGCGGCAGAAAGATGTCGTAGCGGTCGAACACGCGGGCGTAGGCGAGGCCGCAGGCACGGAACAGCTCCGTCTCGGCGATCTCGAAGAACCGGACGTAGGACCCGTAGAAAATGATGCCGGCGAAGTCCACGTCGGACCACCGGACATACTCTTGGATGATGTACGGCTTGGCGGGCATCGCTTCCCGAACGGTGAAGCCCGAGCGGGAAGCTAGGGGGCGTGATATCCCCACGCCAGGATGACGGAGCGGCGCTAGACGCGCGTCGCGGCCCCGGAGCCCCCGTTCCCGTTGGGCCGGAGCCCATAGGCTCGCAACCGGCGCCACAACGTGGTTCGGCTGATGCCGAGCCGTCGCGCGGTCTCGGCCAGCTTCCCATGCGTCACCTCGAGCGTGTCGAGGATGGCTTGGCGCTCGCGCTCGGCCAGCGTCGGGCTGCCTCCGCTGGCCCCGGGCAGAAACACCACTTCACCGAGTTCGAGCGAGCCCTGCTTCAGCGCGCGCGTCCGGCCGCCTAAGGCCATGAGCCGCTCGCGCAGATTATCGCCCCGATGGGGCGCGCCGTCCCCGAGCGCGTCGAGGGTACGCCGCGCCCGCTGGTTCGCGTACAGGATCCGGCCATAGGGGTCGAAGACGACCACGCCCTCGCTGAATGTTTCCATCACGGCCTGCCCGAGCGGGGCGAAGCCCAGCGGGGCCGGGAGACTGGGGGTCTTTTCTCTCGCAGGCATACGTCCTTGCATTAGCTGAGGTTACGCGTCAGGGTTCCAGACAGCACCACATAAGCAAGACCCGCGGAGCGTGCGGAGGTCACAACTCGCGGACGCGGCTGCTAGCGACGCCGGCCCCCCCGACCCCCCCTCCCACGGCCGCCTCGGCCGCTCCGTGCGAGGCGCTGCCGTTCTCCCCGGGACAGGCCGCTCAACTGGCGGCGCAGGTCCTCCAACGAATCGGACCGCACCGCCTCGCGCTTGCCCCGGAGCACTGTGAAGCGGACCGGCCGGTCGAGCGGGGGCAGATCGCGCGGTTGCAGGCGCCGTGCCTGGCCCTCCTTGAGACGCAACCGCACCACGCCGATCCCCTGCTCCACCTCGTAATCCACGGGCACGCGATCCCCGTAGAGGTGGACCGATGCCGGGAGCGCATCCAGGGCACGGCGCTCGGCTTCCGGCACCATCTGATCTACGTCGAGCTCCAGCCGTGCGTTGATGAACTCATCCCACGAGCCGACCCGCGCGAGCTGGGCCGCGAGCCGGGCGGTCACGTGTTCCGTGGCCGCCTGCGTCAGCCGCCCGCCCGAGCGTCGCCAATAGGATCCGAGCCGCTCGAGCGCGCGCCGGACCCGTGCCTGATCGGGGTGCGGCGTATGGCCGGCGAGCAGGGCCTCCACCAGCGCCGCCCGCGCGGCGTCGGCGAGCTCCGGGGGGAACGGGCTCGGGAGGGGCTCGACGTCGCGCTCGAGCAGGAACCCGAAATAGCCGACCGTCCGGACCCGCATCAGGCCCTCGTACCGGCGTTGTCGCTCGAAGACGACCGTGGGTGCGCCGCGCCGCGCGTAGCGGCGGATGGCACGCTCCGGCAGCTGCGTTCCCTCGATGCTGGCGCGCGGCACGCCGAACCGGTCCGCGAAGTAGCGCAGCGTGCCGGCGACGGCGCCCCAGCTCGAGCACACCGACCCCCGGCTCACGCGGGCCTCGCGACCGTCCGCCGTTTCCTCGTCGATGACCAGATCGAACGGCTGGATCTTGGCCACAAGGTCCGCGAACGCGGCCAGGGTCTTCTCGCCTGCGTGGGGCAGCCGCTCGGGCAGGGGAAGCTCGAGCTGCCGGTACACCGAGGCCAGCCCAAGCGCTACATCCTCGATTGCCTTCACGAGCACGCCGCGGCCTTCGGCCCAGCGATCGACGCTCTCACGGAACAGGTGGCGCGGCAGACCGTACACCTCGCCCAGGTAGCCGTGTTTGTTGACCGCCTCGGCGTAGACGTTGTACGCCGTGAGGTGGTCGCTTCCGGACACGATCAAGCCTCGCAGGTCCCGCTCCTCGCGCGTCATGCGGTGCAACGACTCCACACTCGCCGCGACGGCCACCATCGGAACGAGTTCGGGATCGGCGTGATAGAGCAACTCGCCCCAGGGTCGCTCGACCGGCATCGCCTCCACGTCGCGGCCGTAGCGGGTCAGTCGCCCGCGCTCGATCAAGCCGCGCTCGGTGAGCAGCTCGACGGCGTCGCGGTACGCCTTGCGGTCGAGCGGCACGGGCAGGTCGAGCTCGCGCGCGTCCACGCCGAGCGCCGCGCAGGTAATCGCCACCCGCTCCGCGTCTCCGGCGAGCTGGAACTCCGGCGGCGTCGGCCGCAGCTCGTCGAACACGAGCTCCCGGTCGCTCAGGATGTAGACCTCGCCCCCTTCCACGCGTCCGTGCACGCGTCCCGCCATCTGGAGGATTTCATTCGCGCCGAGGTAGAGCCGCGTCAGCACGTTGCGACCCCGCTCGACGACGTTGGCGTAGCGCGCGTCGTAGATCACCACGGTGTCGAGGCCGCGGATATTGAGCGCCGACTGGCCTGCCGCGGTCATCGCCAGCAGAAACGGCCGGCGCACCTGGCCGTCGAGGAAGGGTCGGATGACCCGGATCGGCTCGCCCCCGTGGTAGAACGCGGTCGGCAGGCCCTGCCAGCGGTCGCCGAGCTCCTTCGCGATCTGCTCGACCTCGGCCCGAGTGGGCACGAACACCGCGACGCCACGCCGCTCCCGCAGGACCTCCTTCATGAAGCGATCGTTCAGGAACTCGAGCGGCTGCTGGGGCAGGACGCGCACATCGGCCGCCCGCGCGGGATCGAACGCCCGGGTCTCGAGGACCTCAACCGATCCCAGGTAGCGGGCGTAGAACGCCGGATCCACCGTGGCGGAAAGCCAGATGAAGCGGCAGCCCGCTCGCTTGCCGAGCGCCAGGCACAGCTCGAGCTCGGCCGACGTCTGGTGGATCTCATCCACGACGAGGGTGTCCCGCGCCGTGATGAGGCCGTCCTCGAACCAACGGCGCGCGATCCCGGTGGTCACGATCACGACGTTCCAGGTCGGCGTCTCGGGCGTGGCTTCCCGCTCGCGGTTCACGACGCCGACCTTGAGCGGCGCTTGCAGGATCGTCGTCGCAATCGGCCGGATAGCGAGCGTCTTGCCCGTGCCCGTCCCGGCAACGATCCCGAACCCCCGCCCCGATGCCGCGAGGCGGGAGATGTCCTCACCGTGCTCTCGGGCGAGGAGCGTGTCGATATCGAGGCTCATCGCGAGCTCGATGGTTTCGCAGGCCGCGCGGGTCGGGGCGATCACCACGACCCGCCCGGTGGCGGGCTCCGCGGCGAGGAAGGCGTTCGGATCGGGGGGAAGGAAGTGGTCGCGGGAAATTCGCACGGTCGCAATATAGATTAGCGGTGGAGG
>Ga0209268_1001246_pt1 | contig 12626 bp, 13 predicted proteins | sample GraSoiAngelo_143_FD_185900 | JGI IMG/M metagenome (GOLD analysis project Ga0209268, IMG submission 185900) | Grasslands soil microbial communities from the Angelo Coastal Reserve, California, USA - 14_1009_02_30cm (SPAdes) (version 2) | ecosystem: Environmental > Terrestrial > Soil > Grasslands ... | reverse complement strand
TCTGGTGAGACGGCGACACCCCACCGGAGCAAGTCCAAGCAGGCGCAGCGCGCCAGGTAGGACGCTCAGTCCAATGCCGTCAGAACAGAAGGGGGCGTACGGCGGCCACCTGGCCCTATTCTGATGCTGATTCCGTGCACCGCAGACTTCAGTCGCCGCCTAGTGTTGGCCGGGGAGGCATGGGATCATTTTTCCCACCGTCGTCCAATGGGAAACAGCGAACCTTTCGACCCGTGCGCTGGGTACGGAGAAGCCCCTCCGTGGCCATCGCCCGGACGTTGTATGCGACGGCGGCGTGGTGACGATTCAAGCGCCGAGCGAGTTCCCGAATGGCGATGCCAGGATCCTGAGCCACGTTCTCGAGGACCGACTTTTGCAGGGGACTGAGCGGCCGGTCGCGCCACAAGGACACGTCGCCGTTCGGATAATACCAACGGTGACGGCGACCTTTTTCTGAATGGACGAGTCCTTGTTTCTCCAAGACTCTCAGATGGTACGCGGCAACGCCGTTCTGAAGACCGATGGCATTCCGAATTTCTGTGAACGAGGATCCGGGACGCTGACGGACGGCCTCAAAGATCAGGAGGCGGACCTTCCTCTGAAGGACCTGCTCCCGGGTGAGGCGCGTATGTTGGAGTACCGCGAGAGTTGCTGCAGTCGCGGCGAGGACGGTTCCGCCGACCTCAACTGTGGTCATCCAGGGAAATGGAGGCGGTCCCCCAGCCCCTCCGTCCAGGCGAACGGTGAAGGCGGTGCTCCTCCAGGTCCGCACGGGGATCGAGCCTGCGAGGGCGGATGCATTGCCTACTCGAATCCACACCTCATACACGTTCGGAGGTAACTCCGCGAACACGAGGGTTGAGCCGGTCCACATTGCACTGACTTCGACAGTCGCAGTGGTCGGGTCACGGAGTTCGACATCGACGCGCGCATTTCGCACCGCCTGGGCCCCGGGCGCGACATCGCCGGAGGCTTCCCCGGAAACGCTTCGGAAGAGAGCTCCGCCGCCGGCGAAGACATCGTACCACGTTAGGTACACGGTTTCATCCGCGCCGGCGGCCAGGTGTTCGTAGGACGACCCGTTTGCTCCGCTTCCCTGAAGGCTGACACGAAACGACGCGTTCGTGAAATTCTGGCCCAAGTCCCCCGAACTCCCGACGTAGATGGAGCTCTCTGTGAACGCCCCTCTTTCCGATGCATTTCCGAAGGATTGCCAGGCCACGTACAGCCGAGATTCGCTATCGAAAACGAGGGTGCCGCCCACCTCAAGTTCGTACATGCCTCGATACCTGCTCACCTCAATCGGCGCGGAGAACGTATTTCCCCGGTCATGCGAGATGGACAGGTAGGTGGCCTCGACGAAGGCCGCAGGCACGAGGGAATTCCAGGAGACCGCGAAGATCCCATCGGGTGATGCGGCCACGGACGGCGCCGATGCACTCGAAACGTTTGGTGGAGAGACTGCGGTCACGTTTGGCCATGTAACCCCGCCATCGGGAGAGGCACCGACGCTCACGTGTCCACACGATCCAATGCCGCACGACCCGGTGTCGGCCGTCAAGAAAACGACCGTGACATTGTCCTGGAATGCCGCGACGCTCGGGGTCGTCCGCGTTGCACCGGAGGAAACGGCTACGGAGGGACCCCATGTGCTCCCGCCGTCGGCGGACCTGACTACGAGCACGGTACCCGAGGCATTCACGGCCCCGACGTAGACAGTCCCCGATGCGTCGTCCGTAGCAATCGATGCGAGTCCCCCGAAATCTTTGAAGGACGCCATTCGGAGCCAGGAAAGCCCTTGGTCGACCGATCGTAAGACCGCGACTTCACCCGTGGCACGATTCGGGTCGACGATGAAGGCGGCGCCGTCCTTGCCGACCGCAATGCCAAGTCGTTCAACATCACAGGTGGTATTACTGAAGCTGGAGCACAGCTCGAGAGGGATGGGATCGCCAAAGGTCAGGCCCCCGTCGAGTGAGCGCCGGATCTTGAAGTCAGCCGACTGAGGAGTGTAACCCCGAATGATGTAGATCGTGCCGTAATAGGGGCTAGACGGGTCTCGGTCCACAGCGATTCCCGTGTCTTGCCAGCGGTTATGTTGAGAGGCACCGTGTTCGAGTAGGGCTGGGCTTGAATGCGATAGTCTAGGGAGACATGGAGGGCTCTTCGGCCCTAGCGGACTGCGGCGCGATGAGTGACGCTAGGACGAGGTACGCAACAACGGCCCTGCCAAGCCATGGGACCGACTTAGACGACCCCGTTCTTCTCGACCTCGTCCGCCAATCGATAGGATTCGGTATCAATTGATTGGTAACAACTAGGCCATGACCCAGTCGATCGTGGGATCTGGTGAGACGGCGACACCCCACCGGAGCAAGTCCAAGCAGGCGCAGCGCGCCAAGGCGTACGGCGGCCACCTGGCCCTATTCTGGCGTTCGACATGGAGAGAACGTCGCCGCGGCGGCGTGCACGTCGCTGCGGGCGGTGTGCCCTCCGATGGGGCGTATCGCGCGTTTGTCGGTTCTCCATAGAACGATAGACGGTTCGCCGCCCGGTCGAGTTTGTGCGGTGAGCCTCCGAAACTCAACAAAACTCCCGGGAGTTTCCATTCAACGAATGCCATGGGGAGGAGGGAGCCTTAACTACGGACGTACCATTCTTTGGCGTCATGAATCAGTTCAAAGCCATCGACTTCCCGAGTGGGATGCTCGCGAGAGCAACCGCCGCAAAGAGCCTCAACAAAGCCTTTGAACAAAACCCCGGTTGGGACCCCGTGATCTTCTGCGATGGTCCGCACATGCTCGGTCCCGTCTTGATTCTGAAATGGTCAGGCGACTGACGTTCGGCACCCCACCGGTCGCTGAAACAAGCCGGAAATAACCGGTCGTCGGTGCGTTTCTGGTTCGATTGCGATGCGACGGTCCGAGCCGGGCCGCGCAGGCTCGGCTGATGGGAACATTCCCGCCCAGGTTGGGGACGGGCTTCGGCGCGGAACGAGTAGGGACTCCGGCCGCCTTTTGGGGATTACCATCCAAACCGTTTTCTACGCCCGCGGCCTAGTGCGTTCGTGCGAGGGAACGGCATCCGTGTCCCCTGGGGAGTCCTGGCCGCTTTGCTGGCCCTCATGGCCGTTTCCGTGGGCACCGTTGCCTCGAACGAGCCTAGGCCCCTGGCGAGTCCCGATGGCGCCCTCCTCGTGACCTTCGACATCCAGGTCGACCCTGGAGCGGCGGACTATGTCGAACGCGCGGCACAGGCCGCCCTCGCGTCGAATCGGGATCTCGTCATCGTCATGAACACGCCGGGCGGGCTGCTCGGGAACATGCAGCAGATCGTCACCTCGATCGTGAAGGTGCAGGACGAGAGCCAAGGCCGTCTGGCGGTATACACGTTCGTGCCACCGGGCGCGCTCGCGGCTTCCGCGGGCAGCTACATCGCCCTGGCCTCCAACGCGGTGTACATGGGAAGTGGCTCCATCATCGGACCCTCGACTCCGTATATCATCGGCGGGGACCCGCTCGAGCAGCAGCACGTCCAGAACGCGATGGTGGCGTACATCCGGTCCCTCGCCGAGAGGCATGGCTACAATGTAGCCGCGGCGGTCAGCATGGCCGAGAACAACACCGCCTATTCCGCGACCCAGGCCGCCTCCCTCGGCCTCGTCACCGGCATGCGCGAAACGCTCGATGCGTTCCTCGCCGCGGTCGGGCTCGGCGGTTCGCTGGTCCCGGGATTCGATGAACCGATCTACGACCGGTTCCTCAGCTTCTTGAGCGATCCGACCGTGGACGGCCTGTTCATCCTGGTCGGCGTCATCGCCCTCGTCCTCGACCTCTTCCACCGAACCCTCTTCCTGTCGGTCGCCGCGGCGATTTTCATCGCCCTGGGGTTCCTCGGCGCTCAGATCATCGGCGCCTCGATCGTCGGGCTCCTGATCCTGATCATCGCGGCCGCCCTCGTCATCCTCGAGGTGAAGGCTGGCCACGGCCTCTTCGCCGTCTCGGGAATCGCCCTCGGACTCGCGGGAACCTATCTCCTCGCGTACAACGTCCAATACTCTCCCGCTCCCTACGGAGTCGAGCAATACTTGCTCCTGGGCGGCACGGGGGCCCTCCTCGTGGTCGGATTCCTGTACCTCACCCGCATCCGCCACGCCCTTCTGGCGCAGCCGAAACTCATCGACCCGAGCCGGATCGTGAACATGACCGGGCGAGCGGCGACCGACCTCGTCCCCGGCAAGGATGGCGTCGCGAACGTCGGCGCGGAGGACTTCACGGCCCAATCGGACGAATTCATCGCGAAAGGCTCCCTGATCCGGGTCACCGGCTACCAGGACGGCAAAGTTCGAGTCGCGACCGTTTCGGCGTCGCCACCGGAACCGGCGAAATCCGGCGACCCTTCGACCGCGCCGCCGTCCACCCCCTAGACGCGTCGTCGTCAAGGCCGATGCTTTCGGACTTTGAGGGTCACATTGTCCGGGTCCACGGCCGTCACGACGATTGGATCCCCGCGGGCGATGTCCTCTTCGGCCACCGCACTCCAAGTCTCGTGCTCGACGTGGACGACGCCTTTCCCCGTGGCCTTCATCGAAGCGAGCGAGCGTCCGATCTTGCCGACGAGCGTCTCGCCCGCGAAGTACCGTTGGGTGATGATCTGGGTCGTCGTCGCTTGGAACGCGAACGTCAGGCCGACGGCGATCAACACGATCACGACGCCCGACGCGATGTAATCGTACCGGGTCACGAGGGCTCCGTGGACGATGAGGAAGGCCCCGAGGGCGGCGACGGCGAGGACGATGAGGACGGAACGGGTGCCATACAGGAAGAGCCGATCGAGGAGGCTCGACACGGGCTCCGGAGGGCTCTTATCGGTCATCCGCCTTCGCGGCGCCTCCCTCGGCCGACGAGAGCACGTTCCGGAGAGGCCGGACCAACTCCGTGAACTCGAGCGGCAGGATGAACTTCGTCGACGGGCTGGCCCCGAGCGTCTTGAGCGCGTCGAGGTATTGCAGCATCAGCGTCTTCTCATCGATCCCCTTCGCCGCTCCGAAAATGGTGGACAGCGCTTGCGCGTATCCTTCTGCGCCGAGGATGGCGGCTTGCCGGCCCCCCTCGGCCCGCAGGATCGCGGACTGCTTGTCTCCTTCCGCGACGGTGACCGTCGCCGTCTTCCTGCCGTCGGCTTCGATGACGACGGCCCGTCGGCTCCGCTCGGCGGACATCTGGAGGATCATGGCGTCCGTGACGTTCTTGGGCGGGAGGATCTCTCGGATCTCGACGTTCGTGACCTTAACGCCCCACCGGGTCGTGACCTCGTCCAGCTTCGTGCGGAGGACCGCGTTGATCTCCTCCCGCTTCGAGAGGACCTCGTCCAGGATGATGTCGCCGATGACGGCCCGCAGCGTCGTCGTGGCGATCCCCATGGCGGCGCCCTCGAAGTTGTTCACGCGGATGACGGAATCGGCCGCGCTCGCGACCTTGAGGTACACGATGAAGTCGACATCGACGGGCGCATTGTCCTTCGTGATGCAGGTCTGGTGGGGGATCGTCAAGTATCGCTCCCGCAGATCCACCCGAACCGGCTTGTCGATGCCCGGGATCACGGCGACGATGCCCGGCCCCTTCTCGGCCTGTGCCTTGCCGAGTCGAAAGTTGACGATTCGTTCGTACTCCTTGACCACTTTCAAGGTGGCGAAAAGGAAGATCAGGACGATGATGATGAAGACGAACGCTCCAACAAAAATTCCGCCCAACTCCACGCCCTGAAACGCCGTCACCGGACCCAAGTCGAATGGAACCAGGAATCCCCCCATGCCGTAACCCCGGGGGCGGGGATGAACGCTCCTCGACTTAAGGCCATGGCCGGATTGCCGTGGGTTCCGCGTGAGGACATTGAAACCTGGAAGAACTCTTTGCACTAAGACGGGCTCATGCGGTAGAGTTATCCGTTTCGATGGTCTCCGGACCCCAGGGGAACGCCGTGGCCGTTGACTTCGCGATCAAAACGACGCCCAAGTACCAAGTCGTATCGGTCCGCTTCGTCGGGCCTTTCAACCAGAGACGAATCCGGTCCGAGTGGGAGCGCCTGGCGAAGTGGGCGAAGACGAAACGATTGAACACGGGAAAGTGGTTCTTCTCCGAGGAAGATGCGGGGAAAGTCTATCGCTTCGATCTTTCCATCGAAGTGCGAGGTCGCGTCAAGGGAGAGGGCAAGGTGCGCGTTCGAACGTTCCCCGCCTCGCCGATTGCGACCGTGACCTTCGACCCCGATGCGGTCGCCGCGCGGGTCATCTACCATGGATTGTCCGATTGGCTGCGTTGGCGAAAGAAGGACAAGACGATCAAGCGGACACGCACCTGGCGGGAAGTCTACTCGGGCAACCCGTGGACGGACAAGAAGGCGTGGTCCCACACGGAGATCCAAGTCCTGGTCTCCAAGTGACCATCGAAGAGGATGGGGGCCTCGACCGCGGTCCCGAGAACGGAGGTCCGAAGGATGCGGAAGAAGATTGACGATTACGTCAGCGGTCGGATTCCGCCACCGCCGATCGTGACGGCACTCGGCATCACGATGATCCGCGCGGCCGACGGGACGGCCGAGTTCGGCTACGTCGCGGATGGGCGCCACGCGAACCCGATGGGGACCCTCCACGGAGGGATCCTGTGCGATCTCGCGGACGCAGCGATGGGCGTAGCCCTGGCTTCGACCCTTGACGAAGGGGAATCCTTCGCCACGCTGGAGCTCCACATCAACTTCCTGCGGCCCGTATGGGACGCGAAACTCACCGCGAAGGGAAGGATCGTCTCGCGGGGTCGCACGGTGGCGATGACGGCCTGTGACATCGTCGATGAGGACCAGCGCCACATCGCCGCGGTGACGGGGACCCAGATGATCTTGACCGGACAGATGGCGAAGGGTCGTTGAGGCCGAGGTACCGTTCGCAAAGCCCCGCCTTCGGTGAAACTCTATTATGGGCGGCGTGGATTCCTCCTGGCTCATGGCCCGGGTTGAGATTAGAGGACTGCACAAGGAGTTCGAGGGAACCGTCGCGGTCGAAAACCTCGACCTGGAAGTCAAGGACAAGGAATTTGTCGTCCTCCTGGGTCCCTCGGGATGCGGCAAGACGACGACCCTTCGCTGCATCGCGGGGCTGGAATCTCCATCGGAGGGCGAGATCTACATCGGCGATCGGCTCGTGAACGATCTGGAGCCGAAAGAACGGAACGTCGCGATGGTGTTCCAAAGCTACGCGCTCTATCCGCACATGACCGTCTTCCAGAACCTCGCGTTTCCGTTGGAGAATGCCCGTGTCTCGGAGCGGGACATCGTGAACCGCGTCAACCGGACCGCCAGGCTGCTCCAGATTGACGGGTTCCTCGGCCGCAAGCCCGCCCAGCTGAGTGGCGGTCAGAGGCAGCGCGTGGCCGTCGGCCGAGCGATTGTGCGCGAGCCCGAGGTATTTCTCATGGACGAGCCCTTGAGCAACCTCGACGCTCAGCTGCGGGTCTACATGCGCGCCGAGCTGAAGAAGCTCCAGAAGGACATCGGCGTGACGACGATCTACGTGACGCACGACCAGGTCGAGGCGATGACGATGGCGGACCGCGTCGCCCTCCTTCACAAAGGCACCCTCCAGCAGTACGCGGGGCCCCGGGACCTCTACAGTCGCCCCACGAATCAGTTCGTGGCTGGCTTCGTGGGCAACCCGCCTATCAACCTCATCGAGTGCAACTGCATCGACGGAAACATGATCGACGCGGGCGACTTCCGACTGGCCCTCCCGGAACGCCTCGTGGAGCCTTGTCGGAATTCGTCCGCGCGCGAAATCGTCCTCGGGGTTCGGCCGCAGGACGTCCAAGTGGGGTCGCCGCCGGACTCGGACGGCGGCGTCATTGTTGCTCGCTTCCCTCCGACCTCCGTCCCGGCGGAAATCTATGCGACGGAACCGCTCGGGGACTCCACGATCCTCGACTTGAAGGTCGGAGACAAATTACTCAAGGCTGTGGTGGCGGCCTCGTTCGAGGGCGATGTCGGCGCGAAGATTGGAGTCCAGTTTCCCTCTGATCGAATTCACCTCTTCCACCGGAAGTCAGGACAGGCTATCCGGTGAGATTCGCGGTAGCCGGTTGACCTTGAAGCTGGATGCCCTTCGCGCGCGTTCGACCGAGGACGTTCGGCGGCTGCGGGCGCCCGAAGGCTATCTGCGAGCGGGCGCGCCTCGGTACGCGACGTTGTTCGGACGCGACTCTCTCATCTCTGCGTTGCAGATGCTCGACATCGATCCGACCATTGCGGCCGCCACATTACGAATCTTGGCGTCCTTCCAAGGGCGGGGCGAGGATCGGGAGTCGGAGGAACAACCGGGGAAAATCCTGCACGAGCATCGGTTCGACGCCGCGTCGCGCCTCGAGCTGCCATCCTGGAAGTTCCCGTATTACGGAAGCGTCGACAGCACCCCCCTTTTCCTGATCGTAGGGGATGCGTACCTTCGGAAGACCGCAGATTCGCAGCTCGCGAGGGAATTGTGGGGCGCCTTCCGCTCGGCGCACGAGTGGATGGCGCGGTATGGTGATTCAGACCACGACGGCTACTTGGAGTACGAACGGACGAACCCGTCGGGCCTCTTCCACCAGGGATGGAAGGATGGTTCGAACGACCATCTGCGTATCTCGCCTCCCGTCGCGTTGGTCGAAGTCCAAGGATACGCGTACGCTGCGCACCGAGCCTTCGCCTCCTTGGCGCAAGCTCAGGGCGACACGGTCGACGCGGCCGCCGCACGAGACGCCGCGGAACATCTTCGAGAACGCATCAACGAGGACTTCTGGCTCGAGGATCAAGGGTTCTTTGCCCTGGCTCTGGACGGGACGAAGCGCCCGCGACGCGCCGCGACCTCGAACCCGGCCCACCTTCTCCTTTGCGGTGTGGTGGAACCCCGTCGACTCGACCGGATGGTTTCGCGGCTGTTCTCCTCCGATCTGTGGACACCATTCGGCGTCCGCACGCATGCCAGCACCGAGCCCGATTTCGATCCGCTCTCCTATCATCTCGGGAGCGTGTGGCCGCACGACAACTGGTTCCTCTATCGAGGGCTCCTCGCCGCCGGCAGAGAGGCAGAGGCCCAACGCGTCCGCGATGCGCTCTTGATCGCCCGCGACGCGCTCGGGAAGATACCGGAATTCTACGGTGTAATCGACGACCAAATCATCGACCTCTCTCGAGAAACGCGAGGCCGCCCGCAGGCGAACCCTCTCCAGGCGTGGGCATCGGCGGGCCTCCTCGACATGATTTCTCGACATCCGGACGCGGACGTCAGCCCTTGATCGTCCAGCCAATGAGGCCGCGGATGTAAAACCGCTGGAGGACGAGGTACAGGGCCACGGGGACGATCATCGTTAGGATCGCGCCGGCCGACAGAAGATCGTAAGGATGGGCCAGTTGGCCGCTAAGCCGCGGGACGCATTGGGTCGACAGGAACCAGTCCGATTTCTGAACGAGGACTTGCGCGAAAAAGAAATCATTCCAGACCCACATGAATTGGAAGACGACCACGGCCGCCATGGCAGGCAGCGCCATCGGCAGCACAATCTTGTAGAAGATCTTGAAATCGGAGGCGCCATCCACCCGCGCTGCCTCCTCGATCTCTTCGGGAAGGGTTCGGAAAAAGTTCCGCATGAAAAGGATGATCCACGGAATGCCCCACGCCGAGTGGACGAGGATCAAGCTCAGGAGATTGCTGATCAGGCCCAAGGCGATCATGAGGTTGTAGACGGGGACTGCGACCATCATCTGAGGGACGGCCATGAACAGGACGACGGAGAGGAAGATGTAGTCCCGAGTCCGCGTGCGGAACCTTGCGAATCCGTAACCGGCGAAGGCCCCCACAAGCATTGGGATGATCGTCGCTGGCAATGCGACGAAAAACGAATCTCGGAGGCCCAAGGAGAGAGGACACCCCGGGTTGTTCCATGCCGAGATGAAGTTATCGAACGTCAAATGGAAGGGGGACGGGTTCCACCACCCGAGGGCTGTCTCGGATAGCGGGCGCACGGACACCACGGCGACTCCGATGAAGGGAAGCAACCAAGCGAGTCCCACGGTCCAGGCAACGACGTGGATCAAGATGGTTCGGGGACGAAAGGGAAGTTTCCACGGTCGGCGCCTCGGCTCCCGGTCGACAAGGCTCGTCATGGCGAGTCACCCGTCGGCGCGATCGTCGCCTGGGGCGAATCGGTTCCCACCTCCGCGGGCTTTGCCCGCGCCCTTAGGAGCCGCCTCTTGTGCCTGGGCAGATTGAGCAGCTCCCGGAACAGGCTGATCGACACGACGAACGTGAAGATCGTGAGCAAGGTAGCGACGACCGCCGCGTGGTTGTAATCTTGGACGTAGAAAAACCGGTACATCTGGAGGGCGAGGACATCCGCCGCCCCGCCAAGGCCTCCCTGCTGGTTCGTTGCCCCAATCACGATATCGAACAACTTGAGCTCCCACAGGACCGTCATCGTGACGATGACGAGGGTGACAGGCTTGAGGAGGGGCCAGGTGATTTTGCGGAATACTTGCCATTCCGACGCGCCGTCCACGCGCGCGGCCTCGAAGTAGTCCTTCGGAATCGTGGTCAAGCCGGCGGAATAGACGATCATGCTGAATCCGGTCCACGACCATACGGTCCCCATGATCAAACCGAAGAGGAGGGTGCTCGGATTGGAGGTGAGCCAATTCACCGCCAGGCCCTTGATCCCGATCGAGCCAAAGAACGCTGGGACGAGGCCGATGGGCGCTTCGAGGATGAATTTGAGGACCGTACCGATGACGATTAGCGGCGTGACCATCCCCAGGAAAATCATCGATTTGACGATCGCCGCCCCCCGGACTCTTTGGAGGAGCATCGCCAGGAACAGGCCCATGAACATCGTCAACGGGAGGTGGAGCCCAATCCAGATCAGATTGTTAATCAAGGTCCCGCACGGGGGGCCGGTTTGTAGGCAATCGGCGTTCACGGTTTGCTTGGACCCGATGACCGTCGCAAAGTTGTCCAGGCCCGTAAATTGGCCGTCAGCGCCGACGAACCCCAGGGTCAGCGTTGCAACCACGGGGTAGATGACGAGTACAATCAGGAAGATCGTCGCAGGGAGGATGAAGGCGACAAAGGTCGCTTGTGACCGCAACCTTCGAAGAATCCATCCTGCTCCCGGAATAGAAGGGAGAAGGCGGGGTCGGGGCCCGCCCTCTCGTCGGTTCATGGTTGGTTCGCAGCCGCCGTCTGGATGTTCGTCAGGACCGTCTGCCAGGTACCCGGGTTCGCCCAGAGGCTCTGGAGCTGACTCCAGAACACACCCTGGAACGGGTTGCCGATCGTGTCATCCAGATCAGAAAGGACCGTCTTGCCGGACAGCAGATTCGCGACGTTCCGGTCCACTGTAGGATAGGCGGTCGTGGGAACATTCGCCGCCGTGGCGACGTGGCCGCCCTGCTTCACCTGAAGCTCCTGCGCCGGCTCCGACGCGAGGTACTGGGCCAGCCGCTTCGCGAGGTCCTGGTGGGCCCCGAATTTCGGGACGAAGAAGTAGTCCGCTGCAAAGACGATTCCTTGGTTCGCGACCCCTCCCGGCAGCGGGAAGACCCCCAGCGCGCTCGGGTTCGGGACCATGCCGGTGATCCAGCTTCCCATGAAGTAGAGGGGGTTCGTGCCGTCCCACCAGAGCGTCACGCCCGGATTGTCCCAGGTTGTCGGCGCCGTCCAGAATCCATTCGTCAGGGTCGGCACGAGGTAGTTCTGGAAGATCGACTTCACGCTCGGGTCGGTCCAGGAGAGGCTCCGATTGGCCAGGGCCTTGTGCATGGACGCCCCGCCGTACGTCTCGATGAAGTGCTCGACTACGTCGGAGAGCGGCCAACCGACTCCGTCTCCAGCCATGAGCGGGGGATTGCCTGTCGAGTTCTTGATCGAGCCGAGCAGGGAGAAGAACCCTTGCCAGGTCGTCGGGGCCGACCAACTGTTAGCCTGGAAAAACGTGGTGTTGTACCAGAAGCCGGGCTTGACTTTCCCCGTGTAAGCGCCGCCCCAGATGTGACCGCTCGCCGTGAGGGGGTCGAGGGCTCCCGCCTGGTAGGACGACGGACCGATCGTGCCCGTCAAATCGGTGACCCAATTCTTCGCGGCCCACTGCTTGATCGTCGCGCTGGGCATGAAGATCAGGTCGGCCGGAGATTGTCCGGCCTGAAAAGCAATCGGTAAGGTCGGGGACAAGTCCTCCTGGCGCGTAGGTGTATACACGTACGGGATTCCGGTGTCGTTCGTGAATTTATCGAGCACGGGTTTGAACTTCCCCCATTCCGAACTCGGGTTTTTGATCGCGTCTCCCGCCCAAGGGCCGATCACCTGGACAGGAACCACCGCGGCCTTGGGCGCTGCCGCATAGTACACGCCGACCGCCGTGATCACATTCGTGACGATCAGCAAGGCCACGATAATCGCGATGAGCCTGCCGGACGTCTTTGACGGGACATAGTCCGCCCCGCCCGATGACACGCCTGTAGATCCTCCTGTGGCCACTCCTCTGACCCCCAAACCTTGGCGGCGGGATGGCTTCGTCGGCTTTTACTCTTATTGACGACTTGAGCAGAAA
>Ga0209268_1001242_pt1 | contig 12641 bp, 14 predicted proteins | sample GraSoiAngelo_143_FD_185900 | JGI IMG/M metagenome (GOLD analysis project Ga0209268, IMG submission 185900) | Grasslands soil microbial communities from the Angelo Coastal Reserve, California, USA - 14_1009_02_30cm (SPAdes) (version 2) | ecosystem: Environmental > Terrestrial > Soil > Grasslands ... | reverse complement strand
CCTACAGCGGTTTCGCTCTCCTGCTCAACAACGAGGTATTGTTTCTCGTCCGGAATCATTGATAGTTTGTTAAAGTAGTATCGATAGAGGTCCTTGACCCTAGAAGGCCGCATGACCACTTTGTCTTGCGCCGAGACCCATCCCAAGCGTGGGAATCGCGAGTGCATATAGTTGGTTACAGCCGCAACATCCTCTTCCGTCAAGTTTCGATAGGGGTACGCTTTCTTGAGAATGTCCAGCAGTTCAGAATAGTACCATTTGCGGTTCTGGATCAGAAATCCTGCGATCTGATGGCATAATACGTCGAGCGGTTTTTCCGGAACCGTAACATCTTCTAGGTCCTCGCTCTTGGCCTTCCGGGCCACGACCATTGCCTCTAGCGTGTCGTCGGAGTCCATCGTTATGATTATGCCATCAGCCATCTTGCCTACGCTGTGGCCGGATCGTCCGACTCGCTGGATGAGCCGCGTGACTTGGTGTGGGCTCATGTACTGGATGACATAGTCAATCCTTCCAACATCGATTCCCAGCTCAAGACTAGACGTTGCGACAAGTCCCTTGATCTCGCCCTCCTTCAGAGCCTTCTCAGCAGTGATCCTCGATAGCTTTGCTAAGCTGCCGTGATGTATGGAGACTGGAAAGTCGACGTCCCAGACTTTGAACCGGCTCGCCAAGACCTCGGCGTTTGCGCGAGTATTGGTGAACAGAAGAACTGACTTGTGATCATTAATCATTCCCTTCATGACGCGTAACCGGGCCGCCACCTCTGGGTGGGTGAACAGTTTCCCGGCAAGTCGGACGTCCTCGCCTGTAGGCTCTGGTGAGACGATCTCAAGCTTCATCCGTCGTGCAACCGGAATGTGAACGATTTCGACGGGCCTTCCTTCGCCCACCAGGAATTTTCCGACCACGTCAGGGGATCCAATTGTTGCGGACAGTCCCACCATCTGAAAATCTCTCTGCGCGACCCAGCGCAGCCGCTCCAATGCAATAGCAAGCTGACTCCCACGCTTGTCCTCAGCCAGTTCATGCACCTCGTCGATGATCAGGAAACGGATGTCTCGCAGGTGCCGTCGAAGTATACGCCCCGGAAGAATCGCCTGAAGAGTCTCTGGAGTCGTGATGAGCAGGTCAGGTGGGCTTCTGGACTGGCTGGTTCTCTCCTTGATCTCCGTATCACCATGCCTGACTCCCACCTTGAGGTCGATCTTCTGCCCCCACCATCGCAACCTGTCGAGCAGGTCCCGGTTGAGTGCCCGAAGGGGAGTGATGTAGATGATCTTGATGCCCGGTCCGCGATCAGGTTCGTTCAAGAACCGCGTGAAGACGGGGAGAATAGCAGACTCCGTTTTCCCACTCGCAGTCGGCGAGATCAGTAGGACGTTCTTGCCCTCTAGGATTGGGGGAATGGCTCTTTCTTGGGCTTCAGTGGGCTTGAGGAATCCTCGTTCTTTGACAGCTTCCGCTAGGGGTCTCGGGAGTAGGTCGAAGACGTTGGACGACAATCAGCACAGTAAGACGTGGCTGCGTTCGATAAAAACGTAGAAAATAATCAGAACTTTAGTTTCGCGGAAGGGTCTGTTAACCATCACGGAGGAAGCCGTGCTCAACCTAGTGGAAAGCATTTAGAGGCGTTCATCCATCATCAACTACAAACAAGGACACTGGTGCTCCGTTGAACAAGGACCTCGATAAGGCCTGGCGGGAACGGCTAGTCAAGAACCACCTTGACCTCATCATACTACGCCTCCTCAAAGCAAAACCCCGATGGGGATACGAGATCAACCTGGAAATCCGGGACCGGTTCAAAGTGTACCTCAGCGCTGGGACGCTTTACCCACTGCTTCACGCCATGGAGGAGAAGGGCTACCTTCAGGCGGTCTGGGAAGCTGAGGGTGGGCGAGGAAGAAAAGTCTACCAGATTACAGCCAGGGGAGAAGAATTCCTAACGGCGGGTGCCCGGGCTGCGGAAGAGTTTTTGAAGCGGATCCAGTATGAGGCCGAGATAGGTCCTTTCCAAGCGAAACATGCTTAGGCCAGAGACGCCACTTTGAGTAGTTACATCAGACAATTCCGCTCTTATCTAAAAAAGAATGAAACCGCTCGAGGCTTATTTCTAGTTGGGGTAGTAATCCTCGGCGCTATCGCTGTATGGGGAGGTATTCGCCTCGCGCTCAATACAGAGTATCCCATCCTTGTCGTCTCTTCTGGAAGTATGTGTCAGAGGTTGAACCCGGCTCTCCACACGAACGCTTGCACTCTCGAGATAGGAGCGCTCATAGTAATTCGGGGCCAAGACCCGGCAACGATAACCAACGGGACGATAATTATCTTCAGACCCTACCCGGCAACGCCCGATTAATCTGGTCGTGCACCGAGTGGTCAAGGTCTATCAGCCCAGCCAGAGCACATACAACCAGTACACTTTCTGGACCGAGGAGACGCGAACGGAGTACAAGATGGATGGGATCAGACCAACGGTGGAATACCCGGAAGTCAAGTTGTTGGTGTCTACCAGGCAACCATTCCGGTACCATACCTGGGAGCTGCAATCCTAGATATCCGAGGTTTCATGTACGATGACTCCACCGGCCAGCCTAAGACTCAAGGGATTCTCGTAATCGTGGCGCTCATCGTAGCTCTCTTTGCGTTTGAGGTTGCCGAGCCTGGGAAGAAGACTCCGCCCTCCAATGTTCCGGATCAGACGAGACCGGCAGCCATCAGGACAATGGCATAGGTCATCCTAAGCGAAACTTGCTCAGGCGAAAGGCCTTAGGATGAGCAGTTTCATCGGAAAATTTCGGTCCTATCTCAGAAAGAATGAGACTGCTCGCGGCCTATTTCTGGTGGGACTTGTCATCCTTGGAGCAATTGCTATGTGGGGCGGAATTCGCCTAGCTCTTAACACAGAATATCCGATTCTGGTGGTCTCTTCTGGAAGCATGTGTCCGCCTAACAACTGCGTACTACCGGTTGGATCTCTTATCGTAATTCGTGGGGAAGATCCCAGTGCGCTAAAGGTTGGGAACGTAGTAGTGTTTCGGGGTAATCCAACCGATCCCAACTATCTGATTATTCATAGAGTCATCATCTTGTATACGCCGAGCAATGACACTGTGTATTCAGGTCAGTACGCCTTCGTGACCCATGGCGATGCAAATCCTCTCGGAGCTAATGAGGGGCCTAGCCCAGCATCAACACTCGTAGGGGTCTACCAATCTACTATCCCTGTCCCGTACTTGGGATCTGCAATACTTGAGATTCGTAAATTCTTGTACGACGACTCTACTGGTCAGCCCAAGCTCCAGGGAATTCTTGTGATCATCGCACTCATCGTGGCTCTCTTCTTATTCGAGGTAGCGGAACCTGGAAAGAAGAAGCCATCCTTCAGTGTTCCGGAAGAAACTAAGACGTCACTCGCTCCGACGAACATTTTGGCACGAACGAGTCGTCGAGGATAGGCTCGACGGTCGACTACCGATTTTTTCTCGGTAAGACCGGGCTAGCTTAAATATTCTATATAAAGAGGAACGTTTCCAGCGCGGTGAACGCTGGCGAGGATCCTGGTTTCTAGAATTATCTTGAGACTGGTCAAGACTTCGCCCTCGCATAGAGGAGGGTCTTCTGTCCTTGTCGGACAAAGGTAGGGCCTTCATCAATATAGAGAATGTTGTCGCGTCTGCGACCCTCAAGCAGCAGATCGACCTCAACGCCATCGTCAGGGTCTTTCCGGGCGTCGAGTATCGTCCCGAGCAATTTCCGGGATTGGTCTATCGTCTAAAGAAACCCAAGACAGCTACGTTGATTTTTAGTTCTGGCAAGATGGTCTGCACCGGCGCGAAGTCTGAACGCCAGGCACGCAAGGCTGTCTTGAAAGTAGTCGATGAATTGAAAAGAGATGGTATAGTCATTCTAGGCAAGCCCGATATTACAATCCAGAATATTGTCGCCTCTGCAGGTCTCGGCGGTTACATCGATCTCGAGAAGGCCACGTATGGCTTGAAGAAGACGATGTATGAGCCAGAGCAATTTCCGGGTCTCATCTATCGAATGGATGAGCCAAAGGTGGTTATCCTGCTCTTCGCCAGCGGCAAGCTCGTATGCACAGGAGCTAAGCGAGAGATCCAGGTCGGAATCGCCGTCAACAAGCTACAACAGATACTGGAGGCCAAGAACCTGATCACATACGAGGGTACGGAGAAACCGCGGCTGCCACCGCTTCCAGAGAAGGAGTTGGAGAAGGAACGGCTAAAGGTGGATCAGGCAAAGGCAAAACAGTTGAAGGAAAAGCCTGACAAGGACGACAAGGACGAAGAATAGCCCAATCCGGCGTTAGAATGCCCGCATACGCATTAGGTTCAAAGAAGCCCAGAATTCATCGAATGGCAATTCTCGCACCGAACTGCACAATAATCGGGGATGTTGTTATCGGACCCCGAACCAGTATTTGGCCAGGCGCAGTCCTTCGGGGCGACTACGGTTACATCAGAATAGGATCTGACTGCAGTATCCAGGACAACGCCGTGGTTCACTGCTCCGGCGAGAATCCCGCGATTGTCGGGAAAGGAGTTACAGTCGCGCATGGCGCCATTGTTCATGCTTGCCGGATAGGAGACGAATGCCTGATTGGAGCTGGAGCAATAATCTTCGATGGCGCCAGCGTCGGCAAACACTCAATCCTCGGAGTTGGGTGTATCCTTCTGGAAGGCAGAAAGATTCCACCTCGGTCAATAGCTGTGGGGGCTCCTGCCAAGATCATCCGGAAAGCAACGCTTCAGGATGTACGCGCGATTAAGGATTCGTACAGGGCCTATGTGAAAATGGCACAGCTATACGAGAAGACAGGAGCGTTCGAGTCGCCTACTCGCGCGGGCTAGATTCGACGGTAATTGGTTATATCTCTCGGTCAGCGGTGTCTTGGTAGACGGCGATGATTGGTCAAAGTTACTCGGACTACCAATGAGCGAGAAGGCATTTGCCTGAGCCGTCGATAATATACTAAACGATCTATCCGAGAGTAGACTGGGTCAAGTCTCGAATTATGTTCCCCAGGGTCTTCCAAGAACGGCGGACGATCGGTGGAAAATCTCCGTGATCGGAATAATAGTCTCGCAAGAACTTGACGGTTAAAGCGTCATGAGCATACCCTGACCCAATTTCTCCGTATTCCTTCCTCATCTCCTCGATTCTGCTGTCTCGGTGGACCTTCGCCATTATGCTGGCCGCGGAGACCACTGGATAGTTGATGTCTGCCTTGTGTTCTGAGACTATTCGCGGAGTGAACGAGAGACAGTCTAGTATGTTGTTCTTGAAACGCTCGGTCCGAATGTCCGACGAATCGACATAGGCTAACTCGGGCCTCAACTTCTCTATTACCTGCGCCATCACCTTCGCTTCAAGCAGGTTCAGTCTTTGAAATTTTGGAGCCCGGTTCACTATCCTATCCAACTCTTGCGCTCCGATTTCCATAACATGGTAATCATCGACTACGCCAGGAATCTCCTTAGAAAGACGGGTCCTTGTAGATGAGAGCAGTTGCTTCGAGTCTTTCACCCCAAGCGTCTTCAACCTGCCAAGTTTCTCTTCCTCGATTATCACTCCAGCTATCACCAAGGGGCCGATTACTGGGCCTCTTCCCGCATCGTCGACTCCACAGATTCTCGTGGGGCTCAGGTCCTCGGTTTGCTGATCCAGTCATCAACCTGACGTATTATTTTTCGGTAGATGGATTCGCGATTCTCCTTTGTAATCTCCCAATACAGACTTCTCTGCCTTGTTTTCTCGACTTCGGGATAGCGCGATCCGAACTTTACAGTAGCGACAACAGCTTTGTCCCCGTCCAAGACCCGGGAGATACTGTTTCTGAAGGAATTGCTCGTCATTTCCATTGGTCCGATCTCGTCCAGGATAACCAAGTCAGCGGTTCCGTTTACTGAACGCTCTAATGCGGCGACTCCAATCTTCTCAAGATCCTCAGAAACTACCACGTAGGATCCTACTCTGGGCCCGACCCCGAGATCCTTCTTGGCTAACCAGCCTTCTTGGCCGGATTTGAGATCGGTTATCATGAAGCCTTTTCTTGCGCCTGCCTCACGGATTTCGCGGGTAGTTATCCCTTCAATCTTGAAGCCGTTCTTTGAATAGTGCTCGTAGACCCGATTGACCATCGTGGTCTTTCCAACTCCGGGACGACCTGTAAGCAATATGACTCTCAACCCGTCACTCCTTTCGTGATTGATGCCATCTAGCCTTGAAACCAAGACCCAGAAAATAGATTTCAGAAGCTTCAGGTCTGCTCGCCTTAGGCTTCAACAATCGGCTACTCTCGAAGAACAATGCCGCGTCGTCCTGGAGCTTCTTCCGCTCAGGACCCTCAAAGAGCTTGATGAGCACGTTCCCTCGATAATCCAAGACTTTCTCAGCAATCTCCAAAGCACGCCGAGCTAGGTCCACTTGTCTCGCATGGTCTACATCCCACGCTCCAATGATTGACGGGGCGAGGTCTGAGAGAACTGCATTCGCCGGTCCTCCCAGTTGGGTGATGATCCGATCCGGGACATCTTCCGCATACACATCCATCTTCAACAGTTTGACGTTCGGTGAGAAGGGCTGTATGTCTTTGAGGTCGATGCCCAATACGAGCCCTTCTGGTCCAACTGTTTCGCGGGCGACCTGTAACCATCCTCCAGGCTGGGCTCCGAGGTCCACAACCTTCTGTCCTTCTTTTACGATGCCGTAGGTCCGGATTGTCTGTTGGAGCTTGTAGGCTGATCTGCTGCGATAGCCTCGAATCCGTGCGAGCCGATAGTACTGGTCCTTTCGTCTCCTAGCCAGCCAAGTTCCTGTCATGACGATGTAGAGCTTCTAGCTAACGCGTGACCCATCCGGAACATCTCGCTCAATACCCAACAGAGCAAGCTTCTCTCCTTCAGAAGCGGCCAGGAGCATTCCCTCAGACTTTTGTCCCGCAAACGTCGTAGGTTTCAAGTTGGCCAAGAAGATCACTCGCTTGTGGAGCAGGTCCTCCGCGTTGTAAAAATCGACCAGACTTGTGGCAGTCTGCTTCTTTCCATGGGTCCCTAGGTCGACGACGACCTTGTACAGTTTGTTGGTCCGAGGAACCCTTGAGACTTCGACTACTGTTCCCACTCTCATCTCAAGCCGCTTGAACTCATCAATCGTAACTTGCGTAGCGGGATCGTCCATGTCTATACTGCCAAGTGATAATCGCGATTTAAGACTTGGAAGCTAGCTCTTCAACCGTGGGCCTACAATGACCATTGACAATCGAGAACTGTCAAGATATTTCCTGGCCATTTCCATCAAGTCCTCCCGGGTTATCTTGCCGAAGAGCTGTCGTCTCTTGACGAAATAGTCGAGCCCTAAACCAAAGTGGGCTAGATTATGGCTGGTTCTGGCGATTCCCTCTGTAGATTCCAGCTCCATCAGAGCGGATCCCAACTGGTTCTGTTTGGCATCGGCTAATTCTTGCTCCTCGACGAGTTCTTGGCGGACCCGTTCGATCTCTTCCTTCATTAGAACCAACGCCTTTGCAATATTTCGAGGGTTTACTCCGGCTAGAGCAGTCCAGCTACCGCCTGCGAGTCCAGAGTTGAGGAATGATGTGCAGGAATACGCCAGTCCCTCCTTGTCCCGGACCCGTTGTCCTAGCCTGCCCATGAAGCCTAGCTCGCCCAAGATTACGTTCATCAAGTTCAACGGTTCATAGTCGGGATCAGTTCTGGAGCACGCTACTCCGCCGATGAGAATGTCTCCTTGTGTCTTGTGCGGCATTACGATCTCTCTCTTCGTGCTTTTTGAAACTGAATTCGCTGCAGCGTTCTTTTTCGCGTTGATCTTTTTTTCGCTTCTTGTCGCGAAAGTTCGAGCGGCCCAGCCCACGACCTCGTCTTTCTTGAACTGTCCCGCAAACGCGATGAGGGTCGTGGCTTTGCTGATTACCTTCTCGAAATAGTCCTTAACATCCGACCGTTCAAGGTCCTTGACTGTTTCTGCTGTTCCAAACCTGTCTTTCCTGTACGGATGCCCAGACGGATATACGAGTCTCTGAAGATCCCTCATGCCGCGCCTTGTAGTGTCATCGTCTCTGAGCCGAATGTCCGTCAAGAGTCCTTCTCGTTCTCGTTCTATGTCCCGTGGAGAGAGAGCGGGTCTGGTCAGACAGTCTGCGACGATGCCGAGGACTCGTTTTGTCCAGGGGCTTGTCATTCGCGCCTGGAAGATGATACTATCCTGGGAATTTCGGAAAGAAACCGCGGCTCCCACGGATTCAAGCTGATCTGCGATCTTGCCGGGTCCGAGTTTCCGGGTTCCTCTGATGAGGAGACGTGTGGTAAGTTCTGCAAGACCTGACTTCCCTGAGGGTTCTGACGATGTTCCGGCAAGAATGCTACCGTGAACCGCTACGGTCGGATTATTCGCGTTCTTGTACAGGAGGCACTTGATTCCGGGACCAGCGGACTGCTCTTCCACTAACTTCCCTAATTCGGTCTCAAGACCCATGGTCGTTCCTTACGCCGATACATCGACACACCGTCCGGTTCTGCACGGTCAAGTATTTCGCAGCGATCTCTGAAACCTTCGCCGGCGATATCTTCTCCAGCTTCTCAACAAGCCTAGCCATCGTCTCGAAGGACGTGATCATTTCGAAGATGCCTATCACGAAGCCTTGTCGAGCGACGCCGTCAAGCGTATACGCGTACTGAGCCTTGATCTGCGCGATCGCCCTCTCAAGCTCATGCTTGCTGGGAGGAGTTCTCTGAATCTTCTCAATTTCCTCCATCAACACCCTCTCAGGCTTGTCAATAGAGACACCCTCCCATACCGTAACGTCCAATGCAAACACGGATGGATCGATGGTCGGGAAGAACTCTGAACTGGCTTCAGTAGCCAGCTTTCTTTCGACAAGTGCCTTGTGCAGTCTGGCGCTTCTACCCGAGGATTGGCCGGGGCCGAATGCGAAGAGGCGAACCCCGCTAAAGATCGCGTCGAGCATCATCAGCCCGTAAACGTCCTCGCTTCCAAACCCGGGCGTATGATATGCTACTTTGATGTAGTCAGCCTCAGACGGGATTCGAACCTCGACTCGGCGCTCACCTGACTGAGGAGGCTCAGCGATTGTAGGATCGCTAGGCCGATCGCTCTTGGCCAGTGGGCCGAAGTATTCTTGGATCTTGGGAAGGATCTTCTTTGGCGAGAAGGGACCTACCACGACTAGCAGTGCGTTTCCAGGAACGTAGTAGCGTCGATAATGTTCGAAGAGATCGTCTCTCGTTATTTTCAAAAGGTCCGCCTTGAGTCCTCCTTCGGACCATCTGTACGGGTGGAATCTGAAGGCTGAAAGGAATAGTTCTTCGGAGGCCAAGAACTCGGGTTCGTTCTCATTACCCTCCCGCTCCGAGACAACAACAGTCCTCTCCGACTCGACTTCTCTCGGATCGAAGGCGGCATTCATCATACGCTCAGACTCGATGAGGAGTCCTTTCTCTATCTGGTCAGCTGGAAGTACTTCAAAGTAGGCTGTAAAGTCCTTTGATGTGAACCCGTTGTATTCGCCTCCGACACTGCTGACTATTCGGCCTATGTCGCCCTTGTGGAGTTTTCCTCCGCCTTTGAAGAGCATGAGCTCGTTTCGAGATCCAACGCGGTATATGGCCCAGCAGCCGGACACTGGGGCGTTTGGTATTTCGCGGATCAGGACTTTGAGACCGTTATCTAGAACGTGGCGACTTACTTGCAGTTCTTTGAATAGAGAGATTGACTGAGCCAATTTGATCAAACCCTAGTGTGGTTGCTGGAAATCACTTTTCATGCTGCGCCGTCAGCTCCTCGTACTGTGATTCCGTGATAGCATCCATATCTAACAGTCGCTTGGCAAGTTCAGAAATCCGGGTGACCGAATGAAGCTTCATGCCGGCTTTGAACAGGTGTTCCCTTCCTTCCTCCTCACGATCTACTAAGACTAGAGCGTCTTCCACAACTCCCCCTTCAGCCCTAAGGGTCTGTGCCGCGTCGAGAATATTCTTCCCTGTAGTAATCACATCGTCCACGAGCAAGACCTTGTCACCGGGAACGAGAAGACCCTCAACCATCTTCTCTCTACCATGATGCTTCACTTCCTTTCTCACATAGACGAGCGGCTTCGAGAGAGTGTAGTCCAAAACTGAAGCCCACGGCAATCCGCCGGTTGGAATCCCAGCAATCTTGGCAATGTCCGCGATCGTTCTCGCGGTCTTTCCCAAGAGTTCGATGGAGGCGTGGAACGCGTCCGGAAAACTTGGCAGGACTCGCAAGTCGAGATAGTATGGACTGAGTTTTCCTCCGGAAAGTGTGAACATGCCAAATTTCAGAGCTCCGGTATGTACCAGAATCTTCGGAAGTTCTTCCTCAATCGCTTTGGGCATTTCAGTTGTCCTCGAATTTTTCCGCCTGCCTTGACGAGTCGTCTGAGCAGATGCGAACTCCGCCGGCTAGTATAGCGATTTAAAGGCAAGCCCAATCGAACAATCAAGGTGGCTGGTTTGGAACTCTGGATACCTTACGGAGAGACCGAGGTTCCAGTCCGGGTTCCAGACGACAATTTCTACAGAATTCTGGAGCCGGCCAAGCCGCTTGGGACGAAAGATGCCACTTCCATAATCGAGGAGGCCCTGGAAATGCCGATTGGAGGGCTCTTCCTGAAAGATATGGTCAAACCTGGTAGCCTTGCTGGAATACTCATTGATCCCATCGTTCCACCTATCGCAAGGGACGAGGCGGTGAAGGCTCTGAGAGCCCGTCTCACCGCGCTGGGTATCGACAATGTGAGAGTCTTCATCCGAAAACGCATGTCAAACGTCATCCCGGCGAGCGAGGATTTCAAGATAATCGACCCTTCCCGAACCTCGTTCGCAGAACTCGGAAAGACTTCGGCAGGAACCAGCGTCGAGCTGGACCCTGACCTGGCTTCATGTGATGTTAAGATCAGCGTCGGACTTGTCATGCCTCACTTCGCAAGCGGCTTCACGGGAGGACCTGAGTCCGTACTGCCAGGCGCGTCCTCGATCCACTCTATAACCAAGAACCGGTCACTATTGACGAAGGGTTTCCCAACATCTTCAGCTGCACCGGACAACCAGGTCCTGTCCGATTCTCTCGAAGCCTACAAGCTCGCCGGACCATTCTACAGCTTATGCTTCATGCCAGACGGGGCCGGGGGAGTCGGCTCGGCGTTCGCCGGGGAACTTGAGTCGGTGTTCAGGGAAGCTGTCTCCCGCTACCACGAAGTCCATAGTCCAAAGATTGAACGGAAGCTGGACATAGTCATCGTGTCAGCGGGAAGCCTGTTAGGAGCAGACCTCTACCATGCGATCAGAGTAGTCTCAAACGTTCTCGGCGCTGTTAGAAAAGAGGGCACTATAATCCTGGTGGCCGAATGTTCGAGAGGAGTCGGCGATTCCGGCTTCCTAGAATACGCTCGGAGATTTCCTGAACGGAAAGAATTGTCGACCGAGCTGAGATACAGATTCAAGCTTGGCGGCCACGTCAACCTCTTCCTCCACGACGCATTGGAGAAGTGCCGCATACAGCTGGTATCTATTCTTCCAGAACTATTTGTCCGGGATTCCTTCGGGTTGAAACCTTCCCAGACGGCATCTGAAGCGGTTCAGAAAGCGATACGCGTTGAAGGCAAGGAGTCGAAGATTCTAATCGTTCCAAAGGGAGACTTCACAGTCCCAATTATGGAATCCTAGACGACGCTTAATAGAAATCCCGCCTAACCTCGATATGAATGTAAGATGCGCCTCAGCTTACTCCCAGTCGCAACGATCCTGATACTCGCAGTCGTCCAGTTTCCGGCAGTCAATTCTCAGTCACCTCAGTTAATCGCTCAACAAGGCTTTGGACTGAACAGATCTGCGTCGCTCTCTGTCAAGATCGTGTTTCTCGGAATTACGCCGGCAGACTTGAATTCGACCTATCTAACGAGCAATGTCACCCTTCCCGCGTTGAAGTATCAGAACATTATTGCGGGTCCCTTGAATACTGGCGTCATCTACAACTTCCATTATCAGTTAGTCTTCGCAAACGCCTCCACGACGACCAGAAGGAAGAGATCACCACCGCCACGTCTGCTTTCGTTAACCCATACTTTGACAATTACACCACACTGTCCCAAGCCCGGAATTACGTGTACGATGCAGATAAGGTCGAATCATGGCTAGAATCCAATATGACCCTTTTCGGCGCGAGTCCTGTTCCAGGATACACTCTCTTCGTGGCCGACCTCCACAACTTTCTAATTCCGTTTTTTTCCTACGCTCAATATCAAGCCTACAACCCGCGCTGTACAAGCTGTCCACCTCCATCAGCAATCGTAACCCCACATTATTACAATAGAACCGTCACAGATCCAGACTTGAGCTTGGTGAATTACCGTCACTACATGACGGGCTGGGGTGGAAGTAGCAGGTTCTATTACATGGACCTCTCGGCCGGACCGAGTTATCGAACGAACGAGCTTCCCGTCCAGGTCGCATCCCAGCTTCGAGGAGTAAACACCGGTAGTTATTACGGCAAGCTTTGGATGAGCGAGTTCGTGGGGTCTTACGTCTTTGGAGCCGTCTACAATCTGTTTGCTG
>Ga0209268_1001226_pt1 | contig 12704 bp, 11 predicted proteins | sample GraSoiAngelo_143_FD_185900 | JGI IMG/M metagenome (GOLD analysis project Ga0209268, IMG submission 185900) | Grasslands soil microbial communities from the Angelo Coastal Reserve, California, USA - 14_1009_02_30cm (SPAdes) (version 2) | ecosystem: Environmental > Terrestrial > Soil > Grasslands ... | reverse complement strand
CCTTGCGGGCGCGACGCCACTTCCCCGCCATCAACTGGCTTCAGTCGTACAGCCTGTACACACAGATCCTCGAGGACTGGTTCCGGAAGAACGTGAACGAGGAGTGGCCCCGACTCCGATCGTGGACTCAGCGGACCCTCCAAGAGGAGGCCGAACTCGAGGAGATCGTCCGTCTCGTCGGCGCCGATGCGCTCCCGCCGGACCAGCAGCTGACCCTCGAGGTGGCCCGAATGATCCGGGAGATTTTCCTCCAGCAGAACGCCTACCACGCCGTCGACACGTTCTGTCCGCCGGAGCGGCAGTTCAAGATCATCAGTGCGATCAAGAAGTATTCGGACCTCGGCCAGAAGGCGGTCAAGCTGGACGTGCCGACGAAGGATGTAGCGTCCCTGAAGTCGCGGGAACTTTTGACGCGGGTGAAGTACGAGGCGGAGTTCGACAAGGAGCTCTCGAAGACAATCGCGCAGATGGATGAGGAATTCAAGAAACTAGGGGCGGGGTGAGATGCCAACGGAATATCGGACGATCACCGAAATCGCGGGACCGCTGATCTTCGTCGAGAAGACGGCCTGGGTCGGCTACGGCGAGCTCGTGGAGGTCGGGCTGCCCGACGGGTCCCGGAAGCGCGGACAGGTCCTCGATTCCTCCAAGGACATCGTTGTCGTCCAGGTGTTCGAAGGGACCGCGGGGATCGACCGCCAGTCGACGGTCAAGTTCCTCGGCGAGACGATCAAACTGAACGTGTCCCGGGACATGCTCGGCCGGATCCTGAGCGGCGCGGGCGAACCGATCGACGGGGGGCCGCCGATCGTCCCGGAGAAGCGGGTCGAGATCATCGGAGCCGCGATCAATCCCTATTCGCGGGAACATCCGGCGGAGTTCATCCAGACCGGCATCTCGACGATCGACGGGCTCAACACGCTGGTCCGCGGCCAGAAGCTGCCGCTCTTTTCGGGCGCGGGCCTGCCGCACAACGAGGTCGCGCTGCAAATCGCCCGCCAAGCGAAGGTCCTCGGGTCGCAGGAGCCCTTCGGCGTGGTCTTTGCGGCGATGGGCATCACGCATGAGGAGGCCCGCGTCTTCATGGACGACTTCGAGCGCACGGGGGCGCTTCGCCGCGCCGTCCTGTTCCTGAACCTGGCCGACGACCCGGCGGTCGAGCGGCTCATCACCCCGCGCATGGCCCTCACGGCGGCGGAGTATCTCGCCTACGAGATCGGCATGCACATCCTCGTCATCATGACGGACATGACGAACTACGCGGAGGCGCTCCGACAAATCGGGGCGGCTCGCGAAGAGGTCCCCGGCCGTCGCGGATACCCCGGCTACACGTACACGGACCTGGCCTCGATGTACGAGAGGGCGGGCCGGATCCACGGCCGGAAGGGCAGCATCACCCAGATCCCGATCATGGCCATCCCCGACGACGACTGGACCCACCCGATCGCGGACCTGACCGGGTACATCACGGAAGGCCAGATCGCGGTCGCGCGGGACCTGCACCGCAAGGCGATCTATCCGCCGATCGACCCGCTGCCTTCCCTGTCCCGACTGATGGACGCCGGGATCGGCAAGGACCGGACGAGGGAGGATCACAAGCAAGTCGCGGACCAGCTCTACGCCGCGTACGCGGAAGGGAAGGACGTCCGCGGGCTCGTCGCCATCGTCGGGAAGGAGGCCCTCTCGGACCGGGACCGCAAGATGCTGGAATTCGCGGATCGCTTCGAGCAAGAGTTCATCCGCCAAGGGTCCGAGGAGGACCGGACGATCGAGCAGACCCTCGAGATCGGATGGAAGCTGCTCGCCACGCTCGACGAGGCCTGGCTGACGAAAGTCGATCGGAAGACCCTGGAGAAGTACCACCCGGCCCACCGCAGCGGGATGTCCGGCGTGGCCCCGAAGGTGCCCGCCTAGATGGTGCTCGTCCAGTACAAGCCGACGCGGTCGGTCTTGCTCCAACTCCGGAGGACGCGGCGGACCGCGGAGCGGGGCCACAGGCTGCTGAAGCTGAAACAGGACGCCCTCATCGTCGAGTTCTTCCGAGTCCTCGAGCGCGCGAAGGCGGTCCGATCGAACCTGGTCGAGAAGTATCGGGTCGCGGAGGCGCGCATCGCGATCGCGCGGGCGATCGAAGGTTCGATCGGCGTGAAGTCCGCCGCCCTCGCCCTCACGGAGACGCCGACGCTCGAGCTGAAGACGAAAAACGTCATGGGGATCATCGTGCCGAAGATCAACGCGAAGTCGGTGCGGAAGACGATCGATCAGCGCGGCTACGGGATCATCGGGACGAGCCCGCGCATCGACGAGGCCGCGGAAGCCTACGAGAACTTGGTCGAGGATGTCATCACCGCGGCGGAGATCGAGACGACGATGCGACGGCTGATCGAGGAGATCGAGAAAGTGAAGCGGCGCGTGAACGCACTCGAATACCGCGTGATCCCGGAACTCAAGGCGACGGAGGCTTTCATCCGCCAGCGGCTCGAGGAGCTGGAACGGGACAATTTCATGCGCCTCAAAAGGTTCAAGGCGACATGATCGGCCGCGTCGCCGCCCGATTCGAGGATCCGCGACAGCGGGCGCGGCTCCTGAGACTCCTGTGGGCCATCTCGACCGGCTTCACCTTGTTCGGCTTCGGCGTGATCTTCTACCGGATCTTCTTCCCGCGGTGATCAGGCCGCGCGGCCATTCACCCGCCGAGGCGGTCGGTACCGGAAATTGGACACGAAGCGGTCCGTGAATTCCTTGAGGCTTTGAAGGTCGTCCGGGTCGCCCGACCATTGAGCGAACTTCTGTCCGAAGTTCGTCTCCAGGGTCGCCATGAATCGCTTCAGGTCCTTTCCCGCCCATCGCGGAACCCGGCCGGAATAGATCGCCGCGAGGTAGGCGTGCGGCCCCCGTTCCACGAGGGTCGTCTTCCCCCCGACGTCGAACCGCTTGAGCTCCCCATTCTCCTCCGGGTCGGCGTCCTTCAGGAACGCCACGATCGCGGTCAGCATGCCGGACAGGATGTCCTCGTCCCGATCGGCGCGCATCCGTCGGGTGTTGTGCATCAGCAGACGGCCGTCTTTCGAGATCAGGAAGACGTCGTCGATTTGGAAGAGACGACGAACACCGTAGCGGTAGGCGACGTAGCCGATCGCTCCGAGGCCGATGAGGGTGATCCCGGCCCAGCCGTGGGTCAGCGAATAGACCCAGTCGCTTGGCTGAACGTGGAAGATCACCGTCTTCGTCAAGGTCGTCCCTCGATAAGTAGCGGTGACCGTGCGATCTCCCGGATCCCCGGCGGTATACACCCCGTTCTTCACTTGCCCGTTCCCGTCGGCGGTCCAGTCGAATTGGTCTACGTTCCACGTGATCAAGTGGTCCCCCGCATCCCACGCGGTCGCATTCAGGGCGTAGCTTTGGCCGGAATACATCGGACCGGCGGAGGTGACGTCCACCCGTACGGGCGGGCCCAGATATTCGTAGACGAGGTCAATGCGTGAAAGGCTCGGGGCGGCCAAGCCGTCGATCGTCCCCAGCGTGGCGAACCATTCGAGGGTCTTCAACCGGATGTCCGTGAAGTTTTGATCGGGCGCGACCGGTCGTCGATAGGTCGCATTGCCGATCGAATACGAGATCGAGGTGCCAGTCGGGATTTGGCTCATCGCACGCAACCGAGTCCAATGGAGGAATGCCGGCACATGCTCCGGCGGCAGCGTGAACGTCCCCGAGATCGTTCCCGGGGTCGTCGACCGGTGGCGGCCCTCGAGGAGCAATCCGCGCAGACTCGGGGAGACGCTCGCGTTCGTCGTGGAGAGATCGACCTGGACCTGGACGAACGACCCGGCGGCGAGCGCCGGCGCGTACGAGCCGGGCGCGGTCCACGTCCGCCAGCTTCCCCAGTTCGTGCTCCCAGGGGTCGAGTCCGTCCCGCTCCGGATCTTGGCCTGCACGACCGCCGGTTGGGGAGCCTCGAAGGTCCAGCTCACCTGGAGGAACTCGGAAGTCGCTCCGAGCGGGACCGCCCCCGACAGGTAGGTGCCGTTCTGTCGGTTCGGGAAGAGGATCGACACGTCGTCCACGCGGACTTCCACGGCCGACGCGCTTGTATTGTCCGCGACGACCCGGATCTCGACGCTGACGTTGTAGAGGCCCGCCAAGGAAGAGGTGCTCGAGACGTCCGCGAGGAATCGGTGCCAACCGGGGGCCGAGGGAGCGGAGAAGCGATTGATCGCGGTCCCGGACGGGCCCGACACGTTGACGACCGCCTGGACGCTTGCGACCCCACTCTCGGTGGGGACGGACCAGTTCAACTGCAAGACGGCGCTCCCGGCCACCGGCGTCGTGGCGTTGGCCTTGACGACCGCTTGACGAATCGCCGCCACTTCATCGAACCGTTTGGCATTTCCGACCCGCAGGTCGTCGAAGAAGACCTGGCCTCCGGAAATGTTGTCGCCGTTGACTCGAAGCGTCAGTGAGACGAGGCTGTCGCGGACCGGTCCGAACGCCCCGAGGTCGACCGAAATTTCCTGCCACCCGGCGACCAGGTCCCGCGGCGCGGTCTGGTACAAGTTCGATCCTACGTAGGCGGTGACGTTGAACGACAACGGCAGGCTCGGAGCGGTCGGTTCGATCCAGAGGACCATGCGATCGTAGGCGGACCAGTTCACGGGCGACGATCGCTGGACGCCGGCCCACCCGGGGGGCCCGGGAGGGAGGGAGAAGTTGAGGCCGAGCATGCCGCTCCCCTCGTGCTGTCCGATGCGGCTCGTCCAACCGGTGCCGCTCAACCCGATCCACGAACTCAGGTTCCCGTCCATCGTGTCCCAGGATGCCTCCGTGGCGGAGGATGCGTGCCGGAACACCGCGGTCCCGGTGCCGCCGTCCCAGCCGGCGGTTACGTTCCCACGGGCACTCGACTCGTACGTCCAGGGGGCCGCGGAGGCGAAGTCGCCGTCCAGCACGTGGTTGGTAGTGTCCGCCCGGAGGGAGATGTCCGTGGCATTCGCGACCAGGTTGGGGCCGATGCTCCCGCGCGCGAGGAACTTCGCGGGCGTGTCCCAGGACACGTTCGCGGGGACCCAAGGCAAGGTCGCGTTCGCCCCCTCGAGATCGACGCCGTTCAAGGTCAGGCCCGTGGCCGTCCCCATCGTCCACGTGACGGTCCGCGACGCGTTGCTGTTCTCACTCACGATCGGAGCATCGCCTCGGACGGGGGCCGCTAGAAATCCGAGCAGCGCGCTCGCTACGAGGAACGACAGGACGCCGAGCGCACCGATCCGATGCGCTGGTCTGGGCCTCACCGCGAGCATGGCCTTCCCGCCCCAATCCCCTGCTCCCGGCCCAAGACCCTCCATCCACCCGCCATCGCGGGCGAAAGTTCAGGGGGCCGCGACCATGCCCAGGTCGATACTTAATCATTTCGAGAACAGCAGGTGTTGATTCGATTCCTGACGCCCGAATCCGCTCAGTTTTACGCGGGATGGAGCTGTCCCTCGACCACGACGGATGCGAGCCGCGTGAAGGCCGACTCGACGTGCTCCCCGGTCTTCGCGGACGTGAGCAGGAAGTCGGAGCCGTACGCCTTGGCGAACTGGGCGACGTCCCGCTCCGTGAACTGCGCGCTCGAGGTGAGATCCGCCTTGTTGACGACGATCAGGACCGGGACCTTCCCGATCAGGGGCTCGACGCCGTCGATCCAGTCGTCGAGGTCGTCCAGGGTCCGTCGACGGGTGAGGTCGGCGACCGCGAGGATGCCGTTCGCGCCGTAGAAGTACGCGTCCTTCAGGAGCTCGCGGAACCCCTTCTCGCCCATGATGTCCCAGATCATCATGTCCACCTGCAGGTGGAGATCCTGCGTGGCCAAGGAGACCTGGACCTCCTTCTTCGAGACCCGCGTGCCGATCGTCGTGATGTACTGCTCGTCGAACATGTTCATCACGTATCGGCGGACGAGGGACGTCTTCCCGACCGACTTGTCGCCGACGAGACAGATTTTCGACTTGATGCGTTTGGTCGTCAACGAAAGGACCGCCGCTCTTCGCGGTGTCTCAGTCAGGGGCCAGCTACTTAACGGTTCTCGGGCCGTTCTCCCGCGTGAGTTCAACTCGCGACCGCGATGCCCTCCCGCTGGAGGACCATCGTGCCGAGCCGCTTGAACAGGTTCTCGACGTTCTCGCCCGTCTTCGCGGACGTGTAGAAGTACGGAGCCTCGAACGCCCGCGAGGCTTCGGTGATCTCCTTGTCGCCATACAGGATCATGACCTCGTCCTTGAGGTCGATCTTGTTGATCGCGTAGACGACCGGGATCTCGCCGACGACCTTGAAGACGCCTTGCACCCAGTCGTCGAGCTCCTTGAGCGTCGAATAGCGGGTCAGGTCGGCGACGGCGAGCACGCCCTTCGCGCCGTGGAAGAACGCCTCCTTCAGCAGGTCCCGGAAGCCCTTCTCCCCCATGATGTCCCAGACCGTGATGTCCATCTGGAGCTGCTTGCGGCCGGGCATGTCGAACACGATCTCCCGTTTCGACACCTTCGCGCCTAAGGTCGTGATGTACCGGTCGTCGAAGTCGTCCTGGACGAACCGGCGGATGAGGGAGGTCTTGCCCACCGCGGCCTCGCCGACGAGGCACACCTTCGTCTTGATGCGCTGCATCTCCGCCATGGAGGGCACGGGCTCGATTCGTCCTGGGTTACTTAAAGGGTCCGCCCTGAATTTCCGAAGGAGGGAACCTTTTTCCCGGCGGTCCTCTTGGGGGCCGCGATGCAGCTCCGCCATCGGCTGATCGCGGCCTTGGACGTGCCGGACGCGGACCGCGCCCACGCCATCGCCCGGGCCGTCCGAGCCTGCACGGACGCCGTCAAGGTCAACTGGCCTCTCGTCCTCCCGACCGGTTCGGCGATCGTCCGAGAGCTCGCGGCGGACGGCTACGTGCTCTGCGACTTCAAGCTCGCGGACATCCCGACCACGAATCGGCTCGTGGTCGAGCAGGCCATCCGCGCGGGGGCCTCCGGCGTCATCTGCCACGGATTCGCGGGCGAGGACTCCGTGCGCGCCTGCGTCGAAGCCGCCGGAGAGGCGGAGGTCTTTGTCGTCACGGAACTCAGCCATCCCGGCGGGCAGGAGTACACCGCGAAATTCGCGGAGGACTTCGCGCGCCTCGCCGTCCGTGCGAGGGCCGCAGGCATCATCGCGCCGGCCACGAGGCCCGAACGGGTGAAGGCCCTCCGGGCGATCGTCGGTTCCAAGCTGATCCTCACGCCGGGGGTCGGGGCCCAGGGAGGCCGCGCATCGGAGGCGATCGCCGCCGGGGCCGATGCGGTCATCGTCGGGCGGGCCATCTGCGAGGCGAAGGATCCCGCGAAGGCCGCCCGCGCAATCGCGGACGAAATCCGTTCCGTCCGCCCGCGGTAAGCCTTTTCCGGCTCGCCGGCATCGAAGGTCCACGTCCCCCCGTCGAATCGAAGACCTCGAGCACGTCCGCGACTTGTTGGACTCCGATCCCGTCGGAAACGCGGTGACGTGGGACCGCGTGTTTCAACAACCGAACTACGAAGTCTTCGCAGAAGGCAAACCGCTTCGAGGCGTCCTCGCCCTCCAGCGGCCGCGGCGGCCCAGCGGGCCGGGTTTCATCGCCCTCCATGCGACGGACGTCGCGGCGGCCGGCTCCCTCACCTCGGTCCTCCCGCAAGGCTTCACGATCATCCACCTCACGGAGGAATTCTCGATGCCGCTGCTCGAGGCAAGAGCCACCGAGTTCCATCCGAAGCCCGCCTGGCTCTTCCGCCTGGATCCGGACGACGCGGTCGAGGTGCCGGACAAGAAGGTCCGTCCGCTCGATCCGAATTGGGCGGGACAGGTCGCGGCCCTCTGGGAGCCGGAATGGCCCGCCGAAGGGTACGTGCGCCGGCGCATCGAGGCCGGCCCGACCGCCGCGGTGTACGACGACGGACGGCCGGTCGCATGGGCCTTGACCCACATGGTCACGGATCGCGTCGGGATCGTCGGGATGGTCCACGTGCTGGAGGCCTATCGAAGGAAAGGGCTCGCCCACGCCGTGGTCGCGGCCATCTCCCAGGATCTCATCCGGGCGGGGAAGACGCCGGCCCTCCATGCGTACGTCGACAACGTGGCCTCGTTGTCGCTCTTCCCGACCCTCGGCTTCCGGAAAGTCCGGCGCCAGGTCTGGGGCGACGCAGTGTTTCGATAAGATCCGCAGGCCCCTACGAGTGGAGCATGCGGTCCGGTTCGACAAACTCCTAGGAACTGTTAAGGTCTCCCCGAAGGCTACGCTCACGGGGGAGGAATTCGAATGGGGGGACCATCCGCCGACCGAGCGACCTTGACGACCAACCCGATCTTGTGGCAGGTGAACGGAGCCGGAGGGCCATCCTCTCCGGTCAGTTCCGACCAGGTCCTCGCCCAGATTGCCGCGGGCCGGCTCGGTTTCGCGTCCGCGGTTCGACGAGTCCCCGATGGCCCGTGGGCTCGCGCGGCAGACCAGCGAGAATTCGGATACGCGTTCCCATACGTGAACCTCCCGACGGGGAAACCCAAACGGAAGGGTCAGCCGAGTCCGGTTGGGCTAATCGCGATGAATTCGGACCTCGGACGGGCCTTGGCGGTCGCGGGCGAGCTCGTCTCAGACCCGAAGGCTCGAAACCTAAACTTCTTTTGTTCCGCCTACCTCGATTGGCTTCCCGCGCCGCTCCTTCGTCGAACCCACCTGTTTCAGATGTGGGACGGATTCTGGATTGCACCGATCGTTGAGTCGGGCGCGGTCAAGCCCGGTGGTTGGCTCAACCTCTACCTCGTCGCGCTGAACTTGAAAGACCGCGAACAGCAGCGCACGCTGCGGGCCTCGGACGCTCCCATCGCAGAAGGGATGCGCGGGAGCCTTTCCTTTGCCCTTCCGCCCTACAGTTGGACGATCCAGATGGTTTCCGTGCCGGCGACGGGAGCGCCCGGATTCCACAAGGTCTCGTTCAAGACTCGAAGCGGCGCCGAACGGGCGGCGACCGCGGTCGCCGTCGGCGTGCTCACGCTCGGGTCGTTCGTGTATGCGCCGGGCTCCAGCGGTTTCAACCTCCAGTTCGAGATCCTTGCGCCGGAAACGTCACGAGTCGTCGAGTCGTGGGAGAACTTCGCGGTCCAGGCGGCTAACAAACGCTTTGAAGCCGCCCATGCGACCGCACTTTCAGACTCGCGAGGCGGGCGCATCCCGAAGGAAAGTGTCCTGCAGCGGTTTCGATCTTACCTGACACCGGCCCTCGTCGCCGGGGTGCTGAAGGACAATCGGCGACCCCCGGACCAGGTGTTCCCGCGGCTCCTCGACGAGTTCCTCTTTGACTGGCTCGGGCTCAAGGGTGCCGAGGGAGCGTTCTTGTCGGAGTGAGCAGGGAAACCGACAGGGAAATGAGGACCGCCGACGGTCCGACCTCGGAGATCCTCCGTGAAAATCACGCCCCTCGCGGCCGACTCCCTCGGGGCGCGGTCGATGGCGACGCTCGTCGAGACTCCGGACGTCACCGTCCTCATCGATCCGAGCGTCAGACTCGGTCCGTTCCGATACGATTTGCGGCCGCATCCGACGGAGAAGGCGCGGCAGAAGGAGCTGTGGCAGGCCATCCGGGCGGCGAGCAAGGACGCGGACGTCCTCACCGTCTCGCACTACCACTACGACCATCACAACCCCGACGCCCCGTCGATCTTTCGCGGAAAAATCGCCTTCCTCAAGGACGGGAAGTTCCATATCAACCGGAGCCAGCGGCAGCGCGCCGGGGCGTTCGTCCGGGCCATCAAGAAATATCCGAAGGAGATGCAAGCGGCGGACGGCAATCAGATGGATTTCGGCGGGACCGAGCTCCTGTTCTCCCCCGCCCTGCCGCACGGATACGACGACCAGCTCGGCTACGTCGTCATGACGCGGATCGCCCAAGGGGACGAGGTGTTCGTGCACACCGCCGACGTGCTCGGTCCGCCCCTGAAGGAACACCTTTCCTTCCTGATCGACGCGCAGCCGACCGTCCTTTACGTCGACGGGCCGATGACCCACATGCCGGACAACTATCCCGAGGAGCACACGAAGCGTTCGCTGTCCCACCTCCAGCGGATCCTGCGGACGACGAACGTGCGGACCCTGATCCTGGATCATCACATCCTCCGCGATCGCGGCTGGCGGGCCCGGATGGAGCCGGTCTTCCAGGCCGGGAAGGAGCACGACGTCGCCGTCCTGACCGCGGCGGAATTCGCGGGCCAGCCGATCAACCAGCTCGAGGCGAACCGCGACGTGCTCTACGGGTTCGAGCCACGGCCTTAGCCGAAGGCCGCGACCGTGTGCACGTGGACCGGATGGGTGGCGATGTACCACCCGATCGGACGGTAGACGTAGTGTCCGTGCCAGACGTACCACGAGGTCGCGAGGGGGGAGATGGGCGGTGCCGTAGGCGGGACCCGTTGGACGGGGGGTGCGGCCGGCAGGTTCGCCGCGAGGTATCCGAGGCCCAGGGGCGCGACCCCGTAGCTCAGGATCAACGCGAGCTCCTCGATCTCCAACGTGAGGTCGTAGAAGCTGCTGCGGGTGACGACCGCGATGCAATCCCGGAACACATCGATCGCTTCGAGCGGCTCGAGAGGGTTCGCGGCGATCATCGCCGCCGGCGCGAACGGCGGGTCGAAGGTCCCCGCCAGGTGGGACATCGCGACGGAGAAGCGGTCCACCATGGTCTCGCGGGCCATCGGCCCCGCCGCGAGGAGGGATGCCGCGGCCTCGATGTGGATCCCATCCTTGTAGCCGCGGGCCGCCATCCCCGTGAGGGCGTCCTCGAATCGGGCGAGGGCCTCGGCCGGTTCGTAGGGAGACCGCGCGAGGGCCGAGGCCAGGAGAAAATTGAGGTTGGGCCTCCCGCGGTGGAGGTCATCGATCCGCTTGAGGGCCTCGGCCCATGCGCTCTGCGGGACATCCGCCAGGGAGGCCGCGGCGAGGATGCGGTCCTCCGGTTGGACGCCGTGGTATTCCAGCTCCACGCGCAGGCGCTCGAAGGCGTTGCGGACGTAGGCAGGATCCCACGGAAGGGACGCGAGGATCGCGGAACCGATCAGCCGGTCGACCTTGTTCAGGCTGCCCCAGTTCGTGTCGTGATGGAACATCTGGAAGGCCGAGACGAGCAGGGACGGATTGATCGCCCGCTTCGCGAGGATCATCGCCGCGAAGCGGAAGTCCACGTTCGTGAAGGAGAGCTCCAACGGGGTTTCCTCCGCGTCCCGCGTCTCCTCGTCCCAGAGGAGCCCGCCTTGGATCGCGCTCGCCCGGCTCACGGTCCCGAAGAGCGCGGCCCGGTAGTCGTACATCTCCCGGAGGAAATCGGGAAACGTACGGCCTTCCAGCCTCCGCTGCCACGTGGTCAGGTCCCCGAGGACGTTCCGGCCCGCCAAGGTCGGGAGGAAATATTCCTGCGTCGGGGCGTTCCACACGAGGGTCTCCAAGTTCGTCTTCTGGCGCGTGAGCTCCTCGAGCGAGGCAACCATCTGCTGGAGTTCCGGCGGCGCGACCGGACCTGGCGTCGCGAGGGCCACCCGCGACATCTCGCGGACGCGATTCCGGAGGGCCGCGAGTCCGGCGACGGAAGCGGTCCATCCATCCCGCGTGGAGGCATCGACCGAAACGAGGAATCCCTGGGACACAAGCTCCCCGCGTTCGGAAGGCTGGACCGAAGCCTCCTGGCGGTCCTGGATCATTTGGAGGATGGCCCGAGCCCGACCGGAATCCATCTAGGATCCGACCTCCGACGCGAGCTCGATGTCGACCCGACAAGCCGCGGCGTCCACGGCTGGCTCAATGTGGAGGACGAGCCTGTCCCCGCTCGGCTCGATCGAAAGGAACGGATCTGCGACGCAGCCTCTCTGGAGGACCTCCAAGATCCAGCGCCGGCGGTCCGAAGGCCCACGGAATCCCCTCCAGCGACGCTCGACCTCGACGGCGAGGGCCTCGAGCGCATAGGAGGCCTCGTACACGTGGCGATGGAATTGCCGCTCGATAGTCTCCCTCACGGCGGCCGGTTTCGCGGCAACGGCGTCTTCGATTCCCTCCAGGTCCGCGAAGTGCATCGTGCCGTCCGCGGCAACGACCGCGTCTTTGTCGAGCCAGACATCTTGGTAGTCGAGGCCTCGGTACATGCCCGATGCGTCGTCGTGACGCAGGGTGCGGGCGTACAAGGTGAGGGCCGCAAAGGAAGACCGTGCGAGGTTCGTGAGGAACCGTTCTGCGCCCTCGAAGGTCTCGAGGCCGAACAAGGTGAAGGCCCGCGAGGTGTCCACGCCGAAGGTCAAAGGGCTGTGGAAATAGACGCGCACGTTCGAGGGCATGAGGCGGATCTCCTGCCAATACGCGCCCTCGTACCGTCGATACCAGAAAAACCGGGAGGCGATCCGAGCGTATTCGTCGGGCAAGCGGACCAAGGCGACGACCGGACAAACTCGGAAACCCGCGATCTGCGCCTGGTCGGCGCGCAGGCTCGCGAGGAGGCCAATCATCGCGTTGTCGGGGGCCTGGCCACCGTAAGGCGTATTCCCGAACCATCGCTCCCCGGTGATGAGGCCCGATCCCTCCTCGGTGGCCAGGGCCTCTGCGAGCCGGGCGTCACGGCAAATCGCCCGCGCCTTGACCACGTTCAGCGGGACATTCTCGAACGCGTCCATGGCGGCCCCGCCACCCTTCACCGCGG
>Ga0209268_1001224_pt1 | contig 12717 bp, 8 predicted proteins | sample GraSoiAngelo_143_FD_185900 | JGI IMG/M metagenome (GOLD analysis project Ga0209268, IMG submission 185900) | Grasslands soil microbial communities from the Angelo Coastal Reserve, California, USA - 14_1009_02_30cm (SPAdes) (version 2) | ecosystem: Environmental > Terrestrial > Soil > Grasslands ... | reverse complement strand
GTCCAACGCTCGACCGCCGGAGCTGGATGGCGGGCCTCAAAGCGGGCCGGACGTTCGTGACGAATGCCCCGCTGCTCGAGTTCACGCTCGGTGGGCGCGAGATCGGAGACGAGATCCGGTTGCCCGCCGGCGGGCGGCTCACCGCTCGCGTCGGTCTGCGATCGAGCGTCCCGATCGATCACCTCGAGGTCATCCGCAACGGCGCTGTGGCCGCCACCGTCCCGCTCAGGGGCGACCACACGGCCGCGCGCGACTCGGTCTCCATCCCCGTCGCGCGAAGCGGCTGGTACGTGCTCCGCGCCTGGAGCGACCGGCCCGCGCTGCCGATCCTCGATCTGTACCCGTTCGGGTCGACGAGCCCGATCTATGTGCGAGTGGGCCGGGAGCCGGTGCGCTCGCGCGAGGATGCCGCCTTCTTCGTACGCTGGATCGACCGCCTCGAGCAGGCGGGCACCGCGAACCCCTAGTCGGTCTCGAAGGGATCGCTGTTGCGACGACGCCACACCGTCTCCCGGTACACACTCCGCGCCCGTTGGCCCAATGTTTGTAGCAACGAGCAACATGCTTCCGACACTGGCAAGTCCGCGCAGGGACAGTGGGCCGCAGCGGGGCGACGTGCAGACTGCCCTGATGACGGCTGCCGCACCGTCGAGCGGCGACTATGCTGGCTGGCGGCTGCTGGCATCGCACGGGCCATTCAGCGGCCCCTTCGTCGACCCACATTGGATGCTGTCGTGGACGGAAGCATTCGCGCCCCAGGAGCCGGTATTGGTGTGTGCCCGGGACGGCCGACGCCTCGTCGGGCTCGCTGCGTTACAGCGGGTGGTCGAGTCCTGGGGGGGCCGCCGCGTGGCCGTCCTGCAATCCCGGACGAACGCGGAATCGTTCCGGTTTGCGTTTCTGTCGTGGAGGGGGCGGGTCGATATCCAAGAGCAGCTCTGGCGAGCGCTGTGCCAGTCGGGGGATTGCGACGTCATTCGGATCGAGCACGTGCCGGAAGGCTCGCCGACGCTCGCGGCCGCCCTCACTGTCGCCGAGGAACTAGGGTGGCGCTCCCTGATACAGCCGACCTTCCTGACACCGTGGCGCCCCCTGTCGCCCACGGTGCCGTGGGACGACGGCCTGACACGACGCTTCAGGCGAAACCTGCGCCGGGCGGAGCGGCGGTTGGGGGAGCTCGGCGAAGTCTGCTTCGAGGTCGTGACTACGGGGACCAGACTGAAGCAGGCGCTCGACGTGTTCTATCGGCTCGAGGCGAGCGGCTGGAAGGGCCAGCGCGGCACGGCCGTGGCGCAGCGCTCCCAGGTGAAGCGCTTCTACGACGGCCTGGTGGACCGAGCGGAGGTGTGGATTCCCATTCTCACGGTGTGTGGCGACCCCGTGGCCGCCTACGTGCTGCGCATTTCCGGGCACAACATCTTTGCACTGAAGACGGGATATGATCAAACCTACTCCAAGTACGCGCCCGGACTGTTGCTCACCTCGCGCGTAATCCGCTACGGACTGGAGCACGGCATGGAGATGCTGGACCTCATGGCCAGCCAGGCGCGCTGGAAGGCGGACTGGGCCCGGGAGGTTCGTCCGCACTACGAGCTGCTGCTGTTCGCGCCCACGCCCACCGGTCGGTACGCGTACTGGGTTCGCTACGGCGTGCGACAACAAGCCAGGAAGCTTCCCGGCGCGGCCCGCCTCGCTCGCTGGCTGCGGACCCGCTAGGGTCGCACCACCTCGATGTCGCGCTGCACCGTGGCGGCCGCTCGGCCGCGCGCCGTCACGGTGATCTCGATGCGGTAGGGTCCGGGTGACAGGCTGGAGAGGTCCAGAGCCAGCGCCCGGCCTGCCACGGCCGCCTGGTCCGGGCGAGGCACCAGGACCTCCGCCCACTCGAGGCTCACGTCTCGACGAGGCGCGGCGAGGCCGATCATCTGCGCCGCGCGACGCAGCCAACCGGAGCCGCGCCGGGTGACAGTCAGCGACGTCGTCACTTCCTCGCCGGCCGAGCTCAGGTCGTGCACCTCCCAAAACAAGCCCAGCGGCCGATCGCCGCGCACCCGCGTAGTCGCCAAGGCGTGCGGCACAGCCCCGGCCAGGTCGGTCGGCAGGGAATCGCTCCCCTCCAGGAGGAGGAGGTCCGAGATCCGGGCGTTCTCGTCGAGGGAGAGGCCATACCGCGCTCGGGCGACGCTCCGTCGCGCCGGGGCCACGACCTCGAGGCTCAGGAGCTGGCGGCCGCACGGTGCCGTTGCCACGAGGGCATGGGGACGGTCCAGAAGAGTCTCATGGTCCGTCACGATCGCGTCGTGTTCACTGCGAGTGAGGACGAGGGCCGCGCGCGCAGGCTGGTCGGCCAGGAGAGTGTCCTTCGAGAGGTCGTACGCCGCAACGACGACGCAGGAATCGCCCCGCCGGAACACGCTGACTTGGTGGTTCGGATACGCGAACGCCTTCGCATACCCGGGCGCATAACGCTCCCGACCTTGGGGCGGGTCGGGGCTCCAGTCCTCGGACTTCGTCTGCCCTGGATCGTCGAACGCCCGAGCCCCCGGTGTGAATTGGAACGCCGGCGAGGGATCGTGGCCCGTGATGTTGGGCTCGGATTGGACGAGGGGAGACTTGGGCGGCTCACGCGTCCACCAGGTCGGCCATCCGTACCGCAAGAGCACGTCGCGGAGATCGTTCTCCCAAAAGAGGCCGAACGTGGTGCGGCGGCCCTGCTCGATGCGGACCATCGCTTGGCGAGCGAAGTGCTCGGTGCGTCGATCGTTTCTGCCCAGGGAGTAGAGCGGTTGGGCGAGCCACCACCACCGGTTCTCGAACGCCGCCCGTCCGGGGCAATCGAGCTGGCGATAGCGGCCCGCGAGCTCGCCGTCGAGCAAGGGAGCGATGTCGCTCCAGCGGCACCGCTCGTTGTCGGGCATGTCCGCGAGGGCGACCGTAAACAGGCTGTCGGCCCCGGCGAAGTCGCCGCCGACGTGCCGCACGAGACCGCCCAACGCCTCGCACCACCACCGGACGGCGCGGCATTGTTCCGCCACTCGAGCGGCTCGGTGCGGCTGGCTGTCCTCCAGCAGGTAACGCACGCGCTGTCCCGCGATCCACTCGTCCCCGGGGAGGGCGGCGCCCGCCTCGTCGAGTGCCGCCAGGAGCCGGGCGCGCGCCTGGCGAATGCGCGGGGGCTCGGGGGGCGCGCTGTCCTGGTCGTCGCCGCCGTCATACCAATAACGGATCCGACCGATCACTTCGTAGCGCCCGCCGTTCGAGCCGGAAGGGCGCTCGGGGAGGTTGGTCCGCCGCGTGGCCTCGAACGAATCCCGCGCGCGGCGCGCCGACGCGAGCATGGCGAGCGAGTCGGTCGCGCCGGACTGCCAGCCCGCGATCATGTAGAAGAGGGGAAGCAGATTCACGGTGCCGCTCCGTACGCAACATATCCCGGTGCCGGCCGCCCCGCGAGCTTGACGCCGTGGATCTGCGAGGTAATGTCGGCGCCGTGATCCCGCGCGAGTTGAACGCCGCCCAATGGTTCGTCGATCGCCATGTCGAGGAGGGCCGGGCTGGCCAGCTCGCGATCATCTGCGAGGGCCGCCGGCTCACCTATGGGGACGTGTACGCCGGGGCCAACCGATCGGGCAACATGCTGCGGCGGCTCGGTGTCACGATGGAGCAGCGCGTCGTCCTGCTGTTGCCCGACGGTCCGGAGTTCGTGTGGAGCTTCTGGGGCGCGCTCAAGATCGGCGCCGTGCCCGTCCCGACCAATACCCTGCTCAAGCCGCGCGACTACGAGTACATCCTGAGGGACAGCCGGGCCAGGGTGGCGATTGCGAGCGAGCCGCAGGTCGGCGCCGTCGAAGAGGTACGCGCCCGGGCGCGGGATCTCACCCACGTGGTCGTCGTCGGCCGACCGGCGGCCGGTCAGCTCGCCTTTGCCGAGCTGGTCGGAGCCGAGAGCCCCGAGCTCGCGCCGGCCCTGACGACGAAGGACGACGTCGCCTTTTGGCAGTACACGTCCGGCACCACGGGGACCCCCAAGGCGGCCGTTCACTTGCACCACGATATGCTCGTCTGCTGCGAAGCGTTCGGCCGACACGTGCTCGAGATCGGGCCGCAGGACCGCACGTTCTCGGTCGCCAAGCTGTTTTTCGCCTACGGCCTGGGCAACGCGCTGTACTTCCCGTTCCACGTCGGCGCCTCGACCGTGCTCTATCCCGGTCGACCCGAGCCCACCAAGGTTTTCGAGGTGATCGCGCGGGACCGTCCCACGCTGTTCTACGCGGTCCCCACCGCGTACGCCGCCATGCTGCAAGTGCCGGACGCCGAGCGGGCATACGACGTGACGTCGGTCCGGCTCTGCAGCTCGGCGGGAGAGCCCCTGCCGAAGGCGATCTACGAACGCTGGCTCGAGAAGTTCGGGCTCGAGATTCTCGACGGCATCGGCTCGACCGAGATGTGCCACACCTTCATCGCGAACCGCCGCGGCAAGGTGCGCCCCGGCTCGAGCGGCACCATCGTGCCGGGCTACGAGGCGAAGCTCGTGGACGACGCCGGCCGCGACGTGGCGGTCGGCGAGGTGGGCAATTTGATGGTCAAAGGGGATAGTGCCTGCGCGTGCTACTGGAACCAGCACGAACGCACCAAGCAGACGATCGAAGGAGAGTGGGTGCGGACGGGCGACAAGTACACCTGCGACGCCGACGGGTACTTCTGGTACGCCGGTCGGACCGACGACATGATCAAGGCGGGCGGCATGTGGGTGTCGCCGGCGGAAGTCGAGGGCGCGCTCGCCGAGCATCCGGCCGTCGTGGAAGCGGGCGTCGTGGGGGCGGAGGATAAGGACGGGCTCGTGAAGCCGCTGGCGTTCGTGGTGCTCGCGCGCGGCCACGCGGAGAGCTCCGCGCTCGAGGCCGAGCTCAAGGCGTTCGTGAAGCAGCGGCTCGCGCCCTACAAGTACCCGCGCTGGATCGTGTTTGCCGCCGAGCTGCCGAAGACGGCAACGGGAAAAATCCAGAGATTCAAACTACGGGACATAGCGAAACGGACCGACAGGACAGGCCACACCTAGACGCACAGACGCACAGGGGAGAACAGCTGGAGTTGCCAGGTCTATCTGCGCACTATCACCTGTTCACCCCTGTGCGTCTGCCGCGTCTGTGCGTCCAGTCTACTGCATCCATAGCAGGAGGACGTCGTACAGCGCATGCGTCCACGCCGTGATCCCGAATCCGCGCGCGAGATACAGCCCCGAGAAAAACAGCCCCGCGACCATCCGGAACGCGAACGAATACAGCTGCCAGCGGTCGGCGTAGGGGCCGAGGTAGTGAAACGCCGAGAAGATCGCGGCACCGGCGAAGGTCGCCGCGACGCCGGCGGTCACGGGGCGCCAGCCGAGCAGGGCCCGCGCGGCGGCGGCGAGCGCGCCCACGAGCAGCACGCGGAATAGCAGCTCCTCGTAGATCCCGGCCCCCAGTGAGACCATCAGCCGCGTCCACCAGTCCATCTCGTGTCCCCCCCCTCCCGGGACGGCGAGCGTCTGCAGCATGCCGAGCACGCCGGAGGTCACGCTCCCCACCACGAAGCCGAAGAGCAGCGCGAGCGCGATCGCCTCACCCAGCATCGCGATGAACACGCCGCTCCGGAGCCGCGACCCGTGGGCGCGCAGGTCGCGGGTCACGAGCCATACGCCCGCGCCGATCACGCAGGCCATGAAGAGCGGTGGGCCCCAGGCGCCCGCGAGGGCCGTGAACAGTGCCTGCAGGATGACGTCGGCGCCGTTGCGGACCGAGCGCTCACCGTGCGCGAGCAGCAGCGCGAGCACCTGGTAGCACACGAGCAGCGGAAGCGCCAGCAGCAGGCTGTAGCGCGGAGCGCGGCTCACCTGCCAATAGGAGCTCGGCGAGGAGACGGACGAGAGGGCGGTGAGGGTCATAGGGTCAGGAATCTATCGACGGATCGGCGCTTGCGACGGTTTCGGCTCGCCGGTATGCTACCGCGCCATGCCGCGCACACACCTCCTCGGTCCGTAGATGGCGGAGCTCAAGCGCCAGCTTGGGCTGCTCGATTCGACGATGATCAACGTCGGGACGATCATCGCGTCGGCCATCTTCATCGTTCCCAGCGCCATCGCGGCCACGCTCGGGGCCACGGGTCCCGCGATCCTGGTGTGGGTCGTGGGCGGCGTCGTGTCGCTGCTCGGCGCGCTGTCGGTCGCGGAGCTCGGCGCCGCGATGCCCGAGGCGGGCGGTCAGTACGTCTACCTCGCGCGCGCCTACGGACCGGCCTCCGGCTTCCTGTACGGCTGGACGAGCGGTGTGGTGATCAACCCTGCATCCATTGCGGCCATCGCCGTCGGTTTCGCGACCTACTTCGGCTTTTTCGTTCCCCTCTCGGGCGCCGGCATCAAGCTCGTCGCCGTGCTGTCCATCGTCGCGCTCACGGTGCTGAACTCCCTGGGCGTGCGGCTCGGCGCGGTCACCCAGAACGTGCTCACGCTCATCAAGATGGCGCTGCTCGTGGTGCTCATCGTCGTGGGGTTCGCGCTCCCGGGAGGAAGCGCGACGAACCTCGCGCCGCTCTGGGCGGACGCGCCGCCGGGACATCAAATCGCGTCCTTCGGCGTCGCGCTGGTGGCGGTGCTGTGGGCATACGACGGCTGGATCGAAATCACGTACGTGGGGAGCGAAGTGACCGATCCGGAGCGCAATCTGCCGCGCTCGATCGTGCTCTCCACCATCATCGGCATGGCGCTCTACTGTCTCGTCACCGCGTCGTTCGCCTACGTCCTCTCGCCGGCCAAGATGGCGGCCTCGTCGCTCGTCGCCTCCGATGCGGCGCAGGTCACGCTGGGCGGCGCCGGTGCCGCGCTCGTGGCGGTCGCGATCATGATCGCGACCATCGGGTCGAACAACGGCATCGTGCTCACGGCGGCGCGGATACCCTACGCGATGGCGCGGGACGGCTTGCTGCCGCGCCGGCTCGCGGGTGTCCATCCGCGGTTCCTCACCCCGGTGCCGTCGCTCGTCGTGCAAGGCATCATCGCGATCGCGCTCACGTGGATCTCCACGGAGCCGTCGTGGAAGGGCACGTACAACCGGCTGTTCACCTACGTCGTGTTGGGAGAATTCATCTTCTATGGGATGTCGGCCGGCGCAGTGATCCTGCTCCGACACACCGCGGCCGATATGCCCCGCCCCTACCGCACGTGGGGCTATCCCGTCACGCCGCTCGTGTTCGTGTTGTTTTCCGCGTGGCTCATTTGGAACACCGCGCACGAGCAGCTGCTCGACTTCGCCGTCGGCATGGCGCTGATTCTCGCGGGCTTGCCGTGGTACTGGTGGCGGAAGGCGTCATCTGTCATCCGTCATCCGTCATCCGTCAACGGCAGCGACGGATAACGGATCACGGACAACGGACGACGTCCTACTCGTCGTCCGTGCCGGGCTTCTGCAGGCGCTGTAACGCACCCTCCACGTCTTTCCTGGTGTCCGGGTACTTGAGGGTGCCGGCGGCCCCCTGCAGCCGCGGGATGCCGAGCTGGCGCGGCAGCGTGAACTGGAACGCCTCGACCACCCAGCGCCGCACCGCCCTGCGGTCGTCGTTCAGGTGGACGGCCAGCACGTCGAGCGCGTGGGCACTGCCGCGGGCCGCGAGGGCCGCCAGGACGTGTGCGGCGAAATGGTCCGTGGCAAGCAGCGACTCGACGCGCGGGATGGCGCCGGTGTCTCCCATCTGCGCGATGAGGCGGTATGCCGCTTCCTGGACCACGTCCTGGTACGAGGGCGTGGCGAGCCCCCAGGCGATGGCGCTGTCGCTGGCGGTCGAGTCGGCGCGGACCAACGCGGTGAGCGCGGCGGCCCGCACCTCGTAGCTCGGGTCATCGTGGAACGTGGTGCGCGCGAGGTCGGCGGCGCGCGCCCCGCCGAGCTGGCCGAGCGCCGCGACGGCTGCGCGCCGCACCTGCGCCGAGGTATCCCGCAGCGCGGCGGCGAGCGGTGCCGCGGCGCTCGCGGCGGGGAGCTCGCCCAGCGCCTCCACCGCCGCTGCGCGCGTGCGGAAGTAGTCGGACGCCGTAGCCGCCTCGGCGAGTGCCGCCACGGCCGCGGCGTCCCCCGGGCGGTGCGCCAGCTGCTCGATCGCCCACTGGCGGTTCCAGAGATCGGGATCCCGCTTGAGCTGCGTGGCGAGCCATGACGTCGGCTGGTCGAACGTGAGCTCCTTGAGAATCGTGTTGCCGTCGTCGAACACGACCATCGTCGGCGCGCCGGGGAGCTCGGGAATCTCGATCGTCTGCTCTCGGGCCGTGAGCTCGACCCGGCGCACGACGTCACCGCCCCCGCTCCCGCCCGCCGTCCCGAGGCGAATCGCCACCGGCATGCGGAACACCTTCGGGGTCTCGAACCGGAGGCCGGTGCTGTCCGCCTTGCCCGAGTCCGGTTGCGCCTGTTTCACCGTGAGGGTCAGCTTCCGAGCCGCCGTGTCGTAAGCTGCCGTCACGACGAAGCGGGGGTGCCCCGCGGCGTAGATCCACTGGTTCCAGAACCAGTCGAGATTCTCGCCCGTCGCGTCGAGCACGGCTTGGCGCAGATCGTCGGAGGTCGCATTGCCCAGCGCGTGCCGCGTGAGGTACGCCTGCAGCGACGCCCAGAACCGCTCGGGCCCCAGGTAGCGCAGCAGCATGCGGAGCACGAGGGCGCCCTTGGGATACACGTTGTTCGAGCCGAGGGCCGCGAGGGCCATACTCTTCCGCCGGTCGATCTGGAGATACTGGCGATACTCGTCCAGGTAATAGTCGTCCTCGGCGTGGGGCCCGAGCTTCACGCGCCAGTACTGCCCCGGGAGGAACTCGGCGAAGCCCTCGTTGAGCCACATGTTGGCCCAGTTCTCGAGGGTCACGTAATCGCCGAACCATTGGTGGGCCAGCTCGTGGGGGATCAGGATCCACTGATACCACGGCCGGTCGAGGTAGGCGCGCTCGTCGGGCAGCCAGTCGATCAGCGTGGTCGCGCTCACGTTCTCCATTCCGCCGAAGAAATCGGCGACGGTGGTCTGGGCGTACTTGGCCCAGGGGTAGCGGACGCCGGTCAGGCGGGAGTACACGTCGATCATGTCCGGCGTGACGCCGAACAGACGGCGGGCGCGACTCGAGTCGGCGGCGTACACGTAGTACTCCACCGGAATGCCGCGCCACGTGTCGGCGAGCCGGACGAGCGGCGCGACGACGAGCGACACGAGATAGGTCGCGCTCCGCGGGTCCTGGCGCCACGTGACCGTGTGCGTCCCGTCGGGGTTCTTCCGGTCGGCCACTAGGCGGCCGTTCGAGACCACCGTGTACTGCCGCGGCACGGTGGCGGCGAGCTCCCAGGTCATCTTGTCGTTCGGGAAGTCGTAGGTCGGGAACCAGAAGTGGTTGTCGTGGTCCTCGCCCTGGCTCCAGATCTGCTGCGGCCGGTGCTCTCGGCCCTCCGGCTCGATGAACGTCAGCCCGCGACCGTTGTCGATGCGCGCGTGGTAGTCGATGGAAAAGCGCAGGGTGTCGCGGAAGGCGACCGGGCGCGCCGGGTACACCACGAGCGTGTCGCCGTGGGCGCTGCTCCGCAGGGTCGCCCCGCGGGCGTCGACGACGCGTGACACGACAAGCCGTTTGCCCGCGTCGAGGATCACGGAGTCCAGCCCCGGCCGCAGCGCGACCAAGGTGGTCGTCACGCGGCCGTCGAGCGACGTCGAGTCCCAATCGAAGTTCCGGATCTCGATGCGCTGGTGCACCAGGTCGTAATCGTGGGACCGCGCGTAGGCGTCGTTTGTCACCCGCTCCACGTTCGACTGAGCGGCGACGGGAGCGGCCAGGGCGAGCAGGGCGGCGCAGGTGAGTTGGGGGCGCATGCCCTAATCTAGTCTGGACGAGACAGGGTTTCCGGTGCAGAATTCGGCGGCCGCCCCCACGCCCTTCACAGGAGATTCAAGGATGAGATCCACGCTCGGAACCACCCTGCTCGCCCTCTGCGCCCTCCCCATCATCGTCGTCGCCGCGCAGGCCCAGAACCCGGTCTCCAATGGAATCCGGGGTATCGCGCAGCGCCAGACGAAGAACATCGTGGACGCCGCGGAGGAGATGCCGGCCGACAAGTACGGCTACAAGCCGACGCCCGCCCAGATGAGCTACGGGGATGTGGTCGCCCACCTGATCAAGGAAGGGAACAACTATCTCTGCAGCGCGGCGTCGGGCATGAAGCAGCCGGATGTCGACAAGTTCACGGGGACGGACCCCAAGGACAAGCTCGTCGCCGGCCTCAAGGCCTCGTTCAAGTTCTGCGAGACCGCGCTGGCTCAGATCCAGGACGCGCAGCTGGGCGACAGCATCGACTTCTTCGGCGGCCGCAAGGTCACGAAGGCCGTCGCGGGACTGATCACCGTCGCCGACTGGGCGGATCACTACAGCCAGATGGCGATCTACCTGCGGTTGAACGGATTGCTGCCGCCGACGGCCAAGAAGGCTTAGCGGTCGCGCAGGATTTCCCGCGCCGCGTTGTAGCCGCACGCGCCCATGACGCCGCCGCCCGGGTGCGTCGCCGAGCCGCACAGGTACAGCCCCTTGATGGGCGTGCGGTAGTCGGCGTATCCGGGTAGCGGGCGCAGGAAGAAGAGCTGTGACAGGGTCATGGCGCCCTGGAAGATGTTCCCACCGGTGAGGCCGAAGCGGCGCTCCAGGTCGAGCGGCGAGAGCACCTGCCGGTCGATCACGGAGCGCTTGAAGTTCGGCGCGTATTCGTCCAGGATGTCGAAGCAGCGATCGGCGAACTCATGCTTGACCTGGTCCCAGCTCGCATTCCGCAGCTGGTACGGTGCGTACTGCACGAAAAACGACATCACGTGCTTGCCGGGGGGCGCGACGGTCGTGTCCACCACGGACGGAATGGTGCACTCGAGAATCGGATCCGCCGAGGGGCGTCCGTACTTGGCATCGTCGTAGGCCCGTTCGATGTAGTCGAGGGTGGGCGCGACGTGGATCGTGCCGCGCAGGTGTCCGTTCGGCGGGAGGCCGCTGCCTCGGACGGCAGTGAAGTCCGGGAGCTCCGACAGCGCGACATTGATCTTGAGCGAGGCGCTCGCGTAGTCGATGCTCTTGACCGCGGCGACGAACTCGGGCTCCAGCTCCCGCTCCTCGAGGAGCTGGAGGAATGTGACGTGCGCGTCGGCGTTCGAGACGACCTTGCGGGCCTGAAACTCGGTCCCGTCCTCGAGCGCCACGCCTTTCACCCGGCCGCGGCGCGTGACGATCTTCGCCACCGGGCTGTTCACGCGGATCTCCGCCCTGTGCACCCGCGCCGCGGACGCGAGCGCCTGCGTGATCCCGCCCATGCCGCCGCGCACGTAGCCCCACATGCCCCGCACGCCGTTGCACTCTCCCATCACGTGGTGGAACAGCACGTACGCAGTGCCCGGCACCGTGGGCGACGCCATCGCGCCGATGATCGCGTCGGTCGCGAGGGCGATCTTCAGCTGCTCCGACTCGAACCAGCGATCGAGGATCGGCCGTGCGGCGCCCGTCAGGATCTCGAGCGCCGCCGGACCCTCCCGCCCCAGCTGCAGAAACCGCCACCCGAGCCCCGCGAGCCGTGCGAGGTTCGTCGGCCGCAACGACCAGGGATTGGGCGGGGTCTCGAGCAAGGTGGGCTCGATGAAAGCCGCCACCCGCTCGAGCATCGCTTCGTAGCGCGGCAGCGCTTCGGCGTCGCGCTCGGAGAATTTCGCGACCTGCTGCCGCGTCAGCTCCTTGTCGGGCCCCATCAGCAGGAAGCGGCCGTCGGGGAACGGGGTGAAGGATGAAGGACTCCGCGGCAGCAGCTCGAAACCGTGCCGCGAGAGCTCCAGATCGCGGATGATCTCCGGTCGCAGCAGGCTGTTCACGTAGGCGGCGGTGGACACCTTGAAGCCCGGCCACAGCTCTTCCGTCACGCACGCGCCCCCCACCACGTGGCGGCGCTCAAGCACCAGCACGCGCTTACCGGCGCGGGCGAGATACGCGGCGGTGACGAGGCCGTTGTGGCCGGCCCCCACGATGATGATGTCGTATGACCCGGACACGACGCTCGGGGTGCGCTAAGGCCGGCGCTGGAGCCGTTCGAGTAGCGAGCTCAGCTCGGGGGGCACCTGCACGCCGAACACTTCCCTGGTGGGGGCAGTGACGACGATCGAGCGCGGCCCGGGTCCTCCCTGGCTCCCGGACTGGCCGTCGACGCCCGCGTTGCCGGGCGACCCGTCGGCCCCGTCGGCGCACGGATGATTGGTCGCATCGAGCAGCCCCTTTCCGCCCTTACCCCCCCTCCCTCCCTTCCCGCCGGCGCCTCCTGGTCCTCCCTTCCCGCCCCAGCTGCGCCCCTCCACCAGCCCGGCAAGGAGCGGTTGGTTCACTGGCACGACGACCGTAATGCGGCCGCCACGGCCGCCGGTGCCGCCCAGTCCGCCCGGCCCGCCGTTACCTCCCGGTGCGCCTGGTTGCGCCGGGCATCCCGCGGCGCCCGGGGCGCCGTCCGATCCGTTCGTGCCCGAGAGCCCCTCGCCGCCGTTGCCTCCTCGGGACTCGAGGGTCAGCCAGTCCGCCGGCGGGACGCTGGTCGCATCGCCCAGGACGTAGAAAGGCGGAGCGGCGCCTACCTCGATCCCGGCGACATAGAGCTGGTCGTAGAACGGCGAGCGCAGGATGGCCAGCCGAACGGTCACGTCCGGCCC
>Ga0209268_1001220_pt1 | contig 12741 bp, 13 predicted proteins | sample GraSoiAngelo_143_FD_185900 | JGI IMG/M metagenome (GOLD analysis project Ga0209268, IMG submission 185900) | Grasslands soil microbial communities from the Angelo Coastal Reserve, California, USA - 14_1009_02_30cm (SPAdes) (version 2) | ecosystem: Environmental > Terrestrial > Soil > Grasslands ... | reverse complement strand
ATCGCGCGAGAAATCTGCCGAGCTCGCCTCCCATTTTGTGTCAGTAACCCATGTCAGTTTTTTGCTGGCCACGTCGAGCAACGCAACATTCTGAAAACCATTTTTCTGAGTGGAAGTGATCAGGAGCGTCTTGCTGTCCGGCGACGCCGAAGAGGCGGCATAGAGAATTTTTCCCTGGTGGGGTGTCAAATTCTCCAGCTTGCCGGTTGCGACATCGATAGAGTACACGTCCGACTCCGGCACACCACTGGTCTCGCTGCGATTGGCAAACAGAGTCTTGCCATCGGCACTCCACGCCACGGCACTCCAGGAGTAAGTCTTTGTCGTTTCGTTCGTCAGCTTGCGAACTTTCCTCGTCGCCCAATCTAACAAAGCGATGTCATAGACAGTCGACTCCTTTGGCTTGTAATTTAGAGCCAGCGTCGCGCCGTCCGGTGACCAAAGGGGACTCTCTTCGCGAATCTCAGGGGTATTCGTGAGATTCACGATTTCGCCGCCCTCAGCGGGGACGGCATAGAGATCCCACAGTTCGTTGCCGCCCTTGTCCTGCTGGTAGACGATCCACTTACCATCCGGCGACCATGCCGGGTTGAATTGGCGATCGTCAGATTGCGTGAGTTGAATCGGCCAGCTTCCAGCCGCATTGACCTTCCAAAGGTTTAACCGGCCTGACATATCGGTAGTGAAGACCACATGTTTGCCATCCGGCGACCACGCGCCTCCTGCAACGTTCCGCGTGTAATACAAATCGTCGATCGGAACCGGGTGGGCCGCCGGATTCGACGTCGACGCGATGGACTTCGGGTCAGTGATCTGGCGATCATCAGGAGAAGACGCGCCGCAGACGTTGATAAGCAGAACTATAGTCGCGAAAATCCGCAACGCCCGCATGGTAAGCCCCCGTGGTTCTGGATCCAGGAATTTGAGTGAACAGAAAAGAAAGCAAATCACGCTGCGCCTGCCGGAGCGACGACGCTGCGCAAAAAAAAGAAGATCTCTAAAGCAGGTTCTGAGAGGCTTGCGCGCCCGTTAACGCCCGCATCCTCACTGCACCTGGTTCAAGCCAGTGTAGATGAACAAGCCGGCAATCACCAGAAACACAAGGCCCGATGTAGCGCCCAAGACTTTCACCAGCGGGTTGATCTTGTTCACCTTGGCCATGAGCTCTCTCTGCTCCGCGGCCATTTGGGAGGCAGACTCATCCAGGAAAAGCTGATCGTCTTCCTGCATGGTGAGGGTGCCACGGTAAATCAGGAGAATGATGAGGATACCGGTCAGGACGCCCCAGCCAATCAGCAGCCACGTGAGATAGGGAGGCATAGGCCACCTCGGTACTGATGTCGGGCCGCTCCCGAGGAATCGGGCCGCAGAGGCGCGACCCCCAGACGGCTTCGGGTAATGGCCCCACGCAGATTATAGCCCCGCCAGGCAAGTCGGGGCGGAGTTTGTTGGATGCGACCGGGACTAGGGCATGCTCATCTAAGAATGAGCACTGCAGGGGGTCTCTTTAAACACTGCTCCCTGAATAAGGTTTTGTTATAATTAGTTGGTACTTGAAGGAGATAGAAATGGCCACGACAACAACTCCCGAAGTAAAGCCTCAAGAGAAGAAGACAGCGCCGGTCTCGCTTACGCCAAACGCTATAGCCAAAGTAAAGCAGATCATGGCGCAACAGAATCCGGCTCCTGCTGGCCTGCGGGTGGGTGTCGTGGGAGGCGGTTGCTCGGGTTTTTCATACTCCATGCAGTTTGAGAGTGCCTCCGGATTGATGGATAAGGTTTTCGACATGGACGGCCTGAAGGTATACGTGGACGCCACCTCAGTCATGTACCTGAACGGCTGCGTCGTCGATTACGTCGAAACTCTGGAGGGCGCAGGGTTCAAATTCGAAAATCCAAACGTCAAGAGCACTTGCGGATGCGGATCATCTTTCAGCGTCTAGAGACTCGATTTCATAAGGCCTCATCGCAACGATGAGGCCTTTTCTGCTATCCTCCCACCTTTCTTATTGAAAACTGACAAGCGGAACCTGAGAACTGGTTATTTCCTGGTCCATTCTTCAATTTTTCATCACCTGGGGAGGAACCTCCATGAAGCCGCGTACACGGCTGTACGCAATTTCGCTTGTATGCATTCTTGCCGCTGCATGTTTGCCTTGCGTTGCTGCCGATCGCCAGATCGCCATCACCATAGACGATCTGCCTGCCGGGGCGGCAAATTGGATGTCCGCAGCCGAAATCAACCAGATGACAGCGAAGCTGCTCACGCCGCTCCGAGAACAAAAAATCCCAGCCGTCGGTTTTGTGAATGAAAAGAAGCTGTACAAGACTGGAGAGGTAGATGAACGAATAAAAGCTCTCAACGTGTGGCTCGACTCGGGCTTTGAGCTGGGGAACCACACCTTTAGTCACGCCTCACTCAACCGGTTGGGATTGAAGGCCTGGGAAGAAGACGTTATTCAGGGAGAAACTGTCACTCGAATGCTCCTGACGCAGCACAATCTGAAGCTGAGATATTTTGAAGAAGCTGTACAAGACTGGAGAGGTAGATGAACGAATAAAAGCTCTCAACGTGTGGCTCGACTCTGGTTTCGAGCTGGGGAACCATACCTTCAGCCACGCCTCACTCAACCGGGTGGGATTGAAGGCCTGGGAAGAAGACGTTATCCAGGGAGAAACTGTAACTCGAATGCTTCTCACGCAGCACAATCTGAAGCTGAGATATTTTCGGCATCCGTATCTGGATACCGGACGCGATCTGCAAACCCGGCGCGAAGCGGAAGCATTTCTGGTGGATCGCGGCTACCGCATTGCCCCAGTGACCTTGGACGCTTGGGATTGGATGTACGCCGGCGTGTACGACGATGCTCGCAGGCGCGGAGACAGCGCATTGCAGCAGCAGTTGGTCAGTTCGTATCTTTCGTATACGAATGAGGTGTTCGCGTATTCAGAAAAGCAATCCAAAGATCTGATTGGCTACGAACCGAGACAGATTCTGCTCTTGCACGGCAACTGGCTCGAAGCCGACCACATTGGCGAATTGCTGGATGTGATTCGCAAACGAGGATATCGCTTCATCACCCTCGAAGAAGCTTTAAGCGATCAGGCTTACAGCTTGCCCGATGATTACATCGGAGAAGAAGGAACCGGGTGGCTCGATCACTGGGCCATCACACGTGGCCAGCCGCCGCAAAATGCGCCCGTGTTCCCGCAATGGGTGATTGACCGGTCGAAGGCATTGCCTCCTCATCCGCAGCCATAAGCAGCTATCCAGAATGCCAAATTGTTTGCGGAGTGTTACTGCTCGGGCGGCTGTTGCGGTTGCGGCTGCTGCGGCTGCACAGGCTGAGGCGCCGGATTCTGAGGCGAAGTTCCTAGCTGTATTCCCGGCCCGGAGGTAGTTGGCTGACCCGGTTGGCCCGTCTGTCCAACCTGAGGCGCTACCCCTTGCAACGGCGGTTGCGCCGGCGTGTTCAGCAGACCTCCACGGTCGCTGTTGGGATCATAAATAAACTGCCACTGATTGTAGTGATTCTTCTTGTTGAAAACGCGAATAGTTTCTTTCTTGCTCGTGCTAACCACTCCGACGATCGGCCCTCCGCCGTATGTTTGTGGCGTCGTTTTCCCACTATCCGAACTCCCCTGCGCTTGTGAGCTTGAATCTGGCTGCTGCCTGTTGCCCTCCCCGCCCTGCAGGTTCTGCACAGCAGCGTTTTGATTCTGGTCCGAGGTGCTTGCGGTTCCTTGGGAGGCATTTGTGATACCGCTGGCAGGGGAGGATTGCGCTTGCGCCCCAAGTACCTGAGCGGCTCCACCCAATGTCGGCACCCCTGGAACAGCATTCACTCCATTCACCGGAGTCGCACCGGCAATCCCGCCTCCGAACGCAAGCTGCACTTCTCCCAGGTGAAGAACCTTGAAGTCTTGTCCGGTTACCGGATCTTTATAGCGCTTCCGGAGAAAGCGCATGTTGTTCGTGTTTTCCAGCTCTTCGACCCGCATTGGGTAGCGCCCGAACTTCTTTACGTAGCGGCGGACCGCGCGGGAATACTGCACACCGCGATGAATCAGCTCTTCTTCCCGATCCCGTTGGATCTGGAATGTGATGCTAGGCGCAACGGCGGCGGCTGCAATGGCGAGCACGGTTATGAACAACATCAGCATGAGCAGAATGTATCCCTGCTCATTGCTGCGCTTCATCCGGGATGGAATTCTCGAATGCATGTGGGAAGAGGGACTTTCTATCCCTGGGTGAGTGGAATACTTTGCCGATTATTATTCAGCACATCTTCCACTTCAACTGCCATCGGCGAGATGCGCAGAACTTTGTAACGGCGGTCGACAATGTCGCCTTCGGCCGCAATAAACACGTCATCCCCTTGCGACAAGAAGACTCTCTTCGGCTCACCAGGCTTATTCGCAAACCCAAAAAACTTCAGCGTAATCGGTGGCGGAGGTGGAGGCCCCTGCGAAACCGGTGGAGGGGTATTTTGAGCATGGTCAGTTGTGCCATTTTTTTCCGGCTTAGGGATTTCCACCACGTCACGGAAGATGTTCCGCCCTGTCCCTTCGTATTTGGTATCTTCGCTAGCCCTCAACCAGTCATAGCGTAGCGTCGGATCGAGGGAACGACTGGCAGAATTCGTCTTTCCGGAGGTTTCAACAACTCGCCGAGCCGGCTGTCGTGACGCTGTCGCCGGAGATGTTGTTGGTGGCGCCGCCGCGGGCGTAGACCCCGGGAAAAAGCGAACCACCACCAGCACCGCAGCCAGCGCAGTCAGGATAAGTGCCGCGATTGTCTTGGTCCGGTTTTCCGCTCCCATCTGCATTCAGGCGCTCGCCCTCAGATAAGTTTGCAGCTTCAGCTGCAGTCTCACCACTCCGGCTTGTTCTCCACCCAACTCGATGCTATTGATGATAAAGAATAGGGGGGCACGTTCCAGCGAATTGATAAAGCGTACAAGCTGCAAGTAATCCCCGGAAAAATCCGCCTCGATCTCCACCGGACGTAGTCCGACCGGCTCCGGATCTTTAGCCCTATATTTGACCTCGCCAATCTTAACTCCACTCTGCTTCGACAAGTTGGCCAGCGCTTCGGAGATCGCTGAGTCCTGCCCCGGCAGCCTCGTCTTATAAAAATTGTCGATCTGCTGGCGCGCGGTGGTTATTTTGTCGCCGATATTGCGCAGCGGCTCGACCTCGCGCGTTTTTTGCTGCTGCTCTTTCCACAGCCGGTTGAGTTCTTCCTTCCGCGAACGTTGCGAGCCCACAATAGGGGAAAAGAACACCGCCGCCAGGGCCACGTTCAAGACAACCAGAGTCGCGGTGGCGATTTGCAGCTTCCGCCGGGTTTCCTGAACTTCCGCCATTACGGTGTACTCCGCTTGGTCTCGGCCTTGGTGCCTGGTTCCGGAACATACAAGGCAGTAATGTCAAACTGGACGGCATCCCCGGCGGCTTGCGATTGTTGATTCCGCCATTGCTCGATTAACGTTTGTTGGAAACGTTGAGAGCTCTCCATGCGGCGCACCAGTTCCAGAGCGCGGTCACTAGAATCCCCAGCCACCACCAACTTGATCTCGAGTTCATTGTCCGGCGCCATCGCCGGCCGAATCGAAACCACGTGCAGCCGGGGAGGCATTACCCGCTCCAGATCCTCGAATACTCTCGTCCACGAGAACGACTTGCGTTGAAACAACTCATTTACGAACTGTGAGCGGTCGCGAATACTTCGGTTCTCCGGCAGGTTCAACAGCCGTTCTGCGTTAGTCCGCTCCCTGTCGCGCTCGGCAATCTGTTGTTCGCGCTGCTTTATTAGATTATGGTCGCTGCGGGCGCTGACAAATCCTGACACCGTGGTATAGACCAGCAGCAGCGTCAGGAGGCCAAGCGCTGACAGGCCCAAACCCCATTGTCTCCAGAACCGGCGCGCATCCTGGTAGGGATGAGTGGCGAGATTGATATCAATATGCATCGCTATGAGACCAAGGCGCCTACTACGCCCGCCATTCTCCATTTTGGAATTGTGTCCGCGCCGGCGCCCAACTGCGAAGCACCCACCAACTCCCGAACCTCGGCTCCGGTTTGCGCCGTGAGGGCGGGAGCAGCGCCGCCCGCTTCAGGCAGCCCGGCGACGAAAATCTGCTCGATGTTCAAATGATACGTGTCCTGGAAGAATACAACGGAAGGATAGACTTCCTCCGCCAATTGCTCGCCTGTAATGTTTGTTCCGCGCGTGTTTTCCAGGGTGCGGAACAGCAAAAGCTGCTGCTGGTCAAGAATGGCAATGCTTGTCGTGCGCGCATCTACTTTGATGACCAATGTGGGACGGCCAGCATCGGCTGCGCCCAGCGCCGCCAGCATGGAAGGCATCACTACCCCCGGGTTATAGCCCGCCTCACGAAATACTGCCTCGTAATCCTCGACCACGCTGCTGAGCGCGACCGCTGCAATCACCCGCACGCCGGTACGCGACGGTTGTGCGTGATACGAGACCTTCGCTTTGTCCGTATCAAAGGGCAGCGACTTCTTTAGCCGAAAGCGCACCACGCTCTCTGCTTCGTCGCGATTGTCTGGCAGAGTATCGAAATCGAGCAGCACTACCCGCACAGCCGCGTCGGGCAGCACGGCAACCACGTCGCGGGATCGCCCGCCCACACTCTCAAGCGCTTCGCGGACGGCTTGATAAACGGCTTCTTTCTGCCGCAAGTTCGCTTCCAGCAGATCTGGGACCACGCTGCCAGAGGCCAGTTCCTCGGTTGCGCACACCTCTACCCTATGGCCGTTTTCCGAAAGCCGCCCCGCGAGCACGCGGTCTGCAGCAATCTCGCAAGCCAGTTTCGGCCTCGATCCTGAATTGAAGCCATGATTCATCGTGTGCGCTTAATCTATAAGTAAAACCTTAGGATAAATGAATTGCAATAGCTGGAAGGGCACTGATCGCGATGACAAAAGGACGCTATCCTCGGAGCGATTCGAGCCTAATTCCTATGGCTAGCGCATGCTCTCGATAAACGTGACCTTATTGATCTCCTTCAGAGTAGTCAATCCCAGCCGGACTTTGTCCAGCGCCGACTCACGCAGGAACCGCATGCCCTCTTCGCGCGCTGCACGCCGGATTTCCGACGTCGGCTTCTTAGCCAAAATCATCTCGCGAATGCGGTCACTCAAATCCAGCAATTCATGGATCGCAGAGCGGCCTCGAAACCCCGTACCGGCGCACTCAATACACCCTTGGCCTTCGTAGAACGGCACCTTCGACCACTGCTCGGGATCAAGACCGCTGGCCTCAAGCACGTCCGGCGGGTAATGTACCACCGTGCGGCAGGAATTACAGATCAGCCGCACCAGCCGCTGCGCCAGAATACAGTTCAGCGCCGAGACAAAATTGTACGGTTCCACACCCATATTCAAGAAGCGGCCGATCACGTCGACCACATTGTTCGCGTGGACCGTAGTAAAAACCAGGTGGCCAGTGAGCGCAGACTGAATCGCAATCTGGGCCGTCTCGGTGTCGCGGATTTCGCCGACCATGATCTTGTCCGGATCGTGTCGCAGAATCGAGCGCAATCCACGAGCGAACGTCAGCCCCTTTTTCTCGTTCACCGGAATCTGCGTGATACCCCGAATCTGGTACTCGACGGGATCCTCAATAGTGATGATCTTGTCTTCATCAGTCTTGATTTCGTTGACCGCGGCATACAGCGTCGTGGTTTTGCCGCTTCCGGTCGGACCCGTGACCAGCACCATCCCGTAAGGCTCAGATATATAGCGGCGAAACTTGCGTAGATCGTCTTCGTCAAAGCCGACAACGTCCAGCGTGAGCTTGTGAAACTTCTCGCTCATCGACTCTTTGTCGAGCACTCGCAGCACGGCATCTTCACCGTGAATGGAAGGCATGATGGAGACGCGGAAGTCGATGGGCCGCTCCGGCTGCCCGTATTTCACGCGAAAACGGCCATCCTGCGGCACACGCCGCTCGGAGATATCCAGCTCGCTCATCACCTTGATACGCGAAATGATTGTGGTGTGGTGCTCTTTGGCAATGGGCGGCATGGCCTGCGTGAGCACGCCGTCAATGCGGAACTTGATGCACACTGAGTCATCTTGCGTTTCGATATGAATGTCGCTGGCGCGCCGCTGAAGGGCGGTGAAAATCGTTGTGTCCACCAGGCGGATGATCGGGCTCATGTCACCTTGAGCCGTCAGCCGGTCAATAGAAATTGTCTCGTCGCCGGCTAATTCGTCTTCCCTGATCACGTCCAGCGTGAAGCCTTCACTGGCCGCTTCCAGCACGCGCTTGGACTGTTCCGTCTTCTTAAGAATCTCGCTGATCTGCCCCAGCGTTGAAACCTTGGTGACGATGCGCTTGCCTAAAAGCAAGCTGATCTCGTCGATCATCATTAGCTGGCTGGGGTCCGCAATGGCGATCGCCAGGCGCCCGTCTTGCGTTTCATCCAGCGGCACGAAGTTGTAGCGGAACATCAGGTCCACCGGAATTTTCTTGAACAGATCATGATGGAGCTGAAAATTATGCAAATCTATGAACTCGCAGCGATAGCGGCGCGCGATGTCCTGGGCTTTCTCGAAATCATCAGTCCGAGCCTGTGGCGCCGGTCGGCCTCCATTGCCGCTGTTTGCGAGCGCCGCTTTGTTTTCCGCCGTCGTCCTTGGCAGTTCCATCTACCTAGCCCGGTCCCTTAATGAATGTTTGATCCCAACGTAAAGATCGGCAGATATAGCGAAATGAGTATTCCGCCGACCACCACCGCCATCACGATCAGGATCACAGGCTCAATCAGCGCCATCGCCGCTCCCAGAGCGGTCTGCACATCCTCTTCGTAAAATTCCGCCACCGAATTCAGCATCGCGGGCAAAGCTCCCGTGGATTCGCCAACCTCAATCATCTCCACAGACAGATCAGGGAAAATCTTGCGTTCTTCTAAACTTTTCGAAAGTGTCTGCCCCTCGCGTACCCGGCCGGCCGCTATCGCAATACTGTTCAGGATTTGCCGGCTGCCCATAGATGCCCCAGCGGTTTCGAGCGACGGCACAAGGGGCAAACCGCCCGTCAGCAGAGTGGAAAGCATGCGCGAAAAATTTGCCACCTGATACTTCAGCCAGATACCTCCCAGTAAAGGCAGCTTCAACACCGCTCCGTCAATTCGTTCAGCGCCCTTATCAGTGTTCTTCCAGCGCCATACAAACAGAAACAGCAACACCAACCCCACGGCTACAAATGGCGCATAACGCTGGGCGTTGGTGCCCACTGCCAGCATAAATACCGTGATGGCGGGCAACTGCGCATTAAGATTCTCAAAGAGCTTCGCAAACTGGGGCACTACGTAAGTGATCAAAAACATCAGCATGCATAGCACTACCGTCACCAGCAGCGCGGGATAGACCAGCGAAACCGCCAGCTTCTTCTTGAACGTCAACGCCAGCCGCTGGAAGGCGATATAGCGACCGAGCACCTCTTCCATGTTGCCACTCTTTTCGCCCGCCAGCAGCGTGGTGGTGTAAATCTTGGGGAAAACGTGCTGGGCCGCGAAAGCATCTGAAAGCGACTCTCCGCCCTTCACCCGTTCGCGAATATTTTGCAAAAGGCTCTGCAGATTCTTGTCTTTTTGTTTTCGGATGAGCAGATCGAGCGAATTCAGGATCGGCAGCCCCGCTTTGGTCAAGGTCAGGAACTGCTGGTTGAAGATGACAAACTGGCTCTGCTTGACTTTGCGCCCGCGAATCTGCAGCTTCCCGCCAACAAACAGCCCGCGGGGTTTCACCCAATAAACAAGATAACCCTGCTGCACGAAGCGCTCGCGCACCTCCGATTCCGAATACCCCTGCTCAACCTGCTGTGCCAGGCGACCGCGTTCGTCAGCCAGCTTGACTAAAAACTCAGCCATGAAACCGTCTACTCCACTGCCCACCCAAGTCTAGCATTCAAAACATGAACTCACTGTTAATCTAATGACACCGAAGGCTGGCTTCGCATATCCCTAGTAACCGAATGTCACAAATTCAGAAACAATTGCAAATAGCACAAACAAAGGGAGTTTCACTACTGTCCAAAATCTCCCTCGACCATTTCCGTGCCCGGTGGAGGCACAAAGCGGAAGCGTTGATCCGCCACCTCCACGTTTTCCTTCTGGTTGATAAAGCGGTATTCGGTAATTGAGCCGTCTACCTCTTCGATGGCGATCCTGGCAATCTGGTCAGCCGGAGTAATCTCGAGCAGGACCTGGTTGATCCGGTCCGCCATTGTTTTCGGTACGCCTCGCAGTACCATGTCGCCCTCATTCAAGGGAGCCACATCTGGGGCGGCGGATAAGCCGTGCAGTTCCTTTTCCAGGCGCGTCTTACCCAATAAAAACCCCAGCGGCGACCGCAGGTCATCTAGTTTCCGCACCGGAGTCTTGCGAACCTGGCGATCACCCGGGAGATAGAACCAGGCGTCCTTGCCGTCGCTCAAAAACAGCTTCTCTCTTGGGGAACGATATTCCCAACGCATCTTGCCCGGTTTTTTTAACCAAAGCGTGCCAGATTCGGTCCGCTCTATGCCCGATCCGCGATAAATTTCGGTAAACTCGGCCTGCAGCGTGCGTAATCGGTTGTAGTGCTCATCCACAGCCCGCGCCAGAGCGTGGACATCCAGAACCTCGGCTCCGATCAGGGAAGGGATCAGCAAAACGGCGGTAGATGTCAGGAAAACAAAAGCTCGCCGCACAGATTTAGTCTTCGGTTCGAAGTGGACCAACAACGCGACTCTCCCCATCGCATAAGGGGTTTGAATACTATTGTAATCTGCCTTGCAGTTTCTCGCTTTCTTCTAGGAAATAAAAGAGCCATTATGCCGCTCACGAACAGAACACCCAGAGCGTTGCCGCACTTACGCCTGATGACACGGCTGTGATATAGTTCCCCCAATTTCGGTTGGCAAATGTCCTGTAACCTGCCAATGCATTGCCAACTCCATAGATGAGTAGGAAGTCCGGAGCGCTTGCAGCGGAAGCGCATTAATGCGTTTTCCGGGAAACCCGCGGCTTCGGCCGCTAAAACACTAAGGAGTGCCGCCATGAAGAAACTGCTGCTGTTTTGTCTTATCCTGTCGATAACATTCCTCTACGTCGCCGTGGTCTTCGCGGATGATGCAGCCAAGTCTGATACCGTGAACGGCTGGGTCAGCGATTCCAAATGCGGGGCCAAAGGCGCCAATGCTGGAGCTGCGGCTTGCACCAAGAAGTGCATCGCTGCCGGTGAAAAGCCGGTAGTTGTAAGTGATGCGGATCAGAAAGTTTACAGCGTCGAAAATCCCGACGCCCTCAAAGGGCACGAGGGCCATCACGTCGCCGTCACGGGACATGTGAACGGAGACTCCATCCACGTGGAAAGCGTAAAGATGTTGTGAGCCTTTTGACCACCGGAGCGCAGAGGGGTTCTGAATAAATTACGTGCTCCTCTGTGGCCTCTGTGGTATCGAAGTTACCGCATCGCGCCTTCTAGTGGAGAACTCGCGGTCGCATAGAGTTTCCTCTGCATGCGTCCCGCTAAATGAGCCTGTCTCCCGGCAATAACTGCATGCTTCATCGCTTCCGCCATCAGTACCGGGTCCTCCGCGCCCGCAATTCCTGTATTCATCAGCACGGCGTCTGCGCCGAGTTCCATCGCGATGGTCGCATCCGATGCAGTCCCCACGCCGGCATCTAAAATCAGCGGCACGCCAGTGATTATCTCGCGCAGGATGCGGATGTTTGCGGCATTCTGTATCCCCGGCACTCCCGTGATAACCTCCCGCAAGATGCGGATATTTGCAACGTTCTGAATGCCCAGCCCGCTGCCGATTGGAGCACCTAGAGGCATCACCGCACTTGCCCCTGCATCAAGAAGTCGTTTTGCAAACACCACGTCATCTGACGTGTAAGGCAAAACTGTAAACCCTTCCTTCACCAGGATCCGGGTCGCTTCGAGCGTTGCCTGAATATCAGGATAAAGCGTCGCTTGATCGCCGATAACCTCAAGCTTCACCCAGTCCGACAGCCCTACTTCTCTCCCCAAACGCGCCGCACGAATCGCTTCATCGGCGGTGTAGCACCCGGCGGTATTCGGCAGCAGGAAATATCTCTTCGGATCGATGTAATCGAGCAGTGACTCCTTACTGCGATCCAGATTGACGCGCCGCACAGCCACGGTCACCATCTCAGCGTCGCTGGCCTCCAAAGCCCGCGCAGTCTCCTGAAATGATTTGTACTTTCCCGTGCCAACAATGAGCCGCGAACGAAACTCCCGCCCAGCAATGATGAGTGGATCCGCCATGCCTCTATCCGCCATGCCTCTATTGTAATGAAAGCAGGGCCGGCCGGGCACTTGATACAAAGGCCCCGCGTAAGAGGTGCGTGGGATGCCCTAATAGCTGCGGAAAAAGTCTGGATGGAGGCGATTCGCCGCCTCAGGGGCTAAAGCCCTCACTGATTTTTGCGCGACTTACGCGGCGCTAAAGCACCGCTCTACCACGGTGCAGCAGGCTTTCGCGAGTTTTTCTGCATCCTGCTAAACAGCGCTTCGGCAGTGCAGTTAATCGACGAGTCGTTCCAGAACTTTCGTTGGCTCGGGCCGCGTGGTGTAATCGGGGTCAGCGGCAGCATAGAGGACGGTCTCGTCTCGATCCACGACGAATGTCGCCGGAATGGGCAACTCCCAGCTTTCATCTCCATTGGCGAACGGCAGATTGATGAACGCGTGGCG
>Ga0209268_1001218_pt1 | contig 12771 bp, 13 predicted proteins | sample GraSoiAngelo_143_FD_185900 | JGI IMG/M metagenome (GOLD analysis project Ga0209268, IMG submission 185900) | Grasslands soil microbial communities from the Angelo Coastal Reserve, California, USA - 14_1009_02_30cm (SPAdes) (version 2) | ecosystem: Environmental > Terrestrial > Soil > Grasslands ... | reverse complement strand
TGCTGCCGGTGTGGTCGCCATCACCTGCGAAGCTGTAGCTGGCCGTGCAGGCAGTCGGAGTTGTCTGCGCCACGTGTATCGGCGCCGCACTGCAGCCGCCGCTGTAGCTGGGTGAAGGTGTCAGGCTCAGGCTGCCCGCCCCCGTCACCAGCACGCTCGCCGCGTGTGCGCTGCCGTCGAAGACGAAGCTGCCGGCGCCTGAGACCGTCGTCAGCGACGCCGCCGGGGTGATCACGATCGTAGCCGAATCGTTGCTGCCGGTGTGGTCGCCATCACCTGCGAAGCTGTAGCTGGCCGTGCAGGCAGTCGGAGTTGTCTGCGCCACGTGTATCGGCGCCGCACTGCAGCCGCCGCTGTAGCTGGGTGAAGGTGTCAGGCTTAGACTGCCCGCCCCCGTCACCAACGCACTCGCCGGGTGCGCACTGCCGTCGAAGGTGAACGTCCCGCCTGTCACTTTGGTTGTGGACGCGGCCTTGTTGATGACAATCGCGGCTGAATCGCTGCTGCCCAAGTGATCGCCATCGCCCGCGAAGCTGTAGCTGGCCGTGCATGCCGTCGGAGTCGTCTCCGCAACGTGTATCGGTGCCGCCAAGCAGCCGCCGCTGTAGTTGGGTGAAGGCGTCAGGCTCAGACCGCCCACCCCCGTCACCAACACGCTCGCCGCGTGCGCGCTGCCATCGAAAGTGAACGTCCCTCCCGTCACCTTGGTGGTGCTGGACGCCTGTTTGATGGTCAGGACTCCAGCACCGGACGCGTCGGTATAGTTTCCATCACCGCTCGTAAACGTTGCCACGACTGCGTAGGACGTCTTTGCATGAGTCGGCGCGGTATTGCTGCCATCGTAGGCAAATGTGAAGCTACCACTGACATCGGCTCCACCCAAGCCCTTGGTCACGGCCGTAGCGCTGTGCGGGCTGCCGTCGAAAGTGGGCAACGGATCGCTGACCGTCACTGTTGGAGTCGCCGGATTGATCTTGGCCGTCGTCGTTACCGGATTGGTGACCGCATAGTTGGTGGCCTTGGTCCCGCCCAGCGTCGCTGTCGCTGACACCGCCTGGGCGCTCGCGCTTGCATTCGACGATGCGAACGTCCCGCCTGTCACTGAGCAGGTCACATCATCCGTTCCCACCTTGCCTGTGGCGATATTGCAGTTCGACACAGTCGCCGTGTTGTTCCCGTCGTAGGTCTTATCCGCCGCCGTGAACGTCACCGTCACTGGCGCCGGGTTGATCTTCGCCGTGGTCGTTACCGGATTCGTGACGGCATAGTTGCTGGCTTTGGTCCCGCCCAGCGTCGCTGTCGCTGATACCGCTTGGGCGCTCGCGCTCGCATTCGACGAGGCAAACGTCCCGCCTGCCACTGAGCAGGTCACATCATCGCTGCCCACCTTGCCCGTGGCGATAGCGCAGTTCGACACCGCCGCCGTGTTGTTCCCGTCGTAGGTCTTATCCGCTGCCGTGAACGTTACCGTCACTGTCGCCGTGGTGACAGTTAGAGTCTGAGTTCCGCTGGTGCTGGCAGTGTAAGTTGAGCCGCTGATCGTAGCGTCTGCGAAAGAGGCCTGAACATTATGGCCCGCCACCGAGAGCGCTGAGGGGTTATAGGAAAATGTGGCAACGCCACTGCCATTCGTGGTGCCCGAGCCGGCAGCATTCCCGTCCACTGTAAAGTTGACGGTTGCACCAGATACGGCAGCGCCGCCCGTAGTGCGAGTCAGGGTGGCAGAGAAAGTCACCAACCCTGTCGATCCGAACGGGACAGAAGCTGGGCTGGGCGCTGCAAGCGCCAGGGACGTCGCGACCGACTTACTTACGGTGTAAGTCGGTCCGGGGATGGTGAGGGGTGTAACGGCCGCACTGCCATTCAGTGGGATGTTGTTGCCGTCCACGGTGACGTCGGCATCGTCGTGGTAATTGAGCTGGATGGTGCCGTTACCCGTGCCGGTGTTCACCGCTACTGTATAGACCGTGTTGTCGGTCGTGGTCACGCCGGTGATGGAGGCTCCGCTTACGGTGGTGTTGGTCGAGTCGAGCGCAAAGTCCTCTGCGTCTATTCCGAGAACCGGCTCGCTGAACGTCACGGTGAAGTTGACGTTGTTCAGGTTCGTTGTACTTGGCAGGGTCGTAATGCTCGCCGGCGCCATCACAATCGAGCTGATGGTCGGGAAGACGATCTTGTAGGTGACAATCGCGGCGGCCCACGGCGCGGCAGGCTTGTTATATGTCCAAGTGGCCGCATACTGGCCAGCGGCGTCAACGACTAGGTATGCGGGTTGCAACTGCAACTGGTTACTCGCGCTACCACCGTCCTGGCTGTTGGTCAAATTCGTGAAGCTGTTGCCGGCGGTAAGGTTTCCTTGCTTGCTGTCCATTCCCACCGCTCCGACCAGCAGTTCGTCGGCCTGCGACGTGGTTGCTGGTGTTATCCCCGTGCATGTCGTTGCCGTTATGCCCGAACTCGGCGTCGTGCTGTTCCCCGCGGCTGTGTGGCAGAGATCCTTAGGTGATGGCGACACGATGCCATTGAAGTAGAAGGATGTCGCTGCCATGTTGACAGCGGTTCCTCCGGAGCAAGCTGGCGCGGTTGCGCCAGAACAAATGGTAATCGTGCCACTGGATAGCGCGTGCGTCACTGGGGCGGAGAAGACGAGCGTCCTGATTCCAGTCGTTCCGCTCCCGTTAGTGACATCCGCGTCCTTCGTGTAGCTATTGCTCCCGCCGCTGCCATTGTCGCTGACTGTGACGGTTTGTGTTCCCCCGTCCATGGCGACGGTCACGAAGATGGTTTTCCCCGCAGCAACGGTCACTCCGGTTTGGGTGAGAGTGTTTGTTGTGCTGTTGCCGCTGTTTGCTGTTCCGATGGATGTTTGTTTGATGGTGTTGATTACCGTGATGCTTAACGGACTCGAAGCCGCCGAAACGGCTCCGATAGCATCCGTGGCCTTCGCGGTGATCACATGCGTTCCAACGCTCAGAGGCGTGGTGACGCTGACGCCAACGGTGTTGTTGGCATAATTCGACGCGCTGCCGCTACCCACTTGTAGTCCATCACTGTAGATCGTGACCGTCGTGATCGATCCGGTTGTCGTTCCATAGAACGACGGCGTAGTGGAGGTTGTGACATTGTCTTCCGGGTTTCCTGTGGTGCTCGGAAGCAGGACCGGTGCGGAGGGCGCAGTCGGCGGAGGCAGCACGGTGAGGGTGAAGCTCTGAGACGGCGATGTCCCGGCCAGGTTGGAGGCCGTGAAAGTGATGGAGTACGGCGAACTCGCAGAGGTTCCTGTTGCAGGAGTCCCGCTCAGCACGCCCGTGGCCGTATTGAATGTGACCCCGCTCGGCAGCGCCCCGTTCTCGCTGAACGCAGGAGCTGGGAAGCCGGAGGCCGTCACGGTGAAGGTCCCAGGTGTCCCCTCTCCAAATGTCGCGATGTTGGCGCTGGTGATGACGGGCACCTGGGCCACAGTCAGCGTGAAGCTCTGCGTCCCATTCGGCGTCACACCGTTGTTCGCGATGAGGGTTATGGAGTAAGCGCCAGCGGTACCCGCCGTCGGGGTGCCGCTCAGCACGCCGGTCGACGAGTTCAAGGTCACCCCGTTTGGCAGCGCTCCAGTCTCGCTGAAACTCATAGCTGTCGGGAACCCCGTGGCCGTTACCGTGAATGACCCCGGTACGCCCACAATAAATGTGGCGTTGTTGGCGCTAGTGATTGTCGGTGCCTGGTTCACCGTCAACGTGAAATTCTGCGTGGCATCTGATCCTATGCCGTTGGAAGCAGTGAAGGTGATGGGATAGGTGCCGCTCGTGTTCGCCGCCGGGGTACCGCTGAGCACGCCGGTAATCCCATTGAACGTGACGCCACTCGGCAGCGCCCCAGTCTGAGTAAAGGTCGACGCCGGGAAGCCACTGGCGGCCACCGTGAATGTCCCAGCCGTTCCCACTTTGAAGACCGTACTGTTCGCACTCGTAATCGCCGGTGCTTGATTAACGGTCACCAGCAAAGTTCCCGTGGTATTGCTGGCCCAGTTATTGTTTGATCTGTTGTAAGTCCCGGTAATTGTTGCATTTCCACCAGAGCTTGCAGTGAAGGTTGTGGTGCACTTTGAGCTGCTGCCGCTGGGAGTGCCCAGGGTACAAGAACTTGGGCTAAAAGTACCGTCTGCGGGCGAAATACTCCAACTTACCGTGCCTTGCGGTGGGCCGTTATTTGGAGTCGGCGCTGTGTCCGTCTCAGTTGCGGTGCAGGTTGTGGAACTGCCTGAGGTGAGTGTTGTCTGAGTGCATGCAACGGTAAGGGTGTTTGCGTCGTTATTAGCATCCGTGAACGTGTTCTGTGCCTGCGACTGGCTGCCAGTTGCAGTCAGGTAAAAGCGAACGTCCACATCGTGTACATCGGGCGAGAACTGGTTGTTAGAAATGTTTCCAAAAGCGTCCGCGACTGCCGTCATTGTGGGGTGCGTGTCAATCAGCGGCGATTCCACCAAAGTCAACGTGACCGTCTCGCCCGGCTGCCATCCCGTACCGGTAATTGTGACAATTGAGCCCGGAGGATAGTCGGCGGCGTCCGTCTTCACCGTGGCAAATCCATACAGGTCGGCGCTGGCGCTTGAGCCGCCGGCGATGAGCACCCGGCCATCCACTTTGGTCAAGGCAGCGCCGCTTGCATCTGAGCGCGGAGTTGCCATCGCGCCTGTGGCCTGAAAAGCCTTTTGCCAGGGAATATAAAGCTCCGCCGAAGTCAGATCGTTTCCCGCCGACTGCCCACCCACCACCAGCACTTCATTGTTATTAGGAAGTAAGAATGCCGAATGCTTGCTGCGTGCGGTGGCGAGGTTGCCGGCTGCGTTGAAATTGTTGGCTGCGGGATCGAAAAATTCGGCGGAGGCCAGATCGTTTGTGCCATCACTGCCGCCGATTACGACTACGGTGCCATCCAGCAATGTTGTAGCTGTAGCTTTGGCGCGCGGCGTCGACATCGCTGGGCCAGGCGTAACGCTTCCCGCCTGCGGATCGTAAATATCGGTTGTGTTCAGGGCGTTTGTGCCGTCGCTCGAGCCGCCCACGATGAGCACGCGGCCATCACTCAAAAGCGCGGCGGCGTGATCCTGGCGCGGTGAAGACATGGTGCCTGCGTTCGAAAAGTTGCCGGAGTTAGGATCGAAAATTTCCAGGGTGTTGCTTGCGCCGCCGGAATTCTGTCCACCCGCGATGAGCACACGGCCATCTTGCAAAACCGAAGCGGTTGCGCCGGAGCGCGCGTCGTTCATTAATCCGGCTTGCGCCCAGGAACCCGCGCTGGGATCATAAATTTCCGCCGAATTTGTAATTCCGCCGCCCGAAGTTGTTCCGCCGGCCACGAGCACACGGCCGTCCTGCAGCACGGCACAAGACTGGTGCGAGCGCGGGGAATTCATGCTAGCCGCCGCCGACCAACTGCCAGTTGTGCTGAAGAGATCGGCCGTGGCTGTGGGGCCGTTGGCGTCCGCGCCACCGCTGATGAGCAGACGCCCGTCGTTCAAAGCCACCGTGCACGCACCGCTGCGCGCAGCGGACATGCTGCCCGCCGCGACCCAGGTTCCGGTCGCGACCGAGGGCAACGACGCCCGTAGCAAAAAGCTGATTCCAAAGAGACCGCTGAGTAGAAGGGTGTAGCGCAGCGCGCGGAGCTTCATGTTGAACCTCGAAGGAGACAAGTACGGCGACTAGGGGGGATCGGCGCCGTTGCAAAACGGATCGCAGCTTAAAAGCTGTCTTGGGTAAACCAGGGGAGTTCGGAAAATCTCTCCGCAAGTTCCAACGCTTACTTGCGGCTTACTTCAGGGGAGTGCAGCTGTGGAACGCGAAACCCGCGCCCAGAGCGCAGTGTGAAGGATTGTGATTCCAGCAGGTACTCTGGTCAATAGGAAGAAAGTGGGGGATCGGCCCACGCGTGTGCTACTCAGTTAGTAAGGTAAGAGGAAAAACGGGCACTTCCGGCACCGGGCGCAGGATAGCAGCGGTTCGCAGATACCCCAAAAGCAGCTCGCCGGTGAAGCGAAAGGCAGCGCGGCAGCCCTCGGGTAACCGGGACTCGGGCATTAGTTCTTCAAGGAATAGGCCAGCGGATCATTCCTGAATTTTCTATAACCCCGGGGCGTGAGCCGAATCACACCGCGCATCTGTTCCTCAATCTGTCCTTCGTTCCTCAAATCCGCAACAACTCCGCGCATCAGGGCAGAATCCAGACTTTGCTTGGACAGGACCAAAAACTGGCTTGGATCATCACGGTAGCGTTGGGATAAGGCAAGCAGGAGCCCATCCCGTATCAATTCTTCTCGTTGCATTACAGCACCAATAGTGGATTGAATTCAGGGTATGCGCCTTCTTAGGTGAGATGGAATGGCCTGAAGGTGCGGGGGAATAGCACTGAAGGGCAAGAAGCCCGCCGATTCCGAGGACACGAGCAGCATCGGCAGGTCACTAGATGCGAAAGGGAGATGCAGACGTGCAGTAATCAATGTCACCAGGCGGAATTCTGGGCGAATTTGCACAACAGGGGCGGGTTTTGCACAGGCAGATCAGACGTACAATGTGTCACCCAACGCGAAGGAAAAAGCCCTGTCCCTCACCTTATCCGAAAATACCTCCAAAGGCGACGGGGCTTTCTCATGCGTATTTCCAATCTCATCTAGCTGATTCGCGAACGGGATTTACGCGCAGCGTTCGCTCATATCCGCCAATTCCAATTTGATCTCTATCAGACGCACGCTGCCAGACTTTCTGTTCCAAGGATAGGCGCACTGAGCGGCCAACGGCGGGTAATTGCGGTTCTAGGATGCCTTTTTCTCAGCAGCTTCGATAACGTACCTGCTTGCCTCACGCCGCACATTTTTGAGGCGCATCTCTTTTTCATGCAGCAGACGGTCGATTTCAGAGATTAATTCGAGCAAGCGGTTCGAGTTCTGCCCGTCAGCCGCTTCTACGCAGAGCCGCATCCAACGCTCTCGGTTTTCACCTTCCATTTTGCCCTCCGCCGTTCGCTGGCAACAGCGCAGAGCAAACCTTTCGGAGCGGCCATTGTTAGCAGCTTTTGATCCAAAATCAAGGACAAACGTTGTTTGCGAAATTTGTTGGCCGTCGAACACTTCAAAGAATTTTTGCTGCGAACAACTTTCGTGACGTTCGTAATGAGCGTTTTAGTAACAAACATCGGGATAAATCCCACAACAGTAGAGCCTAATTTCTCAGCATGGACAGAAAACCAAAACACGATTGGTGCCTTGCGTCCTGATCGGAATTTCGCTACTTGGGTTCATCTACCTCGTTTGGGATCGGCTCCATTGATCGGATTTTTAGCCAATATCCACAGGAAAATTGGCCGCAAAACTTTAATCTGGCAAATATGTTGCGAACAAGACGCTTACTGCATTTTGAGCACCTTGATTTTCCACAGAATTGTGGAAAACGCTGTGGATTATCGGGCTAGAATTTACGTAAGTCTCTATTCTTTCATGCCCTGTAGCTCTTTGAACCACGACAGGAGCACTGGCTTATATCTGTCGGTCATCAATTGTGACACGCTCATGCATCGCCAAATGCCGCGTTCCTAATGGCCTCACTCTCTGGCGGTGGTTGGACGACTCGTTCGTTTCATCCGCTCGCTCTTGAGATGAACGAATGAAGCCGCCTAATCCGACGCCGCGAAGAAAAACGTTCATCTACTCTGGAATTTCCTTGAAGGTAAGTAGATGCCTCCTACTCTGTCTCCCAGACGAAGTGGCGCATAACAACGGAGGCGGAGAACTCGGCCAGAGGCTCCGCTTTCGTTTTTGCTATGGAGATTGTCACGAGGCGGAACTGTAGGCAAATTTGCACAACTGGACGAGTTTTGCACAAATACGCTGGGGTCCCTTTCCGCCTAACATTTGTGTTATAACACTCACTATATTCCTTTCGCTTTTGGGAGGCATCATGACCCACGATGCCCGGAAAGACTGGCGCGATCTCTGCCGAGAAGCCGTTGCCGAAAGCGACCCGGCCAAGCTGATAGCAATTGTCAACGAGTTAAATCGAGAATTAGACGAAGAAAAAAAGAAGAAGGCAGCAGTGTTCCTACAGAAGATAGACAAGAAAAGGGCGTAAAGAGAGTAAGTTTTGTGTCGTCGGGGTGGACCGATGGCTGCCCACATTCTGCAAGTCGCGTACTACGACACCCTGCAAGAAATCCGCGCAAAAATGCTTGAAGCTGCCGGTTATCAGGTTACATCTGTCTTAGGCAACGACAACGCTATGGGGCTGAATGGGGCGGTGATCGCGACTGCGGATTTGGTCGTGGTGGGTTTCTCCACTCCGCATTCCGTTCGGGCGGCGATGGTTCATTGGTTCAAAGCGCACTACCCCAAGATTCCGGTCGTCGCCTTGCAGTTCTACGGCTGGGAGAAGTTCGCGGAGGCCGACGTAGCTACCTTGTCTGAAGACCCAACGATTTGGCTGGCAGAGATCGCCAGTATTCTGAAATCCTAAGCAGTAAAATGACCCACATTGGATTTGCGTAGACGGTCATCCAACGTGACATTCGGCAATCCAACCATGCAAGAACTCTGCAACGGCCGAAGACGTGATGCGCCAGGATCGGGAATACCTAAAGGATTTCAACGCTGCCGTAGATCGACTTCAGCCAACGAGCCGCACAATTCGTTGCCCCAGATCAAACAAAAACCTGCATTCACTGCGGCGAAGATTTCATTTTGACACCCAACAAGCCTGGGAAATTAACGAATGCGAACCGGATTTACGCGCAGCGTTTGCTCATATCCGCCAATTCCAATTTGATCTCTATCAGACGCTGCTGTCGGAGAGCGCTTGCTTGTTTGTCGAGTGCGGTGTGCTCCTTGCGACTCCAATAGCGGGCATTCGCAACCCTGAGATCGCTCATTTCTAGCCTCAGACTGGCGAGCCGCTCCGAAATGTGGTTAGCATCAATCATTGCCACGATCATACGCCGCGTCTGCTCCGGGCACAATGCAACGAACGTTTGCGGCAGTGGCTTAGTTTGCCCCTTGGGATAAGGACCTGCTTTGCATCCTTTGCGAATCCTTGGCGTTCTTCGCGGTTAAGTTCTTCTTTACCGCAAAGCTCGCAAAGAACTGCCACCAAGAACGCAAAGCCAAACCCACGTACCAAGTGAAACTGAGCCTCTACTTGAGCCTCTACTAACGTTGGCGGCAGCAGGCCAGGCGAGTTTGAGGAGCCTGACGCTCAAGGAGCACGGCAGATCATCAATTGTCCTGCATCAAACAGTCTACCCGCACAAGAAGTGATAAACTTTAGATTGTCTTTTACACATCCTTCCGCTGCGCCTGCTGGTGACGGTTTCTTGTGCAAGCAGATGAACGCTCGATTGTGCAGGAGGCTTAATCATGGCAGACGTAAGTCGTTCATCTCCCAATATCGTTTATCCCGAATGGCAGCATGAATACCAAGCCGCGCTTTTAGAGCTTGACACCGAAAAGCTACGAGAGCGAGTTGCAGCCGCAGAAACCGCAATCTTCAATCGCCTTCAGGCCATTTCGCAAGGCTCAAATCACACTGCGGAACGGCAGGCCATTGAAGATGCTTTCGCAAGCCTCCGCGTTCTCAAGCGGGACAATCTTGGATTTCCTGACTGGGAAAAGAAGTAAGAATCACGCGGCAATGTGATAGAGCAAAGCGCGAGCTTTGCCGACCAGAACAGACACGTCCTCAGACTTTGAGACTAGTGCGGATACCCCTGCGGAACGAGCTTCCTTCTCAGAAAACACATCGCTGTACTCGCTGAAAATAATCAACGGCACCGTGGGCATCAAACTTTTCAGAACACGTGCAGCTTCTATGCCGTTCATCACCGGCATTGAGAGGTCCATCACAATCAGGTCAGGATGCAACTGCTGAGCTTTTTCAATCGCCTCTCGCCCGTTCTCCGCTTCTCCGCACACCTCAAAATCCGCTTCGCGCTTGAATAGCTCACAGAGCGCCTGACGGATAAGCGCATTGTCATCTACGACCAAGACAGTCTTCGCCATCGGCAGACCCTTAGGGAGTGAGGCTAGCGCGCAACTTCTTGGATGCGATCATTCTTTTCCCGTTGTGTGTGCAGTCTCGGTTTGTTTTGGGGAGAGCTATCCCCTCGCAGGTCCAAGAGTAATCAGGCATTTACCCGATTCCAATGTCACTGTCCGGCTCGATACGAGGAAGCGCGAAATGGCTGGGCGACTGCTACGTATTGAAGGGCAGCTCGCGTTTGAAGCTCGCGCGGCCAGCAGTTGGCCAATTTAGTGCATGAGTTTGCTTTGTCTCTTAAACTTCTCGGCAGTGGGCCGCACGTGCTGCTTGATGCGCTCTTGTTCTTCGCGGGCCAACGCTTCCATCTGGGCAATGTCTTGCTCTGCTGGCGCTCGCGCTGGCAGCGGTTGATTTGGCGGGCTGCAGGATTCGGCAAAGGCGAGATAGAACTTCTCTCTAGGGGTAAGCTCCCGACCCAACTTTCCCATCCACCGCTTTTCTAGCTCCTCCAGCCGGGTTTCGCTTTCTGAGAGCGACATTTTCCCACCTCACATGAGTCAGTGCTTAAAGCTGCTACATCTTCTAATCGCAGATCAATCGGGGGAAGTGTGTACGAGGCCGGACAAAAGACTGTATACCGTTACGCGTGCTTAGAGTGGCTTCACTACCGGACGAATAGGGCCGATTTTCCACAGTCACGTTCGCTAACCCGAAGACAAAAAGCCTGCACCGGCTGACCGTCTTCTAATCCCTTGGCGCGAGGCCATTTATCGGCTCACATCACTTTTAATCAGACGCTTTGGAGCTTGCAACCCCGCTACGGAGTGCCTCCGCAATCAATCCCTTGATAACCTCATAGCTTTCGTGAGCATCGATGGCAGTCGGCGGGGCTTCCCTCCGGAAATGTATTGCTGTGTACTTTCCTAGATGGCTGCTTTCCAGCGTTTCCACCAATCGAATTTCATCCACGTTGATAAGTACTGCGCCCTTGTGACCACTCCTTGGTCGCACTTCAATGAATGCTCCCATTTTCAAACCCTCCAGCACGGGCCATTCCAGTCTTTTGAAGAAGAATGCTACTTTTCAGGCCATTCTCCGGTCAATCTTGTTCATGTGCAAGCGCATTATGTGATTGCTTCGGGGATCGCGGCTTCGACAGCCTCCGGTTTTCTATCACATCCGTTCGCACAGGAGGTTTCCACACCCACCAGAAAAAACCCTTGGGCCGATTGCAGCATTCGCTGGTAAACTTAGCTCGTTCGATGTGGCAGCAAAGCATGAAGCGGAAATTTATCCGGATACTGGTTGTGGTTCTCGCCGCCTTTGCGCTGTTCGCATTTGTCTACCCTGACGATCTCTCGGAAAATGACACGGCATGCGGCCAAAGCGGGATGTTGAAAGAGTCCTCCGTGAGAACCCCCACTCACTGGGACCGGCAGGGCGCTCACCGGGACCAACAAGCCCTTGCCCTGGACTCCACGAGGCCCCTCGCGCCTAACAAAAAGACGTGCTCTCCAAGTTCTTCAGCAAGCGCAACCTCTCCGATGCTCCTATCTCTCGCCGCTTGTGTTCTCCGCTGCTGAGATTCGGTCGACCCCTCAAATTTGAGTTGCGACAGCCGCAGGGAGTAGCTCTGCTGCGTCGCCTACGTTTGGCCGGAAAGTTTCAATTCCAATGTGGAGGGAATTTCATGCAGGTCTCACAAGTCAACAATCAATCCGTGTGGAAGCAGGTTTACCAAGATGCGTTGTTTGAGATCGATCAGACACGTCTTAGACCCAAACTGGAAGCAGCATTGAAGGCGGTGCAGGATCGGATGTTTGAGGTACGCTCTGATCCTACTGACCGCCGCGAACTGATGGAACTCGAAGACGCGAAACGCACGATCGTGTTTCTCCGGAAACACGAGCTGCAAACCTGAGAAAAGTCAGGATAACGCTGGAGGCGTTGGCCGGGGTATCAAACATCGCTCCCGGCCAACGCTTACATGTAGCCGCAGTTTGTTGAGCAAGATGATTCTTTGTTTTGAAAGGAATTCCCATGACTGACCTCGCCCCCAAATTCTGGACAGACGATACAGGCCAGGATATTGCGGAATACGCCGTGATGCTGGCTGTGATCTTGGTATTAGTGGTTGGCACTATTCGTCTGGTTGGCGCGAACGCGAACAACGCGTTTTCCACGGTTGCCAGCACGATTCAGTAGGCGATCTCCCGTGGAGCATTTCCGAGAGACCGAAGCGGCGAAGAGGCAATATGAGCGAGATGAGAGTTGAACTTTCCTGCAAGATCTGTGGCAGCGTCTTTTCGATATTCGTCAGGGAAGCTGCCGAACAGAACGGAAAGATTACGTGTCCAGCCTGCGGCCAAATGCACGAATACCGCTTAGCGGACATTCGTAAGCTTGCTGCCTAGTTCGAGCATGCTAAGTTGCGAACAGAGGATATTCGTCGATGGTGGGAAGGGAGGAAGTATTCGAATCCACAGCGCAATTCCCACTCTTCCGCTACTCGATCCCGATGCTGCCAGAAGCCGCGCAGTTCGGCGGAACGCCAGCATGCCAATGGTTCTCAGGTCTGGAGTTATTTTTACCCCGGATTCGCCGGGCGGAGCTAGGGCGGTTGTCCCCGAGCAGGTTGCGGAAAAATGCCATGCAGCTGCCCCAGCGGCTAAAGCCGTCATGAAAACAAGCTGCTTAACGCAGCGCTAAAGCACTGCGCCACCCAAAATCAGAGTTTTTCCGCAACCTGCTAGGC
>Ga0209268_1001215_pt1 | contig 12776 bp, 10 predicted proteins | sample GraSoiAngelo_143_FD_185900 | JGI IMG/M metagenome (GOLD analysis project Ga0209268, IMG submission 185900) | Grasslands soil microbial communities from the Angelo Coastal Reserve, California, USA - 14_1009_02_30cm (SPAdes) (version 2) | ecosystem: Environmental > Terrestrial > Soil > Grasslands ... | reverse complement strand
GTCGGCCCCCACGCCATCCGACGCCGCGTCGGATTCGGTTGCCGCCGCTCGGACCGCTCCCCACCCTTCCCAAGCGATGACGTACAGGAGCAGAGGGAGGGCGAGCCAGCCGAGCGAAGTGCGGAGGTCGGGGTCGACGTACGCGATCATGAAGGCGAGGCATGCGACGTCGGAGACCGCTTGTCCCACGATCGGCCAGGCGCGCCGGCCGCCGAACGCGGCGGCGAACACGAGGGCGACCGCAAGCACCGTGCGGAGCACCGCGTAGACGAGCGCGCCGGAGGAGAAGCCCACAGTTGGAGCAGATCAGGGACGGGAGCGTTCTTTCTCCAATCTAAGGGCGGTAAACGCTCCCGTTGCATCCCACGTCTCATTGTTGCGCGGCGCCACTCCGGAGACCGGTTGAGCGACACCAGGCAGCTGGACGATGCAGTGGCCCCTCTCGTGCGGCGCGCCCAGGGGGGCGACGCCCGAGCCCGGGACGAGCTGCTGCGGCGCTGCCATGCGACCGTGTACCGCTGGGCGCTGGTGCACACGGGAGACCCGGACGACGCGGACGACGTCGCTCAAGAGGTGCTGGTCCGCCTGTACACCCGGCTCGACCGCTACGGCGGACGTTCTCGGTTCACGACCTGGCTGTATCAGGTCACCCGCAACGCGGCGATCGGGTTGGGCCGGGAGCGGACTGCGGCTCGCGCGCAATGTGGCCCGGCGATCGGAGGTGGAGTCGGCTACGCGCGGGGATCCGGTGCAGCGAGTGCAGGAGTCCCAGGTGCGACAGATCGTGACGGAGCTGTTTCGCGGATTGCCGGCGCGCCAGCGGGAGGTGTTTCACCTGACCGAAGTGGAGGGACTGGCGGCGCCGGAGATCGCCGAGCGGCTGGGGATGAGTCCCGTGACGGTGCGCGCGCATCTGTTCCGTGCCCGTCGCGCCCTGAGGATCAAGATTCTGGCGCGTCATCCTGAACTGGCGGAGGGCCGAGAGTGATGCGGTGCGCCGAAGCACGCGAGCGGATGCTCGAGGCAGAGCGGACGGACTTGAGCGGGGCGACCGAGTCCGAGCTGAACCTGCACCTCCGCGAGTGCGCGCGGTGCCGGCGAGCCGCCAACCAGATACTGGAGGCGGAGCGCGAGCTGTGGGGAGCGTTGGCCGCGGCGACGCCGGGGCACGGAGCGGACGAAGCGGTGGGCCTGGTCTGCCGCCGAGCGCGGCGCCGTCGTTGGATGTGGCGCGCCGCGCCGCTCGCCGCGGCCGCGGTGCTGGCGATAGTGTGGCTTGGACGTCCCGCTCGCCTGGAACAGCCGGCACTCTCGCCCACCCCGCCGGCGGTCGGTTCCGGCATCGCGGTCGAGGCCCCGCCGGGCAAGAGCGTCGCGGTGTTTCGGACCGACAATCCCGAGATCGTGGTCATCTGGTTCTTCTAAGGAGCTGCTATGAACACACGTACGTCGCGCGCCATCACCCTCGCCCTGCTCACCGCTTGCTCCCCGCACGGTCCGAGCCTCGACACGCGCACGTTCGCGCTCAAGTACCTCCGCGGTCCGGACGCCGTTCCGATCGTCGTGCCGTACGTCTATACCGATCGGCCCAATGGCAAAGGCGTGTTCAGCGTATCGGACAATGCGATCACGGTGCGCGAAACGCCGGACAACCTCGACAAGATCGCCCGCGTGCTGGCCGAATACGACCGGCCCCGGCCATTCGTCCGGCTCACGTTCCACCTGATTGAAGCGGACGGGGCGACGTCGACCGATCCGGCCATCCGGGACGTGGAGGCGACGCTGCGGCGTTTGTTCCGGTTCCAGGGCTACCGTCTCGTGGCGGAAGGCGTGGTGAGCGCCACGGAAAAGGGCGAGGTGACGCAGGCGCTCGCCACGACGCCCAACCCCTATGTGCTGTCAGCCAGTGTGCAGCGCCTCGCCGGCTCGGCGGACAGCCCCACGGTGGAGCTGAACGTGCGTTTGGATGCGATGAGGGGAGGCAACTTTCGTACGACGGTGACAATTCCAGTGGGCAAGACGGCGGTGCTCGGCAACGTTCAGGCGCTCCCGCACGGCCGCACGCTCATCCTGACGGTGCGTCCCGAGCTGCTCACGACCTCAGATTGAGAACCCGCAGCCCATCAGCGCTTGGCGCGGAAGAAGCTCTGAAGCAGCTCGCCGCACTCGTCCGCAAGCACGCCCCCGATCACCTCGACCCGATGATTGAGGCGGGGGTGCCGCACCACATCCCCCACGCTGCCGCACATGCCCGCCTTGTCGTCGTACGCACCGAACACGAGGCGTCCCAGCTTGGCGAGCACGATCGCCCCGGCGCACTGGGCGCAAGGCTCGAGCGTTACGTAGAGTGTGCTGTCGTCGAGGCGGTCGGTGCCGAGCGCGGTCAGCGCCTGCTGGATGGCGAGGAGCTCGGCATGAGCGGTCGGGTCGTTACGCGCGATCGTGGCGTTGTGCGCCCTGGAAACAACGGCGCCGTCGCGAATGACGACGGCGCCGACGGGCACTTCATCGAGGTCGGCTGCGAGCTTGGCCTGGGCAAGCGCCGCCTCGATCCCAGCGAGGTCCGCCGGTTCACGCACGAGCCGGTTCCGGTGCGCCCGCCGCCACACGCTGGAACGTGAGCGAATTACCGTCCTTCGCCCGATCCACACGGATCCGGTCGCCCTCGGAGAACTTCCCTTCGAGCACCGCGAGTGCGAGTGGGTTCTGCAGTAGCCGTTGGATGGACCGCTTGAGAGGGCGGGCGCCGTACACCGGATCGTAGCCCTCCGCCACGACCAGCTGCTTCGCCGCGGGCGTCACCTCGAGGCTGAGCTTGCGCTCGGCGACGAGCCGCTCCACCCGCTGGATCTGGAGATCTACAATGCAAGCGATATCCTCGCTCGACAGCGGCCGGAAGATGATCACGTCGTCCACGCGGTTCAGGAACTCGGGCTTGAACGTCTGCCGCAGCAGCTCCAGCACCTTGGTCTCGACCTGTTCCCAATTCTGCGTGCCCATCTCGAGGATGTACTGAGAGCCGATGTTCGACGTCATGATAAGCACGGTGTTCCGGAAGTCCACCGTGCGACCTTGTGAGTCCGTGAGCCGGCCGTCGTCGAGGATCTGGAGCAGCACGTTGAAGACGTCGGGATGCGCCTTCTCGATCTCATCGAACAGCACAACGGCATAGGGGCGCCGGCGCACCGCCTCCGTGAGCTGACCGCCTTCCTCGTACCCGACGTAGCCGGGCGGCGCGCCGATCATCCGCGCCACGGCGTGCTTCTCCATGTACTCGGACATGTCGAGCCGCACCATCGCCTTCTCGTCGTCGAACAGGAACGCGGCCAGGGCGCGCGCCGTCTCGGTCTTCCCAACCCCGGTGGGGCCGAGGAAGATGAACGATCCGGTCGGCCGGTTGGGGTCCTGCAGGCCGGCGCGGGCCCGCCGCACGGCGTTCGACACCGCTGCCAGCGCCTCGGGCTGGCCGACCACCCGCCTGGCGAGCTCGGCTTCGAGGCGGGTGAGGCGCTCGCGCTCCGACTCGAGCATCTTCGAGACCGGAATGCCCGTCCACTTCGCCACGATCTCGGCGATGTCTTCGGCGTCCACTTCTTCCTTCAGGTACTTCCCTTTCTTCTGGATCTCGGCGAGGCGTTTCTCGAGCGCGGTGATCTCCTTCTCGAGCGCCGGAATCCGCCCGTAGCTAATCTCGGCGGCCTTCTGCAGGTCGCCGCGCCGGGTCGCCTGGTCCGCCTCCGTGCGCAGCTGCTCGAGCTCCGCCTTCTTGGCCTGCAGCTTCGTGATCGCGTCCTTCTCTGCCTGCCACTGGGCCTTCATGGCGTTGGAGCGGTCGCGCAGCTCTTTCAGCTCCTGCTCCACCCGCTCGCGACGCTCCTTTGACGCCTTGTCCTTCTCCTTCGCGAGGGCCGCGAGCTCGATCTCGTGCTGCACGATTTTCCGCTCAACCTCGTCGATTTCCTGGGGGAGCGAGTCGATTTCAATCCGCAGCCGGCTCGCTGCTTCATCCACGAGGTCGATCGCCTTGTCGGGCAGGAAGCGATCGCCGATGTAGCGATGCGAGAGGGTAGCGGCGGCCACGAGCGCGTTGTCTGTGATCCGCACGCCGTGATGCACTTCATAGCGCTCCTTCAGGCCGCGCAGGATGGCGATCGTGTCCTCGAGGGACGGCTCCCCCACGAACACGGGTTGGAAGCGTCGCTCGAGCGCCGCGTCCTTCTCGATGTGCTTGCGGTACTCATCAAGCGTGGTCGCGCCCACCACGTGCAGCTCCCCGCGCGCCAGCGCCGGCTTCAGCATGTTGGAGGCGTCGACCGCCCCTTCCGCTGCGCCCGCGCCCACGAGCGTGTGCAGCTCGTCGATGAAGACGATGTACCGGCCCTCGGCGCTCGTGATTTCCTTCAGCACCGCCTTGAGACGCTCCTCGAACTCGCCACGGTATTTCGTCCCCGCGACGAGGGCCCCGAGATCGAGGCCGACGAGATGCTTATTCTTGAGCGAGTCCGGCACGTCGCCGTTCACGATCCGTTGCGCGAGCCCTTCGACGATCGCCGTCTTGCCCACGCCCGGCTCGCCGATCAGCACGGGATTGTTCTTGGTTCGCCGCGACAAGACCTGCATCACGCGGCGGATCTCTTCGTCTCGCCCGATCACCGGATCGAGCTTGCCCTTGCGGGCCTGCTCGGTGAGGTCGCGGGTGAAACGCTCGAGCGCCTGGTACTTCTGCTCCGGCTCCTGGTCGGTGACCCGCTGCGGACCGCGCACGCCCTCCAGCGCTGCCATCACGTCAGCGCGATCGACGCCCACGGCCGAAAGCAGCTGCTTCGCCGTCGTCCCCTTCTCTTCAATAAGCCCGAGCAGGAGATGCTCGGTGGAGACGTACGCGTCGCCCAACCCCCTGGCTTCCTCGTCGGCGCGATCCAAGACCCGGGTGACTTCGCGCGACAGGGTCGGCTCGGCGGCGCTTCCCGACTGCTTCGGGAACCGGTCGAGCTCGCGCTCCGTCTCCGCTTTCAGCCGCGTGACGTTGAGCCCCGCCTTCTGGAGCAGGGGCACCACGATCCCGTCGTCCTGCGACAGCAGCGCGTGGAAGAGATGGGCGTCGTTGACCACCGGGTTGCCGCGCTCGCGCGCCAGCCCGCTCGCCTGTTGCAACGCCTCAGCCGCCTTGACGGTCAATCGTTCGGGTCTGATCATAGCGCTGGCCCTCCGGGCAACCTTTGTGCCTGCTGAAAGATGCCGAATCGGCAGAGCACAAGTCAAAATGCCCAAGAAAACGATCAATTGACGCTTGGCTGTGGCCGTGTGATGTTCCCGCCGATGGCCCTGACTCCAGGATGCTTGCTGTGCTGACACGCTCGCTGGTGCTGCTCCTCGCCGTGGCGGCTGCCGCCCGAGCGCAGGCCCCGCGGATTACCCCGACGGGGGATCCCACGGTCCGAAACGACACGATCTACCGCTTGGCGGTGAACCCCGCCGATCACCCAGACGACGACTACATCTACCTGCTGGACGACGGGGTCGTGCGGCTGGAGGCCGATGGCCGCGGCAGCCGGACCTACCGGCAAGTCGTGCAGATCCTCACCCGCGAGGCCGCCGAGACATGGGGCGAGCAGTCGTTTTCCTACGTGAGCGGGCGCGAGCGGCTCACCCTGAACTGGGTGCGCGTCGTGAAGCCGACGGGCGAGGTCATCAGTTCGCAGCCTGCGCACCAGCAGGAGTCGATCGCGCCGGTGGCGCAAGAAGCGCCGGTTTTTTCCGATGCGAAAGTGCGGCGCGTCTCGAGCGGCGGCATCGCGCCGGGTACGCTACTCGATTACAGCTACACCGTCGAAACGCTGAAGCCGGTGATGCCCGGTGACTTCCAGCGCGGATGGCGCGTGACAACGGGGCGGCTCACGCGGCGCTCGCGCTACGTCGTGGACGTGCCCGCGACCTTGGATGTCCGCATCAAAGAGGTTAACCTCACCGTCCCGCGGAAGACCGTCGAAGCGCGCGGCCGGCGCGTGTACACGTGGGCGGCGGCCGACGTGCCGAAGATCGAGCGGGAGCCGTTTGCCGCCGACTCGAATGGCATCGACCAATACATCGACATCGCGGCGCCGGTCCAGTGGGCGGACGTGGCGCGCTGGTACGGTGGGCTTTCCCGGGACCGCTACGTCGTGACCCCGGGGCTCGACTCGGCGCTCGGCTCGGTGGTCACCGGCGCTCGCACGCTCGACGACTCGTTGCGGGCGCTGCACCGCTGGGTGGCGCAAGACTTCCGTTACGTCTCACTCTCGCTCGGGATCGGAGGCTTCCAGCCGCGCCTCCCCGCCGCGGTGCTCGCGACCCGGTACGGTGACTGCAAGGACAAGGCGACGCTGTTCATTGCGCTGGCCCGGCGACTGGGGCTGCGCGCCTATCCGGTGCTGCTGTCGAGCAGCGGCGGGATCGCGCGCGACCGGCCGTCCGCTCTGGCGTTCGACCACATGATCGCCGCGGTCGAGCGTCCCAGCGGCTACCTCTACCTCGACCTGACCTCAGAGCTGACCCCGTTCGGCTCGCTCCCGCCGGCCGAGCAGGGCGAGTTCGGCCTGATGGTGCACGCCGACGGGAGCGGCGAGGAGGTCACCTTCCCCGCAGACTCCGCGGCCACGAACCGCGATGTCGCGGTGCTGACCGGCGATTTGTCGCCGCAGGGGGTGTTCCACGGTCGCTATGTCCACGTCGCGGCGGGCGACCAGCAGTACGGCATGCGGCAGACGTTCGCGACGCCATTCGGGACGACGGAGCGGGAGCGCATCACACGGGCCGCGGTGAACATGCTGTTCCCGGGAGCCACGGGCGACAGCCTCGAGCTATTCGACGGGCGCGACCTGCGCGCGGAGCCCAGTCGTGATCCGCGAGGCTCAGGCGACCTCTCAGTCCGGAAGCAGCGACATTCTGACGTTGCCGATTCACAACTACGGCGACGTGAAGGGGCTCGCGGCCGAGCTCGAAGCCCGCGGCCCCCGCCGCTTCCCCATCGATGTCGCCGCCGTCGCGGGGCCCCACGAAGAAGCGGCCGAGCTCAAGCTCACCCTGCCGGACGGCTGGCGGGCGCAGCTGCCGCCCAACATCACAGCGCGCAGCGCGTTCGGGACGTACACGGCCGAGTACGGCCAGGAGGGTCGCGTGCTGCGCGTCGCACGCAAGCTCATCGGTCACAAGGGGGTCGAGCCGCCGGGCCGAATCGGCGACCTGATTCAGTGGCTGAAGGAGATGGCCAAGGACGACGTGCGCTACATCGTGCTCCAGCATCCACGCTGAATCACTTCATGATGATCATTTTTTTCGTGAATCGCTGCCCGTCGACGACCAGCTGGTAGATGTACACTCCAGACGCCGCCTGCTGGCTGGTGTTCCGGACGTTGCCGTCCCAGTAGGCGCTGTAGGCGCAGCCGTCGGCGCTCGAGCAGCTCAACTCCAGGTTGTCGAGCGCCTCCCCCGTCCCCTGCAGGATCGGCACCGCCACGAGCTGGGCGAGCACGTTGTAGACCTTCAGCGAGACCTTCGGCCGGTGACCATTGACAAACAACGCACCGTTCAGCGAGAACGGGATCGTGGTCGCCGGGTTGAACGGGTTCGGGTAATTCTGTTTGAGCTCTACCGTGGGTCGGGGCTCCTGCCCCCACGCCGGCCCCGCCACAACCCCCAGCCCCGCCACCCAAAGCCCGAGCCCCAGCACCGCCCAGGCGTACCGCTTCATCCACCGCTCCTTCTGCGAACGAGAAAAGAACCTTGGGACCGCACTCCTTGTCGAGTGAACCGTTCTAGGGCGCTTGGCGGAAAACTACGGGCCGCCTTTCCCCGCTGTCAACCGGGCCAGTACACGGGCGTCGCCGGCGCGGCGTGTGATGCCGCGGCGGTCGGCCCATTCGAGCAACGGGATCAAGTACTTGCGGGTGAGACCGAACCGGTCGCGCAACTCGGCCGGGGTCGCCTGGCCGAGCTCGGCGAGCGCTGCCTCAAGGCTCGTCCGGAACGCCTCCAGCGCCTGCCGCGCCGCGTAGCGTTCCTGATCGATCTGCTCGGCCCCGCCCTCGCGCGCCAGGTGCGCGAGCAGCGCCCGGATCGGCGCGCCGGGGAACTCGCGCTCCAGCTCTCCCAGCGTCGGAACCTGCCAGCGGGCCTCCACCAAGCGGCGGGTCAGGGTCTCCCTCAAGTCGCTGGTGCGGGCGTCGAAGGCGGGCCGCCACCCCGCGAGCCGCGCCACGCTCCCCGCAATCTCCAGCTTCCCCTTTCCCCCCCTCCCCCCGGTGCCAAGCTCCAGTATGGCATCGACCACACCCGGCGGAGGTGCCGGCGCTGCCACCGCTGCTCGCAGGGCCTGCAGCGACATCCCAGGATCGAGCGGATGCTCCTCGTGGTAGCGCCGGAGCACTTCGGCTAGGCGTGCCACTTCGGCCGTCACGACTCCGAGCGCGACAAGCGTGTCGCCCCAGCTTACGAGATCCGCCCCCGCCGCAGCGATGACGGGTGTCACGCGCTCCGGGGGACAACCCAGCCGTACGGACAGCGTCGCCACCGGCAGCCCGGCGAGCCCTGCCTCCAGTGCGAGCAGCCGCAATCGTTCCACCGGCGGCTGGTCCGCCGCGAGGCGTCGCTGGCGGAGCCTTGGCCGGGGCGCCGCGAAGGGGTCGAGCACGACGCCCCCGCCGATGGTCGTGACGGGCGAAAACGACCGCAGCACGAACCGGTCCCCGCCGCGGGCCACCAGGGGCGTCTCGAGGATCAGCCGCGCGACGCCCCGTTCGCCTGGCCCGATCGACCGCACCTGAACCACACGAGCCAGTACTTCGGCGGTGCCGAGGTGCACCCGGAGCCGGGTCCGAGAGGCGATCGGCTTGCGGGCTGCGGGGAGCAACTCGACGGCGGCGTCGAGCATCGTCGTGGCGCGCCAGCCCGCCCCCGTCACGACCACATGTCCGCGCGCCAGCTCGCTCTTGTCAACCCCGACCAGTGCCAACGCCGTGCGCCGACCGGGCACCGCCCGATCCGCTGCCTGGCTGTGCACTTCGATCGAGCGCACTCGCGCCTCGCGCTCGAGTGGCAAGAGCCGCACGACGTCCCCCACGGCCACCGTGCCGCTCCAGGTGGAGCCGGTGACCACCGTACCCGCCCCCGCCACCGCGAACACCCGGTCGATGGGCAGCCGGAACAAGTCCGCCGCCGGGCGTTCGATCAGGTCCTCCGCCACCCGCCGTAACACCGCTCGGAGCCCGTCCAACCCCTCCCCCGTCACGGCCGACGTAGTGACCGGATCCTCCCAGCGAACCCGGCTGGTCTTGAGGCGCTCGCTCAGCTCCGACCGTACCAAGTCGAGCCACTCGGGCTCGACCAGATCCCGCTTGGTGATCACGGGGATGCCGCGCGGCACGCCGAGCAGCTCGACGATGGCCAGATGCTCCTCCGTCTGCGGCATGATTCCCTCGTCGGCCGCGACCACGAGGAGGGCGACGTCGATGCCCGTCGCTCCCGCGAGCATGTTGCGGACAAACCCCTCGTGCCCTGGGACGTCTACGACGCTGGCCTGGACTTGGTCGCCGAGCGGCAGCGGGGCGAAGCCCAGGTCGATCGTGATCCCGCGGCGCTTCTCCTCCTCCCATCGGTCGGTGTCGACTCCGGTGAGGGCCTTTACGAGCGCCGTCTTGCCGTGGTCGATGTGGCCGGCGGTGCCGATTACGAAGCGGCGGATGGGACTGGAGTGGGGGGCGTGGAGGCCCACGCGCGACGCTCCCAGAAATCGAGGGCGGAGAGGGCGCCAGTCTCGCCGAAGTGGTGGCGCACGAAGCGGGCGACGAGGCGGCGATGGGCAGCGGCGTGCTGCGCGTCGAGCCGGGGCAACTCTTCCCGAGCGTCGGTCAGGGCGAGCAGGTCGCGATAGGCCTGCCGTGGCAGCCGCGTGAACGGCTGGGTCGGGGTGCAGCGGGGGCAAGCGACGCCGCCGTCGGCGATGCTGAACGGCACAGGGTCCTGGCCGTCGGAGGCGATGGCAGTGCCGTCCCGTACGCACGCCACGAGGGACGGCTCGAAGCCCAACACGCCCAGGAGCAGCCAGATCCCCCGCACTGCGGCGACGTCGATCGCCTCCGGGGACGCGCTCGCGAGCGCGTCGAGCGCGGTGGTGAATGTGTCGTACGCCGCGGGGAGTGGCGCCGGAGGCGCCATCTTGAGCATCACCTCGGCGAGCGCCGTCGCCCCCGCGAACCGCCCGACCTCGGCCGCCAGGTCGCGCCGCAAGTTGGCGAGATCGAACGCGGCAAGCGTGTGCAGCTCGCGCGTCTCGCGGAAATAGAGCTGCGCCGTCCCCTCGCTCAGCAGCTCGAGCCCTGCGCCGAAGCGGCTCTTCGGCCGCAGCGCTCCCTTGGCGATCGCACTCTGCACGCCCAGCTCCCGGGTCGCGAGCCGGACCACCTTGGAGGTTTCGCTGTAGCGATAGGTCTGGAGGACGACCGCGGGGGTGGTGACGAGCGCCATGGGGTCAAAGCTAACGGCGGCGCCGCGCCTATGGCACGACCGCCAGGGCGGTGGCGGAGGGGCAGACGCCCACCGCGACGGCCCGGAGCTCGTCGTAGTCGGGCGGCGCCGACAGCACATGCACGACGCCGGGGCTGGTACAGGCACCGGCGTCGAGCGCGTATACCCGGCCCCCCTGATCGATTGCCAGCCCGGTGACGCCGTCGCCGCCGGGCTTCAAGCCCTGCCCCGGCCCCCGCGTCACGGACCGCGTCAGGGTATTCACCTCCAGGATCCCGTCACTGATAGAAGAGATCAGCACGCGGCCCGACGGATGAAAGGCTGCGGCGCCCGGGGCCTCGCCCAGCCCGTTGATGACCACGAGCTCGGTGCGAGATGCCGGGTCGACGACAGAGAGCTTGCCGTCGCCGCGCATCGGATAGCCGGAGTTCACGACGTACAGCAGGCTGTCGTCTCCGACGGTGAGAAAGCGAGCGTTCGCCCCGGATAGCGGAATCGAGTCGACCGAGGGGCCACCGCAGCAAGGGATCGAGCTGAGCCAGCTCGGACCCGCCGGCGCGCCGTTCACGACATTGCCGTTCGCAACGAAGACGCGACCCCGCACGAAGGCGAGGGCCTGCGGGTACACGCCCACGTGAAAGCTGGCGGTGTCACCCGAGAGAAAATTGAGGCGCGTAACTGTGTTGAGCTTCGGGTTCGCGACCCAGGCGATCGAGTCGTCCTGGATCACCACACCCGTAGCGCCAGATCCCCTCGCAAGCGGCAAGACGACCACCGGGCGCACGCACAAGCCGGTGGTGCAGAGACCGGCGTTGTTGATCACGGCCACCGAGTCCGCGGAACCGAGGGGCACGAGCACCGTGCTGCCGCGACCCGCCGCAGTGATCGCTGCGCCGCCTGCCTGCAGGTCCACCGTCCGAACCGATAGATCCGCCGCCGCGACAAACGAGACGGTGTGGTTCGAGTTCACGACGGCGATCACCTGCCCGGACGAGCTCGTCTGCTCGAGCGCGTCGCTGCACCCGGCGGCGGCAAGGGCCACCGCAACCAACCACGCGTCGCGTCGCCTCACCCTTCCCATTCTCCCTTCTTCCCGGGCCTCACCGGCCGAGCGTCAAGCGTCCGCCGAATAATAAGGTGCGGCGTCGGGCGGGGAAGTTTTTCACCTCGTCGTGGCGCTGGTCCAACAGGTTCTCGACCCGTCCGCTGAGCGTAAGCCCGGGGCGCGACCCGCGCGCTTTGACCAGGTCGCATTCGCCCGCCGCGTCGACTCGCGTGTACGACGGCAGCGTTACACGGGGGAACGGGAACGTCGAGAAGTCCTGGTCCGCTCGAGCTCCGACGTACGCGACCGTGAGCGTCACGCTGCCACGTCGTGGAAAGCCATGGGCGGCGCTCACGCGCGCGGAGTGCCGGGGCCGCCGCAGCAGCGGCTGGCCGGGTGCGAGCGCCGCGCCGGGCGTCGCGTCGAAGCCGGGATTCGTGACGTCGGTGTGGAGGTAGGTGTAGGTCGCAGCGAGCGACAGGAGCCGGAGCGGGAGACCGACGGTCAGCTCTACGCCACTGGCGACGGCGCCTCCGACGTTGGCGTAGTTCGGCGTGCCAGACGGCGCGCTGGGATTGTAGTCGATCATATCGACGAAGTGCTGCTCGAAGAACGTGGCCGCGAGCGTCGCCCGGTCATGGATCGCCTGCTCCACCCCGACCTCCCAGCTCCGCGAATGCTCGGGTCGCAAATTCGGGTTCCCGACCGAGAATCCGGTCGCGAAGTTTTCGAAGAAGGTCGGCTCGCGGAAGCCGGTCCCCGCGCCGGCGCGGATGCGCGTGCCGCGCGCGACCCGGTACACCGCGCCGACGCGGTAGGTGGCGTAGGTGCCGAAGCGCTGGTTGTCCTCGAGCCGCACGCCAGCTGTGAGGGACACTCGCCGGGCGACGTCCGCGACCGCCTGCCCGTACATCGCCCCGTTCCAGCGCGACGTGTCGATGGGTGGAGAGCTGCAGTCGCCGAAGCTCGTCTGGCACACGTTCGAGCTCGCGTCGTATTCCTGCTCCACGGCCGTCCCGGCGGTCAGCACGGTGCCGGCCGGGAGATGGAGGTTGAGGCGCAGGTCGGCGCCCGCTCGCCGCAACCGATCGAGGCTGTGGAACAGCGTGCTGTCCGCGGCGCTGTCGGGCCGGTCGTCGAAGCCGCCCCTGGTCGCGTGGTCGGTGAGCAGTAGCCGCGCTTCGATCCGTGGCGTGAAGTAGTGCCCCAGGTCGAGCCCGATCGTGGGACC
>Ga0209268_1001214_pt1 | contig 12779 bp, 9 predicted proteins | sample GraSoiAngelo_143_FD_185900 | JGI IMG/M metagenome (GOLD analysis project Ga0209268, IMG submission 185900) | Grasslands soil microbial communities from the Angelo Coastal Reserve, California, USA - 14_1009_02_30cm (SPAdes) (version 2) | ecosystem: Environmental > Terrestrial > Soil > Grasslands ... | reverse complement strand
CCACGTTGACGGTATCGGCGGAGAGACGTTTTTCCGCGAATTCGAACGAGATACGCGTACGCGTGGACGCTTCGAAGAACAGATTGACGATGGTCTTACCGCGGAGCGCCGGGACCTTCTTGATGGGCCGCTCGGAGACTTCCTTGAAGGGCTCGGCGGTATCGAGGATGAGCCGGATCTGGTCTGCCGAGAGGTCTTCGAGCCCGACCAGGTCCTTGCCGAGGGGGGGCGCCGTCATGCCGGCGCTCCCTGACGCACCAGGGCCACCTCGTCGCGTCCGTCCAGCTCCTCGACCAGCACGTCGACCCGCTCCCCGCTGTTCACCTTGACCTGCTTGCCGACGATGTCCGGGTGGATCGGCAGCTCACGCCCGCCGCGATCCACCAGCACGCAGAGTGAGATGCGCTTGGGGCGGCCGAAGTCGGCGAGCTCGTCGAGCGCGGCGCGCACGGTGCGGCCGGTGTAGAGCACGTCGTCCACGATCACGACGTGCTTGCCGCCCAGCTCCCCGGGAATGCGGGTCTCGCCAATGACGGGTTTGGGGCCCACGGTTTCGAGGTCGTCGCGGTAGAGGGTGATGTCGAGGGCGCCGCGGGGCACGACCGCGCCCTCGTCCTGCTCGATCGACTTGGCGATCCGTTCGGCGAGCTCGACGCCGCGCCGCTGGATGCCGATGAGTACGAGATCGTCGGTGCCATGGGAGAGCTCGAGCACTTCTACCGCCATACGCTGCAACGCCCGCGACATGGCGCGGGCGTCCAGGAGGATCGTGCGGTCGGGCCGGCTCATCTCGGGGGTGGAAGTTAACGACGCTGCCAGCCGGGTCAACGGCCGCACGAGGGGAGACCGCGTTGGCGTCGCCCCGGGGCGTGCCCAGGCCTCCCCTCAGATGATCAAGCGGCCGCCCGGGCCACGACGTCCCGCGCGATCTCGAGCAGCGAACCGCTTTGCTGGTCCGACAGGATGCCCGCATTACGGAACGCGTCCACCTGGTTGATAAAGGCCGCGACCTTGTTCCTGGCCGCCTCGGGCTCTCCGATCGCGAGTTTCTCCAGCGCACCCTGGAGCTTGATCGCCAGCGCGCCGCTCTGACCGCGGTTCAGCACGCCATTGTGCTCCAGACGGGCAACGTGATTCTGGAGAAAGGTGATCCGCTGCTCGGGTGGAGGCGGCGGAGGAATGACGACGCCGATCAGCCCGGCACGTTCGATCGCAAGACCGACGAGCCCCGAGGTCTTGCTCCAATCCACGAACTCGTTGACATATCCCAGACCATCCCCCTGTCCAAGGGCGAGGGCCATACCGAGGGGGGCGACCAGGAAGTCGTCCGGCAGCATGCGACCCGAAGGAAAACTGATGGCGATGAAAGCGGCCTCCACAGAGCGGCTTCCAGCGAAGGCGTTGACCTGACCCGTGCGCAACAGCGCCAGCGCTTGCGGGACCGTAGCTGTGCGCACCAGCGTCGCGTGCTCGAGAGTGCCAGTGAGATAGATGTCTGGCGCGTTGCTCTGCCCGACGGAGATCAGCACGCCAGGGGCATCGACGTCGGCGACCGACTGGAACGAGGCGTTGCCCGGGACGAGGTAGGTGTTCTCGACCCCGATATGTGGGATCGCCCGCGCGGCGCTGCCAGTCGCGAGGCTCGGGTCGAACGTGAAGGCCACGTCAAACTCGCCCTGGGCGAGACCGGTGAGGATCTGTGGGATCCCCGCGTAGGGGACGACTAGGAGTTGCGCATCGGTGCCGTGTGCCAGCTTGCATGCCATATCCACGGCCAACCCCGAGAGCCGCCCGGTGACGGGATCGCGCGTGGCATTGTTCGGGTTCCCGAAGTTGATCCCGACGCGCAACGGACCGCGTGGTGCGAGGTCGTTCAACACCGCTCGGTCGCGGTCTCCTTCCCAATTCGCTGCGTCGATATCGCACACGGGACCAGACGCGACGTCGATGGCCAAATCTCCCGCCAGCTGGACAGCTGGGACCGGGCCGGTGGGACGGTCGGCGCAACCGGCCAGCATCGCCAAGCCGAGCAAAAGTACGGCCGAAGCCTGCGATACGATTCTCATTTGGTCCTCCTCATGGTTTGCCGCCTGCGCGGCGACGCGGTACCTTTTCGGTGCGGACCCAGTTTGAGGCGGCGCCATCACGCGCCCGTCGTAAATGCGTCACGTGCGCGGTGACGGTCGCTTGTGGCCTCCGAACTGCGCCCCCGCTGGCGAGGGGGATTCACATGGTCGAGTTCCGGGTGTTCGGAGCTCTGAGCCTTAGCACGGGCACGGGGCGTGATGCCCGCGGTCTCGTCGCCCAACCTCGACGCCTCGCCCTCCTCGCCTACCTCGCAGCCGCCACCCCACGTGGGACTCATCGGCGCGACAGCCTGCTTGCCCTCTTTTGGCCGGAGCTCGACCAGCCGCGCGCACGCGCCGCTCTGCGCCAATCGCTCTACGTGCTGCGAGAGGTCTTGGGGCCGGCGGCACTGGTAAGCCACGGGAACGAGGAGGTCGGCCTCGACTTCCGCGCCGTCCGCTGTGATGTCGTGGACTTCCGCGACTCCATTGAGTCCGGTCACCTGAGCGAAGGGCTGGACATCTATCGAGGGCACCTGCTGGAGGGGTTCTTCATCTCGGACGCACCGGAGTTCGAGCGCTGGCTCGAGACCGAGCGGGCAGCTCTTCAGGAAGCGGCGTCCGATGCCGCGCGCACCCTGGTCGATCGCTGCGAGGCGGGAGGCGATCTCACGGCCGCCGCACAGTGGGCCCGCCGAGCGACACGGCTGGCCCCGTTTGATGAAGGCGTGTTACGCCGGCTGATCGTGCTGCTCGACCGCCTCGGCGATCGCGCCGCCGCCGTCGCGACTTACGAGGCATTCGCCAAGCGGCTCGCCGCCGACCTCGAGGTGGAGCCGGCCGCCGAGACCAAGGCGTTGCTCACCGCAGTCCAGGCACGGCAGACGGTCGCGCCGGTCGATCCGTCGAGCGCCACGCTCGACCGCGCCCGGCGCACGGCAGTAACGCGACCGCGACCGATGCACCGTGTTGTGAGGCCCGTGACGATCGCTGCCGCTCTGGCGGGGCTCCTGCTGGCCAGCGCGAGCGAGTGGCGCGGAAGGCCTTGGACGAGGACCGTGACAGCCCACGTGCGCTCGGTGGCCGTGCTGCCGCTCGCGGACCTGTCGCGCGACACGCTTCACTCGTGGTTCGCCGACGGCATAACCGAGGCCTTAGTCACCGACCTCGGACGCATTCGCGCATTACGAGTGACCTCACGCAGCGCGGTGCTGCAGTTCAAGGACACGGCATCGTTCCGTGACATGGTCCGTGAGCTCCACGTCGACGCGGTTGTCGAAGGTGGAGTGCAGCGATCGGGTGACCGTGTGCGGCTGGACGTGCGCTTGATCGACGCAGCGTCGGGTTACCAGCTCTGGGCAGACCGCTTCGAGGAGAACGACCGCAACCGCTTCGCACTCGAGGACCGCGTCAGGCGCGGTATCGTGGCGGCCTTGAAGGTTCCGGTATCGGCCTCGGAGGAGCGCAGCCTAGGTACTCCTCCCACCAGTAGCCCGGAGGCGTACGACCTGTACCTGCGCGGCAAGCTGGGGGCTAGGACGGTCACACCCGCGCACCTGGCGGGCGCAATCGCGTTGCTCGAAAAGGCGGTCGCCGTGGATCCCGGATTCGCCGCGGCGTATGCGGAGCTGGCCCACGCGTACGGGCAAAAGGTGTTCGCGGTGACCCCTGGTGACTCGGGAGCGTGGGCGCGCGCCCTCGTAGCGGCCGAGAAGGCGGTGCGACTCCGTCCCGATCTCGCCGAAGCGCACTATGCGAGGGGGTACCTACTGTGGAGCCCGGCGTACCGATTCCCTCACGTCCCGGCGATCGAAGAGTTCCGCCGCGCGCTCGCGCTGAACCCGAGTCTCGAGGATGCGCACCACCGCCTCGGCTTGGTCTATCTGCACGTCGGGTTTCTCGACGACGCGATCGACGAATTCCAGAAGGCCCTCGCCATCGACCCGACCGACAGGCTCGCGGAGCAACGCATCGGGGTGGCCCTCGTGCATCAAGGAAAGTACGAAGAGGCGCTGCGAATCTTCCGACAGATCCCGTCGGATAAGAACCGCGACCTCTGGCATTATCACGTTGCTTGGGCCCTGCTGCATCTCCACCAGGATAGCGAAGCGTCCGCACTGATCGAGCAGTACTTGCACCAGCATCCCGAGGACCCCGGGGGCCTCCTCACGAGCGCGCGCGCGTTCTTGCGCGCGAAGCAAGGGGACGTGCACGGTGCAGAGGAAGACATCAGGCGAGCCGAAGAGATCGGTGCCGCCTACATCCACTTCCACCACACCGCGTCGCGAATCGCGTCGGCCTATGCGCTGCTCGGCCGACCGGGCCCCGCGGTAGCGTGGCTGCGTCGCGCGGCGGAGAATGGGCTGCCCTGCTACTCTTGCTTCGCGACCGATCCTGACCTGGACAGCATCCGGCTTGACCCGGCCTTCGTTGCATTCATGCGTGACTTGAAGGCGGAGTGGGCGCGATACCGCGCGACCCTCTGAGCGCGGAGCACCACGGGTTGACGCGGGGCCACGCGCGGCGTCTCTTCGAAGCCGACAACATCCTACACCCCGGCTCGGAGGGCCTATGCGGTGGTGCCTGTGGAGTCTCGTCGCGTTCACGCTGGCGGCCACCCCGCTCGAGGCACAGGGCCTCCGGGACAAGATCTCCCAGCTGTTCATCTTCGCCGACGGCAAGGACCCGCTCTTCCTCGGGGGCACCGCCGGCTCCGACTCGGCGACCGCGCTGCACGCCGACCACTTCGTCCCCTCGGCCGTGTCCGACAACGGCACCCTGATCTCGTTCATCGGAACGGCGATCAGCCAGAACGTCGCGAACCTCCCGGTGAGCGCGACCAGCGGCGGCTCCACGTTCCGCTTCGAAGGCGGTGTTCCCGTCCCGACGTCGCGCTCCCCGGGCTCGGTGTTCAGCGAACGCGCCCAGACGCTCGGCCGGGGGCGCGTCTTCATCGGTGCCAACGTCAACCGATTGCGCCTCGAGACGCTGCGCGGGGTGAGCCTCAACGGCATCGAGATGACCTTCACCCACCAGAACGTCACGGGCCCCTCGTGCGACAGCCTCGTGGGCGCCTCGTGCGCGCCGTATGGCGTCCCGACGCATGAGAACGACGTGATCGGGTTGCGCCTGGCGCTCGACATCGACATGACCGTCACGTCCTTCTTCATGAGCTTCGGGCTGATGGACCGCGTGGACATCGGGGTGGTGCTGCCGATCGTCTCCACGTCGCTACGCGGCACGAGCGATGCGCAGATCTTTCCCTTCGGCGGCACTACTGCACAGCACTTTTTCGGCGGGACGGCCGCCAACCCGCAGCTCTCCACCTCGCGAATCGTGGAAGGATCAGCGACCGGCATCGGAGACATCGCCGCCCGCGTCAAGGTCAACGTGACCCAGACGGAACGCACCACGTTCGCCGTGCTCGGCGACGTCCGTTTCCCTACGGGGAGCGAGGATGATCTGCTGGGATCGGGGCACATCGCGGCCCGCGGCCTGGGCATCGTGTCGGCGCGATTCGGAGCGTTCTCACCGCACGCCAATCTCGGATACCTCTACCGCAGCGGGAGCACGCAGAACAACGCGGTGCTCGCCACCCTCGGGTTCGACCATCTCATGGCGCCCTGGGCGACGATGGCGGTCGATCTGGTCTCGGAGCTGCAGGTCGGCGAAAGCAAGCTGCGGTTGCCGGGCCCCGTGACCTACGACCTGCCCTTCCGGCGTACGATCAATGTCACGAATCTCCCGAACGAGCGCGACGACCTCATCAACGGGTCGTTCGGCTTCAAGTTCACCACGCGCGCGGGAGTCACGCTGGTGGCCAACACCCTGTTCCCGTTGAACCGCGGCGGGCTGCGGCCCAACGTCCTGTGGACCGCCGGGCTCGAATACAACTTCTAGGACCGGCTAGCGGATCGCGGTGAGCCGCCAGCCGCCCGAGTCCACGGCGAGGGTCGCCCGGAACGTCACGGGTCGCCGCTCGGCACGACCCGTGGTGGCGTTGTCGTACTCGTAGACTCCGCTCACAATCGTTTCGGCCGTGAGGCCCGAGAGACGCACGGCCGTGACCGTCAGGCCGGCCTTGAGATTTCTTACTGATTGGAAGAAGTCCTGCCAGCTCTGTTGTTGCGGCGACGTGAGGCCCGGATACGCACGCCGCACCTGGCCCACGTCGCGCGATTCCAGCGCGCGCGCGTAGTCGTCGATCACCTTCTGGATGTCCGGCCGCGGGTCGACAGGAGCGGGCGTCGCGGCGGGTGCCGCCGGCGGCTCCGCGGCGCGCCGCGCCTGCGTGTCCCGCGCCGCTCGCGCCCGCGACTGGCGCTCGACTTCCGCCCAGAGGGACGCGGCGGTGGCGAGCTGGACCATCGCCTCGGGCAACCGGCTCTGGGCCGAGAGCAATTCCGCTCCCTTGAACACCGTGTCCGCCCTCGCCAACTCGGCGGGCGTGGCCCCGGCGTCGATCGCACGGTTCATCGCGTTGAGCGCCCGCGCTCGGAGTGACCGCACCACACTGTCTTCGCGCAGGGCAACCGGCGGGTGCGCCGCAGATTCGGCCCCAGCGGCGGGTGAGCGGACGGGTGTGCGCGCGCGCGATGGCGGCCTCGCCACGTGCGTCGGAGCCGGGACGGGGGCGCCACGCCCCGAGGTAGTATCCGTGGGAACAGCGGGCGGCGGGGCCTGACTCACATGCACCGTGTCGCGGGACGGCGGCGGCGCCGATACGCTCGGCGTCAGCCACGCCCGCCACGGCGCGAGCCACCAGAGCGCCGCGGCGATCGCCACACCGCCGAGGCCGCCGACCCCCCACCAGAGGCGCGAGCCGGGACGGGCGTGAGGGAGCGCGACCCTCGGCGCGTGCGTCTGCGGCTTCGACAGCACCAGCGGGCTCGTGGGCGTCTTGAGCTCAGCCATCAACGCCGAACCGGCACCCGCCTTCGCCAGCGTGATCATCTCGCCGCGGACGGGATCGTCGTGCCGCAGCGAGGGCCGGCCGCACACGGCCACGATATCGTCCATGCTGGGCCAGCGGCGCGCAGGATCCTTTTCCAGCATCCGCATGACGCCAGCGCTCAGGTTGGGCGGACAATCCGGGCGCAGCTCGGCCACCGGGCGCGGGCGCTCATTGAAGTGGGCGTACATCACCGCCATGGTCGACTCGCCCAGGAACGGCAGCCGCCCGGTCAGCATTTCATACGCGACGACTCCGAGTGAGTACTGGTCGGACGCCCCGGTGACGTCGCGGGTCGCACATTGTTCGGGGCTCATGTACGTCGGCGTGCCCACCGTCACGCCGGTCATCGTGAGCCCTTCCGCCTGAACCACTTTGGCGATCCCGAAGTCCGTGACCACGGCCCGCCCGTCCTCGTCCAGCATGATGTTCGCGGACTTGATGTCGCGGTGGATCACGCCGTGACGATGGGCATAGCCGAGGGCGTCGCCCACCTGGGCGAGGATCGTCTGTACCATGGGGATGGGAAGCGTGCCGACGTCGCGGATCACCGTGTCGAGAGCCCGTCCCTGTACGTACTTCATGACGAAGTACAGGACGTGCTCGCTTTCCTTGACGGCGTAGATGGGAATGATGTGGGGATGGCTCAGCGCCGCGGCAGTGCGCGCCTCCCGTTTGAAGCGCTCGACCATGCCCTCCCCCATGAGCAGCAGGGCCGGCGCCAGCACCTTGATCGCCACCTTGCGGTCGAGGGCGAGATCGTGGGCGAGGTACACGGTAGCCATCCCCCCACGCCCCAGCTCGGCGAGGACCTCGTACTCGCCGAGCGTTGCTTTGCGCAGGGCATCGAGCTGGGCGTTGTGCTGGGCGGGCAGTGGACGGCGCACCGGCGGCGCGACCGTGGCGCCCGCGCCGCCCGTAGTCAGCGGGACGCTGGTGCCACAGCGCAGACAGAAATACGCCCCCGGCGCCAGGGAGGTGCCGCAGCGCGCGCAATAAGTTTCGGTCTCGGGAGCCATCAAGGCCTGTCGGGCGGTCCTCTATCCAATAACACATGGGCTCCCGGCGGGCAACTCGTTGCCGGGAAGGCGGTTTCCGATCCTAGCCGAAAACAGGGGTCAACGCCGGGTCGCCCTTGAGGACCGCCTGCACGTTCGCGACCGCGATGGTCGCCATCTGGCGGCGCGTCTCGAGCGTGGCGCTGCCGATGTGTGGCAACAACACCGTGCGCGGCGCCGCCCGCAGGCGGGGGTGGACCGCGGGCTCCTCGAGATAGACGTCCAGCCCCGCCCCACCCAGCCGGCCCGCTTCGAGGGCCTGCGCCAGCGCTTCCTCACGGACCAGGTCACCGCGCGCCGTGTTGATCAGGACGGCGCCCGGTTTCATCTGTCGCAACGTGTCGTCGTTGATGATGCCCTTGGTCTCCGGCACCGACGGCACGTGGAGCGAGAGGACATCGCTCTCTTTGAGAAGCCTCGAGAACTCGACTCGCACTGCATCGCACTCCCGCTCGAAGTCGGGCCTCGGATTGCGGGCCGTGTACAGAATCCGCATCCCGAACGGCACCGCACGGCGCCCCACCGCCTGGCCGATCCGTCCGGCGCCGAACAGGCCGAGGGTGCGGCCGCGCAGCTCGATCCCGAGCAGCAGCTCGGGATGCCACCCGGTCCACGAGCCGCTCTTCACCAGCTGGGTGCCGGGCACCACGTGGCGGGCGCAGGCGAGGATCAGCGCCCAGGCGAGATCGGCGGTCGCGTCGGTGAGGACGTCGGGAGTGTTCGTGACCGTGACGCGGCGCATCTCGGCGGCCACGACGTCCACGTTGTCGTGCCCCACGGCGCAGTTCGCCACGATCTTCAGCTTGGGAAGGCGCTTGAGGTCGCTGCCACCCACCCATCGCGACAAGAGCGGCACGAGCGCGACGTAGTCGCCCGACGGAGTCGGCTGCTCCGTCGGGAGCCAGGTGACATCGAGGCCGGCCAGCTGGCCGGGCTCGAGCAGCCGCTCGAGCTCGGCGGCGATGAGGACGCGGTGACCCACTACCTCCTCATCTGCGCCCGACGGATCGAATCGTCCACCGCGAGCGCCCGTGCGGGGTTCCACTTGTAATAGAGCTGGAGACACGACCCCGCCTGCATCTTGCGCTGCCTGGTACAGGTCGCGACCTGCTGCCGGTGGTTCGCCGCGTCGTGGCGCCACAGCGAATCCTCGGTGACGACGGCACGGGCTTCAGCCCAGCCATAGCCCATGAGGCAGCGCGTCACGTCACCCGACGGGTCCTTGGCGCATTCGGCGATTTCGTTCTTGTGTCGCGCCGCCTCGGCGCGCCATGTCGCGTCGGCGTGAAGTTGCGCGATCGAGTCCTGCTGCTGCTGGTACGCGGTCGCCGCGGTGAGCGCCGCATCCTGGTTCCACTTGTATTGCAGCACCAAACATTGCGCCGCGCCTTGCGCGTTCATGGTGATCCTGCTGCACTCGCGCACTTCGGCAGCCTTCTTGGCCGCCGACTTGAAGCAGGCGAGGGTGGATGCCGTGACCGCGGCGGCGAACCAAGCCTTCGTCCAGCGCATTCCTGTTCCCTCCTGGGCGTCTGTGCGTCTGCTACTGTTCACTGCTCACTCGACTCACACGGACAGGGTGGGATTCGAACCCACGGTACCCTTGCGGGCACACCGGTTTTCGAGACCGGCCGTTTCAACCGCTCACGCACCTGTCCTGCAGGCTAGACGTCTAGCCGTCTAGACGTCTAGGAAGTGCGACGGATAGGGTGGGATTCGAACCCACGAAACGGTTACCCGTTTACACGCTCTCCAGGCGTGTGCCTTCAGCCGCTCGGCCACCTATCCCGAACTCCTCGACGCACAGACGCGTAGTAAATACCAAGACCGTGCCAGTTTCGCTACGGGCCCGGGCGCCGCGAAACCCCCACCCCTCCCGCGCGTATACTTGGAGTCTCTCGGAGCGACCCTTGGAGAGGAGCGACGGATGAACACGCTGCCGAAGAAACGCGAGCCGGGCGAAGCGCCCGAGGTCAACGCCATCCCCACCTGGCGGCAGCTGGCGGACCGGTTCCGCGACCTGATGAAGGACTTCCTCAAGGAAGGCAAGGAGCTGGAGCGCGAGCTCGAGCCCAAGCTGCTCCCTGCCCTGAAGCGCCTGAAGCTCGAGATCGAGAAGCTCATCGGCAAACTCGAGCAGCGCGCAAAGTGACCGGAGCGTCGAACGGCCAGGGGCGGGCCTGACCGTTCGACGTTTCACATCGACGGGACCTTACTTGCCGCCAAACCGCACTCCGACGGTGATCGGGATGAAGGACGTCTTCGCCCCCCCGAACGCCTTCGCGACGTCGACGTAGCGCGACTCGAAGAACACGGCGGCGCTACCAACGGCGAAGCTGAGCCCTGCCCCGACGTTCCACGAGAATTTGGTCTCGGACGAGTCAGCGGTGACCCCGCCAGATGTCACCGCGAGCTTGACGTTGTAGACACCCAGGCCACCAAGCAGGTACCCCTCCATGCCGCCCGCTGAAGCCTTGAAGTGGTACGTCACGTCGGCGGTTCCCCCAAGGAGTTTGACCTTGGCGGTGGTCGGTGCACCCACGACGGCCGAGAGGTCGGCGTTGAACTTATCGTTGCTGCTGTTCTCGCCGTAGTCAAAATCCACCCGAAACCCGACCGGGCTTTTCCGCGGCTGCACGTCGACCAGGGCCAGCCCCTGCCAACCCGCCTTGAAGCCGTCGCCGCTGGCGTCCGCGTGGAAGTCCCCGAGGGGGACGGTCAGACTTCCGCCGACGCCCAACTGGACGCGCGCACCCTGTCCCGCAGCCGTGCTGGCGGCGAAGAGGGAAGCGAGGACCAGGCCGCACGCCGCTCTCGTTCCGCTTGACATACGCACCTCCTCGGTGTGCCAACACATGGGAGATCGTGCCTGCTGGAGCGTCTCCTACCGTAACGTCGGGGTATGGAACACGCTAGGGTGTTTTTGCGGCAGCTAGAGCGGCTCGAACCGCGCCGTGAAGTGCCGTAGCCACGTTTCCGCCGGAACCGAGCTACCCGCGACGCAGCCGCGCGCGATCCACCTTCCCGAGGTGCGTTCGCGGCAGCGCCTCAAGAAAGATCACCTCGCGCGGATATTTGTACGGTTCGAGCCGGCCCCGCACGAATGCTTGCAGCTCTTCGGCCAGCCCTTCGCGCCGCTCCCTTGCGACCACGAAGGCGTGTGGCTTGACGAGCCCGTGCTCCCCCACGATGCCGACAACGGCGACCTCCCGCACCGCCGGATGCTGTAACAGACAGTTCTCGACTTCCTGCGGCGCCAGCCATTTGCCCGACACCTTGAGCAGGTCGTCGGCCCGGCCGCAGTAGGTGAAATAGCCGTCGGCGTCGCGTCGGACCATATCGCCCGAGACGTACCACTCTCCTAGAAATCCCTGCTTCGTCTTCTCCATCTGCTGCCAGTAGCCGATCGCGCGCGAGCCGCCGCGCACCCACAGGACGCCCACGTCGCCGTTAGGCAGCTCGCGCCCCGCGTCATCACACACCTTGACCTCGAACCCCGGGACGACGGTCCCGAGCGTCCCCGGACGCACCTGTCCCGGACGATTAGAGATGAAGATGTGCCACATCTCCGCCGTGCCGAGGCCGTCCAGCAGCTCGACGCCGAACGTCTGCTGCCACCGGTTACACAGCTCTGCTGGGAGCGCTTCGCCCGCCGAGGTCGCGAGCCGCAAGCACGACAGATCCTGCTCCGACGCCGCCGGGTGGCTCACCATCTGGTTGATCATGGTGGGGACGTTGATGAGAATCGTGGGCCGGAAGCGGCCGATCTTCTGGAACAGCACGTCGGCAGTCGCGGCTTCGGGGAACAGCACCGTGGCCGCCCCGACGGAGAACGGAAACAAGAGGTTCGAGCCGGTGGCGTAGCCGAAGTAGAGCTTGGGCACGCTGAGGGTGACGTCGCGCTCGGTGTAGCCGATCACGCCCTTCGCATAGCACTCAGTCGTGTTCGCGAACGACGTGTGGGTCTGCACCACGGCCTTCGGCTGTCCCGTGGTGCCGCCCGAGAACAGCCAGATCGCGGCGTCGTCGCGATGGGTCGGGAACGGGTCGAGCGCGGCAGGGGCGCGGGCGAGCCGCTCGTCGAATTCGTTGTCCCCGAGGACAAGAATCGTCTTCAAGTGACGCGCGCCACGCGCCGCCCGCCGGAACGCGGCAACCGTGTCCCGATGGGCGACCACCACCCGGGCGCGGGTGTAGGCATAGAAGTACTCGATGGCGTCGGGCTTGAGCTGCGGGTTCGCCATGACGACGGCCGCGCCGATCTTGAGCGTGCCGAACAGCGCTCCCACGAACCCTGGCCCGTCCGGAAGGGCGATCATGACGCGCTGCTCGGGCTCGACGCCGCTCTCGGTGAATACGTGGCCGAACCGATTCGCCAGCGCCTGGATCTCCCGGTAGGTGAGCGTCCCCGTGTCGGTGAGCACCGCAGGCCGTTGGCCCTTCCCTTCACGCACGCGGGCGTCGAGGAAGTAGTCGGCGATGTTGAACTGCTCGGGCGGCTGGAAGCTCATCGTGACAGATATCGGCCGTGGACGGCTGGCGGTCAACCGCCGCGCCCGGTACGATACAGCCACCCTATGGCAGTCCTCGACCTCGCGCACCTGACCTGGGAGGAGGTTCGCGACCTCGACCGGACGAAGACGGTGGCGATCGTGCCCGTCGGCGCCGTCGAGGCGCACGGGCCCCATCTACCGCTCGCGACCG
>Ga0209268_1001206_pt1 | contig 12805 bp, 8 predicted proteins | sample GraSoiAngelo_143_FD_185900 | JGI IMG/M metagenome (GOLD analysis project Ga0209268, IMG submission 185900) | Grasslands soil microbial communities from the Angelo Coastal Reserve, California, USA - 14_1009_02_30cm (SPAdes) (version 2) | ecosystem: Environmental > Terrestrial > Soil > Grasslands ... | reverse complement strand
CAATCTGGCTGTCAGCCGCATTTATCTCGATAACATCGACCATCTCACCGCTTATTGGGTGAGCATGGGGTTGCCGCTCGCGCAGGTTTCGCTCAGTTACGGTGTGGACGACTTGCACGGCACCATCATTGAGGAAAAAATTTTCCACATGGCGGGTGCGACCACTCCGCAGCAACAAACCGTCGCAACGCTCAAACATGCAATCCGGGAAGCTGGGCGGGAACCCGTTCAGCGCGATAGCTTTTACCGGCATCTAGCTCCGTCGGTGCGAAACGGAACGAAACCCGCCTCGGCAGCGGAAACTGAATTAATTTGCGCCTGACAAGCGGGAAGTCGCTGCGGATCGGGTGCGTCAAATATCTTAACGCCCGTCCGCTTATTCGAGGGTGGCGAGGACAGGTGGACCTCGATCATCCATCGGCGCTCTGCAAGCGACTTGCGAACGGTGAACTCGATATTGCCCTCGTCTCCAGTTTCGAATTTATACGCAACCCGATTTACCGAATCGTAGATCACGTTTCCATTTCTTCTGTCGGCCCGGTTTACAGCGTGGTCGTCGCGCATTCTGGGGACATTTCCGGGATCGATGAAATCGAGCTCGATCCGGCAGCTGAAACTTCCGGCAACTTGTTGCGATGCTTGCTCGCAAAATTGAATTTAGCTCCGCGCTTCATCCGTTCATCGACGTCTCCGATTACTGCTCGGCGCGCCCGCCTGCTCATCGGCGATCAGGCGATTCGCTTTCGACAAAAACATCCGACGGAATTTCACTTTTGGGACCTCGGCGAACAATGGAACAAGCTTGTTGACGTCCCGTTCGTGTATGCCCTCTGGCTGATTCGGCTAGAGATTATGGATGCAAAATCGATCGCAGACCGTTTGCGCGCATTGCGCGATGAAAACCTGGCAAACATCGACAGCTTGATTGCGGACGAAAAAGCTTTCGATCACGACTTTTGTTCCCGCTACTATCGGGAAAACCTGCGATTTACCTTTGGAAAAAGGGAAAGAGAAGGTCTGAGAATCTTCGAAAAGTTATGCGAAGAGCACGACCTTATTCAAAAACGCGACGTCAAGTTCGAGCTCGTGTAGGTAATAGGGCGCGGCACGGAATCCGTCCGGCGAACGAGAAGCTAATTGCTCGCCCCAAAAGGGTGCCAAACGATTGGAGGTGTTCGTTTAATTCGACAACGAAGCCAAGGTCTAACTCTGCGGCTTGCCTAGGCCAAGGTCGAGATCTTTGAGCCGCCAGCCCAGCCCGGTGAAACGGAATCGAAGTTTGATTCCCTCCCGATCAACCACAAAAGTGCGCGGGCTCATGAAGAAGGCGTATCTTAGCTTTGACCAGTTAAGACCTTTAACATTGGGTGCCTGCTGCGGAAGCTTCAGATCCTTCAGAGCCGATGGATTAGCGATAAGCATCGCCAGGCCATCTGGAGTAGCATAAGCATCAACCAGCGCATCGATCAGGGTCGGGCCGAGCTTACTCCATCGTTTGTGACCAGTCCCTGGATGAGAAAACCGCGCGATTAGTTGCTTTTTTAGCGATGCCCGAACGGCGGGAAAATCGACCCGCGCACTGATCGCCGCGGTGTCACCGGACCGAAGCGCGACCGTGAAGCGCCAGAATGAAAAATAGGGTGAAGCTCCGTAAACCAGCAGGACAACGACACAAATGAGAGCAGCCCAGCTTACGCGTCTCGTTTTCGAGGTTTGAGGTGACATGATAGAATTTACAGCTGAATAGTTCAGTATTTACAAATCCAGCCGTCATGGTGGCAAATCGAGAGAATAGACATTCCTTTGACCATAGATTTGTTTATTCATAAGAGAAACTCGCGTGAGATTCGTGATATCGCCAGAGTTGTTCACGAGTGTTTGCGAGTCAAGAGTGATCAGAACCAAATCGCGACCGGGAGCACTGCATCTTGTCAGGAAGTTCTCCGCGAATAAGCTGGTCGGTGCAAAGCCGATGGATCATTGCGTCGCCCGAAGAGCTAAACGGCGGCCCGTTTTCGTGGGCTGAAATATGCGGCTCGCCCTGCATCGCGCGACTGTTGATGCGCAAAGGCTTCGCGAGCGCAGATGAGGTCGAACGTTTTCTGCATCCGCGTTTGAAGTCATTGAGCGATCCATTTCTGCTGCCGAACATGCAGGCGGCTGTCGACCGAATTCTCGACGCGCTAGACCACCATGAGCACATCGTTCTTTTCGGAGATTACGATGTTGACGGGGTGACTTCGCTTGTGTTGTTGGCGGAAATATTGCGTGCCCATGGTGCTGCCCCAGACTTATTTTTGCCGCTGCGAGTGGAGGAAGGCTATGGATTGAGCCGCGAAAGCATGGAGCGCTGTCTTGAGCAACATCGTCCGCGGTTATTGATTGCGGTCGATTGCGGCACTTCGTCGGTTACCGAGATTGCCGAGATCAATTCACGCGGCGTGGACGTGATCGTGCTTGATCATCACGAACCGAAGTCGGTGCTGCCCGATTGCGTCGCTCTCGTAAATCCAAAGATCGATCCGCAATCCCCGTTCAATTATCTTTGCAGTGTCGGAATCGTCTTCAAAGTGTGTCACGCACTTCTTAAGACTCGGCCGCTGGATGGATTTGATCTTAAAGCCAGACTTGATCTGGTCGCGCTTGGGACGGTGGCCGACATCGTCCCTTTACGAGGGGAGAATCGCACCTTTGTGCAGCGCGGCGCAATTGAAATCGCAAGATCAACAAGGCCGGGTTTGAGAAAACTGATCGAGATTGGCGGAGTTCGGCCACCGGTTTTGGCTGACGATATTGGATTTCGGATCGGGCCTCGACTGAACGCAGCTGGGCGATTAAGCACTGCGGAAAGATCAATGCAACTTCTTCTTGCAAAAGATGAAACTGAAGCTGGCGCCCTTGCTGATTTTCTCGATAAGCAAAATCGCGAGCGACAGGAAATCGAAAAGCAAGTCTTCCTGGCGGCGGAAGAGCAAATCAGCCGTGAGTATGACTCAGCGCGAGATGCGGCGATCGTCGTCAGCGCGCAGGGTTGGCATGTAGGTGTGCTGGGAATTGTCGCCTCGCGAATTTCGCGCAAATATCATCGGCCATCGATCGTGATCGGGTTTGAGGCGAATGGAATGGGAAAAGCAAGTGGTCGCAGTATCGAAGGGTTTAATTTGGTTGAAGCGTTGAATCGCTGCGCGGGATCGCTGGAGAAGTTCGGTGGCCACGAAATGGCGGCCGGCTTAACGATTCGCCAAGAGAAAATCGACGTATTCGCTGCGGAGTTCCGTCGGATTGCGCGCGAGCTGCTCTCGGATGAATGTTTGCAGCCCTGTTTGCGTCTCGATCACGAGATGGCCTTCTGCGATCTCACCTTCGATCTTCTCCGCTGGCACGAGATGCTCCAACCGTTTGGCAACGGAAATCCGCCCCCGCTTTTTTTTGCGCGCGAAGTCGAGTCGGTTGCGACGCCGCGCGTGATAAATGACAAACATCTCATTCTGCGTCTGCGGCAGGGCAATTTTCACCAGCGGGCGGTTTATTTTAATGCTGCGCCTTTACCGCCGCCGCCATGGGATATCGCATTCCGGATTCGAGCGGATGAATACGAAGGCGAAACCCGGTTGGGCATGCAGATTCAGGCGCTGCGAAAAGCTGCTCCAATCGACTAATGCAAATCTCGCAACCGCTCGCCGAGCTGGATTGGATCCCGCGACCGCGTTTACTTGCGCTGCGTCGACTCCGGATCGAGACAGTAGAAGATTTACTGACTCATTTCCCGCGGCGTCACGAAGATCGACGTGAGTTTCCGGAATTTCCACGGGAAGAGAGCGATTTTCCGATCTGTCTTTGCGGCGACGTGACCAAAACTTCACTGCGCCGTTTTGGCGGCTGGAAAAAGATTTTCGAGGCGACGCTTCAGGAGCCAAAATCAAATGTTTTGAGCGAACCCGTGGTCTGCCGCTGGTTCAACCTGCATTACGTCCAAAAGATGATCGCCACAGGGCAGCGCCTTGTTGTTTTTGGCAAACCGCGTTTGCGCGGCAAACGGATTTGTATGGACCATCCGGAATTCGAGGTGATTGAGAACGACGAGGAGATCTCGATCCATTTTCGGCGCATCACTCCGATTTATCCTGCCACAGAAGGTATTTCACAGCGGGTCTTACGGAGCATCATCTACCGGCTGTTGAATGAAATTTCCGATGAGCTATTGGAAGCGCCAGCGCCGGTTGATCTTGTTCAAGGAGAAAAGCGTGATGCGATTCGCGCGATCCATTTTCCGGAAAGCTGGAAAGCCCGTGACGCCGCGCGCGAGCACCTAGTTCTCTCCGAATTCTTCGCGATGCAAATGCTGATCGCATCGCGACGCTCAGAGTCGTCCACTCGTGTTAGTGAATCGCATTGCGGATCCGGCACGATGCTCGACAAATTCGTGAATGCGTTACCATTCGAGTTGACTGGCGCCCAATTAAAAGTGATCGCCGAAATAAGGCGCGATCTCGCGGCGGGCCGTCCCATGAACCGTCTGTTGCAAGGCGATGTGGGTTCGGGCAAAACGGTGGTCGCCATTGCGGCGATCCTGCTCGCAGTCGAATCTGGTTTCCAAGCCGCGTTTATGGCGCCGACACAAATTTTGGCTGAGCAACATTATACCGTGTTGGGGCGCTGGCTCGAACCGCTTGGGATTCGCATTGCGCTCCGAACCGCGGCGCGACAGGAGGAAACTTTTCTCCCGTTGATTGCTGGCGACGAGAATGCGGATGTAATCATCGGCACGCATGCGCTGCTTTACGACACCGTATCCTTCTCCAATCTCGGACTGGCAGTAATTGACGAGCAGCACAAGTTCGGAGTTGCCCAACGCGCTCGATTAACGGCCCGTGAGCCAGCGCCTGACACACTGGTTATGACTGCTACGCCGATCCCGCGAACCCTCACGATGACCGTTTACGGCGATCTCGATGTTTCAATCATCGACGAGATGCCGCTTAACCGGGGAAAAATAGTTACCGCGGTGCGTGATAACTCAAAGCTTGGCGAGGTTCTCAGCTTTTTACGAACACAGTTAGAGAAGGGACGACAGCTCTACGTGATTTATCCGCTGATTGATGAGAGCGACAAATTGGACGTGAAAGCGGCGTCGGCAGAGTATGAATTGTGGCGAGAGCGATTGCGTCCGGAACCCTGTGAATTACTTCACGGTCGCATTCCAGCGCCGGAGAAACAGGGGACTATGGAGCGTTTTCGTCGTGGGATAACCAAGGCCTTGATCAGCACAACTGTAATTGAAGTGGGTGTTGATGTTCCAAATGCCGCCGTGATGCTGATTGAAAACGCGGAACGGTTTGGGCTGTCGCAGCTTCATCAGCTTCGCGGACGCATCGGACGTGGCGAGCACAAGTCATATTGCATTTTACTAACGTCGGATAAATCAAAAGAGACGGCGGCAAAGCTCGCTGTTTTAGAAAGAACAAACAACGGCTTTGAAGTGGCCGAGGCCGATTGGGACCTGCGCGGGCCGGGTGATTTGCTCGGGACGGCGCAGAGCGGCTTGCCAGCGCTTAAGATTGGCAATTTGAAGACCGACGCAGGCTTGATGCGACGGGCCCGCGCGGCGGCTATGTCAATCTTCGCTACAGATCCGCGTCTGGAACTGCCCGAGAATCAACGTTTCCGGCGTTTAATTGTCGAACAACAGGGACGCACTTTTTCGAACGTTAGCTGATGAAAAATCTCGCGAAATTCTTCCTTTTTGTCCTGCTGATTAGCGCAGGAATTTCTGTTCTGTATGACTATCGTCTTAAACATGGGACGTTGAATTTGGCTTCGGGGCGAACGCCGGAAAAGTACACGCTGGCTTCGACGCCGAATGTAGATCCAAAGCAAGTCGCATCGCTTGAGGCGTTGAACCGGGAGCGCCGCGCGCTCGTCAGCAGCGTGATCCCGTCCGTCGTCGCGGTGAAAACGTCCAAGAAGATCGACGTCCGTCGGCAATACGGCCTCGATCCGTTCGAGTTTTTCTTTCGCAACCAGCAAAGGCAATTCCGGAACCCAAACGACGAGGCCCTGGTGCAAAATGCGCTCGGCTCAGGTGTGATTGTGACGAATGAAGGGCATATCATCACGAATAATCACGTTGTCGATCAAGTGGATGAGATTGAAGTGCAACTGAGCGATGGTCGGACCAAGAAAGCGCGCTTGGTGGGTGCGGATTCTCAGGTCGATCTGGCTGTGCTTAAGATCGATGATCCCGGCGTCAAACCTCTCAAGTTGGCGGATTCCGACATGGTACAGGCTGGGGACTTTGTTCTGGCCATTGGTAACCCATTCGGATTTGAGGAAACCGTGACTGACGGCATCATTAGTTCGAAGGGGCGACCAAATCGCACGGACGCGTTCGGCGATCTGCTCCAAACCAATGCGGCAATCAATCCCGGGAATAGCGGCGGCCCGCTGATCAATTTGCGCGGGGAAGTAATCGGCATCAATACGGCGATCATTTCGCGTAGTGGCGGTTCGCAGGGAATTGGCTTCGCTATTCCGTCGAACACGGTCCGGACCGCCCTTGAGAGCCTGTTGAAGCAGGGCCGGATCATTCGCGGTTACCTTGGCATCCTGTCGCGCGCCCTCCAGCCAGGCCAGAACGGCCCTGACACCGAAGGCGTTGTTGTCGATGACGTAGTGCCTGGATCGCCGGCAGCCGAGGCGCAACTGCAAAAGGGTGATGTGATTCACAAATTCAACGGCCACGAGGTCAAGAATTTTCCCATGTTAAGAAGTTTGGTTGCGCAGGCAGAGCTGAATAAAAAAGTTGAGCTGGAAATCATGCGCGGGGGAAAGTCGCTGAACGTGGCGACCCAGATCAAAGAGCAGCCGGTCGATTATCAAACAACAGGCGTTCTTCCTCGACAAACCCAGCCGCAGACCCCACCGGAGCCGAACAGTCCGCAGACCCCACCGGAGCCCAACAGTCAGCCAGAAGCAAATGGCCCCCTCGCGTCAATTCATGTCGCGGACCTGAGTCCGGAGATGGCGCGCCAGCTCGATCTGCCGAGTAATGTGCAAGGTGTCGTGGTTACGAGTGTCGACCCTGATAGTGGTGCGGCCGAATTACAAAAAGGCGACGTCATCGAGGAAATTAATCAGCAACCAGTCCCGTCAATTTCAGATTACAATAAAGTGGTTGCTTCGGTTGATCCGAGTCAACCCCAAGTCTTATCAGTTTGCCGGCACCGGCTGCGTTCGTTTCTTGTCCTGCGGCCGCGGTAAATGGATTTGGCTGCGAGCGATGAGACTCACGCAATAGCGTGGCGTCGTGCCTTGGCGCGATGCGGGCGTTCCCCGAATCGCAAACCGGCACACATTCGTTAGAGTAGTTTCCCTATGAATGCTTCACTCGCTTTTTGCCGGGCTTTATTGCTTTCAATTTGCGTAGCAGGCCTTCTGCCCGCACAAGAGGATCTTCTTCGCCGCGCTGAGCCACCAACATCTCCGAGCGCTGCACCGGAGAGTGTCTCCTCCCAGACCGCGCCGCCAGCAGGGACGACGCCACCGATGTCGTCAGGAACTTCGTCCCCGCAGCCAACCGTGCCTCAGCTTACCGACGTACTTTTGAAAAATTTGAAAGCGCGCGCGATCGGTCCGGCGGTGATGGGCGGTCGTATATCGGACATTGCGATTGATCCGCGCAATCCATTTGTTTTTTACGTTGGCCTCGGCCACGGCGGCGTTTTCAAAACGAGTGACAACGGCGTGTCATTCGATCCGATCTTCGACAAGCAACCCGCGCTTTCCATTGGCGCGATTGCGATCGCTCCATCCGATTCGGATGCGATTTGGGTGGGAACAGGTGAAGCGAACGATCGCAACTCTTCCGGTTGGGGCAACGGTGTCTATCGCTCCAACGATGGCGGAGAAAATTGGCAGAACGTCGGATTGAAAGATAGCCGCGCGATCGGACGGATCGTTGTCGATCCAAGAAAACCAGAAGTGGCATACGTGGCGGCAAGCGGTCATCTTTGGGCCGACGGCGGCGAACGCGGACTGTTTAAGACAACTGACGGCGGCAAGACTTGGAAACTTATTTTGCAAGCGCCATCGCCGCACAATGCGCGCACAGGCTGCTGCGACGTGCTTATCGATCCAAGCAATTCGGAAATTGTTTATGCGGCGCTTTATGCGCGGCAACGCACACCGTGGAGCTTTTTCTCCGGACCTGACGCCACGAACGGCGAAGATATTGGCGGCATCTTCAAAAGCACGAATGGCGGCGGGAGTTGGAAGAAACTCGCCGGAGGATTGCCATCACAAACCGGTCGCATCGGGCTCGCGATCAGCGCGAGCAATCCGAAGATCGTCATGGCCGTGGTGCAAAGTTATGAAGGCGGTTCTGGTCAGTTGACCGATCTGCGCAGTAAAAGCGGCGGCGTTTTTCGCTCCGAAGATGGCGGAGAGAAATGGACGCGCACCAGCGCGATCGATCCGCGCCCGTTTTATTTCAGCCAAATCCGGATCGACCCGGCCAACGATCAGCGAGTTTACCTGCTGGCGTTCGCGTTGCTCGTTTCCGATGACGCCGGCAAAAATTTCCGGGAAGATCTTTCCGAGAAGGTGCATCCGGATTGTCACGCATTTGCTATTCAACCAGGCACGGTGCCGCCGCCGAAACCGCCAAAACCGGAAGACAAGAACAAACCGCCGAAACCGCTGGTTTGCCAGCGCGTATTGCTCGGAACCGACGGCGGCGTTTACCAAAGTTTCGCAGCCGGCAAGGGCTGGAATCATCTCAATTCCATTCCGGCTGGAGAATTTTATCGAATCACTCTCGACGACGCGAAACCTTACTTCCGCATCGCCGGCGGACTTCAAGACAATGAGAACTGGGTCGGGCCAAGCGCCGTGCCGAGCAAGGAAGGAATTCGTAATTCCGATTGGACCGCGCTCGCCGGTGGCGACGGCTTTTATGTCGTTTTCGATCCAAATGATCGCGACACCTTTTATGCGGAAAGTCAGCAAGGTGAAGTGCACCGGATCAATTTGCGCAATGGCGAGCTCCGCCGCTTGCGACCAGAGCCGGTTGAAGGCGCGCCGCGCTATCGGTTTCATTGGAACTCGCCGCTGATTGGAAGCCGGCATAAACCGGGCGTGATTTACTTAGGCGGCAATTGCGTTTTCAAATTGACCGATCGCGCGGAAAAATATTCGGTCATCAGTCCGGATCTCACGCACAACGATCCGGCGCGTACGACTGCTACGGGAAGCGGCGCGGAAAATTACGGCGTCGTCTATTCGTTGGCCGAGTCGCCCAAGCGCGCGGACCTATTGTGGGCTGGGACTGACGATGGACGGTTGTGGATCACCGAGAACGGCGGCGGAAAGTGGACTGAGTTAACAAACAATTTGCCGGAGCCCGCCCGCGGGCAATGGATCGTGCGGATCGAGCCAAGCAATGCCGATCCAAATGTCGCTTATGTCGCGACAAATGCGTATCGAGCCGGAGACGACCGCCCGATGATTTTGCGTACTGTCGATCTTGGCAAAACCTGGCAACCGGTCGTAGGCGACCTTCCTGCAAACGATCCGGTCGAAATGGTGCGTGAAGATCCGGTGAATTCGAAATTACTCTACGCCGGCACGCACTTCGGATTGTTTGGATCGTTCGATCAAGGCACGCACTGGATCCGGATCAGTGACGTGCCCGCTGTGCGCGTGGATGATGTTCAAATTCATCCGCGCACAAACGATCTCGTGATCGCAACCCACGGCCGCAGTATCGCCATTCTCGATGACAGCACGCCTCTCCGTGAACTCACGCCCGAGATCGCCGCGAAACCGGCGCACTTGTTTAGCGTGCGTTCGGTTACTGGCGCCTATCTCCAACCCGGATTCGTCGATTCGAATGGCAAAGGAATCTATCGCGGAGCAAATCCAGCAGAGGGCGCGCTCTTTACTGTATGGGTAAAAGAGCATCGAATATGGCGGCGACGATCCAAAGCGTCTCTTGCCGGCTGGCGATTACAATGCGGAGTTAACGTTCGGCACTCTGAAAGCGAAACAGACGTTTCACGTCGATCTAGCCGAAGGAATTACTCCGCGCTGATTGATCAACACGCGACGGCGTGACGGCGGCACACGCCGGACAGCATTTCCCAGAGGGCATCGAGAATGCGATTCACCGAAGCCTTAACGGATTCGAAATTGTGATTGTCGATGTAGGCGCTGAGCATCTTACGCTCAGCGGCGGCATGTTCGCGGTCGGCTTTAATATGGACCGCGAAATAATGGTAATGCTGGGGATCAGTGAACCCGTAATGTTTTTTGAGTCCGTCGATCTTCGATTCACAGATCGCAGGAATTTGACTCTCATAAGCGTAAAGCGCGGCCAGGCCATCGGCTGTCGATCCGTTGGCGCAAACTGATCGAAATGTGTCGATCAAGTTTTTCGTTTCCGGCTGTTTCTTTGCGCTCCGTGCATCGACATCCGAGACGTCGAAGCCTTCGGCGAACTTGAGCCAAAGCTCATGATGATTTGGCGAACCGGCTTCTTCATCGATCAAATTAGATAGCAATTGTTTCCGGGTCTCTTGATCATCGCAATTCGTGTGTACCGCCGACAAATAGGTTGGAAACGCCGCAACGTGATGATAATACTGCCGCGCGTAATCAGCGAGCGCCTCTTTGCTCAGCTCACCGCGCGTCCACGCCAGATAAAACGGATGCTTCAGGAGATGTTTTACTGCAATGTCATTGTCGATCTTATCGAGATATTGGTTCATAAAGTTCCTTTTCCACTCCGAGCTCAGGCTCCAATTAACAGATATAGCGCTGTGAAAGCAATAGAGGCTATCCCGAATCCAAAACACTTTCGGCGAGCTCGCAAACCCGCTTCAGACAGGTGAGTCGAAGACAATGGGTGATTGAATGGACTTTCGAGCCAAGAGGGGAAAAGTGGCAAGCCAGGTTTTCGTAACTGCACCGTGCGAACTGCGAATGCAAGACAAACCCAGAAGCAAATGAATGTCAGCAGGAAGCAACTCATCTGCAGGAAACCTTTCATTAAACAACTCGAGCCAGAATTCTGTCGTCTTTGAGTCGCTTAGGCCGATTTCAAGATGTGCTTGATGCCGCGGACGGGGATGACGACCCAGTCGGGGCGATGGTTCAGTTCGTAGCCGATTTCGTAAACGGCTTTGTCGAGCAAATAGGCTTGAAGCATGATTTGAAGGTCGTCGGGATTTTGAGGGATGAAGATCGCGCCGGCGGCCGTCTTTAAATAACTTTGGAGGAAAACGCTGCTCATTTGGCGATACCAAAGGTCGGCCCAGCGTTCGAGGAACGGGACGTCTTCGGTGCGCATGGCCGGCTGCCACAGTGCGCTGTAAGCGGCATATTGAAACGAGCGCATCATGCCCGTCACATCGCGCAGGGCGGAGCGTTTCAGCTTCCGCTCGCCAAGCGCGCGCGCCGGTTCGCCTTCGAAATCGAGAATGACGAAATCCTTTCCAGTATAAAGCACCTGGCCGAGATGATAATCGCCGTGAATCCGGATTTTCGAAGCATTGGAGCGACGGTCGAGAAGCCGTTTTTCACGCCCGAGAATTTCCTGCTCGGCGGCGAGAACTTGTTTTGCTTCCTCTCGAAACGCATCCGACAAGTCTGACAGTTTCTTTTCGAGAAGAGTAAACGCGCGCCGCAGGGATGCCCGCATCGATTGGTAAACCGACCGTTGCGCCATCGCATTGAAAGGCTCAGGCGCGAAGGCGCGATCATCGCTGTTTGAAGCGAGCGCGAGATGCAATTCACCCGTGCGCTGCCCGAGGAGCATTGCTTTTTCAGGATAAACGCCCCCGATCAATTCATCGAGGAGAGAACCGGGCGGTGTGGTTTGATTCTGGAGATCGGCTTTGCGGCCAAGCACGCGTTCGTAATAGCGACCAACTGCGTCCAATGTGAGTGCCCAGCCGTCACTTTCGCTCATGGCCGCGCTCTGCAACAGACAGACAACTGTCGGCTCGGATTTTTCGTGACGATATTCAAGCGCGCCGGCGAAAGCCGGCACATTGGAAAAATTGGCGCGCTCAGTAAGAAACCGGGTTATTTCGACATCGGGATTCACACCGTCCTCGAGTTTCCGATAGAGTTTAAGGAAAAATTTGTTCTCAAAGAGCATCGAGGAGTTGCTCTGCTCCCCAGCCAGAACTTGCGATTTGTCCACGGCGACCGAGGAATCCGCCGCCACTGCCTTGCCCGCAATGCCGACGAGATCGCCCGCCTGCCCTTTCATGATCTGCCGTTGGACGATCGTCTCAAATAATTGAGAGCGAAACGTCGCATCCCACACTGCATCATAGAGAATGGTTTCTTCGGTACCTGCGAGGCGCGCGATGATCGCGTGCGGCGCGCTCCGAGACACAACGCGCGCAGCGTTGCCCGAGGCAATCTTTACCGGGAGGGCATAAGTTTCCGTAGGACCATCGACATAGCTTACCACCACGAACCAAAAGCGCGCTGCATCTGCTTTTGATGAGACGGCCGGCTGCTCCACCACTGTAAGATCACGGAGAGTCCGCGCCTTGGAGCCAAACCAGCGACAGGTCTGGATGTAATTGGGCAAAATTACCTGTTCGAGATGTGCACGCCGACCATCGTCAAGCAAGGCATGAAGCGCGGCCGGCGCGTTGATCGTCGGCACAACGTGCTTTTTGGAGACTCGACGGCCATTAGCTTGCGCTTGCAGCGCAAACCAGTAATACGCATGAGGGCCAAGCGTGATAACGTAAGGTGATTTTTTGATCGGGCGAAACAGATTACGGCT
>Ga0209268_1001205_pt1 | contig 12809 bp, 5 predicted proteins | sample GraSoiAngelo_143_FD_185900 | JGI IMG/M metagenome (GOLD analysis project Ga0209268, IMG submission 185900) | Grasslands soil microbial communities from the Angelo Coastal Reserve, California, USA - 14_1009_02_30cm (SPAdes) (version 2) | ecosystem: Environmental > Terrestrial > Soil > Grasslands ... | reverse complement strand
CGAGACTCGCGCCCCCCAGCTCCAATAGAAGCGCTACCACCAAGAAGATCACCGGTGCTATCGCCAGTTCAAGAAGGAGTGCGTTCGCGACTTTGACCATTCGAGTCTTATCGGGGAACATAGGCTTGCTTGGCAACCGGACCTAACCATCTTGGAATCGAATCAGCTGAAAAGACATTCCTAAGCTGCGTAGATGCCTCGGGTGAATTCCGAGCCCTCCTGGGTCGAAATTGGGCTTCGGGTCCGTCAAGAGTGCTGCTTGCTTGGGAATAGGAGTTTCGAGAGCTGTTTGAGTCCTCTGCGTTTTCGCTGTTTCCTCTCCATTACGACCGAGTATACGATCCGGCGGACTAGAAGGCCCGTCTGGGTCTCACGGTACGATTCCCATCTCGGCTCCCAGCCCGCAGTTCTCATCTCCGATACATTATCCTCAAGCAGGGCTTTCTTTCGAGCAAGACACCGGCGATAGAGCCGCTCAGCGTCCACGGAAGAAGCGACAAGAACCCGGCTAGGAGGAAGAGAGAACCACCGATCAGACCGATAATCATGATTGACCGAGTCAAGCCGGGGACCAGTCCTCCGGAGAGCCGCAAGGGATAAAAAAAGCGACTCCCTATTCGAGTAATCTACTAAGGAGACTGTAACAGACCTACCACGCCCTCTCCCTCTTGGGCGATTCCGGTTTCGGCAGTTCTGCGTCGCGAGACCAACACGCATACCCATTTTTTTTGGAGGGTCCCGAGCTGACCAGATTATTACACGGACTCATCAACATTCCCCAGTTACAGATCAGGAGTCTCAACTATGATTAGCATCGTAATGGACCCTAAGCCGTTTTCAACGCGTTTCATAGGGGACAATCAGGTCGCTGACCATTACTGTCTGCGATCAAGGGACATAGATTGAGAACCGTTTTCTTATGAACTTCCACAAAGACGAGGTTTGTGTCGCGAGGAGCAACTGCTTTTCAGATGTCTTCATTGGTAACGGATTTGGTAACCGTAAACGGTAACAGTCGGCCTGCCAAGGGTGAGAACGCAAAGAGAAGACACGGCTCAACCCTACGACTGTGGCCCATACTCGACATAACCGAAAGAATCGAGAACCTAGCAGACGAGGCTATGCTTCCGTGATTGCAGCCAACCTGAAATGATGGTCAAGACTGGGCTGCGAAGAAACAAGCGGCTACGAGGAGCCTGGGTTATGCCGTACGCTTGCTCATGCGTCTGAGTGCTAGAAACGCGGTGGCCCCGATGGCAGCTACGACGATCGTGATCAGACTGTAGAATGCGACTGGAGCAAGTCCGAGAATTGTTGTTGCCGGAACCGCTGGAGCGGATGGAGCGGTAACGGCGAATGGTAAGCTGGAGAGGTGGCTAGAGGAGCCGCTGCTGTCAGTTGCCGTTACTGTGATGGTGAAGGACCCGGCTCGATTGTATGAATGAGTGTCTGATGTGGCTGAGGCCGAGAGTCTGTCGAGAGATGACCCGTCGCCCCAGTTGACACTGATGGACGAAACTGTCCCGTCAGGGTCACTTGCGGAGAGAGATATTGTAACAATTTGGCCCGTGTTAGCAGGGGCAGGGGAAGGACCGCTGAGGTCCAAAACCGGTGGCCGATCAACAATAGTCTCGGATGCTGTCCGGAAAATTGCGAGACCACTGTCATCCGTGGCGTTTACCCGAATGGTGAAAGTCTGGGACTGTAAGTCTGCGACGCTCGGATATGTGTGAGTATCGTATGGAGCCGAAGCCGTGTCTGGTGGAGGAAGAGTGTACTGGTAGACCGCGAGAACTTGGCTTGCAGGGATTCCAGCGTTGGCTAGATCCCACCCATCTGGGACAGCGTTTGCGTCGCCTTCTGTCCAGAAAGTAATCTGGTTGTAGATGCTGTCGGCGGGCGAGATTATTTTGACCACTCTGTGAACCACAAGATAGCTGGGCGTTGCAGGATAGGGTCTGAAGATGATTATCGACCCGTTGGTGATTGTTGCAGGATCTTGGGGACGGCTGAAAAGAAGGTCTCCCTGCGCGAGCGTGCATGCGTTCGAGTTGAGGTTCGGATTCAGCCTCTGACACATGCTCCCTGAAGTCATGTTGAAGATCAAGTCTGGAACGGAGCCATCGCCCCAATCCACCCACGTCGCTTGGACTATACCGTCCGGGTCTGATACGGCATAACTTAGAGCGACCGATTGGCCCGTATTCGCTGGGTTTGGTGAGATATCCGTGATTGTGAGTGTGGGGCCCCTGTCGTTTACGGTCTCAGATACCGTCGAAAATCCTTGTCCAGCGAGGCTAGTTACGTTCACATCGATCACGTACGTGTGAGATTGTGCATACTCTGCGGACGTGTATACGTGGGTGACTGTGATGATCGTGGGGTCCGGGTTCGTGATTGTTCCGTCGCCCCAGTCGATTGTAACCTGCAAAGCTGCAAGGGCGCTATGGATAGTGAAGTTCAGAGTGACGGGTTCGCCAGTGTTCGCGGGGTTGGGGCCGGCACTGATGGTCACGGTGGGCGGAATAACCGGGACGACCGTAATTTCCAACAGAGCAAGGTGGAATTGTAGCCCATTCGTAGCATTGACCAGAATCAAAAAGTGCCCCACGCCTGAGTGGATGATCAGAGTCGCGTTACTCGTCTGGTCAGCATGGACATTGAGTGTACTGTTGATTGATAGTGAGACGCTCAGGTCGGATGGAATTCCCTGAGCAGTCATCGTAACACTCCCGCTGAAGTTGTTCAGGCTGGTAACGCTGATTTTCGAGCTTGTCGCGATGTACTGCTGGGCTGTTAGAAATGGTGATGAGGGTCTAACTGTGAAGTATGGCTCGGTCGGAGTCCAGAGATTAGTATCGATCAACCTAACGTGGACCTGGCCGCTGATCGTGCCGAGATTGCCTGTTCCCTGAACGGTTAATCGATACTCGAGGAGTATTCCCGTCTGATAGTCCCAGGTCCACGTGCCCGTGGCGGTCACGCCACTATCGGAGCTCGTTATCTTGAGTATGGTGGTGAGACGGGACGCGCCTGCGAAGACGCTGGTGGTGGTAGTGTTAAAGGTGAGACTGCTCCCGACGACCAATGGGAAGAGCGTTGGAGATCCTTTGAAGGTGTTGCCGCTGACCTCCTGGACGTTCACGGTCCCGTTCAGATAGGCTGTCGATAGGAGACCGGCAGTCTCGTTACCGACCGTGGCTCCGACTCTGAAAACAGCCTCGTAGCTTCCCAAGTATCGTGCAATATCCGGGATCGCGGGGAGACCTGCCGGCGTCGAGTTCCATGTTGCGGAGACCTGGTACTGGGCCCAGTCTCCTGGAAAGACGCCAGGGATAGACGATACTGGAGCTGCTGTTATCGTTACTGGAATGTCTACGGTGCCTGTTATAGTTCCGTTTGTGGAAGAAATCCGCAGAACATAGTTGCCTGGAGCTGCGGTGGGTGACGCGCTGACAGTCAAGGTCGTCTCTAGTTGTTGGGGTCCTGGGAGAACGTATGGTAGTGGGAATGTTGATGGGTTGAGCGTTGCTTGCAGAGCTGTTGGGCTTGGGCCTGACACGATGCTGGTTGTCATGTCGATTGTTCTCAGGTACATACTGGCGTTGAAGGGAGGATGGGGCATGTATTGTGTGATGAGAGTTGTTCGCGTTTGGCCTGGTCCGAGGATTAGACTGTGGGAATCGGAGACGAGGCAGAACTGCATTGCGCCGTGGGGTATGACTAGTACACAGAGCTGTGCTATGTGAGTCTCGTTTCCAGAGGCCGCAGTGACGTCCACCTCGTATTGACCCGTAGCTGTGGTGCTGTTTGCTGAGACGAAGACCCAGGACACGTCTGTGTAGGTCTCCTTCGGCAGGTTTTCGGTTACGCTCGAGGGGTTCACTTTTGCTGTGGGCGCGTTTGGAGGGTTTGGTGTTATTGTTGCTGTGAAGTTGACCGTCCCGCTGAAACCGGTGTGGGTGACCAGGGCGATACTGGAGTAGTTTGAGTAAGGATTCGTGGCCAAGGAAGGGGGATTGATTATCGGGAGGAAATGGCTGGGACCCGGTGTGATGGTCACTTCGATAGAGATTGATCTGCTTATCGTCCCGCTCGAGCCGGTTACTGTGATGGCAAAGTCTGAGGCTGGAATATCGTCTTGGTTCGGGGCTGAGATTGCCAAGATGGTGGAGTTGTCGCCGTTAGTTTCTAACGTGACTGTCGTCTGAAGCAGATGGGCTATGGGCTGGAGAACGTAGCCTGACGAGATGAGGGTGGAGTAGCTGATTGTTCCGGTGTAGCTGTTGCTTCTGACGATGATATATGCTGCTCCGACTCCTCCTTCTTGGAAGCTGACACGGGACGGGCTGGCTTCCAAGCTGAAATCGTTTGAAGGAAGCGTGGACGGTGGTATTCTGAGTATAATGCCTTGTTGACCAAGTGGAAACTGGAATGTTGACGCGGCGAAGTAGCTGTAGCCTGTGGCAGGGTCGAGTACGCCGAGTCTTGTGTTGAAGATATTGTTTTGGAGATACTCTTCGGCGATCTGGTTGAAGTCGGAGAGTCGGAATGGCGCGAGCGATCCTCCTGCAACGGCGTAGCCAATTCCTCGTGAAGGATCGAGAACGAAGTTGCTGGCGGCGCCTGCAGGCGCAGGGGCTAAGACTTGTTTCTTGGAAAGGTCGGTGAGTGAGAATCTGACAATCTGGCTGCCAGCAAGGTTGGCGCCGCCGAAATAGATGTATCCGCCTGAAGTGTCTATTCCGGCGGATGTAAGACTGTCCTCGGCCGCGTCGAGTTCAGAGACAATTGAGAAGCCTGAGAGTCTTACCTTGACCACCACGTTCGGAGAAGGAGTGCAGAAGATGTTCAAGCTGCATCCGGAATCCCCGAAGTAGGCGTAGCCGCTGGCCGTGTCGATGACGGCGGAGTCGATGCTGTGTGATGGGGGGAGGATGATAGTGGTGTTTGACGGGGTCGGAGTGAGCGTCCGGTTGAGTGTCAGGTCAGAAAGTCGCATCTTGAGAATGTTTCCTGTGCTTGTTCCAAAGTAGCCGAAGCCGGCCGCGGGGTCGATCGTGGCGGCTGTTATTCCACCCAGTCCCGGGTGCACAACAGTAACGTTGGTGAAGGTTGAGAGGTCGACTTTTACGATCTGGCCGTTGAGCGTTCCGAAGTAGGCGATCTCGTGAATAGGGTCGAGGATTGCAGCGGATGCGGCGAGTGCGGCGTTTGCGCTCCCTCCAAGGGTCAGGTTGGCAACGTTTGTAAAGTCTGACAGTCGGACCTTGAAGACTTGTGCTGGGGTGGCTGAGGTTCCGAAGTAGGCGTAGCCGGCTCCGGAATCGACTATCGCAGACAAGATTGAAGCTCCAGTGGTATTCAGAACCAGGATACTCGATGAGGCTGGAGTGATGTTATCCGAGTTGAATTCCCTAGGCTTAACTTGAGAATGTGGAGTCGCTGTGGCAGGTAGCGTCATCGATGCCATGAGGCCTAGCGTGAACAGAAGAATTATCCTCGAAACCATAGGTCCCGCCGCTGATAGTGAGTATCATAGAGCATCTACATCAGGATATTTCAACATATAGAAAAATCCACGAGGCTCTCCCAGATTATTCTCGAGTTTAGCCCCAAGACTGGAAGGGAAGGTGGAGCTCGCGACGACCTTCGTGAACCTGTTCGACCTGTTTCTTGGAGCTTTCAAGTATAGGGAGGCTAAGACGAGCCTCACCGCTGTTAGGGTCTCAGCTCGACCCTCAGAATACTCTCCTTTACCGAAGAAGCGTCTCTGCTTGCGGCAAAGATACTCTCCGGTCTAGAGAAGGCTGGGGGAGGGGATCAAGATCCGAGGATTTCCATTTCGGCAGTCTGCGTCGCGAGGAGCAACTGCTTTTCAGATTTCTTGAATGGTAACGGGTCTGGTAACCGTAAATGGTAACAAAACCGTCGTTGAGTTCGACATAGAATCACTTGGTCCGAATGGCCAAAGTAATCACTGCAGCCGTTGTCCCGAGGCATGGTCTCGGCTGTCAGGGAAAGAGATAGAATCTGGTTGAGCCGAGTTTCGCAAGGAGACGTCTTCGAATCTTAATTTACCGTATGGGCGAATGAATCTCAATATGGGAAATTACAGTGAATTCTTGACAGGCTTGGCCGAACCGTTGTTCAAAGACGGATTTTCTGTTTCACGAGACATAGTGTCGAAACCAGAATACAAGGCCGATCCACAATACAATCTCGAAGTTGTACCCGGGGTCTGCTGAGAGTGACGTCCCTTAGTATGGAAGGCATGTCGGTTTCTCAGTATGCCCTAATGGTATGACAAGGTACCTAGACAGATACCCGAGACACTAGAACAGTAATTGAGACAATAGACCATATCCGTAATGATAAAACGCTAGGGAACGCTACTTGGTGGTATGGCAGGTGAGATTTTGGCTCGGCCCTTTCTCTTAATGAAGAAGATTGTTAGACCAACAGCCGCGCCCCCAGCGATTACAACAAGGGCGATTACAATGAGCCACGGGAACTCTGGTGCGACTAGCTTGAATGTTTGAACACTCTCATCGAATACTGGCTGATAGGTGTCATAATTTGACTGTAGGGCAGTGGAAGTGATGACGTATGCCTTTTGGTTTTGAACGAGAAAGTCCTGCTTGTTCTTGATGTTAAACGATCCCTGTGTGAAGGTGCCTACCAACTCGTAGGCATCGATTCCTCCGAGGGTCGTCGGCCCTTCCGAGACCAGATTGTAGTTAGTCAAACTCGCGGAAAGTTGGGACTTGGATGCGGAGACATATGCGCTAAGGGTCAGAGAGGTAGACTCAACTATGACGTTCATATTCACTCTGAAACCGGTGTCAGTGGGACCATAAAATACGACTGCGGTTCCGTAGACCCCGCTCGAATCCACGGTCCATCCACTAGGCGGATTCAGAGAAAACCGATTGCTCGGGTTCACATAAGCGTTCGAATCAACGGAGGCAAAAACCGACACGTCAAACATAAGGGCCAAAAGGACCAAAGACAAACTGGCCAGAATCGTAAACACTGAGGGTTTGGTCATGTCGAAAACACTCGCTCATTGAAGCTACCATATTAAGAGTATCTTGGAATTAGCCCGCTATGATAGTCTTCGTAACGGGTCTGGTAACCGCAAATGGTAACAGTCGGGCTGCCAACTGCGAGAACACAAAGAGGATACACGGCTGGACCCTGCGCCTATGGCCCATACCCAACATAACCGAACGAACCAAAAACCTAACAGGCAAATCACCACCCTGTCGAAAGAGCAAAGGAGACGTCGAAAGCGCGTTGATAAACAGCGTTATTTCGCGGGACGATATCTGGCCGATCAATGAGTCGTGAGTCGTTTGCTGTCTCAGTCCAGGGAAAGAGGATAAGACTGACCGCCGAGCGTTGGAGTCACATCGGGTCTAGACATCCTCTGAGCTTAGAGGACTAAGAGACGAAGTCTTGAGGGCGATAGATAATCCCAGACTTGTCGTGAAGGGGAAGCATGACGAAATTATTGCCGTGAGACCGATGGTCAACAGACCAACCATTTCCGTAATAGTTGTCTATCGAGAGTCGGGTAAGGACGGGTTTATTATAACGGCCTACCTAACATCAGATATTAGGGAGCTGGAGCGAAGGGAGAAGCTTTGGCCAAGTCTGTCTTGACTGTTTCCAAGGTGGAAAAACTGGACGTAGACTACGACGAGGACGCTGACGTTCTCTACATAAGCTTCGGACCCCCCGTATCTGCGTCAGACAGCAGAACCTTGGAAAACGACATCATAGTGCGCTACAAGGGCGAACGGATAATCGGAATCACAGTGCCCAGTCTAAGAAAGAGACTCAAACACACGTAAGATTGACGATTTTCCTGAACCAGCCCCGTTCCTTGCGTCCGAGCAATAACCAGTTGATAGCTCGGCAAGAAAGATGTCGGGTCAGTGGAGCGACTGTTGCGAACGACTGAACGCCAACTCTTCAAAGCGAAGGAGAAACGTCGGCCCTCGATCCTTCCGTGGGTCTCAGGAAGGAACGGCTTTTCTGGGGTCCAGCAGGCTACAGTTTCTGCGACGATTTCCCTACCTCTCCCACGTTTGTACTTGGACATAATCATCGAAGGATCATGCAGAACCTAGAACAACCGGCCTTCTGCCAGCCATGTCATCGCCGACCCATCACTTGATCCGATACCGATCAGACCCCGACTTCATTGGCAGAGTCTTAGTCTGCGAGAATTGCGAACAAAGAAAACTCGAATCCTTGGGACTAGGAACGTGATACCAAGACTGTTGACAAGAATACGAGACATGTGGCTAATGGACCTGCGAGAACCAACAGAACGGGGAATTGTCGAGTCGCCGCGAACGCGTGGGATAAGGAAGGTCCATTCTAGACAGAATGATTCGAAGAGGTCTCAGGGTCGACGGCCTGAAGGGATTGCTGCGATAGACCGGCGTTAGCTCGTTGAGTTGGGCTGGTTGTCCGGAAGCTTTCCGAGATTTTGTTTGAATCTTCCTCTAACCCAGAATAGAAAGGCCCAGGCGACCAGAGAGAATCCGACCCCGTAGAATATCGAGCCTGAGAGGAGTGTCAAGACAAGCCCATAGATTGCGTGTGCCTCAGATAGAATCGAGCCTCGCAGCCATAGCGATCGGGGCGGTAGCTATCATCTTCAGTGCGCTCTCTATGAGACGACGCTCGACGACACCACCCACCCCGCATCCATAGCAGTCTCCCCTATGTGGCTCAGCTGAGCCGCTAACGTGCAGTAACGGAAAAATGATCAGGTTCTCGGATTGCGCATACCGTTAAGTTAAGACCAGAATTGCGACTCTGGACTTCAACTAGGTGTCGGCTGTCCAGTCAAGAGTCCGGACTGGAATGGGAGGGTTTTGGTATGCTCTAGTCGGAAGGCTTATACCTTCTACCATTGTAGGAGCAGTTCCACGGACAAGAATCATGAAACGGATGAGCCGTACAACTCTTTTCGCTACGCTTGTGACGACCCTTTCTATCGTCGCTGTCCTAGTCATGCCCGTCGTCGAAGCTGCCCCTCTTAGACTTCAATTCCAGCAGACTTGGGGAGGACCCAACAGCGAGATTGCGAACGGAATCGCAATCGGAACCGACGGGAACCTCTACCTAGCAGGGCAAACCAATAGCTTCGGAGCAGGGGGCTTCGATGCCTTCTTGCTGAAGTTCACGCCCGGCGACACTTTACTATGGCAGCATACCTGGGGAACAGCCAACGATGAGCAGGGAGTTGCCGTCGCCACATCTATTGACGGTAGCGTCTACCTCGCAGCCCAGACCTTCGCCATTGGAGTTACAGGGACCGACCTGGTCAAGTTCACACCCGATGGAAATCTTGTCTGGCAGACACAGCTAGACGGATCAGCCCAAGCCTTCGTCAGTTCAGTCGCCGTCACCCCTGACGGAGCCAGCGTCTACGTCGCCGGAACCACACTCAACTCCACAGGAAGGGACCACGCGATCCTGCTAAAGTTCAGCTCAAGCGGAACACTCACTTGGCAAAAGACTTGGGGAGGAAGATTCGACGAAGGCGCGTCCGGCGTGGCTGTCGCAGCGGATGGTAGCGTGTACATGACCGGAGGCACAAGCAGTTTCACCCGGAACGAGGCATTCCTGAACAAGTTCAACCCTGATGGGACACTGGTCTGGCAACGCGGCTATCGTCTAGCTCCATCAACCCTAGTCAGCGCCAACGCACTTGCGATCGCTCAGGACGGATCAATATACATCACCGGAGATTCGCAAGTACAAGGAACAGCTCAGGAAATCTTCCTGGCCAAGTTCGCACCGGACGGAACCCTAGTTTCCCAAGAAAACTGGGCAGAAACGACGCTAGGTTCAGCAGGGCTGGGAGTAGCTGTTTCACCTGATGGCTCGGTCTGGGTGACAGGAAACACGGGGATCGGCGCGGGAGGAGGAGACGCCATCCTGCTACACTTCAGTACAACGGGTAAGATTCTCAAGGCCAATACATGGGGCGGAACGAACAATGACAGCGGAAACCAGATCGCAGTGGGAGCAGATGGACGCGCTTACACCGCAGTCCAGACAATGAGCACACCACCGTACTCATTCCTCAGAGCACCCACAAAGACGGTTAATCCAGGAGGAACGGTAGCGATACTTACCGGCGTGGTCGGCGATTTTACAGGCACAGTATCAAACCCGAGCGGTGTCGTGGGAACCCCGAATGGTAGCCTCACATTCGCCGGCGGCACAGACGCAGTGCTGCTCAAGGTATAGCCGGCCATAGAGCGCAAAAATCCCGCTCGCCTCGCAAGACTCAAGTTCTTTTACATTAGGACAAACTCGGACGCGATAGACGCGCGCGCCCAAACAACACCATTCTCAACTTCGCTCATCTACTCGGAGTCAGACTTTCCTCTTCGGCAAGAAATGTTGGCCACTAAAGAGTTTCGGAGGACAATTTTCATGAGCACCTCGCTGGCAGTGCACGATGGAGCTCTACGACGAGATTGAGAAAGACACAGTTGAAAACGGGATCGCCAAAGAAAAGAGATAGTCGCTTTACATGACCGGAAACTAGCGCATCAGGATGCGTCTGCTCCCGCTTGTAGGTGTAACAGTTCGGAATTCGCCGAGGTTAAGCTGCTTGCTCCGAGAGTAATACTACGGTGTATGTTGGCGGCTGAGCGCCGTAGCATGCGTGAACCGTTACGATCTGAAAGATGGGAAGCTGGGTGTTTGCGTGCATATAGTAGCCTTCAGATGTAATCTGTTGATGATTCACATCCTAGCCGAGGTCGGCGATTCCATTGCTTCCTGTATTAACAGCTGTTACAGTCATGTTGAATGTAGTCGTTTGCGGACCGGACGGGCCACAATACTCGACATTATCCTGCAGATCTCTTTTCCTGCAAACAATTTCTTCTCGCAGAATCTTTTTTTTTGCCCCCGCGGTCCTGTTTTCTCCCGAGATCCAGAACCAGTCTAGCCTGCAGAGTCTTGGCTGGTCAATCTATTGTTCTGAGAGAATTACTGCCGTGTAAGTTGGGGGAACGACGCCATAGCATGCGTGAACCTTGAGAGTCACCAAATATGAAAAATTCGAGCTAGCGTGCACCAAGTAACTCTCGTTCGCAATCTGTTGACCATTCACAAAATAGCCGACCGTTGCAATTCCGTCCCCTCCAGTGTTGACCAGCGTTATGGACACGTTGAAACTGGTCGTCTGAGAACCAGACACTCCACAATCCTGGACATAGCTGCCCTGAACGTTAGTGAGTACAATATTCGGCTTAGGCAGATTTTGAGCGTGAAGAACTTGAATGTAGGAATAGGCGAAAATCGAGCCTACCAGCAGACCGGTTATTGTAACGAACACCATCCAGGTCTTGAGACGCTTCCAGCGTGGTATCAGTGGCCCTCTTATCGACCAGACCAGTCCAGACCCGGCTAGAAGCGTCGCGACGAGACCCGCGAGGCCCGCCACGCGTCGACCGACCTCCCACCACGCGTTAAGATACTCGACGAACTCAAACGCCAACAGGAAGAGTCCGCTCGCCACGACCAGTCCCATTAGAGCGAGACCACGAGCTCTGCTCCTGACACTGCTCCTCCCGAGCTGAATGTTTCCAACCACCAAGACAAACGGAAGAATAGCGAGAACCGGGCTGGCAAATATCGAACAGACAATGCTGGCCAGTCCTCCAACCATAACACGGCCCGACATCCCACGTATCGTCCCAGCAATCGTCGGTAAGGTCCAGGCCCGTGGATTTACCCCTGTATGCCAGAAGAATCCCCAGACTCCTCCCGCCAGACCCAGGAACGGAGTGAAGACAATTCCCGTCCAGTCGGGGACCTGGAGCCCAGTAGCAGTAAAAGCTCCGTTGATGAGGTCAATGACGATGATGACGAGCAGAGCGGCGCTTGGGAGCCCCCACCAGACTGTCAGAACCGCTCCCCAAGCCCTGTGGCGGCGCGGGTCGAACAAGAGAAAGATCGAGAATACCATTGAAAGGAGCACTAAGAAAGCGGCGCCACCGGCAAAGGCAGGTACGAGGAGGAAGAAAATGCCAGGACCCTCGCCCCCGGGAGGTGGCGGCTGCGGCGGGGCAAAGAGAACCCCAACGGATACGTAGAGGAGGTAGAGCGGCAGAGCAGTCCCAGCTATGGAGAGGAGACCAGGGATGACTGGTTTGTCCCTTGGAAACCTCGATAGGCTCGGCGCCTTCAGATCTACAGTCCCGGGTGTTACGGCTGCCGTGGAGGATTTCCAGAGAAAGCCCCAGACTCCACCGACTAATCCGACAAGGGGAGTCATCATGGCTGGCCAAGCTCCGACTTGTGAACTGGTCAAGAACCATGAATAGAAGAACAGACCTGGGAATGCTATCGTGTAGCTGATCGCGGCCAGAAAGCCCCAGAACCTATGGCGGACATTGTCTACGAGAAGAAGGATGGAGATGGTGGAGAGCCAGGCTCCCCCTAGTAGCACTAGTAGCACTCCAGTCCCGGTGATGAGCCCGAAGCCGCTTGGCGTGGAAGCTATTGGCCAGTAGACTGCGGCGATATAGAATGGGGAGTAGACTCCTATGATTGACAGTAAGGCGGGTCTGACAATTTTACCCTGCAAGGACCCCCAGCTAGACCCGGGCGTTACGTTCTGTTAAGACTAGTGTCGAAATCCGCTACGGTCGATCTCCAACTCATTGACGGCGCGTTGGACCCCTTAGGGTCTTCGTATGTTGGTGACTCGGAGCTTGAACTGGAGCGTCTTGCCCGCCATAGGATGATTCCCGCTCCTCCCG
>Ga0209268_1001204_pt1 | contig 12811 bp, 14 predicted proteins | sample GraSoiAngelo_143_FD_185900 | JGI IMG/M metagenome (GOLD analysis project Ga0209268, IMG submission 185900) | Grasslands soil microbial communities from the Angelo Coastal Reserve, California, USA - 14_1009_02_30cm (SPAdes) (version 2) | ecosystem: Environmental > Terrestrial > Soil > Grasslands ... | reverse complement strand
TCCGCCTACTGGACGGTCGCCATCGCCCTGGCGGTCGTCCACATCGGCATCGACTGGGGCAAGATCCAGGTCAACGACGCACAACGGGGCGGCTACTGGCCCGTGGCGGCCTTCCTTGTGGACCAGGGCCTGCATGGAGTCTCCATCGTCGCCCTGGCCGCGGCGTTCGGGTTTATCCCACCAGAGGTGCTGGCCGGCGAGGTCGCGGCGGTCTGGAACAACACCCGCGACGTGTACGTGCTGAGCATCTACGTGGCCGCGTTGTTTGGCGGCTCGATCTTCGTGAAGCTGACCACAGCACTCTTTCAAGTGCCATCCGCTCCCGGCGAGACCGGGGTGGAGGGCGCCGGCGCCTACATCGGCGTGGTCGAGCGGCTGGCGATCACGACGCTGGTCGCGCTGCAGCAGTATGGCGCGGTCGGCTTCGTCCTGGCGGCCAAATCGATCGCCCGGTACAAGAAGATCGAAGAACAGAAAGGATTTGGGGAGTACTACCTCATCGGCACGCTGACCAGCAGCGTCATTGCCATTCTCGCGGGGCTGGGCGTAAGCCGGATCTTGAGATGACGTCGCCGGGCTCTCCCATGCGCGTCTACGACCTGATCCAGAAAAAGCGCGATGGCGGTGAGCTGACCGCAGATGAGATCTCCATGCTGCTCTCCGGGTATGCCGCCGGCGAGATTCCGGACTATCAGATGAGCGCGTTCTTGATGGCCGTCTTCTTTCGCGGGATGTCGCTGCGGGAGACGGCCGACTTCACGATGGCCATGGTGCGGTCGGGGGAGACGCTCGACCTGAGCGCCATCCGCGGCATCAAGGTCGACAAGCACAGCACCGGTGGGGTGGGGGACAAAACCTCCCTGGTGCTGATCCCCCTCGTCGCGGCGGCCGGGGCTCCGGTGGCGAAGTTGTCGGGCCGCGGGCTGGGACACACCGGGGGGACGATCGACAAACTGGAATCGATTCCGACAAGAAACTCTATGCACTGCGCGACGTGACCGCGACCGTGGACAGTATCCCGCTCATCGCCAGCAGCGTGATGAGCAAGAAGATCGCCGGCGGCGGCGATGCCATCGTGCTGGATGTCAAGACCGGCAGCGGTGCCTTCATGAAGACCCTCGACGGCGCGCGGGAGCTCGCCAGGGCCATGGTCGGCATCGGCGCCCAGGTCACACGGCGTACCATCGCGGTGATTACGGACATGGACCAGCCGCTGGGCCGGGCGGTGGGCAACGCGCTGGAGGTCGCCGAGGCGATCGAGACGCTGCGGGGAGAAGGCCCGGCGGACCTGCGGGACCTGTGTCTGGAACTCGGCGCGCAGATGGTGACCCTCGCCGGCGTGACCCGTTCCGCGGCCGACGGGAAAACGGCGGTGGCGAAGCTGCTACGCGACGGCAGTGCCCTGGCGAAATTCGGGCAGATGATTGAAGCTCAGGGTGGCGACCGCCGGGTCGTCGACGACCTCCGCCGGCTGCCGACCGCGCCCGTGCGGGTGAGCGTGGAGGCGCTGTCGTCGGGCGCCGTAGTGGCGATCGACGCGCAGGCGGTCGGGGTGGCGGCGATGGAGCTGGGTGCCGGTCGCGCCAGACGGGACGACAGGATCGACCCTGCGGTCGGGATCGTGCTGGCGCGAAAAGTGGGCGACGCCGTGCGCCCGGGTGAGCCGCTGGCGGACGTCCACGCCTCCGACCGAATGAGCGCGGAGCAGGCGGGGCGGCAGATCCAGGCGGCGTACCGAATCGGCGCGCGGGCTTCCGCGCCACGTCCTCTCGTGCACGAGGTGATCTCCTGAGATGGTCCTGCAGGTTTCCGACCCTTCCCTGGTGGTGCTGTGCGGGCCGGCCGGGAGTGGGAAGTCCACGTTTGCCCGGCGGCACTTCCAGGACACTGCGATTGTCTCTTCCGATCGCTGCCGGGCGATGATCGCCGACGACGAAGCCGATCTCCGGGTCTCGCCGGACGCGTTCGAGCTATTCCATACGATCATCGAGATGCGGGTGCGCCGCCACCGGCTGACCGTGGCGGACAGCACCGCGCTGCAGCCGGAGGCCAGAGCGACGCTGCGCCAGATCGCCAGGCGGGGACGGGTACCAGTGATCGCTGTCCTGTTTGACGTGCCGGAGGCGACATGCCTGGCGTGGGATCACCGGCGCGACCGCCAGGTTGGACAGTCGGTGATTCACCAGCAGTGGGACCGCTTCCAGCAGGCCCTGCGCACAATACGGGACGAGGGGTTTGATCAGGTGGTGATTGTGAGCGAGAATGAACTTGCCACTACGCGGGTTCAGATAGTGAATAGTAAATAGCCTGAAGGATCAAACGGAAGCATTTTCTATTCACTATTCACCATTCACTATTCACCCCAGTCTCAACTATTTCACTTCCATGGAGGACACTCCAGAATGAAGATTACGCGTGTTGGTGTGGTGGGCTGTGGACTGATGGGGTCGGGGATCTCCGAGGCCTGCGCGCGGGGCGGATACACCGTCATCGTGCGGGAAGTCAGCGACGAGCTGCTGGCAAAGGGATTGGCCCGGATCGAGCAGTCGATGCAGCGTGGGGTGCAGCGCGGCAAATTGGCCGGCGATGAGGCCAAAGCCGCCCGCGCCCGCATTACAGGAACCACGCGCCTGGAGGATCTAGCCGAGGTCGATCTCATTCTCGAAGCCGTGATCGAGAACATGCTCCTCAAGCAGGAGGTGTTCCGGGAACTCGATCGCCACTGTCCGCCGTCCACCCTGTTTGCCAGCAACACCTCGTGCCTGTCCATCACGGAGATGGCGTCGGTGACCTCGCGGCGCGACCGATTCCTGGGGATGCACTTCTTCAATCCAGTCCCGGTGATGAAACTCGTTGAGCTTGTGCGCGGCCTGCAGACGTCAGATGCCGCGATGGCCACCGGCCGGCGCTTCGCGGAGTCGCTGGGCAAAACCGTGGTGATCTGCAAGGACAGCCCCGGCTTCATCGTCAACCTGCTGCTGGTGCCCTACCTGCTGGACGCCGTGCGGGCGCTAGAGAAGGGCATCGCCACCAAAGAAGACATCGATTCCGCCGTGCAGCTGGGTCTGGTTCACCCGATGGGGCCGCTCACGCTCCTCGACTACGTCGGCATCGATACCACCTACTACATCGCGGAGGCGATGTTCCAGGAATTCAAGGACGCGCGGTACGCGGCGCCGCCCCTGATGAAACAGATGGTGCTGGCGGGGCTGCACGGGCGCAAAACCGGCCGTGGGTTCTATGAGTACACAGAGGGGAAGAGGGATCACTCCGTTGGGACCGGACCGTCGGGACCGACCCGGTAGAGCCGCGGTGTCAGCGGAGATTGCGCTGATGTAAACAGCTCGTCTGCTTGGGCCGCGAGACGGTCGATCTCAGTCGCAGGCGCGATCAGGCAGGCATGTTCGTGAGGAATGGCCAGCAGGGGGTCGGCCATGCCGGGCGGGATGATCAGGCCCGCGACCAGCAGCCTCGCCGCGTCAAATCCATCGAGCGACACATATTCGGTACGCGCTCCCCCGATCTCATCCAGAATGTGCCGGGTGCGGGTCTGCAAGTTGTCCACCGCCAGCCGGTGCAAATGGTCTGTGGTCACCCGCCAGGACTCGGGCATCGCATCGGTGACGAGCGTCATCCGGTGCTGTCCTTCGATGACGTACGCCACACTGATCTGGTCGTCGAGGGGGCGCCGGACAATGCGGTTCCCGCGCACGTACCCTGCTTCTGGAGGCAGCGCGGCCGTACGTTTCAACAGGGGAAAGATCCGGTCCCGGACGAGGGGAAACGGCGGCGGCGTCACCGCAGGCACCTGCCGCCGTAAGGCGGCCGCCAGCTCCTCAAACAGCACGGTCTCGTTCAGGCGTCGCCGCCACCGGACCGCGTATGTGTTCAGAAGGTCGACCTCTAGGTTGTAGCCGAGGACGGCGCAGACCATCCCCGAGGCGGTGGGGTGCACCCACTGGATGTCGGCCGTCTGGATCAGGTACGCTCGCGCGCGTCGGCGGAAGCGCACGAAGCCCTGCTGGACCGCGGTCGCCGCCACCAGGAAGGCCAGCAACAGCGCGGCGGTCCACGGCAGCATCGAGGCTATGGTGTGCGCCGCCGCGGGAGGGCCCGCCGGGGGGCGAACCCGACGATGTCGTCCATGCGGCCCCGGCGCCGGCGCGGCGGTGCCAGCACGGCGTCGACCGGCATTTCCACCCGCACATCCTGCAGGCGGACGCGCAGCAGCCGTCCGATCAGCCCGCCGTCGGTTCCATCGATGCGGACGAAGGCGACGACCTGCGGTGGATCGAGCGGGTGGCCGTCCTGGTCTTCGCAGACGACCGTGTACGTGTGCACGCGTCCGCCCGGTGCGACCTCAGCCCACGCCTGAGAGAGGTCCGCAAAGCAACGCTCGCAGTACAGCCGCGGGGGCAGGTAGGTTACCTGGCACTCCGCGCACCGGGTCACGGCAAGGACGCCCCGGCTGCGCAGGGTCTGGAAGAAGCGTTCCCCAGCGACGCCGGCCGTATACAGGTACTGGACGGGCATTGTCCCGCGCCAGACACGAGCGTGAGTCAGGTTCATGCGCGTTTCCTCACCGGCGCAAAGTAGAGAATGTCCGTAATCGCCCCCTCCCGCTTCGCTGGGGGCTTCCATACCGCGCGCACCGGCATCCCCACTCGCACCTGCCGGCGGATCTGGTCGACCGTGCGGCCGCGCACGCCGCCCACGAGATGCAGGAATCCGACCCGCGGGCTGGTGCCATCGATCTCAATCACCGCCGGGATTTGCGGGACACGCAGGGGCTTCATGTCCCAGGTCACGTAGCAGATCGAGAAGGTGTTGATCGTACCGGTTTCTGGTAATTTCACCCATTCGTCCATGGGTTTGAAGTCCAGCTCGCAAAACGCCCGCGGCGGCGTCACGGTGCGACCGCACTGCCGGCAGCGCACGCCGTAGATCGCGCCCTGCCCCAGCCCCTCAAGGAACCGGCTGATCGCAATCCCTGCGTCCCACGCATACTCCAATCGCGGCGCCCACGCGGTGGATGCTTCCCGCTCGCGAAACTCATCGTCTGTGAGCGGATGCCCCCGAAGCGGGACGTAGGGAGGCGCCTGTCTGGGGTCCATCAGCGGACTCCGAGCACGGCGACAGTCCCAACTTGCATCAGATCGCCCCAGGCCTGTGCGAGGCCCCGTTCCGGATTCCCCGGCACCTGCCGGGCTCCAGCCTCCCCGCGCAACTGCCAGAACAACTCGCAGATCTTCATCAACCCGGCGGCGGCGATTGGATTGCCCACGCCCATCAATCCTCCAGACGGGCAGGTGGGGAGTTCCCCGCCACGGTCAAAGCGGCCGCCTGCCAGATCGTCTGGAGCCTTGCCTCGATCGGCAAGTTGGAGGCCCTCCAGGTGGTGCAGTTCTTTGTAGGCGAAGGGGTCATATGGCTCCGCCACATGGATCTGTCTTCGCGGCTCAGTGATCCCGGCCATCTCGTAGGCCATCCGCGCTGCCTGCTCCACATAGCGGGGGTAGGCCAGGTCGCGGTTTCCCCAGTACGAGGTATCCAGGCACCACCCCACCCCCTGGATCCAGATCGGGTGATCAGTAAGGCGCTGGGCGACGTGTTCGGAGGCCAGCACGACCGCGGCTGCGCCGTCGGAGATGGGACTGACCATCAGCCGGTGCACCGGCCACGCCACCACTTCGCTGTCGAGGACGTCTTTGACGGTGAGCTGCGCGGCCACCTGGGCGGCGGGATGGGCAAGCGCGTTATGCTTGTTTTTCACCGATACCAGCGCGATGTCCTCATTCTGGATGCCATACGCCGCCATGTACCGTTGCTGTTCCAGCGAAAAGATCCACAGCAGGTTGGGGCCGAGCGGCCGTTCGATGATATGGTCGAAGATGGTGAGGAAGGCTCCCTGCGGATGCGGCTGGCAACTGCTCATTTTCTCCTCGGCGACGACCAGCACCAGATCGAACAGGCCCGAGGCTACCATCATCCAGCCACTGATGATGCTGAACACGCCCGATCCGCCGCCGACGTAGGCGCGCAGATACGGCTTGCCGACACCGCCGGCCCCGTCCAGCAGCCACTCGCCTTTCATGTGCACGCCGTCAAAGGCGTCCGGCGCCGTGGCCATGACGACGGCCTGGATGTCTTTACGACGTACACCCGCGGCGTCCAGAGCCTGTGACGCCGCGTAGTACGAGAGTTCCTTCCCGGTGTCCAGCGCCCGGCGCATGAACAGGCTCAAGCCGGCCCCGATGATCGCCACCCGCCGCTGCGGTTTACGCCTTATCAGTGACATGAACCCTCACAAAAGTGCGAATTATGGATTGTGAATTGAACCCCAGTTCTTCAATTTTCAATTTACAATTCACAATCTTCAATTTGATTCAGTCCGCGCTGAGTACCAGTGCTCCCCCTGATTGTGTCGGGATGCCTCGCCACGAGACGACCAGCCCGGTGGCGGCACGCTCCACCTGAGCCCGGCCGGCCTCGCCGCGGATCTGGCGTACCGCTTCCGCCGTCCGGTAGAGCGCCGTGGCATCAAAACAGTACCCCATGCCGAGGCTTCCGCCGGAAGGATTCACCGGCAGCCGGCCGCCGCGTCTGGTGCCTCCTTCCAGGACGATCCGGGCCGCATCGGCGCGCGGAATCAATTGCGCCGCCTCGAGGTGCTGCAGCTCCTTATACGCGTACGTATCATCCACCTCGGCGAACCGGATTTCCTGGTCGGGTTTGGCGATCCCCGCCATCTGATAGGCCATCTGCGTCGCCAGACTGGCGTAGGACGCCTGGCCCCAAGATCGTGCGGCCAGCCAGGGACTATCCGATGCCCAGCCCACACCACGGATCCAGACCGGTTTGGGCGTGCGGCGCGCGGCCTCTTCTGATGCCAGGACCAGCACGACTGCGCCATCGGCGGGCGGGCTGATTTCACGCTCGCGCAGCGGCGCACAGACGGCAGCCGAGGCGAGGACGTCGTCGGGCGAGAGGGCTTCGCCGTACGCGGCGACCGGATTGCTGAGGGCGTGGCGCCGGTTCTTGACCACCACCATCGCCACGGCGTCTTCCGGCGCGCCGGTCTCGTGCAGGTATCGCCGCATCTCCATGCCGGCCACGAAGTGCGGAGTGATGCCCGGCAGCCGCTCGTAGGAGGGATCCAGGGCCATGGTCAGGACCTGCTCGTGGGCGAGGATGTTGGAAGTCTTGCAATGCGCCTCGACGGCGACCAGATCAGCAATTCCGGTCCGGATGAGCATCACCGCGGCGGCCACCCCCTGCAGGCCATCTCCCGCGACGGTGTGGACCGGCCGCAGCACGGCGCCCAGCTGGTCCGGCGTGTACTCGTCGGTAATGCTCGTGCCCTCATGAAAGTCTTCACACACGCTGACAAAGCTGTCGATGTCCTGGTGGGTTACCCCAGCGTCGTCGTAGGCCCGGGTGGCGGCCTCGAATCCCATTTCGCGGTAAGACTGCCGAGGAGAGAGCGGGCGTAGCGGAACTTCGCCGGCGCCCACCACGGCAACGCGATCGCTCATACTACACAATCTACACAACCTACACAACCTACACAACCTACACAACCTACCCAGTCTTCGGAGGTAGATTGTGTAGATTGGGTAGATTGGGTAGATTGAGGTAAGCATGGACTTTCAGCTGGCCGACGAACACCGGATGGTTCAGGCGACTGTGCGGGAGTTTGCGAGGCAAGAGATCCTCCCGCGTGCCGCGGCGCTGGACCACACGCCGGTGTTCCCCTCCGAGATCATCCAGAAGGCGGCCGCACTCGGCCTGATGGGGATGGTGATTCCAGAGGCATACGGCGGCGCGGGGATGGATCCTGTCAGTTACGTCGTGGCGCAGGAAGAACTGGCCCGGGCGTCTGCGGGACTGCAGACCATCATCACGGTCAACAACTCACTGGTCTGCGACCCCATCTTCCATTTCGGCACGGAGGATCAGAAGCGGCGATACCTGCCCCGGCTGTCCTCTGGCGCGTCGCTGGGGTGCTACTGTCTGACGGAACCCGCATATGGGTCGGATGCGATGTCTCTGCGCACGGATGCGCGGCGCGAGGCGGACCAGTGGATCCTGCGGGGGACGAAAGCGTTTGTCACCAACGCCGTCGAGGCGGATGTTTGCATCGTCTACGCGCGCACGGGACCCGAACCCGGCGCCCGCGGGATCTCCGCCTTCATTGTAGAAAAGGGATTCCCCGGCATCTCGGTGGGCAAGGTAGAGAAGAAACTGGGGATCAAGTGTTCCTCGACAGCCGAGATCGTGCTGGACGGCTGCCGCGTGCCGGCGTCCAACCTGCTCGGCGAACCTGGGAGCGGGGGGAAGATCGCGTTGACGACGCGGCGTTGGAGGAAGCGACGGCCTACGCCGCCGGCCGGCGGCAATTCGGCCGGAGCATCGGCGAGTTTCAGGCGATCCAGTGGATGCTCGCGGACATGGCTACGCGGACCGATGCCGCACGCCTGCTGATGTTGCGAGCCGCGTACCTGCGCCAGCAGGGGACACGATACACCAGGGAAGCGTCGATGGCGAAGCTGTTCGCGTCGGAGACGGCGATGTGGGTCACCCACAAGGCGGTGCAGATCTTCGGCGGGTACGGGTATATTCAGGACTACCCGGTGGAGCGCTACTTCCGTGACGCGAAGATCACCGAGATCTATGAGGGCACGTCGGAGATCCAGCGGATCGTGATCGCGAGAAACCTCCTTGAGGGACACGCGTGAATATCATTGTCTGCATCAAGCAGGTGCCAGACACCGAGGCGCCGATCCGGATCAAGGCGGATGGGAGCGGCATCGACGACACCGGCCTGACCCTGGTCATGAACTACTACGATGAGCACGCGACCGAGGCTGGGCTGCGCCTGCGGGAGCAGTTCGGCGGTACGGTCACTCTGGTCAGTGTCGGTGCGGAGCGAGTGAAAGAAGCGTTGCGCACCGGGCTGGCGATGGGGGCCGATGACGCGCTTCTGGTCAGCGACCCGGCACTGGCGGGGGCGGACCACCTCGGGATCGCCCGCGTGCTCGCGGCCGTCATCCGGACCCTGCCGCATGATGTCGTGATCTGTGGGAAGCTCAGCACCGACGACAACGCGGCCACCGTGGGCGCGGCACTTGCCGAGTACCTGGGCCTGCCGCAGGCGACGGCCATCGCGCACCTGGATGTGGACGGAGGGGGGGCAGGCGCGGTGGTGCACCGCGAGGTCGAAGGAGGCGTGGAGGTCCTGGCGGTGCCGTTTCCCGCGGTGCTGACCGTGGAACGCAGCCTCAACGAACCGCGCTATCCATCGCTGCCCGGCATCATGAAGGCCAGGCGCAAGGAAATCAAAACCGTGACCCTGGAACATCTCGGGCTTGACGCGGCGGACGTTGGGATGGCTGCCGCCCGAGCCACGCTCGTACGGCTGTCACCGCCGCCGGCGCGAAAAGCCGGCCGGATCGTAGAAGGCGATGCCGCCCAGGCCGTGTCGGCGATAATCTCATTCCTGAAAGATGAGGCGAAGGTCCTTTCATGAGTAAGGATGTGTGGGTGTTCATCGAGCATGCGCAGGGCACGCCGAAGAAGATCAGTCTGGAGATGCTCGGGTGCGCGCGGAGGCTCGCCACGGCGCTGGCCGGGAGCGTGGTAGCGTTTGTGCCTGGCTCCAAGGTCGACCAGGTCGCTGCGGCCGTTGGCCAGCGGGGCGCAGATGTCGTCAATACCGCTGAGCACGCGCTGCTGGAAACCTACACCACCGACGGCTACGCCGCGATCCTGGCCGATGCGGTGCGGGCAGAATCCCCTGCGGTGGTCCTAGTCGGATCAACGGCGCAGGGACGCGATCTTGCGCCCAGGGTGGCGGCGCGTCTGGGGGCGGGGATCGTCACCGACTGCGCGACCCTGGACTGGCGCGAGGCCGCGCTGATGGCCACCCGGCCCCTGTATACGCGCAAGGCGATCGGAACGGTGCGAGTGACAGGCGCCCCATGCATCGCCGTCGTGCTCCCTGCGATGTATCCGGTGGCGGACGCGGATCCCTCCCGGCGGTGGGAGGTTCGCCGGCGGCCGGTGCAGATCGATGGCAAAGCGATCCGGACTTCGGTCCGTGAGGTCAAGACCGTGCACCGGGAGACGATCCCGTTGATTGAGGCCGATGTCATCGTGTCCGGCGGCCGGGGCATGAAGGGACCCGAGCATTTCGTGATCCTGGACGATCTCGCGCGGGCCCTGCGGGCGGCGGTCGGATCGTCGCGTCCCCCCGTCGACTCGGGATGGGTCCCGCACGACTATGAGATCGGCCAGACCGGGAAGACCGTCAGTCCCCAGGTCTACATCGCCTGCGGAATCTCCGGAGCCCCACAGCATCTGGCCGGCATGTCCGGCTCGAAACTCATCGTCGCCATCAACAAAGATCCCAATGCGCCAATCTTCCAGATTGCCGACCTCGGAGTTGTGGGAGACCTGTTTGAGATCATCCCGAAGTTGACGGAGGCCGTGAAGAAAGCGAAGGGCGGCTCACATGGTTGATCCCAAGAAGATCGAGGAATTGCGCCAGGCCCGCCGGCAGTGGGAGGCGACGACCCTGGGCGAAAGTCTAGAGCAGCAGCCAGAACGCACCCCACGATTCTCTACGCTGTCGGACCTGGAGATCTCGCGCGTGTATGCTCCCGACGATCTGCCCGCGTTCGATCCCGCCCGCGACCTGGGTCTGCCCGGCGAGTATCCGTTCACGCGCGGCATCCATCCCACCATGTATCGGCGGCGCCTGTGGACCATGCGGCAGTTCGCCGGCTTCGGGTCTCCAGAAGATAGTAACCGTCGTTTTCACTACCTGCTGGAGCAAGGGCAGACCGGACTGTCGGTGGCCTTTGACATGCCCACGTTGATGGGCTACGACTCCGATCACGCTCGGGCGCAGGGGGAGGTTGGCCGCGAGGGCGTGGCGGTCGACACGCTGGAGGATATGGAAATCTTGTTCCGGGGCCTGCCGCTGGACCGCATCACCACCTCGATGACGATTAACGCGCCGGCCAACGTCTTGCTGGCGATGTACGTGGCGGCCGCCGAGCGGGCCGGGTACCGGCGCGATCAACTGGGCGGGACGACGCAGACCGACATGTTGAAGGAGTTCATCGCCCAAAAGGAATGGATCGTCCCGCCGCGGCCCAGCATGCGCCTGATCCAGGACATGCTGGCCTTCGGCACGCGGGAACTCCCGCGGTGGAACATCATCAGCATCAGCGGCTACCACATCCGGGAGGCTGGGGCCACCGCGGTGCAGGAACTGGCGTTCACGCTCGCCGACGGCATTGCCTACGTGCAGGCCGGCCTGGACGCCGGTCTGGACATCGATCAGTTCGCGCCGCGGCTCTCCTTCTTCTTTGACTGCCACAACAATTTCTTCGAGGAGATCGCCAAGTTCCGTGCCGCGCGGCGGCTGTGGGCGCGGATCATGCGAGAGCGGTTCCGAGCGAAATCCCCGCGCGCCTGGTGGCTACGGTTCCACACCCAGACTGCCGGCGTGTCGCTGACGGCGCAGCAGGCGCAAAATAATGTCGTTCGCGTGACACTGCAGGCCCTGGCCGCCGTCCTGGGCGGGACGCAGTCGCTGCACACCAACTCCATGGACGAGACGTACGCGCTGCCGACCGAAGAGGCGGTGATGGTCGCGCTGCGCACACAGCAGATCATCGCCTACGAGAGTGGAGTGACCCACACCGTCGATCCGCTCGGCGGGTCATATGTGCTCGAGGCATTGACCAACCGCGTGGAGGCCGAGGCGGAAGCCTACATCCGCAAGATCGATGACCTGGGCGGCATGGTGCGGGCGGTCGAACTTGGGTACCCGCAGCGAGAGATCGCCGAGGCCAGTTATCGTTACCAGCAGCAACTGGAACGGAAGGAGAAGATCATCGTCGGGATCAACGAGTTTGCGGCGCCGGACGTGCAACCCATCGCCGTGCTGCGCATCGATCCCGAAGTGGAGCGCCGCCAGATTGACCGCCTGCGGCGTGTCCGGGCCGCGCGAGACGCCCGGCAGGTCCAGCGTGCGCTGGATACCCTGCGCCGCGCCGGGGAGCGGGCGGACAACACTATGGACCGCGTGGTCGACTGTGTCCGGGCCTCCGCAACGGTCGGCGAAATCTGCGATGTCTTCCGCTCGATCTACGGCGAGTATAAGGAACCGGCGATCATCTAAACCGCGCGAACAGGGGACCTTGGTATCGTAGTAAGATGATATCGATGACGGATGGGAAGATCCGTATCATTGTGGCCAAGCCCGGCCTGGATGGGCACGACCGGGGCGCGAAGGTCGTCGCGCGCGCGCTGCGCGACGCGGGGTTCGAGGTCATCTACACGGGGCTGCACCAGACCCCGGAGATGATCGCGAATGCCGCGATTCAGGAAGATGCCGACGCCGTCGGACTCTCCATCCTCTCAGGCGCGCACATGACGCTGCTGCCCCGCCTGCTGGACCTGCTGCGGCAGAAAGGTGGCGGCGAGATCGTGGTCTTCGCCGGTGGGATCATCCCCGAAGAAGACATCCCCCCGCTGCGGGCCGCCGGCGTGAGCGAGATCTTTCTCCCCGGAGCATCGCTGGATGCCATCGTGCGCTGGGTGCGCGAGCACGTCAAACCCCACGGCGTCAAAGCCTAAGGAGCTCATGCGAAGCGGCCCGCTCCAAGAGGGCGAACCGGTCCTCCTGATCGACCGGAAGGATCGCCGGTATCTGCTCGTGCTGCGTGCCGGTGCGGTGGCGGATCTGCGTGGGGGGAAGCTGCTGCACGATGACCTCATCAGCACCTCGGAGGGGCGG
>Ga0209268_1001197_pt1 | contig 12833 bp, 8 predicted proteins | sample GraSoiAngelo_143_FD_185900 | JGI IMG/M metagenome (GOLD analysis project Ga0209268, IMG submission 185900) | Grasslands soil microbial communities from the Angelo Coastal Reserve, California, USA - 14_1009_02_30cm (SPAdes) (version 2) | ecosystem: Environmental > Terrestrial > Soil > Grasslands ... | reverse complement strand
GCTATCGGTTCGAAATTCATTCAGTGCTTATTGCTTGAATTGGGTCGACCAGGCTGGCGCGGCGAGCGGGCACCAGGCAGGCGACAAAGGCGACCGCAACACGCATTGAGAACGCTGAACACCGCCGTATTCGCGCCAATCCCAAGCGCAAACGTCAAAATGACGATCGCGGTAAAGAGCGGCTGTTTGGCCAGAACGCGGGAATGCGTAACGAAGGTTCTGCATAAAAACTACTCAGACCGAAGCGCGGTAATTGGATCGACGTTTGTGGCACGGCGTGCGGGGAGCAGACACGCCATGAGTGCGATCGCCATAAGCAGAACTGTTGCGCCGCCGAGCAGCAGTGGATCGTGCGCCGAAACTTGATAAAGCTGCGAACCAATTAAACGACCGAGCGCAAAAGCCGCTGCAATCCCGATCGCAAGCCCGACGAGGACGGGTTTCATGCCTTGATTCACAACCAGGCGCAACACGTCGCGTGTTTGCGCACCCAGCGCCATGCGAACTCCGATTTCGCCAGTGCGTTGCTCGACCGTGTAAGCAACCGCGCCGTAAATCCCGATGCTGGCGAGGAGCAAGGCGACTCCGGCAAAAATTCCGAGCAACCACATCATCAGCCGCGCTTGGCCGAGGGCCTGCGCCATGATTTCGCTGAATGGCTGCGGCCAGATTAGAGCAAGGCTCGGATCGATGCTGCGCAGCGCGGTCTGAATCGAGTACGTGATCGTTTCCGGCGGAAGCGGACTGCGCACCACGATTTTGAGGAACGGCCAACTCTCCTGGGCGAATGGACGATAAAATTCCATGTTGTTCGCGTGATTCAATTGCACCGAGCGCACATCGCCGACGACGCCGACAATCTCGACCGGCACGCTGCCGTTCGTGATCAGCAACGTTTTGCCGATCGGATTCTCGTCGCCGAACACCGTCTTCGCGCCCGCTTTGCTGATGATGATGACGTTCGGATGATCCATCACGTCCTGTTCGTTAAAATCGCGGCCCGCGATCAACGGAATGCCCGCAGCGCGGAACCAGCCCGGCATGACGTCGTTCGACGGCGCGCCTTTTCGCTCGGCAACCGGAGGCACGTTGCCTTCAGGCCGCGTATAGAGAGTCACGCTCGGGCCGCTGAAGAGCGGAAAAGTGCTGCTCAACATCAGGTCCTCGAATCCAGGAGTCGCGCGCAACGCCGTTTGCAATTGTTCGGCAAAACGAGCCCGGCTCGCCTGGTCGGGATATTGGGCCTGCGACAAGGCCGTGACTCCGATCCAGAGATTGTCCGTTTTGAAACCGGGGTCCTGCTGGCTCAGGCGCACGAAGCTCGTGATGAGCAACGACGCGCCCGCGAGCAACGTGACCGAGAGGGCGACCTGCGCGCCCACGAGAATTTTGCGGAACCGCTGTTGCCGCACACTTCCTTGCGTGCCGCGGCCGCCTTCCTTGAGCGCATCGACGATATCCGCGCGCGAGCTTTGCAGCGCCGGATAAAGACCCATCGCGAATCCCGTCACGAGCGAAAGCCCGATCGTAAAAAAGAGCACCGGCACGGAGAGCGCGCTCGCGTTTCCCTGTTCGATCGGGAGAAAGTTTGCCGCGAGTTTCGGGACGAGCGGCACCAGTTGCCACGCCAGGGCCGCGCCGAGAACCCCCGCCAGCAGACTGATGAGCACGCTTTCGAAAACAAAAAGTCGCAGCACACTTCCGCGCGTCGCGCCCAACGCCAGGCGGAGCGAAATCTCGCGGCGCCGTCCGCTGAAGCGCACGAGCAACAGGTTCGCCACGTTGCTGCAAGCGATGAGCAAAACAAACCCGACCGCCGTTAGCAGAGTCGCGAACCCAGGCCGCAAATTCTCCGTCACATCTTCTGGAAGCGTCTTGATGATGTTGCGATTTTGCGCGTCGCTCTTCTCCGGAAATTGCGAGCGGTAATTGTCCTCGAGCGTGCCCAGCGCCGCCTTCGCCTGGTCAAGGGTGACGCCCGCCTTCAAGCGCCCGATCACGCGCAGGAACGCCGAGCCGCGCATCATCCGCTCATGCGAGAAACCCGGGATGACCATCGGCTTCGTCGTCCAGATATCGGCATTTGGTGTCCCCGTCCAGGAGACCGGCATGTTTGCGATCACGCCCACGATCGTGTGCGCCACGCCATCAAGCACGATCGTTTTCCCGATAATGTCCTGACTGCCGGCAAACCGCGCTCTCCAGAAACGATCCGTGATGATGGCCACATCCGCGCCCTCTTCTTCCTGCGGCAAAAACGTTCGGCCCATGATGGGCCGCACTCCGAGCACGTCGAACCAGTTCGCCGTCGCCTTGAAGATCGGCGCCGACAACGGATCGCCCAGTCCCGTCACCGTCGCCGCCTGTTGATTCTCTGCCGCGAACCCGGAGAAAATCGTCTGCGCGTCGCGATAAAGCATGAACCGCGGCGCCGACATCTGGAACTCGTCCGTCCGGTCTTTCCCCTTGGTCAGGACATGCAGGACCCGCTCCGGTTCCTGGAACGGGAGGCCTTTCACGAAGAGATCATTGATCAGCGAAAAGATCGCCGTGTTCAGCCCGATCCCGAGCGCAAGCGTCAGCACCGCGACAATCGTAAATCCCGGCGATTTACGGAGTTGGCGCAGCGCGAAGCGGAGGTCGTTCATGTCGATGCGGAGTTAAGATTTCATTCTGCGCGAAAAGCGACATTGGGGTCTACGCGCGAGGCGCGGTGCGCGGGAATCCACGAAGCAAAAAATGTTGCGGCGAAAAGAAGGGCGCCGACACCGAAATAAATTTTTGGGTCGATGCCTTTGACTTCGAAAAGCACGTTTTGCAATGCGCGTGAAAGGGCAAAGGCTGCAACCAGGCCGATGGCCGAACCGATTAAGAGCAATTGCAGGCCGTGGGAAAGAACGAGGGCGCGGATTTGTGCCGGGCGCGCGCCGAGCGCAAGCCGAATACCGATTTCACGAACGCGTTTGAGCGTGGTATATGCGAGCAATCCGTAAACACCGATAGTGGCCAGCACCAGCGCGAGTCCGGCGAAAATGGAAAATAGAAAACTCAGCAGTCGATGTGTTCCCCAGGTTTCTTGGACACGATCCAACATCGGCCGTGCGTCGAACACCGGTTGGTTTGGATCGATCGATGCCACAACATCACGTACCGACTTAGTGAGGGACGACGCGCTCATACTTGAGCGAACGAAAAGGCAGAGACTCGTGCGTTGCGCCTGGCCCATCGAGCAATAAATCAACGGCAGCGGCGCCATTTCATCGACTGCGTGATATCGCATGCGCGCGACGACACCGACGATTTCGCTCGGCACATTACCCTCTTCATCATTGCCGACATCGACGAAGAGACGTTTGCCGATTGGATCTTCTCCCGGAAAATATTGTTCGGCCATCGTTTGATCGACAATCACGACGCGCGGGGAATCTTTCGTGTCGCGGTCGTTAAAGGTGCGGCCACGCAAAAGCGGAGTCTTGAAAGTTGAAAAATAATCACCAGTGACGACTTCGAGATCGGAGCTCGGCATTTGTGCCGGCGTTGGCTGTGCCGCGCCATCGCGCCAAAACCCAGTTTGCCATCCACCCATCAACGGGGAATTCGAGCCGATGCCCGCGCTCTGCACGCCGGGAAGCGCAGTGACTTTATCCAGCAGCGCTTTGGTAAACGTGCCGATCTTTTCGCGGCTGGAATAAGTCTTCCACGGCAGCTCAACGCGAGCGCTGAAAAGATTTCGCGGCTCATAGCCGAGCTGAAGCGCCTGCATCTTCGAAAAACTTTTTACAACGAGGCTGGCCGCGACCAACAAGGTGAGCGTGAGCGCAATCTCGCTGATCACCAGCCAATCCCGCGCGCGCTTAGCCGAAGGCGGGTCACCGCTTCCAGCGGAGCCGGTCTTCAACGCGAGCTGAACGTCAGCGTGCGAAGCCTGCCAAGCCGGCCATAATCCGAAAAGCACGCTCGTCAGCGATGCGATCAAAAATGTAAATCCGAGGACGGGTAGATCGAATGAGATCTGTTGAAATCGGGAAACGTCTCCCGGACTCAACGCGATTAGGCTACTGCGAACCCAAACCGCAAATAAAAAGCCGAGTGCTCCGCCCAGGAGCGCGATCAAAAAACTCTCGAACAAAAGCTTTTTAATGATTTGGCCACGGGTTGCTCCGACTGCCGCGTGGATGGCGAATTCGCGGGCTCGGGCAGCGCCTCGCGCGGCAAACAAATTGGCGAGATTGGCGCAAGCGATCAGCAAAACGAGGCCGACCGCTCCAAACAGCAGCCCGAGATTCGTGCGGTACTTGCCGACGAGATTATCGAGCAAAGGAGTAACGACCGCTGTCTCTCCACCGTTGGTGTCAGGATACGTTTTCTCCAACCGCGCCGCGATCCCTTTCATTTCCGTCCGCGCTTGATCGACAGTTACGCCGGGCTTGAGCTTGCCCCAAACATAAATCATGGGGTGATGCGAGCGATCCATCCACGCGGGATTGTTACTGCGCCGCATCATCGACAACCAGACATCGGTATCCTGCGGCGAAGTCATCTGTGGCGGCATCACCCCGGTAACGGTGTAATTCTGATCGTGCAGAGTGATCGAGCGACCAAGCACACCCGGGTCGGCATTGAACACGCGCCTCCACACGCGATCGCTAATCACAGCAACCGGCGGCGCGCCAACTTTGTCCTCGTCTTGGCTAAACGTACGACCGAGCTCCGGCGGCAGACCGATAATATTGAAAAAATTCCGAGTCACCGAAGCGCAGGACACGCGTTCCGGATCGCGGCCAGGGATTCCACTCAGATTCCGTGATTCCTTATGCGTCGCCGCAAGATGCTCGAAAACCGTGTTCTCGTTTCGCCAGTCGAAATAATCGGGCAGCGCAACCGAATAGTCCTGGCCGGGGCCAGACGATTCGCTTAACACCATGATTCTGTCGGCGTCTGGATACGGTAGCGGTCGAAGCAGAACCGCGTTGACGATGCTGAAGATGGCCGTGTTAGCGCCGATTCCGAGCGCAAGCGTAAGGACAGCGACAAATGTGAATCCCGGCGACTTGCGAAGTTGGCGCAGAGCAAGCGTTAGATCATTCATATCATTCGGCACGAAGCGCGATAATTGGATCAACCCTCAATGCGCGGCGTGCGGGCAGGAAACAGGCGATCAAAGCTATTGAGACAAGCAGCAGCGAAATCGAAAGAAACGTCGCCGGATCGGTTGCGTTCACCTCGAACAGCAAACCGGCCAGCAATCGTGTAAGTCCCCACGCTGCAGCGAGACCGATAGCGACGCCTAACAACGTCAGTTTTGCGCCCTGGGTTAGAATGAGTTGCAGAACATGTATACGCTGTGCGCCCAGTGCCACGCGAACTCCGATCTCGGCCGTTCGTTGCGAGACCGAATAAGCCATTACGCCGTAGAGTCCGAGCGCAGCTAGCAGCAGACCAGATGCAGCTAATGCGCTCATCAAAATCGCACTGAAACGTTCGGTCACCAGAACGCCGGCTAGATTTTCATTCATTGTCATCACATTCGAAACCGGCTGATCGGGATCGACTGCGTGAATCGCTTGGCGCACAGCTGCTGTCACACTTGCTGGGTCGCTATTCGTCCGCACCACCAGATTAACTGGAAAATTGTTCTCGAGCTGTGCGTAAGGCACATACCACACAGGCCGATTGATTCGATAATTGAACAAGTCTTCTTTTACATTTTTGACGACGCCGATCACCGTCATCCAGGGAAAATCCTGATTCGGCCGGACTCGCTTGATCCGTTTGCCGAGCGGATCTTCTCCGGGCCACGCTTGACGCGCCAGTTCTTCACTGACTACCACCACCGGTGATTTGCCGGCGCGGTCGCTCTCATCGATTAGCCTCCCTTTAATCAGAGTCACACCGAGCGTCTTCAAATAGTCCGGGCTAACAAGCCGATGCGATGTGATTGGGACATCGTTCGGATTAATTGGCGGTCGCCCCTCGACGCTAAAGACGGAGTCGTAGGAAATCTCGCGCTCCAACGGAATATTAGTCGTTGTGCCTGCAGAGAGTACGCCCGGCAAAATTTTTACCCGCTCAAGAACTTGATCGACAAACGCGACGCGCTGTCGGTGCTCGGAATATTTCGATGCCGGCAAGATCATTTTCATTGTGAGGAGATTGTCCGGCCTGAATCCAAGCTCGACATGCTGAAGACGATTGAAACTGCGCGCGATTAGTCCACCACCCACTAGCAACGTCATCGCGATCGCAATTTCTGAGACGATGAGGACATTGAGCCAACCGTGACCCGGCGCGCTCGCAGTGTGTTGATCGCCCTGCTTGAGAGATGGCATGACTTCCCGTTCACCGGCGCCTTTCAGTGCTGGCACGAGTCCGAAAATCACACCCGTCGCGAGTGTCACCAGCAGCGCGAAAATCAAGACGCGACTGTCGATCTTGAAATTGTGAAAGAAGCCGGCGAGCGAAATGCCCTGTATCGGATTGATGGCAGCGAGCAAAGGAACAATCCAATGCGCGAGCAACAACCCGGCCGCGCCCCCGAGCAGCGCCAACAACATGCTCTCGATGAGAAGTTGTAGAATTAAGCGGCGCCGGCTCGCGCCCAACGCCCGCCGCAGCGCCAGTTCACGCGTGCGCGCGATACCGCGGGCGAGCTGAAGATTTGCCACGTTCGCGCAGGAAATCAGCAAAAGAAATCCGACACCGCCCACGAGCGCGAGGAGCGCTTTGTTCACACGTCCCGCCAGATCACCCAGCAGTGCTTGCCGCAGCCAAATCAATTTGACGCTCCAGCCGCGACGGACCTGCGGAAATTCCTGCTCCAACTGGCGCGCTATGGATTTTGATTCCGCATCCGCCTGTTTGAGGGTGACGCCCTGACGAAGCTTAGCCACGACCTCATAGCCAGGTATGGCGCGGTCTGTGAATGGCAAACTGTCGATCTTTGTTTGCAACGGCACCCAAATTTCGGCCGCCGCGGGAAGATCAAAACCCGGAGCCATTACTCCGATGACAGTGTAGCTGCGACCTTCGAGATTCAGCTTTTCACCAATGACGCGGGTGTTACCGGCGAAGTGCTTTTGCCAAAAGCCGTATCCAATCAGCGCGACAGCCGGACCGCCGGGTTGATCTTCCCCAACCGTAAGACTCCGACCGAGAACCGGGTTCACGCCAAGCGTTGTGAAATAATCCGCCATGATCAACGCGCCGCGAATGCGCTCAGGTTCGCCGCGCCCGATCAAGTTGAACGAACGCTGCATTGCCACGCCGATACTTTCGAAGGAATGATTTCGTTGCCGGTACGCTTCGAATTCCAGCAACGACGACCCGAATGGATCGAAACCCTCACGCAGCGCCACGCTGAAAACCAGCCGGTCCAAATCCTTCAACGGCAGAGGCCGGAACAACAGTGTATTGACCGCACTAAAGACCGCAGTGTTTGCGCCGATGCTTAGCGCGAGCGCAGCTATAGCGATCGCGGTGTAACTTGGGGACTTCAGCAACATCCGAGCGCCGTAACGGACATCCTGCCAGAAGCCTCCAAACATAAGATGGGAATTTTGTGTTTAAGCAGCCATGCGGTCTTCAACAACGCGACCATCAAACAAATGTACAGTGCGATCGGCATGCTGTGCGAAGCGCTCATCATGTGTGACCATGCAAATAGTGGCGTCGTTCTCATGTAATTCCTTGAGCAATTGCATCACCGCTTCGCCATTGCGCGAATCAAGATTGCCCGTCGGTTCGTCTGCCAGCAAAATGGCCGGCCTGCCCGCTAGCGCCCGGGCGACCGCCACCCGCTGTTGCTGGCCACCGGAAAGCTGACTTGGCAAATGTTTTGCGCGATGCGCCATGCCCACGCGGTCCAACGCCTCGGTGACAAACGATTTGCGCTCGCTCGCAGCCATTCCTCGATACGTCAGAGGCAACTCGACATTCTCAAAGACGGTGAGATCCCCTATCAGATTGAAGCTTTGAAAAATGAAACCGATTTCGCGGTTGCGAATACGCGCCCGGTCGGCGAACGAAAGATTGGCAACTTCGTGTCCCTTTAGCGAGTAGCTGCCGTCAGAAGGAGTATCGAGTAGCCCGAGTATGGACAGCAAGGTCGTCTTGCCACAACCTGATGGTCCGGCTATGGACACATATTCGCCGGGTCGGATGTCGAGGTGGATTCCGGATAGCGCGTGGGTTTCTACCTCGTCAGTGAGAAAGACCTTCGTGACGCTGCTTAGCCGTATAAGAGGATCTGATCCGTTGTTCATGTTCGAATTGCTGGTTGATGATTACTGATTGCTGATTGTGACTTGCGTGTTCGCGTGCTGTTCTTACGAGACGCCGAGATGTAGGAGACAGCCATAATGGCGACCAATTCGTTCGCCTCGTTTAAGAGCGGCGTGATTTTCTTCTGCGGCAGAATTTTGTCGTCAATGATCAGCTCCAGCCAAAGCGCTGTTTCGTCAGCTTCTTCTTCCACCACGCCAATTTTCGAGATGAATTCGGCACGCGATCTCGCTCGACAAGAGGCGCGATAATTTGCGGCTACGCTTGTACCGCTTCGCACCAGTTGACTGGCAAGTGCACGCCCCTTTGCTGATTTTGGCAGCGCATCTACCAACCGCATCACTCGCAGCGCGAATCGTTTCGTTCGTTCCTTAAGTTCTTGTGGGTTCATTTTGAAACAATCAGAAATCAAAAATCAGCAATTAATTCAGTCGAATACGTTCGTGCGAATCCCAGGCGCTGGTATCGGATAAAATGACTTGGTCGCCCGGTTGAAGGCCGCTCAAGATTTCAATCGTGTTGACCGAGCTCTTGCCAAGTTTAACCGGTGTACGCACAGCTTCGCCGCTGTCGTTGATGAGCTTGAACATTCCCACGGTGTTGTTCTCCTGGCCAAATGCAGGGCGCCCCACATAAACGACATTATCGAGACGCTCGAGCTCGATTGTTCCGTCCACACTAAGATCGGGGCGCGCGCCTTTCGGCAGCGGCTCATCGAACGCAACTTCGACAGTAACTGTTCCCTGCTCGACTGCGGGATCGACGCGCGTGACGTGCCCGTTGACGGTTCCGTTCCGCGTGTCAATCACAGCCTTTTGATTAATCTGAATATCCTTCGCCTGCGTTTCAGCGATTTTGACCTGCGCCTTCAGCTTCGTTGGATCCGCCACGCGAGCGAGATTGTCGCCGACCTTGAGTCGCTGACCGATTTGCACAGGTAATTGCTGTAACACGCCAGACATCCCAGCTTTCACGTGCAAGGCTTCAACCTGATCGAACTTCAGTTTCGCCAGTTGCTTCGCCTGATCGACTGCGGCTTGTTTCGAAGCTAGCTGCGGCTCGATCGAATCGCGCGCAAATGCCAGGCGCTTTTGCTCGATCTCATCGCTCTTCTGACATTCCCCTTCTTTAATCTTCGAAGTTTTGTAAATAAGATCGGCGACGAGACCGTTCTTTGCTAACTGATCGTTCGTTTTGCGCTCCATTTCCGCCTGCAAGAATGCGGAGTGTGCGGCGGTTGTCTTCGCTTCCTGCTCAAGTAATTCGCGCTGCAAGGTCGCGCGCATCGTCGTAAGCTCGGCCTCCGCGGCGGTCGCTTTTGATTCCGCATCATGTGCGCTCTGTTCCAATTCGGGGCTAGTCAACTCCAATATGACGTCACCGGGTTCGACTTTTGTTCCCGGCCAGATCAAAATTTTCTCGACGCTTCCCTCTGTGTTTGCCGGAATCCAACGGATGTCTTCGGGAACGAGCGTCCCCAAACCGCGCACCTGGCGCACCATTGGGCCGCGTTTAACCGTATCGATCCACACGGTAGAACGATCCACGCTCGGCACCGCGGGTTTCAATCGGGAGATTGCAATCGTCGCCAGAATTAAACCGAGCACGGAGGCCGCAATGATCATGATGCGGCGCTTGCGCTTTTTCGCTGCAACACCTGGGCGCGGCACGTCCATTGAGGAAAGGCTCGGCGTAAATCCTCCAGGACGCACAATCGTTTCGTCTTTTGTTTTTCGCTGCGGGATCACGGCTGATTAAAGCGGAGCGATTGCTCGACAAAACTCGGTGAGGGCAGATGCCATGCTAAGCAATGGCGCTGCTGCCAGAATGATTATCAATGCGAAGAGAAATGCTTCGCTGATGAAATCGCGTCGCGCCTCATTTTGAAAATAATGGCGGCTGATGTTTCGAAAAGATGGCACGGCGCTTCTGACGCATCGTGCGTGATAGCCGTCGAGCCTCATTACCTGATAATTGTAGTCAACCAGTGGAAAGCTCCGGCGGTTAGGAGTCGTTAGAGAGATCGGCTTCATGTCTTTATCCTTTGTTGACAGTTGTTACTGCAATGTCCGTGCCAACCGTAAAACAGACTTCATATCACCCGCTCCATTAACGACTTACGTTGTATCGGGGCATGGCAGCCGCCCGTTTTTCAATCCGCTTGTGGGATTTCGCCGTCCCAACTTTGGGACTCAGAACGGCCGCTTCCAGCGATCCTAACGGGGCAGCCGCAGCAAAGCTTGCACGCCCTGGTCACCTTCCCGATTCGTCAGCACCAGCGAGCCTCCATGCGCTTCAGCAATTTGTCGACTCAACGGTAGACCAATCCCGGAACCGTCCGGTTTCGTAGTGAAAAACGGCACGAAAAGATTTGCCGGGTTCATTATGCCTGGTCCGTCATCTTGAACAAAGATCTCAACGCAAGCTTCTTTTTCACGCCATCCGATCGCAACGTTTCCCTGAGTTTCAAGCGCCGCGTCAACAGCGTTGTGCACCAGGTTGATTAAAGCTTGTTCAATCTGCGCTGAGTCGGCACGAATGACGGTCTTTGGACCCGATTCAATTTGCACCTTCAGCCTTGGTTCCAAGTCCACGACCCGCTGCACCAGGCTCGCAAGATCGACATCTTGTTTTTGAGGCGGCGGAAGCTTCGTTAATCGCGTGTAAGCCTGTAGGAAACGACTGAGCGAATCGGCCCGGGACGCAATCGAGTTCAACCCTGCACCTGCATCGTCTTTCCAATCTGGTGGAAGAGGATCGCGTCGGAGGAGAGATTCCAGGCTGGCGGCAAGTGATTTGATCGGCGCTAGCGAATTGTTCATTTCATGGCCGAGGACACGCACAAGCCGCTGCCAGGCGCGCCGTTCCTCTTCGCGCAGCGTGCGACTGAGGTCGGTCAAAACCAGCAATTCGTGCGGTAACCCCTCCTCACGAAATGTGCTACGCCGGATACCCCAACGACCTGAGCCTCCAGGGAAGTTCAATGTTAGCGGCTCGTCCTCGCTAACCTCGAGACACGTGTCGAGAGACAGTTCGCTGGCCGTTTTGCCTAACAACTTGTCCATTGACTGACCGAGCAACGTTTCACCGGCGCGATTGACGAGCCGCAAATGCCGCCTTGGATCGAAAGTAAAAACTGCAACGTCAATTTCACTCATGATCGTGCGCAACAGAGCGGTCGCTTCAAAGGCGCCGAGACGTTGGAGACGCAAAGTTTCGCCGAGCGAATTAATTTCGAGGAGGACTTCACCTAATGCATTTCCCCCGCCGGCCCCCCTGGCACGAATCGAGTAGTCGCCCTCGCGTAATGCCGCGAGCAAATTAGACATGGTTTGCAAGGGGCGAATGGTGTGTTCGCGCGTGCTGGAAATGAAAACTGCGAAACAGCCAACGATGAGAATCGTTAGTGTCCACTGTACTTTAGCGCTGTAATCACCCAACCAAAGAAGCGCAAGTGCCACAAAAATTGCAGGAAGAGCTGCGGCCACTGTGAGCCAGGTAATTTTTCCTTCGTAGGAAAACCGATGCGGATCTTTTGTTTTAAGGGCCATCGAAGCTGCAAGCGGCAGTGGGTAATAAGTTCACCAAGTGCGGCGGCAATCCGCAACTCTTAGAGACCATATTGTTGCAGGCGACGGTAGAATGCACTTCTGCTCAACCCGAGTGCCTCTGCCGCTTTACGCGCGTTGCCATCGTTCCGAGCCAGTGCTTTTTTGATGAGAAATGCCTCAACCTCTTCGAGGCTCATCTGCTCGAGATCGCGCGATTGACCGACGCCATTCGTTAGGCCCAGATCGCTTGCGCAGATTTGGCGGTCTTGCGCCATAAGCACGGCACGTTCCACGATATGATCGAGCTCTCGAACATTTCCCGGAAAGCGATGCTGCAGCAGACATTCTCGCGCTGCGTCATCGAAACCGGCAATCTGTTTGCGATAACGCTCCGCGTGTTGCTGGAGAAAACTGTTGGCCAGCAGCATGATGTCATCTCGTCGGTCTCGCAAGGGCGGCAACGCGATCTGGATCGTATTCAGACGGAACAAGAGGTCCTGCCTAAAACGACCCGTTGTCACCTCCGTCTCGAGATTTGCATTTGTCGCGGAGATAATGCGCACGTTCGCATGCAGAGTTTTTGATGAACCGACTCGCTCAAAATCTCCCGTTTCGATGACTCGCAACAGCTTTGCCTGCTGAGCGAGCGGGATGTTTGCGATCTCGTCCATGAAGAGCGTGCTCTCGTCTGCAAGTTCGAATCGACCTGCTCGATCCGTTTTTGCATCGGTAAAGGCGCCTTTGACGTGCCCGAACAGTTCACTTTCAAATAAGGTCTCAGATAGGCCGCCCATATTCACGGTGATCATGGTACGCAACGCTCGCGGTGAGAGGGCGTGAATCGCCCGCGCAATTAAACTTTTCCCGGTCCCATTCTCCCCGGTAATTAGCACGTTGGCATCGGAAGGCGCGACCCGTGAAATCATTTCGATGACAGGCCGCATCGCAGGCGATTGCGTGATCAGATCCGGCATGGTGCCGCGCAGCATTTCATTTTCGGCT
>Ga0209268_1001189_pt1 | contig 12862 bp, 11 predicted proteins | sample GraSoiAngelo_143_FD_185900 | JGI IMG/M metagenome (GOLD analysis project Ga0209268, IMG submission 185900) | Grasslands soil microbial communities from the Angelo Coastal Reserve, California, USA - 14_1009_02_30cm (SPAdes) (version 2) | ecosystem: Environmental > Terrestrial > Soil > Grasslands ... | reverse complement strand
CATCAAGGTATCCCAGAGTTTCATATCCCGTCAATGGAACTTTGGTATCAGGCAGCTAGAGAGCCTGCGCTAATAGCAAGTCTAGGATAGCGGTAGAGAAGAAGGTCGCGGTTCAGCCGAGAAATGAGGGTGGGCAGCGATCCCGCTCCCACCCCATTCCGGAAAAGATTCGATTTTACTGCTGTGGTTTTTGCGAATCGTTCGGGGGCGCGCTCTTGTGGTCCGGTTGTTGCTGCCTGGCTTTCTGCTGCATGTCGGCCAGCTTCTGCAACTGTTCGGGCGTGAGAATGGCTTTAATCTTCGGCGACGCCTCGTCGCGAATCTGATTGATCTTTGTAACCTTCTGCTCCTGGGTCAGCGACGAGTCATTGCGCGCCGCATCCATCTGCCGGGTTTCATCTGCGATAATCGGGCGCAATTTCTGTCTCTGCTCATCCGTCAGATTCAACGGATTCTCGTCCTCCCCCTGCGCCTGTGCGCGATCCTGGCTCGCATTTCCTGTCGAGCCTCCCTGACTCTGCGCTGGAGCTTGCGGTGGAGGGGTTGTGGTAGTCGAGGTCTGGGCAAGTGTCAAGCTGATCGCCACGGCCAAGAAAAACGATGCCAATCCTGCTAATTGATAGGGCTTTCGCATTTTGCTCCTTTTCTGACGGAGTGGAGGAACTTTCGATTCAGCGCGATGTGGCCAAGACGCACTTCATGCCGATCCCGAGCACTGCGATCTGCGCTGGAGCTTGCGGTGGAGGGGTTGTGGTAGTCGAGGTCTGGGCAAGTGTCAAGTTGATCGCCACGGCCAAGAAAAACGATGCCAATCCTGCTAATTGATAGGGCTTTCGCATTTTGCTCCTTTTCTGACGGAGTGGAGGAACTTTCGATTCAGCGCGATGTGGGCAAGACGCACTTCATGCCGATCCCGAGCACTGCGAGGGACCTAGCAGTTTTCCGCACGGCTAAGATGAGCTTCTCCGCAGCCGAGGTTGGCCCGAACCAAGAGCAAAAATAAGTCGCACTCGGCGAAAAGTGAACGTGTGGCGCTTGCCCGGAAAGCGAATGTGAGTGCAGCAGTGATGATATATTCCGGGAACAGATTCGCCTGTTGGTGTTATAGAAGCGCCCATCAATGACTAAGCTGCTCGCCGCAAGGCAGATCGTCACTAGCATGGTAACCGGCATCTTGCTTTGGTGCGTGATCGGCATAGGTGTGTCGGTCCTAGTCTCGGCGACGCTGGTTCTTGGTTACGCATTGTTCATTGTCAAAGACGCCCTCGCGCCGGCTGCATTGTCCGGTGCAGTGCAGGGTCTATGGCTCTATCTTGCAAGGAATCGCTGGTCGGGCAAGAAAGAGCTAGTTTGGTTTGGGATCATTTCCGGAGCCGCACTCGGTCTGCTTGACTTTGCGCCCGCATACGTCACGACTACGGCTTGTTTTGGCTGGGGACACATCTTCTTGTTTGTGATTGCTGCCCTTGCGGGCGGCTCATCAGCCGGCTATGTGAACTCACAAGTTCATCTCGCCGAGGTGCGTTCTCCGGCACCCGCTGCTTGGAAGGGCCGCGTGGCATTGGGAGTCGTGTTGTTTCTTTGTGCCGCTGGCTTTGAGTATGTGCACTACGGCGTACGCCTGCTCGAAAGATTTCCTGCGCTTGGACTTTCAGAACTGGGAGTCGTGTTGTTTCTTTGTGCCGCTGGCTTTGAGTATGTGCACTACGGCGTACGCCTGCTCGAAAGATTTCCTGCGCTTGGACTTTCAGAACCCGCAGTCATTGATCTTAATGCGGGGAATGCGCAGGGAACAGCTCGGTCAGGCAGCTACGAATACTCTGGTCAGTTTCACAGGAGTTGCGTCGTTGGAAGTGAGGGCGGCGTGATGGAAATCAGCCAGAACGACGGTAAGATTCAGGTTTACGCCGCGGACATGTGGCTCAAGGGCGGGATTGATGGTAATGGCGAGTTCTGCGCCGGTGGCCAAAGGACAAGCGCGATGGACCGCAATTCAATGTTGCGTCATCTCTTGACCGGCAGGTTTCGTAATGAAAGCCAGTTTCAGTATTCCCTCCGCTCTAGCTTGATCATCAACGGCTCGATCAAAAACACCACGATGGAAAGTGGCGCTGGCAGACTCTTGCGGCGGTGACCTGCATTCGAATCAGGACAACAGAGAATAATCGTGAATCACTCCACCGTGACCGACTTTGCCAAATTCCTGGGCTGATCCACATCACACCCACGGCGAACTGCGATGTGATAGGCAAGAAGCTGTAATGGCACGATCTCCAGTATGGGTGACAGCTCTTCCGGCGCAGGCGGAATATAAAGCACGTGGTCGGCAGCTTCTTTGATCTCTTCATCTCCCTCGGTTGCCAGCGCGATCACCATGCCGGAGCGGGCTTTTACTTCCTTCAGATTCGACATCGATTTCTCATATCGAATCATAGACAACTCATCTTTCGGGTCGCGGGTCGCGATGATTACCACCGGCAGATTCTCGTCAATCAGGGCGTTGGGGCCATGCTTCATCTCGCCGGCAGGATAACCTTCCGCGTGGATGTAGGAGATCTCCTTCAATTTCAGAGCGCCTTCAAGCGCGATCGGATAATGAATGCCGCGGCCCAGGAAGAGGAAATCCTGAGAACGAACGTACTCTTTGGCCAAGTCTTCGCAGTCCTCTTCATGCGTGAGTAAGTGTTCGAGCTTGCCCGGGATGCGGGTAAGTTCCTGCACTGCTGCTTTGGCCTCTTCCGCTGACATTGTTCCGCGCAGTTGGGCAAGGTAAAGCGCGAACAGATAGAGAGCTGTGAGCTGTGCGGTGAAGGCTTTGGTGGAAGCCACGCCAATTTCGGGACCCGCGTGAGTGTAGATGGTACCGGCAGCTTCGCGCGTAATCATGGAGCCGACCACGTTACAGATGGCCAGCGTCTTCGATCCTTTGGCTTTAGCCTCGCGCTGGGCGGCAATGGTGTCGGCGGTTTCGCCGGACTGAGAGATCAACAAAGTAATCGTGCCGGAGGGAATGATCGGATCGCGATAGCGCCATTCGCTCGCATAATCCACCTCCACGGGCACGCGCGCCATCCGTTCGAGCATGAATTTTCCGGCCTGTGCCGCATGCCAGCTCGTACCGCACGCCGCGATATTGACTTTCTTCGCGGCTTTGAATTCTGCCTCCGTGATCTCCATCTCATCGAGGAAAACGTGGCCAGTTTCCTGCGAAATGCGCCCTAACGTCGTATCTCGAACGGCCCGCGGTTGCTCGTAAATTTCCTTCAGCATGAAATGCTTGAACCCGCCCTTTTCGGCCATGATCGGGTCCCAGGTAACATGCTGAACCTGTCGAACGATCGGCTGCCCATTGAAGTCCGTGAGCTGCACGCCTTGCGGTGTAATTACTGCGAGGTCGCCATCGGCGAGGAAGAATAAATCACGCGTGTGATAGAGGATCGCGGGTACGTCGGAGGCAACGAAGTATTCATCCTTTCCGAGCCCAATCACGGCTGGTGGTCCATTACGCGCAGCCACGATCTTATTAGGTTCATCGACAGCGATTACTGCCAGCGCGAAAACGCCAGTGAGCTGGCCGACTGCCTTGCGCACGGCTTCTTCCAATGAAGGATGATGTCCGTTCGCGCTCTTCAGGAAGTATTTTTCGACGAGGTGTGCGATGACCTCTGTGTCGGTCTCTGTGGTGAAGCGGTGGCCCTCTTCGATGAGCTTCCTCTTCAGCGCAACATAGTTCTCGATAATTCCGTTGTGCACCACTACCACGCGCCCGCTGCAATCGCGGTGAGGATGGGCGTTCTCTTCGGTGGGGCGGCCGTGGGTTGCCCAGCGGGTGTGGCCGATGCCGTAAGTTCCATCGAGCGGTTTCAGGCGGATAACTTCTTCCAGATTCCGCAGCTTGCCTTCGGCGCGGCGAATCTGAAGTCCTTCCCCGTTGCCGCACACAGCTATGCCCGCAGAGTCGTAGCCGCGATACTCCAGGCGCTTGAGCCCATCAATAATGACCGGCACGACTCGCTTGTTACCCACGTATCCAACGATGCCACACATTTAGAACTCCTCGCTTGCGGGGAGGGAGCAAGATCAGTTTAGCGATCAATCTTCCAGAGTAAAGCGAAACTCTTCAATCACAGGATTTGTCAGTACCTCGCTGGCTATGCGGGCTACTTCAGCCTCGGCTTCCGTCCGGCTAAGACCGCCATTGAGCGTGAGCTCAAAATATTTCCCTTGGCGGACGTCGTTCAATTCTTTGTAGCCCATTTTTTTTAACGCGCCCTGGATCGTCTTGCCCTGAGGATCCAAAACGCTCTTCTTAAGCGAGACGTAGACGTAAGCTTTCATTGGGGGAGCCATCATTATACGTCAGAATGCCACAAATAGTGCTAAACCACAGACTTAGGCAAGTCGCGCCAGGCGCCCATCCAGCTCGGCCAGTGCGCTCTCAAGCATCTGCCGATAATGTGGATTCTGCGCCGCCTGAAGCTGCTCGTGGATGCGCTTTCGGGAGAGCAGCAGCGAGTCCCTTTGCCGTTGGGCTGCAACCTGTTCTGGTGTGAGGAGTTTTCGCGCCGTTGCGGGAGCTTGCGCCGCCGCCTGTTGCTCTTCAATCGACTTGCTTTCCCAGCCTCGCGCCACGAATGTAGATTATACTCAGTGGGCGATAACACTTACGGGAGAAGCTGTTTGGGGTTCCAGCTTCACCGTCAACCCGGATCGCAATAATAATCCTTTGCCTTGAGGCGAACTTGGTTTATTGTTCGCGGATTGGTCTCAGGTTCGGCTGGAGAGGGTTTGCTCGTGGGTAGTCGTGATGCGGCTGTGGGGATGCAAACTTCGCAACCGTGAACCCGATTCTTGAGGAGCCGTCTGCGCCGCGATCAGATCGTGAATGCTCCAAGGTATGCATAAGGGGGAATCGTAATTGTGATGCAAGTGAGTGAAGCCAGGGTGGCGAGTCTGGTAGCAGGCAATAATCTCCGGGCCTCGCGCGAGCGCCTTGGCCTAACCATGCGTGACGTCGAAAGCGCGAGCATGCGGTTAGCGGCCAGGCATGGGAATGATGAATTTGTCATCAATCCCAGCCGTCTGTCAGATATCGAGACCAAAGGGCTAGTTCCAAGCGTCTACCGCCTCTACACTTTAGCAATCGTTTACCGTTGCGATCTGCGTGAGATCCTCTCCTGGTACGGCGTCGATCTCAATTTGGCGGCTTCTGATCTGAAGCTCACACTACCGCCAAAATCGCATTGTTCAAAAGCCGTGCACGGCGCTTCGGTGGTCCAGATGCCAACGCGTCTCGATCCGAGCTTTGATTCTCGCCGTACGTCGCACCTGAGCCGCATGGTGGAGAAATGGGGCGTGGTTCCGTTCACCTATTTGGCCCAGTTTGCCAGCGATAAATACACCTACGGATATATCGGCAGCGAGGATTTCACCATGTATCCTCTTTTGCCGCCTGGAACGTTCCTGCAAGTTGACGAATCTAAGAACAAGGTTTTACAGGGCATGTGGCGCTCGGAAATTGAGCGTCCTATTTATTTCGTGGAAACACGCGAGGGGTATACCTGCTCATGGTGCATGTTGAAAGGGGATTACCTCGTACTGCAACCGCATCCGCTTTCGCCCGTACAGGTAAGGGTCTTGCGGCATCCGCAGGACGCCGAAGTAATCGGCCAAGTGGTTGGGATTGCGCTCAAGCTGGGCGATTGGCGTCCGGTCGAGTCTTTGCCCGATTCGAAGCCAGACTCGAAAGAGCGTGTAGCACTGAATTGAAATGCCGCGCCGAACCGCCAGCGAGGTCCTGCGGCAGCATGTCTTGCTGACGCATGCGCAGGCTTTCCGCATATTCGTGCGGCGCCGCCTGCTGGGCGTCACTAGATTGCTTCAAATCCTCTTTCAACATCCGCAGCGGCGCGCGCAGGATGTTGAGGAAGAATAAACGATGTGCTTCTGCCAGCGCCTGCTGAGTTGCTTCCTCCCCATGCAGCCTTTGCAATCCCCAGTGCGTGTATTTCTTATTTCCATCTCGCAGGCCGGCAATATATTCCAGTTTTCCAATAATGCCGGAGACTGCGGCTAGCGTGGTCTTAAGCACATCGTCGAGCGCTGACTTGAGAGTCATGATTCTGTTGTTCCGATTTCCGAAAACCGGATCGAGTCCGGCTTGTTGAGCCGTGGGGCCGAATCTGAGAGACATTATCACGGTTCAAGCTCGTAGGCCACTATCAAGTGAATTCCGCGCAAACTGAGGACGGGCTCGCGGCGTGGGACCGCCGAACGCCAGGATGTGAACCCGTTAGAGTGGCGGATTGGGTTCGGCAAAAACTTCATCCGACTGGATTGCTGCGATGACTCTGGCTTTTTTTATAGCGTTCTTAGCCCTTGCGGGCCTGATTCTCCTGCTTCTGGTAACACGAGGGTACAGCAACAGCGTCAGCGGGTTGGAGGATCTGGCCGGGCGCACGCGGCCTATCGATATCGAAGCATTCCGCAACATCATCGACCCCGCCGAAGAGGAGTTCCTGCGTGCCAACCTGCCCGCGCACGAATTTCGCTCGGTGCAACGGCAGCGATTGCTGGCTGCCTCAGAATACGTCCGCAACGCCGCGCACAATGCGGCGATCTTGTTACGCTTGGGTCAAGCAGGGCTTCATAATCCCGATCCCATCGTTGCAGCAGCCTCGCGGCAGCTTGTTGATAACGCCTTGCGGCTGCGTATTTACGCGATACTTTCATTGGCTAAGTTATACGTGCGAATTGCCCTGCCAGAAGCTCGTCTCTCATCAGGCGGTTTGGCAGACAATTACCAGGAGCTCCGCAGCTTGGTAGGTTATTTTGCGCTGAAAGAAAATCCCGCGCGTGCTGCCAGACTCTCCGGCATTCTTTGATCGGACTCTTTTCAATTGTCAATGAAATTCGCAGCCGATAAGCGCCTTTGTTCCAGAATTGGGACAGAACAAAAAACACTTGCAAAATTGTCACGGTTCAAGACTATGATACTTATTACATAAGACATTGAAGGGGGCTATGCGGTGCGGTCCCCAGGGAACATGAGTTCGAATCGCCACTTCGACTCACATCTCGCGGAGTTCTGTCGTTGTTACGGTACATTCTCGATCACGCCACCCCGTCGGGGTTGCTGTCACTTCTTCTCGCGGTTTGCGATATTTCGAGAGCGGCCCATCGACCGTGCCAGACGTCAATTCCTCGCCTACGGTTCCCAGTTCCGCCGAAAGTTCCGTTTTGAGTTTCACCGACAAGCAAGAGGGTTGAGAGATAGATTGGTCCGCTGCTGCCGAGGAGGGCGTGCGCTCCTATGGCGGAGATCTTCGAAGTTCTGACCTGAGGAGTATCAGTATGCAAAGTGAAAGAGCGGATGAACTCGTACACGAGTGGAATCTGCTGGGGGCGCCTGAGGCGTTCAGCGAACCGGAACAGTTATTGGCGGCCTTTTTCGGTGCCTCCACGGTTGGCCTAGCTATTCTCGATGACCAGTTGCGTTATCAAGCCATCAACAACACTCTGGCCGCCATGAACGGCGTTCCTGCCGAAGCTCATCTAGGCCGGACCCTTCGCGATGTGTTAGGCGATGCAGCCTCCAAGCTTGATCCCATACTTCAACGAGTATTGGTTACCGCGGAACCAGCCTTGAATATCGATCTCACCGCGACCCTGCCCGCAATGAGCGAGGTTCGTCACTGGATTGTGAACTACTTTCCTATAAAAAATGCGGCAGGGCGGGTGAAGCAGGTCGGAGCCGTGGTCGTTGATATTAGCAAACAGAGAAAGCTCGAAGACGCGCTCTCCAGTCTAGGCGGCAAATTACAAGAGGAGAGAGACAGGTTACAGGCGTTGCTGGAAGTTAGCAATACGCTAGTGCGATCTGAACTCGATTTTCGGCACCTATTTCCCAAAATTTCCGCATGCATTAGGAGAGTGATGAGGCATGAATTTGCCTGCTTGGCTCTTTTGGACAAAGCTGCCGGTTGTGTGCGAGTTTACGCTTCAGAATCGCAGGTGCGGGATGATTTCCTCAGCCAGGGCATCGAGGTTCCTCTCAAGGACAGCCTCGCGACAACAGTCATGGCTGAGAGAGAAGCCAAAACATTTCGGTATGCTGACTTGGAAGCTTATGTGGAACGTTCTGCGATTGTGAAGCAAGCGGTCGAGCACGGATTTCGCTCGATATGCATGGTGCCGCTTGCCACTGGCAGGTGCATTATTGGAACCCTGTCACTGGGCAGCAAGTCTGAAAGCGCTTTCACCAGAAAAGATGTTGATTTACTAAGTCAGGTAGGTGCCGAAGTATCGCTCGCCCTGGAGAATGCCATCGCCCACCAGCGTCTGCAGGTAGAGAAAGAGCGCCTGCAAACCACGATGGAGCTTAATAACGTCCTGATGACGGACCGTGACTGGCAGAAGCTGTTTCCTGCGATTTCAAATTTTATGCAGCGAATAATTCCCCACGAGTACGCGAGCGTGGCGGTGTACGATGACTCAGCGCATTTGTTGTCGCTCTATCCCTTGGATTCCGGCCTGGCTGCTGCCCTGCACACCCGTGCCACACCGATACCCATAACCGAGATGCTTGCCGGGCAGGCTCTGCTCGAACGCGAAATCAAGATCTTCAGTAGCGAGGATTTGGGCGGAGCCCGGTCGAAGTATGTAAGTCAACTGGTGGAGCAGGGAATCCAATCCTTATGCTGCGTTCCGCTAATAACCCGCAAAGGCGAGGTGGGTACCCTGAACCTTGCGAGCAGGCAGAAGGACGCGTTCAAATCTCAGGATCTTGACATTTTGCAGCAAGTGGCCGCGCAGGTCGCGATCGCCCTCGATAATGCCCGAGCCTATCGCGAGATTGCAGACCTCACCGATAAGCTTGCCAAAGAGAAGCTTTATCTGGAAGATGAGATCCGCACGGAGCTCCACTTCGAGGAGATCGTAGGAGAGAGTGCTCCCCTCAAACGGGTACTGGCACAAGCCAAGACCGTCGCTCCCAGCGATGCCACTACCCTCATTTTGGGAGAAACGGGTACCGGGAAAGAACTGATCGCACGGGCCATTCACCGCATGAGTTCCCGCAAAGACGCCAGTTTTATCAAGCTAAACTGCGCCGCCATCCCGACCGGCCTGCTCGAAAGCGAGCTCTTCGGCCACGAAAGAGGCGCCTTCACAGGCGCGATCAGCCAAAAAATAGGCCGTCTTGAGCTGGCGGACCAGGGGACGCTGTTCCTGGACGAAGTAGGCGATATCCCTCTGGAACTTCAGCCCAAACTGCTCCGGGTCTTACAAGATCACGAATTCGAACGCTTGGGGAGCACACGCACTTTGCGCGTGAACATTCGCCTCATTGCTGCTACCAACCGCGATCTCGCCAAAGCGGTTGCTGAACGGGACTTTCGCAGCGATCTGTACTATCGCCTCAACGTCTTTCCCATTCGCATGCCTCCGCTTCGTGATCGTAGGGACGACATCCCGTTACTGGTCCGCTATTTCGTCCAGAAATTTGCCCGCAAAATGAATAAACAGGTTGACACCATTCCTTCAGAAACCATGAACTCTCTCGTGGGCTGGGAATGGCCGGGGAACGTGCGGGAATTGGAAAACTTCATGGAACGATCTGTGATTCTCAGCGATGGAGCGGTGCTGCGAGCGCCACTGGCAGAATTGAGCACCTCTGAATCTGGATCTCCCGTTACTGACACTCTCGTAGACCTGGAAAGGCAACACATCATTCGGGTGCTGCGCGAAACGGGTGGCGTAATCGCCGGCTCTCATGGCGCTGCCAGCCGTTTAGGGATGAAGCGCACTACCCTGCAATCGCGAATTATCAAAATGAAGATCTCCCGCGAAGAGTACGAACACTGATCCAGGCGCTCAGCTTCCGTTCAATTTCGTGACGAGTATTCGGCACTCTGCCGTAACCTCGTCAAGTTCGACATCTCCGAAACCATTCCACCTTTGTGCTACTGCACGGCATTCGCCACACTTTTTCTACAAGTTAGAGTTCTGGTCCAATTTGGAATCTCAAATGCCAGTAAATAGCCGTCGAGATTTTGTGCCCGGGAACACCCTGAGAAAATGAATATCTGTGACGTTGGCCATCGGGGGAAGGCTGCTTGGCGTCCGGGTTTGGAGACTGGAGCACTGCTCAGTAATGCGCCCTCCCCCTCCCCAGAGCCCTTGCGCGTTCGTGGGCTGGAGGGCAGCCAAGGGCGTTTTGACCTCACGGACAAAACATATCTGGAGCAGCCTCCTATCCTGGCGGGGCAGGGAAGCCAGTCCCAGTCGCCAGGGTATTTGCCTACCAGAGTATTGGCAGAGTTGTGGATAGCGCCTCGGGATCCGCTTTATCTCTTCGTCTGTAGCATGCTTTGGCACGCCGAGGCGGATGTCGGCGCAGGCTGGGAGCTTGTTGGCGGTCTCCGTTCCCTGCGGCAGGAAGAGCGTATTGTCTCGGCGGCGCTTCTGGCGAGAACAAAAAGCCTGAACCTCCCAGTCGACGAATCATGGTGGAGAAATGGCGATCCGGACTTGCCACATAAGGAACCGGAGAGCAGGCGGGACTCGCGTGCAGTTGACAAGGTGATGACGATGAATACGCCTTACGGGTTGGAAATCATCGAGAATTGTCTAAGCTGCAAACTGCGCCGGAAGAACTGGTTCTGCGGACTCTCTCCCGATGTGTTGAAATCTTTCAGCGCAGCCAGCCATCTCAGCACATATCCCGGTGGGGCAATCTTGTTTGTCGAGGGGCAGTCGCCACGGGGCGCATTCGTGCTCTGCTCCGGAAAGGTGAAGCTTTCCACCACTTCGCGCGAAGGCAAAGTCCTCATACTGAAAATGGCCGAGCCCGGCGAGGCGCTCGGCTTAAGCGCGGTAATTTCTGCGACGCCCTATGAAGTGACCGCAGAAACATCAGGCCCTTGCCAGGTGAACTTCATCGAGCGCGAAACGTTAATGCGGATGCTCGAAAAAAATGGCGAGTTAGGATTGCACTCCGCTCAGGCGTTAAGCAAGGAATTTCAGTCGGCATACCGCGATATCCACGAATTAGTCCTGGCCCGTTCCTCGGCCGGCAAGTTGGCTCGATTATTGCTTTCATGGACCGTGGGGCGCGAGAACGGGTCCCGCGAAATCAAGATTCGTTCCAGCCTCACGCATGAAGAAATGGCACAAATGATTGGCTCGTCGCGCGAAACCGTGACTCGGCTATTGAGCGAACTCCGGAAAAAGGAACTCATAAGGCTGGAGGGTTCAACCTTGGTCATCCGCAATCGAATAGCTTTAGAAGCGCTGGCTGCCTAACTCCTTGGCAGCCACACGGCGGCTGGCTCCCCCCGGCCGGCCGCCACCCCCTTCCGTCCGCAAAGATTCAAGAACGTAAATCCTAGCTGGGCTGTGTAGTGGCCATGAACTGAAGGGCCACTTGTATTTCTCGCCGTGAAACAGAAGGGGCTCCGAAACACGTTTGTACGCGGAGCCCTCAGGCACGATGGGGTTAGAAGTGGAAGCCCAGCTCCGCCGTGTAACTGCGGGGCGTAACGTAGTGGGTTCCAGTGAAAGTTGATAGAAAGTTATAGAGGGCAACTTTGTTGGTTATGTTGACGGCGGTGAGCCGAAGACTCCATTTGTATTTCTCACCATGAAAAAGGTTGTCATCTCCCACCGCAATGTCGAAGAGATGACGCGGAGCAATGCGTGGCGGATTTTTGTCGTCGTTTTCCGTCCCTGGAGCTGGGATGCTCACCAGAGTGGATCCGAACTGTCCTGCTGGGCATGGCGATGGCAAAGGTGTCGTTGGAGTCGCGTGTGCGCTGCCGCAGAACAAGCCCGCCTGGAACTCCTGGTCGGAAGTGAGCCCGCTGGCAGTGAGATCCACCGGCCCACCGTCCGAGACGGGCACTGCTCCTGCCACCAGGCCACTGTCGTATCGCCAATTGAAGCCGAGCCACGGCCCGTTTTTCCACGGTTGGTATTGTATGTGAGTCGTCTGGTTGAACTTTTCGTCGTGATCGATGCGGAATGGGGTGATATCGCTTCCGCCACTCCCCGGCGGGACAGCCCCGGCTCCTCCAAGCTGCGGGTTGAAGACGCGTGCTGCTACGCTCGAGAAAACGAAAAGAGCCGAGAATCCATGGAAGTTGGGCACACTCACCCGCCCGGCAACGGCGGGAATCTTGGAGTTATGCCATTCGATCGGGAAAGTGAGTGGAGTGCTCCCGAACACGCCGAAGTCATACGCATTATGGGTATATTTCCAGACGTACTCACCGGAGAAGACTAAATAGCGTCCCAACGCTTGTTGCAGGCCCACATGGAATTCATTGCGCCACCCGGGGCTGAAGGGAGTGGCCACATTTGACGAACAGACCAGAAGCGGATTCAGCACCGGATCGGCACATCCCGTGCTGGAAAGGACGAGGTTCTCGTTGAAGGGGGTTTCCAGTACTCGCGCATACGAAGCACGAAGTACCGTGTTCGTCTTCTTCACGTTGTAAGCGATGCCGATACGGGGCTCGGCTTCCTTGTGCGAAGTCAGGCCGTTGTACAAATCACCGCGCAGACCCAAATTTATGGACCAGTTTCCCTTTGTGATCGCGTCCTGCACGTACAGGGATAGCAGCTTAACGTCAGAGTGGCCGTTAAACGGAAACAGACTTCCCCCTCGCGTCAGGTCGAAAGGGGCCAGAGTTGTGCAAGGAGCTGCAATGGGGTTTCCGTTGGAATCCACACAGGAGTTCCCATTCGCGTCGGTAAGTGAGGAGAGAAATGTCGGATCCACGATGCCGAAACGGTTGTTCTCGTTAAGGAAGGTCTGCTGATAGGTCACGCCCGCCTTCAGGTTGTGGATGCCTTTCACGTA
>Ga0209268_1001186_pt1 | contig 12871 bp, 9 predicted proteins | sample GraSoiAngelo_143_FD_185900 | JGI IMG/M metagenome (GOLD analysis project Ga0209268, IMG submission 185900) | Grasslands soil microbial communities from the Angelo Coastal Reserve, California, USA - 14_1009_02_30cm (SPAdes) (version 2) | ecosystem: Environmental > Terrestrial > Soil > Grasslands ... | reverse complement strand
CCCGCCGACAGCTTAAGTAAATAACCGATAGAGGTCTTCACCAGCCTTCTCGGTGACGTGATCGGGGACCAGATGGTCGGTAAATCGATTCGTCAGCGTGCCCAGGAGTTGTCTCAATTCCTTCTCGCCCGGGGTCGCCGAACCGTTGGGCGCGTGCCGAAGAAAGGAAATGGTCTTTTCCTCCGTTCCGAACTTACGCTTGTAACGCACCAAGCCTTCCTGGTCGATGTCGCTCAAGCCAAAATCCAGATACGAAAAGCCCCGCTCCTTTCCGCGTTGAATCCCTTCCCAGATCAGCAAATCGTTCGGCCGAGAAGAAAGGTCGTCATGGAGGGACGCATTGAACTTGTAGTAGAGCGTGTCTTTCCAATCCAGGAAGAAATCACCGGCCACAATCTTATCCTCGTGAATCGCCAGAAGCAGAAATCCGTGATTCGCATCCACGAATTGCCGCCAGATATTCTGAAAGAAACTATAAGGTTGCGCGAGAAGACCGTATTTATACTTCCTCACTTTCAAGTGCATCTCAAAAAAGAAACGCAGTTCCTGCTCTGACTCAGCGACACGAACAGTGAGCCCCGCCCGCTCCGACTTACGAATGGCGCGGTGTGTGGAATCGTGCATCGCATTCCACAATGTTTCGAGTTCCGGACGGAGGTCTAGGCGGTGCCACTTGGCTTGCTTCGCGAGGGTGAAGCGTTCGTCGCCAAGCGGCAGGCTGTTGTGCAAGCAACGCAGGTTGATGGGGCAGCAATCGGGCAGCAAACGATCGATAAGGAGGCGCCAGGATTGCTCGTCACTTACTAGCGGGTCGCAGTAATCCGAAAATGGAAGCACAACGATTCGTTCTCCTAACATGTCTGTAATCTTGCAAAAAGGTAAGCCCGCCTGAGGTTCGCCCCGGTCATTGAGCGCCAGATAAGCGTTCAGCTCCCATCCATAGGTGTCGGAAAGAACGCTCATCCAGCTCGGAGAGTGAAAAACGCTACTGGGTGCTTCGTGGACCAGCCTGCACCACAATGGATCAGTCCGGGGATCCACGCGGACGACGTTCAAGTGCATTTTCCTCCGGAAATTTGAGATTCATATCCCGTAGAGAGTTACGGCAACACGCAGAAAGCAGGCTTCGGAAGGGTTTCGCCTCAGTCCGCCCAGTTCCCCGATTTGTAGCTCGGCGCTTGTGCCAATGGCGAAGCCTGCGACTGAACTGTGCTCACCGGCTCATGGGGAACCTGTAGCTCCGAGTGCACTGTTCGAGGAAGAACCAGCCGGTAAGCACGCAGAAGATTGGGAATCGAATATTCCCATGCCAATTGCGTCTTTATCCTGCGAGGGCCAACCTCTCCGAGAGCCGCCCGGCGTTGCGGATCGTCCATAAGCTGTGCGATCGCTCTAGCAAAAGCGCTTTCGTCATTTGCAGGTACGTAGACTGCCGCATCCTGTGCGGTGAACCGATGCTCCGTCAAATCAAAGGCAACAATCGGTTTTCCCAGCGACATGTACTCCATAATCTTGAACATAGTGGAATGATTGGTGTACGGATTTGACGGCGAAGCATCCACGCAGATGTCCGCGGCGGAAAGATAGCGGCGAAGTTCCTCGCCGAAGATGAACCCCATGAACTGCACGTGTTCGTCAAGGCCAAGCTGATGTGCCTGCGCCTTCAGGCTTGCCCAGGCATCCCCGCCGCCGATGAGTACGCAATGAAAATCAGTTCGGCGCAGATCATGGACAAGGTGTTGAAGAACCCGCAGCAGACAGTCGACACCGTCCTGAAAGCCCATGACGCCCACAAAGCCGATGATCGTCTTTCCCATCCCTCGTAAACCACGGTCAGGCTCGCTGCCATTGAGACTGCTCAGCTCGATTCCATTGCGAACGATGGTTATACGGGTTTCCGGCACACGTCCCCGTTCCACGGCGAACCTTTTGTACGATTCATTGGTGACGATAACGTGATCAGCGAAACGGCAAGTCAGCTTCTCCAGCCATATCAGCACGCGATAGACAACGCGGTTCCCACGCCCCGATAACCTAGCCTGGTACATTTCTGCGGACAGATCGTGATGGTCATAAACAAAACGCTTACCGACTAGCTTGTACAGCATCGCAATAAAGACAAACGTATCCGGTGGATTGTGCGCATGGATAACATCGAAGCCATCGGTAAGAAAAACCCTCGCCGATAGAAAAAAACTGGCTACCATGGACCAGCCGTACTCCCAAATGTATCCGAGGAAACCTATGGCGGCCCGTGGCGCCGGATAGCGATATACGCGAACTCCGTTCACTGTTTCGCGATGTGGCTGGTTTTTATCGGCCGGACAAATAACCGTTACGCGATAGCCTGCCGCATACAATGCATTTGCTTCCCGGCGGACTCGCAGGTCCTGAGGGAAGGTCATGTTTTCCAGCAACATCAGAATTCGATTATTCGGGGGCCTGTTCATGCGATGCTCCATCGCAACTTTTGGTGATGCGGCTATCCTCATACCGCCTGCGCGGCCAACGCTCCAGCCCTTCGCTGCGGTTGCACTCGGGAATCCATGAAGACGCGTTGCCACAGTTCCACGTTCATTAGTCCCCATAGAAGCGAACCGTGATCGGCGAAACCGTTCTCGTGTTGCTGAATCAGACTTTCAACGAAGGCTGGATTGAAGAGTCCTCGCCTCTTCAACACAGAAGGAGAGAGAAGGTCCCTTACAAAAGATCGCGCCTCATTGCGAAGCCATAGGGAGGAGGGCATCGGAAAGCCCTGCTTTTTTCGATGAATGATCTCTCGAGGAAGCCAACGCTGGCTCACTTTCTTTAACAGGTACTTCCGAACTAGGCCCTTCAACTTCAGGTTCTGTGGCAGAGAAGCGGCGAACTCCACGAGCTTGTGATCCAGCAATGGTACGCGAGCTTCCAGGGACACGGCCATGCTCATCTTGTCTCCCCTTGCTAACAAGAGATCGGGCAGCCAGAGTTTTGTGTCCACGTAGAGCATACGATTGACGGACACGGTAGCGTTCGTGGACGCGAGGTGTTGCGCGAACACGTAGTCCGCATCGTAGCCACTCAAAGATGCCTTCAGGTCCTTTGAGAGCAACCCCTGTTTCATCTCTGAATTGAAGAGTGGGAACCAATTTACGAATCGAGTGACTTCCTCAGACTGGCTTAGCGCGTAAAGAGCCAGCTTTTGGCGGCGCAATCCAGGAAGTCGCGAACCTGCGGCCAGCACGAATGATTTTGCGGCCTTGGGAATCCGCTGGAAAAAGGATGAGATCCGTTCACCGCTGTATCGCGCGTATCCCGCGAAGAGCTCGTCACCGCCCTCTCCCGTAAGAACCATCTTCACGTCGCGCGCGGCTAGCTCTGCGACCATGTAGTTGGCCAGTGTCGCGTGTTCCGCGAGCGGCTGATCCAAATGCCAGACAACTTTTTCGGCGAGGTCTAGGAGGTGCGCGGGGCGGATGAAAACCTCGTGATGGTCGGTCCGAAATTTGTTTGCGACCACACGGGCATAAGGAAGTTCGCTGAACGCTTGCCCCTGGCCTTCAAATCCTACCGAGTAAGTCTTCACCGGCTCATTCAGGAACTGACTCATTAACGCAACGATAGTGCTGGAATCGAGCCCTCCGCTCAGGAACGCTCCGAATGGAACGTCACTGATGAGGTGCATCTTCACGCACTCGCGCATCAAGGCTTCCAGTCGTTCGGCGTATTCTTCTTCCCGAATATTGCCATCATGATGATTGGCAAAAGACAAGTCCCAATATCGGCGTACTTCCACGCCATTCGCGTCGCACTTGAGGATGCATCCAGGCGGGAGCGCATAGATGTCCTCAAACATCGTTTGTGGCGCTGGAACATATTTCAGCGATAAGAAATTATTCAGCCCTTCGGTGTTTAGGGCTGCTTTAACGGAGGGATGCTGGAGAATCGCCTTAATCTCGGACCCAAAAATCAACCTGCCGCCGGCTTGCGTGTAATACAAAGGTTTAATTCCGAGGCGGTCACGCGCCAGCAAGAGCTGCCGCTTGCGCTTATCCCACACGGCGAATCCAAACATCCCGCGCAGGTGCTGAACGCACTGCTCACCGAATTCCTCATAAAGATGGACGATTACTTCGGTATCGCTCGCAGTTGCCAGAATATGTCCCCGGGCTTCCAGCTGTCCTCTCAGCAGCTGGTAATTATAAATTTCGCCGTTGAAGACAGTCACGACGGTCCCGTCTTCGTTGCTGATTGGCTGCTTCCCTCCATTCAGATCGATGATGCTAAGCCGCCGCATTCCCATCGAAAGGTCTCGGTCCAGAAACGAGCCGGCATCATCCGGGCCCCGGTGGTGCAAGACCTGGAGCATGTCGTCCAGAATCTGTTGGTTCACAGGCCGCTGGGTTTTGTATTCGTAAATACCGCAAATTCCGCACATGGCTTGGTTCCGGGCTTATCAGTTGGGTTTGCTTGCGGGCATAAGGAAACCGGTCCGTGCTTGATGCGCGGCCCGACCGCCGTGATTTCGCAAGACTTGCTCGTAAACCTGAATGATTCGCTGTGCTACCGCTGGTCCGGACAGATGCTGTACCCGCTCGCGCCCTCGCGTCCTCTGTCGGTGGCGCAAGATATCAACGAGATGATCGGTGAACTCTTGCGCGTCCGGTTCACAAACGTAACACCGGTCGGTGCGGCCGATGATTTCGCGGACATCCCCGACATCGGTGGAGACGATCGGTAAATTGCAGGCCATGGCCTGCTTCACAACGTTGGGCGAGCCTTCCTGATAGGAAGTAAATACGAGGGCGTCGCACGCATTCATGAAGAAAGGCAAGCGGTCCTGCGGCTCCTTATGGACGACCAACAATTCGATCTCAAGATTTTGTCTTCGCAGGCGGTCCGCGACCTCCTTTGCCAAAGGAAAGCGCTTGACCGGTATGTCTGGGCTGGCCGCGAACAGCAGGTATTTTTTTTGGAGATCCAAGCCCAGCGCGATTCGAGCTTGTTCGCGGTCCATGGGCCGAAAGAGTTCGAAATCTACTTCATGCGGGATGACGTAAACGTCTTTTTTTCTTTTGAGCCTGTCTGCCATCTCTCGGCTCTTGACAATGACGCCATCCACTTGATGGCTCAGGAGGCGTCCCGCAAAGACTGCCAGCCTGCTGAACAGGGTCGGCTTCCCTCGCACGTTCACTGTCCCCAGAAGGTCGTCGCCGCAATAACTCACGACCACGGGCACTCTCCACTGCGTCCGGGCGACAATACCCACATAGCTGTAATGCGCGTGTATCAGGTCAATCGGGCTGGCCCTCAGCCGCTGGCGCAATTCCAGCACCGCTTTGGGATACATTAACTTTCGCGAGGGCCCCTTCAGGTGGAAAAGTTCAACTTCCACTCCAGCGCGCTTCAAATATTCAACTTGCGTGCGAACGAACGTCCCTCTGGAGGGATTCTCGCTCGTGGGATAAATCGATGTGGCGACCAGAACTCTCATATAGCGTCTTGTGGCTAGCGGGCCTCAGCCTTCAACACAAATGTTTTGGACAGTGGAATTTCAGTCAAATGACGCGGCGACTCGCGTCTCGCCAGCAGGCTGTCGCCACACTTGCGGTGTTCTCGAGTGCTTGTAGAGTTTGTTCCACGTAGCGTAGTTCAATAGCAGCCAGAGAACCGAGGAATGATCCCGCTCACCCTTGTGATGCTCGGCGATCAACCGGCTGATGGTCACATGGTTAAACACGCCAGGTGCCAGGTGACCGTTTGCTGCACTCAGGGAATCGCAAATCATTTCATGCAAGCCCCCGCGCAGCCATTCACGTAAGGGCACGCTGAATCCGTGTTTGCGTTTTTGCAGTGTGGCTGCAGGAAGATAGTGGCAGACGGTATCGCGAAATATGGCCTTCGTTTGCCAGCCGCGCAACTTCAGAGAAGGAGGCAGGCTCGCGGCAAACTCCACCAATCGGTGATCAAGCAGTGGTGAGCGAACCTCCAAGGAATGGGCCATGCTCATTCTGTCCACCTTTACGAGCATGTCTTCCAGCAGCCTGTGGCGCAGATCGATGTAACTCGCCTTGTTAAGCGCGGGAAGATCCGAGTGCATGGCCGCAATGACATCCTCCGAGTATTGTGGAGCTGAGAACAGCGAGGTTTGCGCCAAGAACTCCTTAGTGAAGAGTTGTTTCAGCATGTCCTCGCTACAGAGAGCGCCCTTGCTGACATACATCTGTTCGAACGGAAGCAGACTATCCTCGAGTACTTTTGCCGCTCGCAAGGCGCCGTACTTTCTGCCAGCAGGCAAGCAGGCTCCCCCCGCTCGCGCAAGGCCAGGCAGAATTCTTCGGTTTAGCCATGACGGCAGGCGCTGATAATAGCTGGCAAATCGGACGCCCTGGTGGCTGGTATAGCCCAGAAAGAGTTCATCACCACCGTCCCCGCTAAGAATCACAGTCACATGCTGTCGCGCCAGCTTGGACACGTAATAGGTAGGTAGCGACGAAGAGTCTCCGAAGGGCTCATCAAAATGCCGCACCAGGCTTACCACGGTTTCCGGCAGATGCGCCTTCAAGTCGGCTTCGTTCAGCCGTAAGACATGATGGTCCGTCTTAAAATGGTCGGCAACGATTTGCGCGTCGCGCGTTTCGTCCCATTCGGGCCGATCAAAACCTATCGTGAACGTCTTGAGCGGCCGCAATCCCGCTTTGTGGGCGTACGCAACGACAGCGCTGGAATCCAGACCTCCACTTAGAAACACGCCGAGCGGCACTTCGCTCATCAGGCGAATGCGCACACTCTCCGCCAGGAGCGCGTCCAACTCTTCCACAACTTCGCCTACTGGCCGAGACGCTCGGTCGCTCTCCTGAAAGTTCAGATGCCAGTATTTGCCGGTAGTGACCGCACCGTATTGATAGGTGAGCCAGTGCGCCGCTGGTAGTTTTCGAATGCCCCGGAACATGGTTCTTGGTTCAGAAACGAAACCATGCCGAAAGTAAGGGATGACCGCTTCCGGATCAGGCTCAGCCAACTCCGGAACCGCTGCGAGAATGGCCTTGATCTCCGAGCCAAATACCAGCCGACCGCCCTGTTGAGCATAGAAGAGCGGTTTTTTGCCAAGGCGATCGCGCCCTAGGAGCAAACGCTGTGTTCGTTGCGCCCACACCGCTACACCAAACATGCCCCGCAGCGCGGTCAGGCAGTCAGTACCCCTTTCCTCATACAAGTGCGCGATTACTTCCGTATCTGAGGAGGTGCGGAAGATGTGCCCGCGTCGGCTCAGCTCCGACCGCAGGTCGAGATAGTTGTAGATCTCTCCGTTCAGAACAACCTGGACCTGGCCATCTTCGCTTCCCACAGGTTGATGGCCGCCAGCCACATCAATAATGCTGAGACGTCTGATGGCCAGCCCGACACCGTCGCGTACGAAGTATCCGTCCTCATCGGGACCGCGATGCCAGATCGCGTCTGCCATACGCTGGAGCGTGCGCCGTATTTCCGCGCTCGACATGGCTGGGTCAATGATGCCTGCTATTCCACACATAGGGATTTCTGAGCAACCGACTCTCTAAGCTGCTCCCCGTCAACTTGGCTTACAATTTCAGGAAGCGGGACGGCACGTGAGTTGGTGCAACGGCCACCGCGCACTGGGTGAGGGACAAACTTCAGACCGTGGTGGAGAGCGGAATCCGCCGCTGATCAACAGCGCAAATCTTGTACATCGCGGATAGCAGGCCCGCAACCAACAAAAGCAATTGTTGAAGGGGACGATCCCGGAATAAGTCAACACCCTGGTGGACCATATTACCGGCAATGGCCGCAACAAGGCCGAGCGCAAGAGGTGAGAGAACAGAATCCCCGAGCTTCCAGCACCGCCAACCTTTCCGCAAAGTACTCAGAAGAAATGCCAAGTAAGCCAGCAAACCACCAATCCCGGTCTCCGCCAAAATCAATAGATATTTGTTGTGAACCGCCCAGAGCCATTCATGACGAAATTCGGAAGTCGCGTATTGGTCCATTGCTGAAGTGAAATTGTTTGCACCCACTCCCAACACCGGATTGTCCGCAATCATTCTAAACGCCAACTTGTTCAAAGGAATGCGGGCCTCCGCAGATCCTTGGTCGTTGCCGAAAAGACGTTCCGAAATGACGCCGTGAAGGGGCAGATACAGCAATGTAATGACTGCGAGGATCGCGATGGGCCGCTTCAAAGAAATGCCACGCTGGCGCCACGCTCCACGCGAGAACGTGAAAATTAGCGCGACGCCGCCTAGCCCAAGCACGGCCGATGCCAGCCATTTGTACGTCTTGCCCAGATCCGCAAATAGTATGCCGGCTGCAAACGCAAGCATGACACTGAGGTAAGCGCCTGCTACGTTGGGCACTCCGATCGTGCCACCGATCCGCATACGTCCGCTGTCGCCAAGACCCTCGGCGATGATGTGAATTGGATAATCCCATGTCGTCGACGCTGTCACCGTGAATTTCATTACGGTGATGACCAGGCTCTCAAACAAGCATCCGCCCAGAAGCAACGACACAACGAACATGACATCCTGCCGGGTTCGTACATTGTTGGCGACATAGAAATAGATCAGGCAGGCTTCCAGCAAGAGGTACACTTCGAAGAGCGAGAGGGTCTGATCTCCGGCGACGAGCACTGAGAGTGCTGTGATGGCGAGATACGCTACAAGCGGCAGATTAATCTGAAGCGAGGAACGGTCCCTGGGCGTTCTTCTTGCGAGTGCCCGGACGACCCAGGACGTGTATAGAGCCGCTAGGGCGAACGTTGTCGCCGAGACGCTCAGGCCTTTTAATGCCCCTCGCGCGGCATCTAGAGGCCGGTAGAAGAGATACGTGCCGAATTGGATGGGGATATCCAGGATGACAATCGCCAAGAGAAACCTTTGAAGACTCCTGGAGGTCACGGCAAGAAAAGGACTCAAAATGGCGACTACCAGAGAGTCCGCGCCGACTGAGCGGAGACGTGGGTAGGTCGCCGCTCCCGCCGTCTGGCTCGGACCCGAAATTGCGTTTACTGCTCGTGCCTGCAACTCCTTTCCCAGGTCTGCCTCCTTTCGCTAATTGCTCCGGGTGCTCGCAATCTCGCCGGACTCATGCACTCGCGCCCGGGCCTTGGTTAAGAGACTCCGACACCGATTGGGCATCCTGCCCGGCGGACATGAAATCGTGCACCGTCTTAGCGATGTATTCGATTTGATCTTGCGTGATTTCTGCGTACATCGGCAAAGACAGGACTTGCCGTGCGTACAATTCGGTGACCGGGAAATCTCCTCGCTTGTGCCCCAAATCACGATATGCCGGCTGTAGATGGATCGGAATCGGATAGTGAATCCCGGCGTTGATACCTCGGCCGATGAGGTGTTCCTTTAGTGCGTCGCGTTGCTCGGCGCGAATCACGTAGAGATGCCAGACGGATTCGGCGCCTCCCACCTCCCTTGGAAGTACAACATTGCAACCATCCAAGAATCTGTGATAAAGGGCCGCGTTCCGGCGGCGCGCGGCGTTCCACTTTTCCAGGTATTTCAGTTTGACGCGCAGCACAGCAGCCTGCAAGGTGTCGAGCCGTCGGTTGTAGCCGCGGAATAGGTGCTGATATTTTTCCTTCTGCCCATAGTTGCGCAGCATTTCCAAACGTCTTGCGACCCCGAGGTCATTTGTGACCACGGCGCCGCCGTCGCCGTAAGCTCCCAAGTTTTTGCCTGGATAGAAGCTGAAAGCTGCTGCATGTCCTAAGGAGCCCGCCCGCTTCCCCTTATACCGCGTGCCGTGCGCCTGGCAAGCATCTTCAATAATCACCAGCCCATGCTTGTTTGCAAGTTGACGAATTTGATCCATGTCAGCGGGACGGCCGTAGAGGTGCACCGGAAGAACCGCTTTGGTTCGAGGAGTAATGACTCTCTCGATAGCAGACACGTCCACTGTGTAGGTGTTTGGGTCTACATCTACGAGGATCGGTGTCGCGCCAACGTGGGAAATTGCCAGTGCGGAAGCGATGAAGCTGTTCGCAGCAGTGATAACTTCGTCGCCTGGTCCGATGTCGAACGCCCGGAGGGCCAGCTCAAGCGCCGACGTCCCCGAATCTACACCAACTGCGTACTTCGCCTCGCAAAACGCGGCAAACTCTTCCTCGAACAGGCTTACTTCACGTCCCAGGATAAAATCAGTTTGCTGTATTACTCTGGACGTCGCCTCGTTAATTTCCCCTTCGATCGTGCGGAACTGAGCAGCAAGATCAACGAACGGCACTTGTGGCTGTTTCGAGTGCATTAACATTTGGGTGGACATAATCACCTTTGTTTTCTACCTCCACTTGGAGGCCCTTGCATTCAATGGAACGATTTACGGCTTCAAGCGCTCGCACAACGTCTCGGCCTTCAACCCCACTGCTGATGGGCCGCTTCCCGGTTCGCACACAATCCAGAAAATGCCGGCACTGGTGCTTCAGCGGCTCAACCGGCTCGATGCGGGGACTGATGATGTCGCCATCCCGGATCTCGAATCGAAATTCGCCATAGTTCAGTGGTTCGTGTTCAACAGGACTGACGCCCTTCTCAAACACGCGTACCTGCTCAACTCCGTTCAGGTCATTGAAGACGATCCTCTTATCACTTTTGACGACCACGACCTCTCGAGCTTTGTCAGGATCGGCCCAGCTAACATGAACGTGAGCAAGAACATTGTCAGGATAGCCGAGTGAGATGAACCCAACATCGTCGCGGCAGTTGCCTAGTACCTTGCCTCCGACCGCACTCACCCATTGGGGCGTGCTGCCGAGGAGGTAGTTGAAGATCGCGATGTCGTGCGGGGCGAGGTCCCAAAGGGCATTAACGTCGCGTCGGATGGGGCCCAGGTTTGTCCTGCGAGCGTATAAATAATAAACTCGGCCACGGTCGTCTTGCACGTACTCCTTCACCTTCCGGACACCAGCGTTGAAGATGAAGGTGTGCCCGACCATCAAGATGGCGGAGTTGGATTCAGCCAAGTCAATCAGCTTCTCAGAGTCGGCAGCAATGATGGTCAGTGGTTTTTCCACGAGGACGTGTTTCCCAGCCATTAACAGGCGGCGCGCCACGTTAAAGTGCGTCGAAGCTTCAGTGCAAACGACAACCGCATCTACGTCTGGCTGCGACGCCGCATCGTCAATCTGCGTCGTCAGGTACACTCCCGGAAACCGTCGCGCAACCTCATTCAGACGTTCTGCACTCTGGTCGCAGACTGCCAGTACGCGCGCATCCGTCAGTTCGTTGAAAATCCGGACATAATTCATACCCCAGTAGCCGCACCCAATAATGGCGACTCCCAACGGTTTCGCGCTTTCCAGATGTTTCTTGCCTCCGAGTGGAAGCAATGTGGTGTTCATTCTGCACCTCTCCTGGATAGTACCGCTGGGACGGTAAGACAAAGGATTTTGAGATCCTGCCAAAGGGACGTGTTGTGAATGTACTCGAGGTCCATGCGGATCATCTCCTCGAACGAAACCTTGCCGCGCCCCTTCACTTGCCAAAGGCCAGTGATCCCGGGCAGCGCAGCCAGTCTCTTGTGATGCCCGTTTCCATAGCAGGCGACTTCGTAAGGAGGCACCGGACGAGGCCCCACAAGGCTCATGTCTCCTTTCAATACGTTCAAGAGTTGCGGCAGCTCATCCAAACTGAATTTCCGCAGAAATCGGCCGAGTCGCGTCACTCGTGGATCATTGGTGAGCTTGAATGTCCCGCCATTTTCCAGCGAGGGGTGGGCACGACCTTCGACAAAGTCTCGAATGTACGCCTCGTGAATTGAAGAATCAGCGTTCGCGACCATGGACCGGAACTTGTACATCGTGAAATTCTGAACGAGCCAGAATGCACGTCCCCCTGCCGATTGCCGTTTTGCTCCAACGCGTTCCTGGGTGAACAGCACTGGGCCCGGTGAATCCAGCCTGATCAGGACAGAGATCAGCAAGAATAGCGGGAAAAGAAAGACAAACAGGACACCTGCAAGGATCAAGTCCAGGCAACGCTTGCAGGTGAAATAGAAATTTCTCTCTGATCGGTCGGCCAGCAGGGCTATCCGGCTTGGCCATTGCCAAGTTTGTTGTTCAGCCATTTTGTTTAACCATTCTTTCTGAAATTAGGGCGGTGAGTCGCGTGGGCAGGATTTTCTTAGGGACTGGGGTTATTAGGAGGCGCCTGCTTTTGAGGGGACGAAGCTCATCACATTCGAAACAGCCCGGGTTTGTAATCGCGTTTAACCTCACGAGAAGTAGAATCTATCCTTAGAGCCTCCGGTAGATGGCGTCGGGAATTGGAAATGCGCGATTGTTCAACACAACTCCAAGTACGCTCACGTTGGCAGCCGCTAGATTATCCTTGACCCGCCGCGCCGCTTCCTTCCGCGTGTTATTTGCCTCCACCACCAGCACGACACCATCGGTCCAACGACTAAGCTGCATCGCGCTGGTTTGCAGTCGGAGCGGTCCCGAGTGTATGACGACATACCGGAAGGTGTCGCGCAGTTCTTTTATTCTTTCTCGCAATCCTTCTGCCATCGCGGGAAAGCGTAATTCAGTAGCTGACTTCCCGCTTGGCAGCAACCACAGGTCATGCTCCGGGATTTGCTGGGCGAAATTCTGTATGGGACCGGATTCAACGGTGGCTTCGGCCAGTCCTTTGCAATTTTCCACACCAAAGTATTCGTGCAGCGAGGGCGCCTGGAAATTTGCATCCACAACACACACTGGCCCTTCGGCACGAGACGCGAGTATCTTCCCCGCGCGGGCGCAGATCGAACCACAACCCGACTCGCTTTCAAGACCAGCAAACAGCGCTACCCGCGGCGAACCCTGATTTGTTCCGGGGAAAACACGCTGAACTAACTTGAATTCTTCTTCGCGCGCGAT
>Ga0209268_1001185_pt1 | contig 12885 bp, 8 predicted proteins | sample GraSoiAngelo_143_FD_185900 | JGI IMG/M metagenome (GOLD analysis project Ga0209268, IMG submission 185900) | Grasslands soil microbial communities from the Angelo Coastal Reserve, California, USA - 14_1009_02_30cm (SPAdes) (version 2) | ecosystem: Environmental > Terrestrial > Soil > Grasslands ... | reverse complement strand
CGATGAGCTCCTTGCCGTGGGTGCCCATCCCCTTCTGGAAGTCGGCGATCGCGTTGAAGTAGAAGTGGCAGGCGGCGACGTAGGGCGCGGCCGCGCCGGGTGTGCCGCCCGCGACTCCCTTGTCCACCTCGGTCCGGATCAGGCCGAAGGGCTTGAGGCGCTCGGTCGCGAGCTTCATGTGCTTGTTCTTGTAGTAGTCCACATCGAACTTCTTGCCCTCACTGGCGGGGTACAGGACGCTGACGCGGATCATCGGAGCCCTCCTCGTCGGGAAAGTCGCGTCTCGAGATCGGCAGTGTACTACGGAACCGCGCGGTCACGCCGGCGGGTGGGCGCGCTCGACTCCGACGAGACCCCGCAACCGGACGCCGAGCGGCGTACCGGCGAGCGCCGCCGCCGCCCAGAGCCAGCCGTGCAGGCTCGTCGAGGCGATGCCGCCGAAGAGCGCGCCGATGTTGCAGCCGTACGCGATCCGCGAGCCGTACCCGAGGAGGAGCCCGCCCAGGACCGCCGCCGCCACGCGGCGCGCCGGGACGCGGCGGCGCGGGGCGAAGCGGCCGGCCAGCCCCGCGCCGAGCAGCGCGCCCAGGACCAGCCCGAGGTCCATGACCGACGTGACGTCGGCGAACACGGGTGCCGCGAGCGCCGACTGCTGGAACTCGCCCGACCAGAACGCGACGCCTGAGAGGTCGTACCCCATCGCGACGAGCCCCTTCGCGCCCCAGAGCGCGAAGGCCCAGGTGATGGACCACGGCGTGCCCGCGACCACGAGCGTGACGAGGTTGAGGAGCGCGAGAAGGACCGCGCCGACGCCGAGCGGCCACGGGCCCTGGACGACCCGCCGCCATCCGGTCACCGGCGCCCGGAGCGACGGGCGCGCTCCGACGCGTCGGCGCTCGAAAACCCAGGAGACCAGGGCCAGCAGCGCGCACACGGCGAGCTGCAGGACGACGGCGCCGCTCCAGCCGAGGCGCTCGGCGAGGGAGACCTCGCCCAGCGACGGCAGCGCCCACCAGAACGGCATGTGAAAGGTCGCCAGCACCGCGCCCGCGACGAAGCCGACGAGCGTGGCCAGCATCGGCGTGACGCCCGCGCCGAGATGGTAGAGCATTCCCGAGCCGCACCCGCCGGCGACCTGCATCCCGACCGCGAAGACGAACGCGCCGACGAGCACGGACACGCTCGCCGGGGCGACCGCGCCTCCCACGGCGACGCCGAAGACCTCGCCGGCGGCGAGGACGGGCGCGAAGAGCACGGTCGCCACCGCGAGCATCAGGAGCTGCGCCCGCACGCCGCGGCCGTCGCCCACGGTCACGAGGTCGCGGTACGCCCGGGTGAAGCCGAAGACGGCGTGATGGAGGGTGAGACCGAGGGCGGCGCCGACGAGGAGGAGCGCGCCCTGCCGCGGGCCATAGTGCGTCACGAGCCAGAGAGCGCCGACCGCGAGGACGCTGGCGGCGCCCGTCACGACCGACGCCTGGACGGGCCCGCCCGTGAGCGCGGCCGGCCGGGTCGTGATGGGTGGGGCGACGACGCGGCTCATCGCGCCGGCGCCTCGCCGCGCGCGCGGCGGCCCATCTCGATCAGCACCTCGCGGGTCTCGCCCGCCGTCCGCACCTCGCGCGGGAAGGCGATCCGCACGCTCGCGAGGCGCTCGCCCCGGCGCAGCCGCAGCTTGAAGCCGAGGCGGTCGACGGCGACCATCGTCGCCGCGTCGGCCTCCTCACCCGCGTAGAAGCGCGCGTAGGCCACCAGCGCGTCGGCGTGGTCGCGGTTCATGTGCTCCGTGATCCCGTCGGCGGCGGCGGCGAGCGGGTCGGGGGCCGCCGCGACGTAGTCCGCCGCGGACACCCAGTCCATCGCCGCGAAGCCACCGACGAAATAGAGGTCCGTGAGCTCGAGCCGCCAGAACCCGAAGTCGTCGAAATCCGCCCAGTACGCGGCCCGCGAGTGGCGCGCGAGGTAGGCGGCGCGCGCCGCGCTCGCCTCCCCCGGAGGCACGACGCACGCCTGACCCATCAGCGTGAGGCGCGCACGGGCGAGCGGATCGCGCGCTTCCTCACGCTGGGGGCCCGAGCCGGGCTGGGTCACCAGGAGGCTCGCGCGCGGATCGGCCTGGAGGTTCTGGGTGTGCATCGCCATCGAGCTGATCAGGAGGAGCGGGCGCCCGGCGCCATCGAGCGCGTACGGCATCACCGACGCGAACGGATGGCCGGGATGCCGGCGCGAGAGCGTCGCGAGGGTGCCGACGCGTCCGACGTGGGCCAGCGTCCGCGCGCGCTCGGCGTAGGTCGGCTCTGGGACGGGCGGCGAGCCCGGGGTGTCGGCGGGCGGGGCGTGGCGGCTGCCCATCACGCCGCTTCCGTTGGGACGAGGCGCGCCGGCTCTTCCAGGATCCTCAGCAACGCCGTCGCGCAGTACACGCGGTCGCGCTTGGCCTCGTTCACCTGCTGAAGGATACCCGCGGCCCGGAGCCGTTCCATCGCTCGCTGGGCAGTCGTGAACGCGACCTTGAGCTGCTTCTCTACGCGCCGGACGGTGGAGTAGGGGTTCTGGGCGAGCAGGTCCACCAGCTTCAGGGCCGCCTGGGGCGCGCCGGCCAACTCGTCCTTCCATCGAGCCACCAGCGCATTGATGCGCTCGGCTCGACTCAGGGCATCCTCCGACTGACGGGCCACACCGTTCAGGAAGTACTCGAGCCACCCCTCCCACTCGCTTCGCTCATGCACCCCCTGCAGCCGCTCATAGTAGTCCGCGCGCGTCGCCTCGAAGAAGGCGCTCAGATACAGGAGTGGCGCAGGCAGAACTTCGCGTTCAACCAGAAGGAGCGTGATGAGCAAGCGACCGACACGTCCGTTGCCGTCGACGAACGGGTGGATAGCTTCGAACTGAACGTGCATCAACGCTGCCTGCACGAGGACCGGCAGCGACCGATCGCGCAAGAACTTCTCCCATGCCCCCAGGCAATCCGCGAGTGCGTCCGGCGGCGGCGGTACATAGATCGCGTTGGTGAGCGTGCAGCCCGGTGGCCCAATCCAGTTCTGCGTCGTCCGGTAGACGCCGGGCGTCGCGTGCGCGCCTCGCACGCCGGTCATCAATTTGGCGTGGAGCTCGCGAGTCAGCCGAAGCGACAGCGGGAGCGTCTTGAGCCGCTTCACGCCGTACTCGAGCGCCACGACGTAATTGGCCACTTCACGAAGGTCGGCCGGGCTCCGATCCACCGCCGCGCCCGCCTCCGCGGCCAGCAATTCTCCCAGGGTCGCCCGCGTCCCCTCGATCCGGCTCGACAGCACGGCCTCGCGTCTGACGAAGGGTCGGATCAGGAGGTGCGGGTTCGGCAGACGCCCCCCTTCTCCTGCCAGGCGCCCGATGAGACGATCAGCGTCCGACAGCGCACGTACCAGCCCGGGCGCCCATCCGAGCGGCGGAGGCAGTGGGTCGGGTACGAAGGCCATGTAGCCTCCGGCGCAGCGCACCTTGCGGCCCGGTGGTCTAACCGCGGGCAGGGAGGATCTGCTCATTTGCGCGGGCGCTAACGGCGACGAGAGTTATTTTCGATACGGCCACAATTCGATAATACCACTGCTCGGAATGTAGGGACCCTTTCAGACCCCCTTCGCTACTCGCGGGTCGCCGTGAACGGGCAGATCTGGTTGTACGCGCAGCTCCGGCACGCGTTGTAGGACGGCGTCGCCGCGAAGGCGCGCGCGCGGATGCCGGCCGCCGCGGCCCGCACCGCGGCGATCGCCTCCTCGAGGTCCGCCTCCGCGGGCGCGTGCCGGCCCACCAGGTTCGACTCGAGGAAGCGCAACTCGACCCGCTGCGGCAAGGCGCCCGTCATCTCCCGCCACGCGAGCGCGTAGAGCTTGAGCTGGAGACTCTCCGCCGCGCGACGGTCGGAGACCTTCTGCCTCGCGATCTCACCGGTCTTGTAGTCGATGATCGTGGCGCCCAGGAGGTCCTCGTCCACGCGATCGAAGCGGCCGCGGACCCGGTCGGGCCCCAGCGCGAAGCCGAACTCTTTCTCGACGTGCGTCGGCTTCTGTCCGCTCGCCTCCTCCTCGTGCCAGAAGCGCGTGAGCGCCTGGCGGCCTGCGCCCTTGCGCGCCTCCTCGTGCTCCCGCGTGAGGAACCCCTGGTTGTCCCACTCGCGGTCGTAGACGCCGAGGAGATCCTCGAGCGGCGTGTAGTTGCCAGCGGCGCGGCGCAGCAGGTAGTACTCGACGACCCGGTGGACCGTGGCGCCGTACACCACGGCGTGGTGGCGAAGGATCGGCACGCGGAGCATGTGGACGTAGCGGTACTTCAGCGGGCACGTCTGGTAGTCGTCCACCTGCTTGTGGCTGATCACGAGCTCCTGTTCCGGCGGGATGGGCGCGAGCGTCTGGTCGGCCACCTCCGCGGGCGGCGCGAAACGCTGGATCTCCTCGATCGCCTTCGCCGTGAACGGACGCGCCGAGTCCTTCGGCAGATCGAGCGCCTCGAGGACGAACTGGCTCACCTTTCGCTCGCGCGTACCGCCGTAGTCGCGCGCGCTCGTCAGGTGGAGCTCACGCTTCGCTCGGGTCATGCCGACGTAGAAGAGGCGACGCTCCTCCTGCTTGTGGAAGTCGCCCGACGGGAGCGTCTCCTTGATCAGCTCGACGGGCAGCTCGAACGCGTCCTTCCGCCCGCGCAGCGGGAACTTGTCCTGGACCAGCGTGACCAGGAACACCACGGGGAACTCGAGCCCCTTCGCCTTGTGAACGGTGAGGACGCGCACGGCGGGCGTCTCGACCTCCGCCTCGGCAACGGCCGGGTCTTCGCCCGCATCGATCAGCGCATCGAGGTGGGTCACGAACTCCCGTACGTTGTCGTAGCGGAGCGCCTTCGAAGCGTCCTGGACGCGCCGGAAGAACTTCGAGATGTTCTGCACCTCGGCCTCGTCCCGCGCCGTGGCCGCCTTCGACATGCGTGCGAGCCAGCCCGAGTCCACGAGGAACTGGTAGAGCAGCTCGCCCGTCGGCATCTCCCGCGCCAGCTCCATGTAGCGCGTGAGGTCGGCGACCAGGCGCCGAACCGCCTCGCGACCCTCGTCGTCCACCTCGTCGCGCAGCTCCCGGATCGTCTCCACCGTACGAAACACGTCGAACAGCCACCGGTGGCGGCGGTCGGCGTAGGTCGAGCAGCGCGTGAGGTCCACGATCGGCACCTGGTAAAGGTCGGACGACGCGAGGTAGTGAACGCTCACCGAGTCGTCCGGATGGGCCACCGCGCGCAGGAACGCGATGAGGAGGCGGATCTCCGGACGCCCGTAGAGCCCCGCGTTGCCGGAGAAGGTCCACGGGATCCCCCGGAGGTTGAGGGAGCGCAGGAACTGCTCGGCGTCCGCGTTCGAGCGGACGAGGATGGCCACGTCGTCGTATCTCCACGCCCCGTCGGCGACGCGCTCGGCGATCAATCGCGCGACCGCGTCCGCCTCCTGCGTCGCGGTCTCGAAGTGGCGGTGCTGAGGCTCGGGGCCCGTCGCTTGCTTCACCGCGGTGAGGTGCTTGCTGATCCCGTACTTTACTTCGAGCCGATCGGGATCGTTGTGCTTGATGAGTCGGTAGGCGCTGTCGAGGATCCGTTGGTGCGAGCGGTAATTCTCGGTGAGCACCACCTGTCGAGCCTTCGGATAGCGCTCGAGGAAGCCGAGAACGTTGGAGATCGCTGCGCCCCGCCACTTGTAGATGCTCTGGTCGTCGTCGGCGACACACGCGACGTTCGTGTGGCGCGCGCCGAGCAGCTTCACGATCTCGAACTGCGCCCAATTCGTGTCCTGGAACTCGTCGACGAGGATGTGCCTGAACTTTCGCTGGAGCCCGGCGAGCACGTGCGGTCGCGAGCGCAGGAGTCTGAGGGCGTGGACGATCTGGTCGCCGAAATCGATGGCGCCGCTCGCGGCCATCAGCTCCTGGTATTTCGCATAGGTCCGCGCGAGCTCGAGCTGCTGCGCGGCACGCTCGCGCAGCTCTTCGTCGTCGGGCGCCGCGCGGGCGAGGGCCGCCAGGCGCTCCGCGTGGGCGGCGTATTCCTCGGGCGAGACGTCCTCGTCCTTGCAGCGGCTGATCAGCGTGATCAACGCCCGGATGTGCCGGGTCGGATCGCCCAGGGGCCGGTAGCGCTCGAGCGGCAACTGGAAGAGCCGGTCACGGAGGAAGATGACCTGCTCGGCACGATTCAGGACGCGGAAGTCGGGCTGGAGCCCGAGCTCGAGGGCGTGCTCCCGCAGCAACCGGTCGCCGAACGCGTGGAAGGTGGCGATCTCGACGTCCGCATACCCGTAGGGCACGAGGGTGTCAACGCGCTCCTCCATCTCGGCCGCGGCTTTGTCGGTGAAGGTGAGCGCCAGGATCTCCTCGGGACGGGCCTTCTTCTGGGCGATGAGCCAGGCGATGCGGCGGGTGATGACGGTGGTCTTCCCCGTCCCCGCACCGGCAATGATGAGAAGGGGGCCGGCGTCGTGTGTGACGGCCTCGCGCTGCGTATCCTTCAGGCGGTCGAGGATGCGGTCCGCCGCCATCCGACTCTGACTATACTACGCCGGGATCAACACGACGCTGCGATCAACGACGGACGTCGGGACCGTCGCCGACGACCTCCTCGACGTCACGCGGCGTGACGAGCGCGATGTCGCCCCACATCGAGCACTTGAGTGCGCCGACGGCCGTGCCGACGTCCACCGCCTCCTGGAGCTCGCGCTTCTGGAGCACGGCCCAGAGGAATCCGGCGACGTACGCGTCGCCCGCGCCGATCGGATCGACCACCTGGACCGCCGGCACGCGCCGCGGACGATAGAAGCGGCTCCCGTCGAGCGCCAGCGACCCCGCCTCGCCCAGCTGGAGGCTCACGGTCGCTCGCGGCGCCAGCCGCGCCAGCGCCTCGAGCGTCTGCTCGGCGGTGCCCGTGAGGTTGAAAATCGTCCGTGCTTCCGCCTGGCCGAGGAAGAGATAGCGGACCTCGGGCAGCACCGCGTCCAGGAACCGCCGCGCCTCGGCCGGCGCCCAGAGGCTCGCGCGGTAGTTGACGTCGAACGAAAATGTCGGCGCCTCGCGGATCGCGCGCCGCACGAGGCTCCGGGGACCGTCGCCGAGCGCCGGCGTGATGCCGGTCAAGTGGACCAGCCGCGCGCGTCGCACCGCCTCCCAATCCACGTCCCCCTCCGTGAGCCGGGCAAACGCGGAGTCCCGCCGGTCGTAGAGCACGCGGACCGGCCGCGGGGGCACCCCGTACTCGAGGAAGTAGAGGCCGACGCGGGCGTGTTCGGTCATGCGGACGTGCGCGCAGTCGACGCCGTGACCCACGAGGTCGCGCCGGATCCGCTCGCCCCACTGGTTCGCGGGAAGCGCGGAGATCCAGGCGACCTTTAGGCCGAGCCGTGCGCAGGCTGCCGCGACGTTCGCCTCGGCGCCGCCGATCTGGACGTCGAGCTGGCGCGCAGTCTCGAAGCGGCCGGGCGACGGGATCGCCAGGCGCAGGAGCACCTCGCCCAGCGTGACGAGGTCGTGCATCTAGAGCGCCCGCAACTCGACCTTCACGGAGCTCCCGAGGATCAACGGCATCGACATCAGCTCAGGACGCCGGTCGCGACCGAAGGTGACGTGGGCGGGCTCGCCCTTCTTCGCCCACGACGAGAAGTACGTGAGGTCGAAGCGCGCTGTCGGCTTCCCGGAAACCGGATCGGGGTCCACCTTGAGCGCGAACGGGGCCAGCTCGGCGCGGTACATTTGCTGGACGTCGTCCGGGCCCTCGTCCTCCGCTCGCTTCCGCCGGACGACGTGCGTTTCGTAGCTCCCGTCCGCCCGGGCGGGCCAGACGCCGTCGGCATAGTTGAGGGTCGCGCTGATGGAGTCGTCCACATGCAGCCCCTCGGGCACCCGCACGAGGTCCTCAGCGACACGGGAGCGGCGCAGGAAAAAGGTCTCGCCACGGAAGCGGTACTCGACGGTCCGGCGGGTCCAGTCGTACCGGAGCTCCGTGCGCGATTCCCGGCCCTTCACGCTGAACCAGGAGCGCCCCTCGAGAGGCGCCCAGCGCCCGTCCTGGAGGAACCCCCGGGACTCGAGCCGGTTGGCGATGCCGTCCCCCTCCCCTACGACCGTGACGCGATAGTGGCCGGCCACCCGGTCGATCGCCTCACTGAGGGCCCCGTCCAGGTGAAAAGTGAGCAGGCCATAGAGGATGCCGACCTCCGCGGTGTAGGTCCTCTTCCGCTCCTCGGACGCGGTGGCCCACCCCCGTGCCGCCCAAGCGCCCACCGGGGCTAGGAGGACCGCCAGGGGCAGCCCGAAGAAGCGGCGACGGCTGATCAGGTGCCTAGACATGTCAGAGTGGTTCGCCTATTCTAACAGTCTGCCGGTATGGAACTTTTGTCGTTCCTGGGGGACTCCTGCTAACGTAAAGCGCTGGGTTTGTGGCGAAACCCGGATGGTCGCGATCGGAGGGAAGTCGGCCCCATGAAGCGCCAGCCTGTGATAACGGGCCTCGGCATCGTCTCGCCGATCGGGGTCGGCGTGGAAAAGTTCTGGGACGCCGCGCTGGGGGGGCGGTCGGGTATTGGGACTCCGACGTTCTTCGACGCCTCCAAGCTTCCGCCCGACTGTCGGACAGTCGGTGAGGTCAAGGATTTCAACCCGCTGGACTGGATGCCGGCGCGGCTCGCCAAGGTGGCCGGTCGCTTCAGCCAGTTTGCGCTTGCCGCCGCGAAGATGGCTCGGGCGGACAGCCGACTCGACGAAGCGGGCATTCCGCCGGAGCTAACGAAGGTCGCAGTTGGAACATCGTTGAACGGTCAGACTGATATTGCACAGCCAAACTTCCAGTCCTTCCTCAATAACCGAGAAATCTGGCCTTGGGCCTCGAATGAGTATCCGGCGCACGCCGCTACGAGCCACGTAGCTATTGATGCGGGAGTTCGAGGCCAAACGACGACGTTCGCCACGGCCTGCGCAGCCGGTATTGATGCGATTGGTTGGGCAGCCGAGGAGATCAGACAAGGGCGCGCAGAGGCGGTGCTTGCGGGCGCAACTGAGACTCCCCTTTCAGAGTTCATACTGATGGTTTTTCGCTCCGTCGGTGTGCTCTCAAGATGGCAAGGTCCCCCAGAGGAGGCCAGCCGCCCCTTCGATCTGTGGCGAGCAGGTCTCGTGCTCGCCGAAGGCGCAGCGGTGGTGGCAGTCGAGGCCGACGATAAAGCCCGCGCGCGTGGAGCACCGAGATATGCGCGCGTTCTGAGCATCGCGAGCGCAAATGAAGGAACGCATCTGCGTAAGGTCGACGAGACCGGCGAGGCCGTCTTTCAGGCTGTCAGGTCAGCTCTTGGTCGGGCCGATCTCGCACCTCGCGACATAGATTTCGTCTGCGCTCACGGCAACTCAATGCAAGACTACGACGCTGCCGAAACCGCTGGGATCAAGCGTGCCCTTGGGCGCCACGCTTGGAATGTGCCGGTATCTTCAACCAAGTCGATGTGCGGTCAAGCTCTCGCCGCTAGCAGCGCGATGCAAGTGGTGGTGGCTTGCCTTGCCTTAAACAGTCAGGTTGCTCCACCGACGATTAACTATCGGACGCCAGATCCCAAATGCGATCTCGACTATGTGCCTAATGTTGCACGTCCTACACGCATCCGGACCGTACTCATTCACGCTCACAGTCTCGGCGGCGCCCACGTTGCAATGATCTTGGGCGCACCGGATTAATTAGCCTCGTGGCACACATGTCTTTATTCGTGCTCTCGGCGATACTCGCAACTCTCGCGCTATTTGTCTTGCGCGCGCGACCCGACAGCCCTGTCAACCGATGGTTCGCGGTCTTCTCGATTTCTGTTGCTGGCTGGGTACTCGGCAACGGCGGGTTACAAAGCGGAACTCATCTAGATGCCTGGGGGCGCCTCACGTTCGCCAGCGCTAGTCTGATTCCTGCGGCGTTCCTTTCATTCATGCGCGTCTACCCAACACCAAGCGGTTGGCCTTCGCCGCCTCTTCTCCGCGTAACGCTGGGAATTGCTGTCGCAATCGCCTTTCTGGCCCTTGCAACGCCCCTGATGGTGTACGAGAACACGATTACCTCGGCAGGCCTCTCGAAGAAAACCGGCCCCCTCTATCCGTTGTTCTCCGCTTACTTTCTTGCCACATGGATCGCCGCGATCGCCGTGTTTGTCTCAAAGTGGCTTAACGCGCGGGGCACATCGCGCGCTCAACTACAGTATCTTGGCGCTGGCATAATCTTCTCCGGTGTCGGAGGAATAAGCGCCAACCTTCTCGTTCCTTTGCTCACCGGACGCTCGACGTACAGCTGGATTGGTCCCTATTTCAGCCTCCTCTTGATCGCTATTGTTGGCCACGCGATCATTCGCCATCATCTGATGGACCTTCGCCTCTTTGTCAACCGTGGTCTTGCCTACGCGCTGACGACTGCGATTGCCTCTCTAGCGATCATCACAATCTCGCGTCGCGTCGGCCCGCTTGGCGTAGCAGAACTGTCGCCTCATCCAGATGTCCTAATCGTTGCTCTCGTCATCTTGGCGCTGTTGACGAGCCCATCACAGCGATTCTTCAGCCGTGTGATCGATCCTTATCTTTATAGGGGCCGCATCGATTATGCGGTGGCGTTGCGGAACGCAACGCGCCAGCTAAGTCGGCTTATGCCCCTATCAGAGTTGTCTTCAGATTTGCGCCAGATCCTGACTAGTGCCTTCGTACCCGAAAAATACGTAATGCTTGTGTGGCCATTCGAGAGCCAGAGCTTCCAACCGGTGACCGACAATGACGCCGTCCTCGATCCGGCCGCGCTCGCTGCCCTCACCAGCGAGCAACCCAACCCGAATGTCATCGTCGTAAACCCAGAGCGAGAAACCGGAGCCAAGCGAATCGCACATGAAGCTCTTCGTGCAGAGGGGATTGAAGTCGTTGTCATATTGGGCCGGAGAGGCCAACTATTGGGCGCAATGCTCCTCGGACCGCGTCGAAGCGGAGACGCCTACTTCAAGAACGATCTCGCCTTCATCGAGTCGCTCGCGGAGCTCGCCTCCATCGCTCTTGAAAATGCGCTTCTTTACAGTCAACGAATTCAGATTCTCGAGTACTCCGAGCGCCTCCTTGAGTCATTGGACTCAGCTGTTGTCGCGATCGACGTCTCAGGAAAGATCACTAGCTTCAACCCTGCAGCCACCAAGATGTTGGCTTTGAACCAGCCTGACCGTGATGTCTTCCTTGATGTGTTGCCGTCTGAGGTTGCCTGGGCCTTAGCGTTTGCGGTCAGCGGCTCCTGGCAGCCTCGCGACGCCGAGGTCACGATCGATCACGCATTGCTCGGACTTTTGCACGTCATCCTCTCGACGGCGGTGCTGCGCGATGACCAGAAACGTGTTACTGGCGCGCTCGTGGTAGTAACTGATCTCTCGGCCGTCAAGGCTCTAGAAAGAAATCAGCGCCGAGTCGAGCATTTCGCGATCATGGCGCGCTTTTACGCCGGAATTGCCCATGAGATTCGTAATCCACTGGCTGCAATCTCCAACTTCATCTCAATGCTGCCGGATCGCTTTGACGATCCCGAGTATCGCGATACTGCCGTCAGGCTGCTCCCTAACGAAGTCGCCCGGATCGTCCGCCTGGCCGATCGACTCCGCTTGATGGCGCCGAGCGAAGGCGGCAAGCTGAGCGCCGTCGCCTTGCCGCCATTATTAAATGACATCGTCGCGATTCACTCGCCTGCAGCGAAGGAACAGCGGGTCAAGATATTCCTCCAATGCCCAGAGGAATTGCCAAAGATCCAGGGTGATCCGAGCCAGTTGGTACAGCTCTTTGTCAACCTTCTAAGAAACGCTATCGAGGCAATGCCTGATGGAGGCACGGTAAGCATCGAAGCAGAGCATCTCTCGACGCGAACAACGATGGATCGGGTGATCGTTCGTGTAATTGACGAAGGCCCAGGTATTGATCCGGCGGTCCGAGCGAAGATCTTTGATCCCTTCTTCACTACAAAGCCGGCCGGAACAGGGCTCGGACTGTCGATCTGCCGGGAGATAGCAGACTTTCACCGGGCTCGGCTGGCGCTCTTCCCCCGAACGAGCTTCGGCGGAACAGTCGCTGAAGTCGAATTCCCCTCTTACTTACCGGACCCAACGAGATGATCCCGTTTGCTCTTTTCCTGGTCGCCTCTCTCGTATTCGCTCTCGCGCTTTTTGTGTGGCGTGCCCGTCCTGAAAGCAAGACGAATCGCTCCTTTGCTCTCTTGACGCTTTTGGTAGGACTGTGGGTAATCGGAATGGCAGCCGCGTTCCGGCAGGGTGCTCAGGTAGAATTATGGTTTCGCGTCGCTTTCGCTGCAGCGAGCTTTCTTCCCGCTGCTTTCCTCGCCTTCGCGCATCACTATCCCACGCTCTCGAGATGGCCGACAAGAAGAGTCATTCACTTGAACTTCGCCATTGCCTTGTTGTTCGCCGCGTGTTCGCTAACAACAGACCTGATTGTAAGAGCGGCGGCAATGACCCAATTGGGGCCCACTCGAGACATTGGTCCTGCGTACCCGGCGTTCGCAGCCTATTTCCTGATTGCGTGGGTCTTGGCTCTCGCAGTGTTCCTGACGAAGTCTCATGGCGCACGTGGTCTAGCACGTCTCCAACTGCATTATTTGGCCGCAGGAATTCTAATCGGCGGTACGGGCGGCATCACCATGAACCTTCTCGTACCCCTTTTGACCGGGGACTCAAGATATAGCTGGATCGGTCCCCTTTTCATTTTGGTCTTCATCGCCCTCGTCGCCCACGCGATCATCCGACACCGGCTCATGGACCTGCGGCTGGTGATCCATCGCGGATTGACGCTCGTGGCGGCGATGCTGGTCTCGCTGCTCCCGGTCGCCATC
>Ga0209268_1001184_pt1 | contig 12885 bp, 11 predicted proteins | sample GraSoiAngelo_143_FD_185900 | JGI IMG/M metagenome (GOLD analysis project Ga0209268, IMG submission 185900) | Grasslands soil microbial communities from the Angelo Coastal Reserve, California, USA - 14_1009_02_30cm (SPAdes) (version 2) | ecosystem: Environmental > Terrestrial > Soil > Grasslands ... | reverse complement strand
CGAGCGGATCTCCTGGCACTCGTAAACGGGATCGACGAGAAGGGGCTTCGCGCGAAGCCGGCCGCGGGCCGGTCCCTGCGCGACATCCTTCTGCACGTCCTCGGTGCCGACAAGTCATACGTGTACGGGCTCGTCGGTCCATTGAAGGCGATGGGTGAGCCGACGAACGCCGCGGACCGGGGTGACCTCGATCTGCGCGTCGCACTGAAAGAGGCGCGTGCGGTGGCCATCGACCGCCTGAAGGCGCTCACGCCGGCGGAGCGTCGCAAAATCCGGAAGGGCGGACAGTCGATGTACTCCGCGCATCGCGTGATCCGTCGCATGCTCGAGCACGAGTGGGAGCACCGCCGCGAAATCGCGACGCGCCTGGGGCGCGAGGCCTAGCGCGACCTCTGAACCGGTAGCGAATACGTCACGTCGACCCACTCGGTCCCGACGCGACGCAGGACCTTGTCTCGACCACCCGACACCACGTACACGTTGCCGCGCGGATCGATCGCAACCTCTGTCGCGTCGATGCCGGCATCCGACCAGGTCAACCCGCGGTCACGGCTCTCGAGCAGCGGGCAGCATCCGAATCCCTGGACCAGAAAAAAGTGGTCTGGATCGGACGGATCGAATCTCAGCCGCCAGCTCCAATTCGTGCCTTCGCGCGGGCTGATCACCGTCGTGAAGCTGACGCCAGCATCGGTGCTCCGGCGCAGCGCGGTCGCGGTCCCGAGAAAGACGAGGCGCCCGTCGTCGGGATGGACGGCGACCATCGCGTTCTCGAACGTACCGATGTCAAACGTCTCCATGAACGTCCAGTGCACTCCGGCATCGCGGCTTCGATAGAGCCAGCCGACGCCATCGCCAAGGCTCGATGTCGTCGCGACATAGATGACCCCTCGCTCGGACGAAACGGCGAGCCCGCGAACCTCCGCAGGCGGGCGGAGGTCGGACCAGCTGGCGCCATCGTCGCTCGACATCAGCACGTCACCGTACGGGGCGGGGGCGCGGTTCCCCGGATCCTGAGGTCCGATCGGTGCAACGCCCTCCGCGGTGAGGCGATGCACTGTGGGGACGGACTGCGAGCCCACCAGGTACAGCATTCCCCGGCGTGCCGGGTCTGCCACGAGGCGGCCTGGGGCTGTCGTTAGGCGATGCCACGAGCCTGCATCGAGATCGGCGATGTAGACACCGTCGCCCGACGCGCTGGACTCGACGGTCGCGTACACGTCGCCCGAGCCGTCGATGGCGATGGTGCTGACCGATGGCTGCGGTGGCCCGCTGGTCGCGACGATCGAGAGCGCGGCAACCGCGAGAGCCAGAGCCGGCGGCAGCGCGCGCGTGCGCGGCGGCTGGCGACGGCGGCAGGCCGACCATGCCGCGAACGACGGAGGCAGAACGGCCAGCGCGATGAGGTCGGTCGGGTCCGCCGCTATCGCTACCGGAAATCCGAACACTGACGCAAGGCTCAGCAGCGGATCGGCGGTCGCCGCGGAGAGCTTCAGCGCCGCGAAGATCGCCGCGATCCCGAGATACACGGCGCAGCCGATCGCGACTGGCCCCTTACCGCGCATCGCGATCGGTAACGCGAAGATGCCGGCGAGGACGACATACGGGGTGAAGTAGAGGCCCGCGAAGTCACTCAGCTTTCCGGTGATGAACGAGGGCCAGAGCGGCTTCAGGACGTGGTCGTTCAGCAGCAGGAGCGCGATCGCGGCGAGCGAGATCGGCCTCGCGAGCGCGGAGAGGCTCGCGAAGAGCTCGGAGCGCCGAGTCAGGCCCGGACCGGTACCTTTCCGATCGCGTTCGCGAGGAGATCGGCGAGCGGCGCCGCGAGCGAGCGGTCGCGGTCCGCGCGCGCGTCGTATCCGCAGACCGAGATCCCACGGACGTCCGCGACAGCGAAAACCTGACGCAGAACTTCCCCGAAGGCCTTTGTCGAAGGACCGTCGACGGCGGCGAACGCGACCGCGGGGAACTCGCGCGGGTCGATCACATCCACGTCGACGTGGATCCAGAGCGAGCGGCGGCGTGACCACGCGACGAGGCCAGGTGCCTCGGGATGCTCACCATCGAAAGCGATCCGAAGCACCCGCGACCGGTCGAGGTTGCCGATCTCGCCGCTATCGAGCGAACGCGCGCCGACGAGCGCCACGCGATCGTCGGAGATCTTCCGCGCGCCGGGGAAGAGGAGCGGCGCGACGGAACGACCGCACAGGTGTGCGAGGACCATCCCCGAGATGTAATGCGACGGCGTCGTGGCGAGCGTGTTGAAGTCGCCGTGCGCGTCGAAGTACACGAGCGAGAGCTCGGGCTCGGCGGTCAGGGCCCCCGACAGAGCGCCCGCGACGATGGTGCATTCGCCGCCGAGGACCACAGGGGTCGCGCCGTCGCGCAGCGACGCCAGGACGCCGTCGGAAAGCCCGCGGCAGGCTTCGCGCGCCGCGCTCAGCCAGCGCTCGCGCGGGTTGAAAGGAATGCGCACGCGCTTTTCGGCCCCGACCCGATCCGCGAGGAGTGGACCGAGGGTCGCCGGCGCCTCCTGCAGCCCGATAAAGCGCTGCTCCGTGACGACACCGGCTTCGAATAGATGGAGCGGGCGAGCCGCCATTTCTGGGCGCATGCTAGTCGCGCCCACAACCAGGCGACCCGCCCGCGAGCGCGTTACTGGTGGATGAGACCGGTCTGATTCAGTGCGAGGCAGATGACCGCGATGGCGGCTAGTGGATAACGAGACCAACGTCCGGAAACGAGCATAAGGATGCCGCAGACGAGCGCGATGAGCGCGAGGATGAACGAGATCGTGAGCGCCGGCATGTGACCTCCCGCGCGTAAGAGTGCTCGGCGATCGTGCAACCGCCGCGCCGAGGTCAGTCTATGGTCGTCAGCAACCGATCGATCGCGGAGAGACCCGAATGCAGCACCCGCGAGGTCATTCCGAATCCGATCCGGAGATGCCGCTCCGCGCGGAACTGGATGCCTGGCACGATCATCGTGCCGTACTCGCGGATGAGCCGATCGACGAGTGCCATTGAGTCGATCGGGTACTGGTAGCTGAAGAAGCAGATCGCGCCCGCGGCCGGCGGCGTCCAGTGCAGGACTCGGGAATGACCCGCGGCCCAATCCTCGAGGAGCGGCCAGCGCTCGTTTATGAGAAAGCGCGCGCGCTCGAGGAGCTGCTTGCGGCGCTCCAGTGCGACTTCGGTGAGCGCTTCGGATAGGGTGGCCGGCGCGATCGTCGTGTAATCCTTTATCTCGAGCGCGGCGTCGATGCGCTCGCCCGATGCCACCATCCAGCCGACGCGAAGACCCGGGAGACCGTAGGCCTTCGAAAGCCCGCCGGTCACGACGATGCGCTCGCCCCGGCCGCTGAACGACGGGCTCTCCTCCGCGGAGCGCTCGGCTCCGCGATAGACCTCGTCGGACAGGATCCATACACCTTCGCGATCCGCGATGCGAACGACGCTCTGCACCTCGGCCTGCGAGAGGATCTGTCCGGTCGGGTTGTTCGGTTGGCACACGCAGATGACTTTCGTGCGCGCGTTCACGGCGGCCGCGAGCGCGTCGAGGTCGATCGTCCAGGCGCGCTCCTCGCGGAGCCAGACCTCGCGCACCCGCGCGCCGAGAGCAGTCGCGACCCCATGGACCTGCATGTAGTTCGGCATCACGACGACCACCTCGTCGCCCGGGCTGACGAGCGAGGCGAGCGTGAGGAAGTTCGCTTCGCTCGTGCCCGTCGTGATCATGACGTCGTCAGCCTCGTGTCCTGGATGGATCCCGGCGATGAGGGCGCGCGTCGCCTCGCGCCCGACACCCTCGGCGTATCCCAGCCGCGTCTTGAGCAGCTCCTTCGGGTCGCGAGTGATCTCGTCCAGCGTCAGCGCCTCGACGCCGGATTCGGAGAGGTCGTACTTGACCTTGTGCTCCCAGGTCGACTGCATCCGCTCCATGTCGAAGCGGGGGAACTTCATCGCGGCACATCATCCACCTTCACCAGCCCTGCGACCGAAGCCTGCTAGTCAGGATCTCCGAGGACGAGGTCGGTCGAGCCCGTGAGGTCCCACGGGTACGCGTCTTCGTCGGTGATCCCGCCCTGCGCGACGACCGTCGCCGGCAGCTGCAAGCCGGGGATCGAGCCGGGCGTGATCAGGGTTGGCGTGCCGCGGATCGTGATCACGAGAACGTAGGCGGGCTGATACGTGGTACCGCCGAGCGTCTGAACTGCGGTGGTCGTGCCGCAGTCTCCAGAGACGTCCGCGACCGTTCCGTCACCGTCCCGCAGGCGGATCGACGTGCCAGCCGGACAAGGCGAGCGCATGGCCTCGTCGAACGCGATCTTGATGACATCACTGTCATCGAATGTCGACGCTGAGCCGCTCGCGCTCGAAGAGACGCGTGCATCCAACGAGGTCGGCTGATGCGACACCGGCTCGGGTGGGCTCGGCATACTCAGGGGCGTGGTGTAGGCGAACGCGGTCGCGCTTGCTGTTTGGTTGTGCGCGCCGGCGCGGTAGCAATAGGTTCCGCTCGGCACGTCGTAATCGATGAAGGGCTGTGCCGCCGATCCGCCGCCCTGGTTACTTCCGGTTGGATTGGCATACGGGCCGCTCGTGATCGTGCACGTCGTCGTTCCGGCGGGGACGGGCGCACGCTCGACGGCGTAGAACTGCCCGCGCTGCGATGCCGGCTCCGCGAAGTCAACGCGGACGTCGTTCTTGATCGTTACAGCAGGTCCGTCGTAGTTGCCGACGCGCCACGTCACCGTCGGTGGCGCGAAGCCGACGTCCGCGACGATGTTGAAGTGGGACATCGCCGATGTCATCGGTTCGTAGTTGACGTCGACGACGTCGCCGGCCGACAGGATGAACTTGAACTGGTCGTACGAGATCAGCCAGTCGCCGTAGTCGAACTGGTCATTCGGGTCGAAGCGGTACGTCACCCCGCCCGCCGTGAACGCATCCGCCGGCATGTCCACGCTCTCCACCGTCACGCGCTGCGCCGGATCGCCCGGGACCACCGTGATCTGCCAATAGACGCCGTAGTCCTCCATCCACTGCGCGCCTTCGATGAGCGGACGGATCGAAAGGCGATAGGTGCCGGGGATCGACGGCGCGATCACGGTGAACTGGAACCACGCGACCTGACCTGGGCCGACGTACGTCCCGTACCTGCCGATCACCGGCAGCGTCGCCGGGCGGTTGTACTCCGTCCACCGAGTGTTGGGCGAACCGTGCGTGCCGTTCCCCCCAATGACGCTCGGCTGGTCCTGACCCGGCTCCGGGTTCCACGTCCCGAGGTACGCGGCCGTATTCGGAGCGACTGCCCAACCGAGAGAGCCCGAGTTGTAGTAGGCGACGACGGCGCGCGAGATCTGGCCCGGGCAAAGCGTGGGATAACCGGACTGCCCGTACCAGGTGGCGTGGAATCCGGGGATACCGGACGGTACGCTCGCGGGCGGCGCGATGCTTGGTCCCACGCTCGGCGTGCAAGTTGCTGCGGCGGCGCTCCCTCCCTGCATTAGATGCACGAACGCAGCGAGGCTTCCGACCACGAGGACTGTCGCGAGGACGAGCCGCAGACACCTCACTCCTTTCATATGACGAACAAAGCGGCTTTTTCGGCGCATCGATATCGTCGACCCGTCGTGCGTGTGGGGATCCAGCTGCCCGAGGTGGAGCGCGAAGTTCGCTGGCCTGAGGTCGCCGCGATCGCGCGGGCTGCCGAGGAGTCGCGGTTCGAGTCCATCTGGGTCGGCGATCACCATCTTTACCGCGGGGGCGGACAGCCTGAGCGCGGGCCGTGGGACGCGTGGACGCAGCTTGCCGCGCTCGCCGTGGTCACGTCGCGAGTTCGGCTCGGCCCGCTCGTGGCCGCCACCGCATTCCACGCGCCGGGGGTGATCGCGCGCATGGCCGCATCGATCGATGAGATCTCCGGGGGTCGATTCACGCTCGGGCTCGGCGCGGGATGGAACGAGCCCGAATTTCGCGCGTTCGGGTTTCCGTTCGACCGGACCGTCTCGCGTTTCGCGGAGTCGTTCGAGATCGTGCGGCGGCTGCTTGCCGGGGAGCACGTCACATTCAAAGGTGAGTTCCAGAACGTCGAGGACGCGGTCGTTCTGCCGCCTCCTCGCCGGCGCGTGCCGCTCATGCTCGGCTCGAACGGCGCACGCATGCTCGGGATCGCCCTTCCGTTCGTCGATGCCTGGAATACATGGTTCAGCTCGTACGGCAACACGGTCGAAGGCTTCGCTAACCTGCGCGGCGACGTCGATGCCGCGTGCGTGAGAGCCGGCCGCGACCCGGGCGAGATCGCGCACAGCGCGTGCGTGCTCGTGAGGGTGGGCGACGGCGCTGGCGAGCGGCCGCACGACGTTCCGCCGGTCGCTCTGAGGGACCTTGTGGGGCATCTCCGTCTCCTGGCCGAGGCCGGGGCGGACGAGGTCATCCTCGTCCTGGATCCGATCGACGAGCGCTCCACGCGAGCGGTCGCGGACGCTATCGTTGATGTGAAATAAGCGTCCGGTGCCCCGTCCGCGTGGACGGGGCCTTTCGGCGTCTGGGAGCGTGAGTGGCGAGATTCGCGAAGCTATTCGGACGCGGGAAAGAGTCCCCGCACGTGGACCGTGTCGTCGTCGGGCTCGGCAACCCCGGCGAGGGCTACGCCGGCACGCGTCATAACGTCGGCTTTCAGGTCGCGTCGCGACTGGCAAAGCGCGCGCGCGCCGAGTTCGCGGTGAAGGCGGCCGACTCGCGCATCGCCGAAGGCGCGATCGACGGCGTCCGCGTCGCGATCGCGCGGCCGCAGACCTTCATGAACGATTCCGGGCGCGCGGTCCGCAAGCTGCTCGACCGTTACCGCATCCAACCTGCGGATCTCCTCGTCGTATTCGACGAGGTCGACCTCCCGCTCGGCAAGATCCGCCTCCGTGAGAAGGGTGGGCCCGGCACGCACAACGGGATGCGCTCGATCGTGTCCGCGATCGGCGAAGACTTCCCACGTCTTCGTGTGGGCGTCGCGCCGGCCGATCCGCTCCGCGAGATCGGCGATCTCGTCGCGTACGTCCTCACTCCGTTCGACGCGGACGAGCGCACGGCAGCCGAGACGTCGCTCACCCGCGCCGCCGAAGCGGCGGAGGTCGCGCTTCGCGAAGGGATCCAGCCCGCGATGACGAAGTTCAATGGTTAGCGCGGTCGACGTCGCGCCCGCCCGCATGGGCGGCATCCTCGCGCTGGCCGATCGCAGCGAGGTCTATCGCGAGCTCGCGTCGCGCCTCGAGGATCGGCAGCGCGTTGGTATCGCCGAGGCGAATGCCGGCGCGCGGGCGTTCGCCTGGTCCGCGCTCGTTGCACAGAACGCACGGACCGTGGCGCTGGTGGCGCCGAGCGAGGACCGGGCCCGCCGCTGGCGCGCGGAACTCGCGGGATGGCTTGGCGAAGATCGCGTGCTCGCGTTTCCCGAGCGCGAGACGATGCCGTTCGAAGCGAGCGCGCCGTCGGGGACCGCGGTCCATCAGCGGCTCCTCACGCTCTGGCGGCTCGCGACAGCGCAAGCCCCGGTCGCCGTCGTCACGAGCTTGCGCGCCCTCCTCGAGCACACGATCCCGCCGAAGGATCTCGCGCGTCGCGGCCGCACGCTCCGCGCCGGGGACCGTCTGTCGTGGGCCGAAACGGCGGCGTGGCTCTTCGATCTCGGGTACGAGCCGGTGACCGAGGTGAGCGAGCCCGGGACCTTCTCGCGCCGCGGCGGGATCATCGATATCTACCCCGCCTCGGCGGAGCAGCCCGCTCGCGTCGAGCTCTTCGGCGACGAGATCGAGACCCTCCGCGCGTTCGACCCGGTGACGCAGCGATCGCAGGCGCCGCTCGAGGAGCTCATCGTTCTGCCCGCGCGGGAGTTCGCGCTCGAGACCGCGCCCGCACTCGCCCAGCGGCTCGTTCGCGCAGGCTGGGACGGGCTGTCGCACGCCGACGGCGACGAGGGCGCCGACCTCTCGCCATACGCTCGGCTCGTCGATGCGCTCCGCGAGGGCGGCTACGCGCCGGGAGTCGACGCGTTCGCGCCCGCGCTCGGCGCGACGGCATCGCTCCTCGATCACCTCGGCGACCGGGCCACGGTCGTTTTCGAGGACACCGTGGAGCTCGACCTTGCCCACGACGCGCTCGAGGGCCAGGCGGAGGAGCGGCGTGACGAGCTCGCCGCCCAGGGCCTGCCGGTTTCGGTCTTTCCGCCGCCGTACGTCCCGCGCTCTCGGATCGAGACGTTCGCGACCGAGCACGGGAGTGTGCGCATGGGCTCCGGTCCGGACGCAGTGCGGCTCGGCTGGGGCGGAACGACGAGCTACGCCGGCCGCCTCGCTGAATTCATCGGCCAGCTGTCATCGCCGCCGGCCGACGGCGTCACGCTGATCGCAACGCCGCAAGCCGCGCGGCTCTCCGAGCTCCTCGCCGACCGCGATGTCACCGCCGTCGCCCGTGAGACCGTCGAGGACGTGCCCGCGCCCGGCTCGCTCGTGGTCGCGCGCGTGCCCCTCGCCGAAGGGTTCGCCGTACCCGAGCTCGGCCTTCGCGTATTCACCGACGCCGAGGTCTTCGGGTTCCGGAAGCCGCGCCATCCGGAGCACCGCCGCCGACGTGTGCAGATCGGCTCCTTCCTCTCCGACCTCAAGCCCGGCGATCACATCGTCCACGAGGACCACGGCATCGGCCGGTTCGAGCGGTTCGTCACCCGCGAGGTCGCCGGTGTCGTGCGCGAGTACCTCGAGCTCCAGTTCGCGGGCACCGATGTCGTGTCCCTTCCGACCGAGCGCGTCGACAAGGTGACGCGCTACGTCGGCGGCACGCCGCCGGCACTCTCCGCCCTCGGCGGGCGCGAGTGGGGAGTGACCAAACGCCGCGCCAAGAAGGCCGCGGAGGAGATCGCGCGCGAGCTCCTCCGTCTCTACGCGGCGCGCGAGGCCACGCAGGGATTCGCGTTCGGCCGCGACACCCCGTGGCAGATCGAGATGGAGAACGCCTTCCCGTATACGGAAACGCCCGACCAGCTGCAGGCCATCGAGGACAGCAAGCGCGACATGGAGCGGGGCCGACCGATGGACCGCCTCATCGTCGGCGATGTCGGGTACGGCAAGACGGAGGTCGCGCTGCGGGCGGCCTTCAAGGCGGTCCAGGACGGCAAGCAGGTCGCGATCGTCGTGCCGACGACGGTCCTCGCCCAGCAGCACTACGAGACGTTCGCCGAGAGGCTCGCGACGTTCCCCGTGAACGTCGAGATGCTCTCGCGCTTCCGCTCACCCGCCGAGCAGCGGGCCGTCGCTCTGGGGATCGAGACTGGCGAGGTCGACATCGTCGTCGGCACGCACCGGGTGCTGCAAAAGGACGTGCAGTTCCGCGACCTCGGTCTGGTGGTGATCGATGAGGAGCACCGCTTCGGCGTCAAGCACAAGGAGCGGCTGAAGCAGATGCGCACCGAGGTCGACGTGCTCTCCATGACCGCGACGCCGATCCCACGAACGCTGCACATGGCGCTCTCCGGCGTACGCGACATCAGCGTCATCGAGACGCCGCCCGAGAACAGGCAGCCCATCGAGACCCACGTCGTGGAGCGGAGCGACGACGTGCTGCGAGAGGCGATCGTGCGCGAGATCGACCGCGGCGGGCAGGTCTATTACGTCCATAACCGCGTGCAGGGCATCGAGCAGGAGGCCCATCGTCTCCGCGAGCTCGTGCCGAGCGCCCGCTACGTCGTCGCGCACGGCCAGATGGACGATCGGAAGCTCGAGCGGGTGATGGTCGAGTTCGCGGACGCCGAGCACGACGTCCTCGTCTGCACGACGATCATCGAGTCGGGTCTGGACATCCCGAACGTCAACACCATCGTCATCAACCGCGCCGGGACGCTCGGGCTTGCGCAGCTCTACCAGCTCCGTGGGCGGGTCGGGCGGAGCGCCGAGAAGGCCTACGCCTACCTCCTCTATACAAAGGAGCAGCACCTCACCGAGCAGGCCCGGAAGCGTCTCCAGGCGGTATTCGAGGCGAGCGAGCTCGGCGCCGGCTTCAAGATCGCCATGCACGATCTCGAGATCCGCGGGGCGGGGAACATCCTCGGCGCCGAGCAGCACGGCCACGTCGCCGCGGTCGGGTTCGAGCTCTACACCCAGCTCCTCGAGGAAGCTGTGAACGAGCAGCGGGGTGCCCCGCGCGCGGCCGCGCTGCCGGAGATCACAGTCGACCTGGCGCTCTCGACCGCCATTCCCGACGACTACGTGCCCAGCCGCCAGCGCAAGCTCGAGCTCTACCGGCGCATCGCCGGGCTCGCCCTCCTCGACGACCTTGCCGCCCTGCGGGACGAGCTCCGCGATCGTTACGGGGCGCCTCCGGAACCGGTACGAAACCTCCTGTACGGCGTCGAAGTGAAGCTCCGCGCGGCCAAAGCTGGCGCGACGGAAGTGCGCGCGCGGGGGCCGGAGCTTCGCGTGGTCATGGGCCGGGACATCCAGGCAGACGAACGCATGCGCGTTCTTCGTTCGTTCCCGAAAGCGCAGGCCGGGCAGCGGCAGATCCGATTGTCGGTGCTCGACGTCAAGGCCGACTGGCGCGATGCGCTCACCGGTTTGCTCGATCGACTCGCGGCTTGATGAGACTCGGCTGCGACCACTTGCGGGAGCGTTCTGTCATCGTCCAAATTCACGATGACGACAGCGCTTCGCACGATCGCTCTCGCGGTGCTGGCGCTGTTGCCGACCCTTATCGCCGGGCTCGCTATCCGCTAGCGGCGACCCGCCCAGATGCACGCTACCCTCCGCCGGATCTGCCTCAACGTCGCCTTCGTTATCGCTGTTGCCGGCGCTGCGGCATGCACAGGTTTCGCGGCGAAGGGCGAGGCCGAGACCGGGGTCGCGAGCTTCCATGGGATGCTCGATGCCGAGCAATACGCCGACATCTACAGCGGAACGGACGATCTTTTCAAAAACGCGACGTCCGAAACGCAATTCACGGAGATCCTCAAGGCCGTGCACCGGAAACTCGGCGTCGTGGTCTCGACGGCTCAGACGAGCGTCTACTCGCGAGACCAGGCCGGGACCAACGCCGGCAGCTACATCTCACTGACCTACAAGACGGAGTTCGCAGAGGGACCCGCGACGGAGTCTTTCAACTGGCGCGTCGTGGACGGAAAGGTCCACCTTGCCGGGTACAACATCCAGTCGTCTCTTTTGATCACCCGCTAGCGTCGATCACCCGCGCTCGGCTCGGCCCGCGATGAGGATCTGGCTCTTTGCGATCGTGCTCGTTCTCTGGGGCAACCTCCTCCATCCCCTCATCGGCAGCACGGCGATCCTTCCCGGCGGTAGCTGGCCGTTCGTAGTCGCAGGCGCGGCGCTCGTCGTGGTCTCCTTATTTGCCGCGCGCGCTCTCGGACTCGACGCCGCGACGCTCGGCCTGCGTCCCGCCGGAGCGTTTCGCGGATTCCTCATCGGAGCATTCGCCGGAGCCTTTGTGGCCACCAGCGCCGTCGCGATCATGCGCGGTATCGTTCCGGCGCTCATCGGTCAACCGGTCATCGCGGCACGTTGCTCGGCGGACTGCTCGCGCGATATGGCGTCCGCACCGCGGTGCTGGCGTCGGCCATCGCGTTCGCGCTCTGGCACGGGACCGTCGCCTTCTTCACGGTCATGAACACGACGATGCCGGTCGTTCTGATCGTTCCGGCCATCGCTGGCGCGTTCGTGGTCCTTTTCGTCGGCGGCGTCATCATGGCGGGCCTGCGGGTGACCACCGGTTCGCTCTTGACCACTATCGCGGCCCATTGGGCGTTCAACGCGGTCATCCTCGTTGGGCTCCGTTATCAGAGGATCGATTGAAGCTCGGCATCGACCTCGACGATGTCATGGCGATCTGCTCCGTCCCATACCTCCGCCGATTTGCCCAGGAGTTCAACGTCGAGCTTCCTGATGAGACCCAGATCGGGTGGCACCTTTTGTCGCAGAGGGAGGGCGGCACCGGCTACGACACCGTCGTTCCCGGCCTCGAGCGCGTGACGCCCGAGCAGCGCGATCAATTCCGCATCCGCCTCTACGACAGCACCTTCTTCGCCGAGCTCGAGGTCTACAAGGATTGCCCCGTCGTCCTCGAGCGGCTCGTCGCGGCGGGACACGAGCTCTACTTCATCACCGCGCGTGCCGAGCGCCGTCGCTACATCACGGAGACGTGGCTTCGCGAGAAGGGAATCTTCGATCACGCCAAGGCCGTGCATCTGAAGCCGATGGGTGACTTTCGGCCGGAATACCCGCGCGGCCGCTACGACCCCGCGGGGTCCGCTGATTACAAGGTGCGTCTTGCGAAGGAGCTCGATCTCGACGCGTTCTGCGAGGACGACGTCGTCATCTCGCAGACCCTCGCGAAGGCCGGCGTGCGCGTGTTCCTCTTCGACCAGCCGTGGAATCGCGAGGTCAAGGGCGACCGGATCACTCGCGTGGCGGGATGGACGGACCTCGCGCAACATCTCGACCTGTCGTGAAGCCGACAACCTTCTACTTCGTCCGTCACGGCGAGAGCGAGGGCAACGCCGCCCACGTCTTCACCGGACAAACCGACTCGCCCCTAACCGCGCGGGGTCGGCAGCAGGCGGAGATCGTTGCCGACGAGCTGGCCAAGGTGAAGTTCGACCGGATCGTCTCGAGCGATCTCTCGCGAACCCGAGACACCGCGGAGGTGATCGCGAAGCGGCACAGAATTCCCGTCGAGACGCTCCCGGAGCTTCGCGAGATCAACGTCGGCGACCGCACCGGGACGCCGTTCGACGAGGCCCGCGGTCTCCCGAATTGGAGCGACGACGGTTTCGTCTCCTGGCCTGGCGGCGAGACGCTCGATCAGGTACTGGCGCGCACGCTCGGCGCGA